>Ga0209517_10000349_pt1 | contig 81639 bp, 74 predicted proteins | sample PeaSoiMetSII2010_FD_187695 | JGI IMG/M metagenome (GOLD analysis project Ga0209517, IMG submission 187695) | Peat soil microbial communities from Weissenstadt, Germany - SII-2010 (SPAdes) (version 2) | ecosystem: Environmental > Terrestrial > Soil > Wetlands > Peat | place: Germany...
GGTTGAAACGTCCTCGGCGAATACGTCCAATGCCGACGCTGCAACCACGGTGCCTCCGCTCAAAGTGTCGGATACGCCTTTCGACGCGGATCTTCGCAAGAGCATCGACAGTCTTCCCCGCCGGGTCAACGATCAGTTCCAGAATCTCGGGGATATGGTGAACTTCGTCATCGTTGGCGATCAAAAGGACGTGCAAGCCGCACTCGACGCCGCGACCTGGCACGTCGCCGACACCAACAATCAGAAAGCCGTGCTCAATGCTTTCATGGAGACCTACGAAAACAAGGACTACCTGGCGATGCCCATGAGCACGCTTTATCTTTTCGGACGGAAGCAGGATTTCGGCTACGAGATGGCGGAGCCGATCGCCATGGTCGCCAGCCGCCACCATTTTCGTATCTGGAAATCTCCATTTACTTGGCAGGGACACGAAGTATGGTGCGGCGCCGGAACCCACGACATTGGTTTCGCCAAGGACAAGCGCAATAACAGTGTTACCCACAAGATCGATCCGGCCGTCGACGGCGAACGCGACAACATTGGCAGCAGCCTGCAAAAAGCCAACAAGGCAAAGACACTGAGTTTCTATCTTCCGCCAAACGCCGTGCAGGACGCCAAGAACGCCACAGGAGATGGTTACCATTCCGACGGCCGCCTGCTGGTCATCTTCCTGCAATAAAGAACTATCGTAAGTAGTAGAGCCGTAGCTTGCTACGTCTCTCTCCACAAGCTGAAACAGCCGGCAGCAAAAGAACCCTGTTTGTCACGGAAGTGTTTCCAGCCCTTGTTAACCAATCTGCAATTGCCCCGTCTAACTCCACAAGATCCGGTAGGGCCTCGAGAACGACTCCTGCGGAAGAATCGAGGGAACACTGGGAAGACTTCTTGCGTATAGATCCTTTAAGCAAGGTTCTGCCCCTTGCTGGATGGTTCCTACGGGAAGTTCTTGTGAGGATGGCAACTGCACCCCTGCGTGCATGCGGTTGTAAGACACGCCAGTTCGTCGATGGCGTGAAACCGAAGTTACGCTGTCACTAACGCGTTCAAACACTAGGGGGAATATTTGTTATGGAAAACGGGCAGAAGGGCGCCGGGTCGATCAAACCGTCCGAGAGGTATGACGTTGGCCACGTGCAGGAAGTCATTCGGCAGGCGCACGACGAGTTACGCCAACTGTTGCAACAGCGCTCCGAGGTTATGAAGCGCATCGGCACCGTCAAGCAGACGATCGCCGGGCTGGCGAATCTGTTTGGCGATGGAGTCTTGAGCGAGGAACTGCTGGAACTGGTCGACCGCAAGAGCAACGGCCGCCAGCCAGGCTTTACCAAGGCTTGTCGAATGATGCTGATGGAGGCTGGCCGCCCCATGAGTGCGCGGGACATTTGCGACTATTTCCAGCAAAACCTGCCTTCCATGCTGGCGCGCCACAAGGATCCAATGGCTTCGGTAACCACCGTGCTGAACCGCTTGGTGGACTATGGCGAAGCGCAGGCGGTGCTGGCGAACGGCAGACGAGCCTGGCGCTGGGTTACGGAAGCCGGCGCGGAATCACCAGTCGCAAGCGCCGGCGAGCTCCGCTGCTAACCCTCTCTAGTCTTGAAAAGGCGCGGCTTGAAGCCGCGCCGTAAAGTCGCGTGGAACGAATCACGGCTTTACCGCCGAGGGACGTCTTCCCCAGCGTCCAGACGACTTGTCGTATCAGCCCTTGAGTCCGCTGTGCTACCCGGGAGGCAGCAGCATTCCTTTTTCCAGATGCCGCGTCACGTGCGCGTACGAAGCCGCGTGCGGATCGTGTGTCACCATCACGATCGTCTTGTGGAAGTCCTCGTTCAGCCGTTTCAAAATCTCCAACACCTCGGTGGCCGAATGGCTGTCCAGATCCCCGGTCGGCTCGTCAGCGAGTAACAAGGTCGGATCGCTCACAATCGCCCGTGCAATGGCGACACGCTGCTCCTGTCCACCAGAGAGCTGCTTGGGCAGGTGACCGACCCGATCCTCCAGGCCCACCAGCTTCAGTGCGGTCATGACGTGGTCGCGACGCTGCTGCGAGGTCAGCTTGGTCAACAGCAGAGGCAACTCGACATTTTCAAACGCCGTGAGCACCGGGATCAGATTAAACGTCTGAAAGACGTAGCCAATGTGCTCATTGCGCCAGCGGGCAATCTGCGCGTCGTTGAAGCGGAAAATGTCCTGCCCCTGCACCAGCAATTCTCCGCTGGTCGGCCGGTCGATGGCCGCAATCATATTCAGCAGCGTCGTCTTGCCCGAACCGGACGGGCCCATGAGCGCGAGGAACTCGCCCTTGGCGATGTCGATCGACACATCGTCGAGCGCCGTTACCTGAAAGGCGTCGCGCTTGAAAATCTTGCTGACGCTGCGAACTTGAACAACTTTCGTGCTCGTGGCAACGTTTGCTTGTGCAACTGTGCTCATGTTTGCCTCTTATGACTGCCCCTTGATTTTAATTTTGTCTCCATCTTTCAAAGTCGCTGGCGCGGTGGTAATGACGCTCTCGCCTCCGACCAGTCCGTCGACCAGCGCCCCATCCGCGCGCTGGCTGAGGACGTGAATCTCTCGTGCGACCGCCTTGCCATTGAACGCGATCAACACGATCTTCTTGCCATCGCGATCCCGTATAGCCGCCGCCGGCACGAACACGCCCGAAGGATCCTTCGCAGTTTTCGGTGCTGCATCGGCCAGGAATCTCACCGTAGCATTCATTTCCGGACGCAGCTGAACGTCGGGATATTTGCCCGGGTTCAGCACCTGCACCTTTACTTGCACCGTAGCCTTCTGCCGATTCGCTTCCGGAGAAATCTGCGCGATGACGCCATCGTATTGCTTGTCGGGATAAGCGTCGGTGGTCACAATCCCTTTTTGAGTGGGCCCGAGCCGTGCAAAATCCGACTGCGCGATGTCCAGTTCCACCTGAAGATCGTTCAGATCCGCCAGCGCCACCACCGATCCTTGCGGTCCACCTGCAGCCGCGCTGGCAAACTGCGCGGTAATCAACTCCCCTTTTTCCGCCGTGCGATCAAGAATCGTGCCCGTTACCGGCGCGCGGATCAGCGTGGCATCCCGTTGCGACTGGGCATAGTCCAGTTGACCCTGCGCCTGCATGAGCGCGCCCTGGGCACGCGCGATCTCCTCTGCCCGCGGCCCGATCTTCATCAACTGAAACGCCTTCTCCAGAGAATTCGCACGCTGCTGATCGGCTTCGAATTTTGCCGTCGCGTCGTCGAGTTGCTGTCGCGAAACGACTCCTCCGCTAGACAACTCCTTCGTGCGGTCCAAAGTCAGCTTGTCATTGGCCAGCGTGGCGCGGGCCTCGTCGAGATTGTGCTGTGCCTGCTGAATCTCTTCCGGCCGCGATCCATGCTGCAACTCATCGAGGTAGGCGCGTGCATTCTGCAGCGTTCCTTTGGCCTGTTCGTACGATGCGCGAAACTCCTGATCTTCCAGGCGCACCAGCACCTGACCTTCTTTAACCTTGTCGCCCTTCTCCACGCCGATCCACGCCAAGCGTCCCGTGACCTTGGAATTCACGTTGATGGTGTGATGCGCCACAATGTAACCGGTGGCCGAAAGCACCGTGCCGCCGCCGTCGCTGCTCTCCGCCGCCGCGCGCGCCACCTCGACCTCCGGCACGTCGGACGAAAATGCACGGAAGGCTAAAGTGGACAAGCCAAGCACCACCACAACCGCAACGCCGACGATGATGTAGCGGCGCGCCCAGGCTGGCGGCTCTCCGCCGCTGTCATTGCGCTGCGTGCGGTCAATGCGCAAGCTCTGCAGATCTTCGTGTTTGGTATCAATCGCCATAAGTAATGATTACGCTTTAATCCCTCAAATAGTTTCCCGCGGCGCTAACCTAGCCGCGCAGCGCGTTAAGAATATTCTGCCGTGCCGCGTGCCACGCGGGAGCAAGCCCGCCCACGAATCCCATAATCAACGCAAACAAAATGGCGTAGCTGGCGACCTGCGGCGTAATGCGCAACGCGAACACGACTTCGCTGAATGTGACGGCATTCGATGTGCCGGTCTGCATCCCATTGAACGGGAGCATCAACAGAATCCCCGCCAGCGCGCCCAGCAAAGCCAGCAGCAAAGACTCCAGCACAAACGAAGTCAGAATTGCCGGCCGCGAGAAGCCGATCACCCGCAGCGTCGCGATCTCGCGCCCGCGGTACGCGACCGCCGCGTACATCGTGTTCATCGCCGCGAAAATCGAGCCGATGGCCATGATGAATCCCACCACAATGCCGATCACCTTGATCGGCGCGCCGGAACTGGTCTGCTTGGCGTAGTAGTCGGTTTCGAGCACTCCTTCGAGCTTCAGTCGCTGATCGTCGCTGACCCGGTTCTTGAGCGCCTCGGCGGCGATGGGATCGGTCGCGTGCAGGTACGCCGACGAAAAGCCACCCTGGCGATCGAAGTCCGACGCCATTTGATTCACATCTCCCCAAACCTCGGACTCGTATGCCGATCCCCCGGCGTCAAACACTCCCACGACTTTCCACGATCCTTTCCCAAACTCCATCGTGTCGCCAATGTTGGCGTGCGAAAAGCGTCCATGAATCGATTTGCTGACCACAACTTCCCGCTGCCCCGTCTGGAACCATCGTCCCTCGGCTAGTTTCGCGCCGGGCCGCAACTCCAGGCCGTCGGGCATCATGCCCCGCACCGTCACGTTCACTTCGCCCGTCCCGTCTTTGCGCGGCAGGATGATCACCACGACCCACTCGCCCGAGGTCATCGGCTCGCCATGACTGTCTTTCGCGATGCCGGGGAGAGTCTTCAGCGTGGGATAGAGCGCGGCATCGAACCCGCCCGATAACTCCGCCTCCGAGCCCTTGCGGAGCACGAGAACGTTCAGCGGATTGCCGCTGCTCACAAAAGCCTTGTTCAGCCCCGCGACCAGCGCCATCAGAAAAATCGCAGTCGTGACCGTGAGGGCAATGCCCAGGGCCGTCATGATGGTGAGCCCCTTGCGGAGAATTAAATTGCGGACGTTGTAGCTGATCGGTATCGCCATATTTGAACTCGATTCAGTAAACTCTCCAAACTCAGCCGATGTGGCGCAGTCCGTCCACAATGTTCATGCGCGACGCGTTGTAGGCCGGCAAATAGCCGCTCACTAATCCCAAGATCAGTGCCGCCATCAGCGACAAAGCCGCCGCGGGTGCTTTGACGTGCATATCGAGCGGAATGCCCAGCCCGATGAAGCGATGCGTCAGCCCTTCAATTACAAATTTCGCAACGAATACGCCGAGTAATCCACCACTGAGAGCCAAAGCCACCGACTCGCTCACGAAGATCCACAGCACTCGCAGGCGCGTGAACCCGAGGGTCTTCAGCACCGCCACCTCGCGCGTGCGGCTGCGCACCGACATCGCCATCGTGTTAGCTGAAACCAGCATGATGGTGAACACAACCGCTCCGCAAATGCCCAGGATGAATGCCTTGATGTTCCCCAGGGAAGCGACAAAGCCCAGCTGAAAAGCCTTTTCGCTCTCAGTCTTCGTCTGCAGCGGCGAATTGCGGAACATGTCGTCGATCGTTCTAGATGCGCTCGCCACATTGTCCGCCGAGTCGACCTGAGCGGCGTACCAGCCCGCCTGTCCCTTGAACCACGGCACCGCCTCTTCCAGATACTTCGCATTGAAGTACAGCGCATTCTGCGGAGGATCGCGGTGATAGATGGCCCGAATCGTCAGATCGAGGTTCGTCGGGAAAATGTTTTGCTGCAAAGTAATGCGATCCCCGATCTTCCAGCCATATCTCTTCACCAGCGTCTCATCTACCAACGCGCCCGCGCGATCCTGCTGCCAGGCCTTCACCTGATCGGGCGGAGTGATCTTGTCCGATGCCACCTTCAGATACTCATCCGGATCCGTGCCCAGTTGTGCAAAGAAGTGCTCCGGCCGGTCATCGATATAGCGGCCTCCAAACCAGGTGATGGGCACGACCGACGTTACGCCCGGGACGGCGCGAATCTTCTCGCGATAGAACGCCGGCAGAAAGAACGCCAGCGACACGCGGTCACGGACGATCAGCCGCCGCGACGCTTCCGGTGCGACCTGATCCACATAGAAAGAACGCCAAATGCAAATCATCAGCGTGAGCAACAGCAGCGAGAAGCTGATGCTGACCATGGTCAGCAGGCTGCGCCGCTTGTTCCGAAATGTATTGCGCACGACAAAACTGCCTAACGTCATAAGTCATCCTGTGTAACTTCAGCCGATGTGGCGTAATCCATCCACAATGTTTATCTGCGAAGCGTGATACGAAGGAAGCGCCGCGCTCAGCAGTCCAACCAAGCCAGAGGTCAACAGGGCGACGACCCAAATCCCGAGCGTCACCTGCATGGGGAAGAAGCTGATGAACTGCTTCGAATGGGTCAACCCGTAGACCATCAACCACCCAAGGCACGCGCCAATCACTCCGCCCGCCAGAGACAGCGCCACGGCTTCGCTCACAAACAAGCCCAGCACGCTGCGCCGGGTGAAGCCCAGGGTTTTCAGCACGGCCACTTCCCGCGTGCGCTCGCGAATCGACATTGCCATGGTATTCGCTGACACCAACAACGTCGCGAAAACCACGGCCGAGCAGATGCTCAGAATGAACGCCTTCACGTTGCCCATCATGGCCACGAACTCCAGGCCGAACGCTTTCTCGCTCTCCGACTTGGTGGGCTGAGGCGAATTGCGAAACATATCGTCCACAGTGCTGGCGATCTTGCTCACGTCCGCCGGAGACGCCGCCAGAATGCTGAAGGTGCCGGCCTGCCCTTTGAAGAACGCTACGGCCTCTTCCACATATTTCGCATTGAAGTAGACCGACTTATTGTCCGGGTTCGAGTGGAATATGCCGCGGATGTTCAACTCAAGATTGACCGGGTAGATCGTTCCCTGCAAAACAATGCGGTCGCCCAGTTTCCATCCGTACTTCGCTGCCAGGGTGTCGTCCACAATCACGCCCTGGCGGTCGCGTTGCCATGCTGTGGCCTGCTCGTCTGGCATTTCCATGTCGCGGAAAGTCTTAAAGAATTCATCCGGATCGGTGCCGAATTGCGCGAAGAAGTTTTCCGGCTTCTGGTCTTTATAGATTCCGCCAAACCATGAGACCGGCACTACCGACACGACGCCAGGCACCGCTCGAATCTTCTCCCGGTAGAAGCCGGGCAGAGAAAAGGTCAAAGAAACACGATGCCGCACCACCAGCCTCTCCGCGGACTCGGCGCTTCCCTGGTCTAGATAGAAAGCTCGCCAGATGGTCATCATCAGCGTGAGCAGCAGCAAAGAGAAAGCGATGCTCAACACCGTCAGAGTGCTGCGGCGCTTGTTGCGGAACGCGTTCTTGGTGACAAACCGGGTCAACGTCATGGATGAACTCCAGGGAGAACCGGGGGCCGGTCGCAGAAGGTGATCACGTCCCAGCCCACCAAGAATAGACGAAGTTGCTCGTCATCCACAACCGGGCCGGATTTGATTCTCCCTGCGCTCAAAAGGCTCAACCCCTCATCCTTCTCCATACTTTCGCGTGCTGCTCCTGCTCGCAAGTGGAGATCGTCATCAGAGCGGGATGACAAATGTCACACGAGTTCAGGCATAACAGGTACAACCGCTGGCGCGACGCAAAGTTACGCCGCATTTCGCGTTTCCGCCGCTGGCAAAACAAAAGCAGTGCTAGCGCGTTAGTTATGCTAGGCGGCGCGCCCCTCGTCCGCCGACGGCCCGTAGAGCGCAGGCACGGACGCCTCATTGAGCCGTAGATATACGGTCAACTGTCCTCGATGATGCGCCAGGTGGCTGAACACGGCATGCTCAATCATGATGTGCCGCAAATTCTGGTCGACCACGTGGTCGCCGACTTTGAATCTCCATGGTTTCATAAGATGCTCGTCGGTCGTGTTCGACAGCGCCTCGCGCGCCTCCGTGAGACCGGCATCGAGCGCGGCCACCAATTCGCTCCGCGTGCGCCATTCCAGCGGCTTGAACTTCGCCGCGCCGGGCGATTTGAGATCCAGTTCGTCCTCTTTGACCATCGTGACGATCCACGCCGGCATCGTGGCAACCAGCGACGCCAGGTAACCGAGCGGCATCGACCTCGGATGCGGCTTCCAGTCGTTGTGGCCTTCGGGCAGACGTTTCAGGGCGAGGCGAGTGCTGGCGGCTTCTCGTTCCAACTCCGCTAGTAACGAATCAGTCAGCTTCATGATCTTCCTCCGTTGCGCGATTCGCCGTGAGATCCAGCCGAATCGGCACCGGAACCGTAACAGTCATTGAGGACAAGATCGGTCCTCGATCTGTGGCACAATGAAAAATCATGCTGCAGACCTCAGCTCGCCTGCTCCGGCTCCTGTCTCTTTTTCAGGTGCAGCGCTACTGGTCGGGTGCCGACCTGTCGCAGCGGCTCGACATCACGGCGCGGACCCTGCGTCGCGACGTCGATCGTCTGCGCAGCCTGGGATATCCCGTGCACTCAACATCGGGGACGGCGGGCGGTTACCAGCTTGGGGCGGGCGCAAACCTGCCCCCGCTGCTGCTCGACGACGATGAAGCGGTAGCGGTTGCCCTGGGGCTGCGAACTGCCGCGAGTGGCAGTGTGGCCGGCATCGAGGAAGCCTCGGTGCGCGCGCTTCTGAAACTCGAGCAGGTGCTGCCGCCACGGTTGCGCCATCGCATCGCGGCGCTGCACTCCTTCATCCTGCCTCTGGGCAGGCGAGGTCCAACGGTGGACGCGGAGCGACTGTCGGTCATCGCTGGGGCATGCCGCGATCATGAAGGAATTCGATTCGACTACAACAATCGCTCGGGCGCGCCCAGTTCGCGAGTGGTTGAGCCGCACCGGGTCGTGCATACCGGATATCGCTGGTACCTCGTAGCTTGGGATCTTGGACGCAAAGATTGGCGAACCTTTCGCGTCGACCGCATCGAAGGCAAGCTGAAGACCTCGACACGGTTCAAGCCGCGGAAGCCTCCTGAGGGAGATTTTGCGGCTTTTGTTGCGAAGTCTCTGTCGCAGGTGCCGTACCCCTACCGCGCCCGGGTGACGCTGCACGCTCCAGTCGAGGCCGTTGCCAAGCGCGTGCCTCCTTCCGCCGGTGTCCTGGAAGCGATTGACGAAAGATCTTGCATGCTCAACACCGGAGCGCATTCGCTGGAGGGAATCACGATCCACCTGTCGCTGCTCGGCGTTGACTTCCAGGTGCACGAGCCACCGGAACTCATCGACTACATCCGCCGGTTGACCGAACGTCTGAGCCGCGCCACCGGCTAGCGCTCCGCCGCTGTGCGTCCGTGTCACGGCCTCCCGGTAGTTGCTCAAGCTGGTATCGAGGGCGTCATCCCGAAGACCCGCGTTTTCTCCAGCGGGGCGAGGGATCGCGCGTGGTGTCTCAGACTGCCGCGGTGCGCGCGAGATCCTCCCTCCGCCTGAAGAACGGCTACGGTCGGGATGACGCCGAGGGGAAGAATCGACAAGCTGAGCCACTAACCCCATTTCCCTTACTTTGGTAACTCGATGCTTAGCACGAGCAGCGATATCCTAAACGTAACCATCCCGCGGGTCTCCGCCGACCGAGCTTTGTCGTGGCGACGCGAAAGGCTCGCGATGGAATGGAGTTGGAAAAGGAAATGTCTACAAAAATCGGCCACTTCGAAATCCTGAGTGAACTGGCGAAATCGCCCACAGGCGCCGTCTATAAAGCCAACGACCCGGAAAGCGGGCAAACCATTGCGCTAAAGGCAATCCAGTTGAGCGCGTTTGGCGAGAGCGCGGCGGACCTTGAACATGCGCTGCTGGCGGAGGCCGAGAGCACCAAGGTATTGAGCAGCCCCAACATCACGAATGTATTTGGCGCGGGAGAAATCGAAGGCCAGTTCTGCGCCGCCATGGAATATGTGCAGGGCAACAGCATCGCCACCATGCTGGCTCGCAAAGAGGGGTTTTCGATCTGGGATCTTCTCGACATCGGACGGCAGCTGTGCAGCGGTTTCGCTTACGCGAACTCGCAGAATATCGTTCACTACAGTCTGGAGCCGTCCAAGATCATGTGCGGATGGGATGGAACCGTAAGGATTCTGGGGTTCGGCGTTTCCAGCGTGGGCAAGTTTGTGCAGCACGTGCCCGACGGACTTCCCTCGATCCTGCATTACATGTCGCCTGAGCAGATTCGCGGCGAAGCTACCGATGGCCGGTCGAATCTGTTTAGCCTGGGCGCCATATTCTATGAAATGGTGACCGAGCGGAAGGCATTTGATCGCGAAGACGCGGAGTCTCTGCGGCAGAGCATTCTGGAAAGCACTCCGGTTCCGCCGATTCATGTGAATCCGAAGGTGCATCCCGTTCTCAGCGACCTCATCATGAAGGCGCTGTCGAAGGATCCGGCGCAGCGCTACCAGACCGCCAAGCAGCTGCTCGAAGACCTCGAGAAATGCAAGGAGTCGAAAACCCTGGCGGCCAAGAAGCCGGTGGCGCCCAAGGGCCCCGCACCTCCCGAGAAGGTGAAAGCTGCGGCGCAATCGAAGTTTGTTACATCGGCGGTGGCAAAGCCGGCTGCACCGAAGCCTGCTCCCGCGCCGTCGGCTCCAGCACGGTCGAGTCCGGCGAAGCCTGCTTCACCGCCCGCGGCTGCGGCACAATCTGGTTTAGCGAGGCCATCGAGCCTCGCGGCTCCGGCCTCACGTCCGGCCGAAACGAAATCCATGCTTGCGAAGCCGGCGGAAAAGAAACTGGCGGAGCCTTCTGCTGCGAGCCCCGAAGTCCAATCGACGACGCTGGCCAAGCCAGCCGGGTTGCTGGCTGCTCCGAAAGCGGCGGCTGCGGCTGCCGGCGCGGGTGGCTACGACTCTTCGCTGTCGTCGTCTGAAACGCCAGAACTTGATCTTTCGGATCATTTCATTAGCTCCAGTGTCAAGGCGACCATTGAGGCGTCTCAGCCCCGATCCGCGCATATGTCTTCGGCCGTGGCCGATGAAGTTGAGGCGCCGCAGATCGAAACGTTCGAACCGAAGGTCGCGGACACTCCGAAAATTGCAGTCGATCCGATGATGGCCGAAGGCGGGTCCAACGAAGGCGGCGGCGTCAGTTTCTCGGAAATGACGGAACTGCCTCCGCTCAAGGAGGTCTACGTCGCGCCGCCTCCGCCTCCACCGTCGCCATTTCAGACGGCGCAAGACGCCGCTCCCGCGTCAACGATGTTTCAAGGCGACCTCAAGGCCGAAGAGAAGCCCAAGGTGCAGCCGCGCGAAGTGGCCCAGAAGGCAATCAAAGAGATCAAGAGCGTTCCGCCGAAGCTCATGCTCTACGCCCTGGGCGGCGCAGGAGCACTGATTCTGCTCATCGGCATCGGGGTGACGATTTACGTTCACAGTTTGAACAGCGATGACGATTCGGGCGCGGGCCGCACTGCTGCCGTTGCAGAAGCTCCAGCGCAGCCGGAGGCCAGCCAGCCGGCTCCGAAGAAAGCGGCACCAGCCCCCGCCGCGGTGCAGCCAGAGGAAATCTCCGAGCCCGAAGCTCCTGCCGCTGAGCCCGTTGCGAGTCCGAAATCGCACAGCGCGCGGAAGAAGGTGGTGGCGCCGCCGTTAGTCATCCCCGGTCAACTCGCTGTTGATTCCACGCCCCAAGGCGCACAAGTGCAGGTGGATGGCCGGAGCGATCCGAGCTGGGTTACTCCGTTTGCTTTGTCGAATCTTCAGCCTGGACAGCATTCGATTACCGTCAGCAAGGCGGGCTATTCCACCGACACTCGTTCGGTCTCGGTGACGTCAGGCAACCGTGCGACGACGGTGGTCCACCTGGCGCAGTTGATGGCGACACTGGTGGTGAAAACCGATCCCGCCGGAGCCAGCGTTTACGTGGACGGCCGGGACGTGGGGACGAAAACGCCAGCGCAGGTCAGCGTGGACAAAGGCCAGCACGTGGTGCTGGTGCGGATGATGGGCTACATTGACGAGACCATGAACGCGCAGTTCGTGCTCGGGCAGACGTTCAACTTCGCTCCGACGCTGCGGCCTCTGGGCAACGTCGACAACATCAAGACCGTCGGCAAAATGTCGAAGCTGTTCGGCGGAAAGGGCGCGCAGTCCGGGCAGGCAACGCTCAGCGTTCATACGCAACCCAAGGGTGCGCAGGTTGCGATCAACCAGCACATCATGGAGAAGAATTCGCCGCTCGACGTGGCGCTCGATCCCGGCAACTACGTCGTCGACATTACGATGACCGGATACCAGACGGTGCACAAGGTCATCAGCGCCGATAAGGGTGGCAAGGTCGTGGTAGACGAGGTACTGCAGCGCCAGTAACGCAGCGTTACCGCGGTCTGGGTTGACCGGGTTCGGAGAGCCTTCACTGAGAATTCTTGATGCGGCTTTTGTTGCTGGATTCCTTCCTTATATTCCTCTTGAGCTGTTTTCCGAGGGCTCTTTACCGAATTTCCCTCGACTTATCTTGCTTCCTTCCCGATCTTCTCTAACTTTTTAGCTTGGAAGTGATCACTCCCACTATAGGCGCCAGCCCCGAGCTATCCGGGGTAGCTTATCTGAAGCGCCCTGGCTTTCGGATGTCCCAACTGTCCCTCGCTCGCATGGGGAGGTTGCGGGGGCCGCGAGTTTCCTAGGACTTGCGCCGCGCCACATCCGGGCCCTACGTTCTCCACAATAGACAGGAGAGATTTCTCAGTTAAGGTCGTTCGTCACACGCCGAGAAAACATATCTGTGGAAAAGTCTCGGTTCTCTGCGCAGAGCTACGCGGTTCATCTTCCTGTTCGTTTTTCATACTCATTTCACAATCGCGCAACCCAGTTGAAACACGCGGCCACTATGGTAAGTCCTCAGACCCAGTCAGGTACCGGTGCGCGTGCCGCGGGAGCGCGGCCACGGCCCTGAGACACTGGTTCCCCACAAGGGCACAGGAGGAAGTAATGATCCAATCTCTGAAGTCAAATGCCCCCAGAAAGTCGATGGCTTTGCTGCTCGCATTGACCACGGCCCTGGGACCAACTGTGATGCCCGCATTTGCCGATTCCAAAGCGCCGTCGAAGGACGCGCCCAGCGCAACGCCCATCAAGCACCTAGTGGTGATCTTCCAGGAAAACGTTTCGTTCGACCACTACTTTGGAACGTATCCGGTCGCGACCAATCCCGCCGGAGAACCCAAGTTCGTCGCGTCGCCTAACACTCCGACAGTCAACGGGCTTGGCAATGCTCTGCTGAATGCCAACCCCAACCGCAATCCTGCCAACGGCGCCGGGGCTTCGAATCCTTTCCGGCTGGATCGTTCGCAGGCCGTGACCTCCGACCAGGATCACAACTATCTGGCCGAGCAGCAAGCATTCGACTCCGGGCTGATGGATCTGTTTCCTCTAGACACAGGTTCAGGCGGCAGCAGCATCGTGATGGGCTATTACGACGGCAACACGGTGACCGCAGAGTGGAACTACGCTCAGAGTTTCGCCATGAGCGACAATTCCTACGGCACGACGTTCGGTCCCTCGACACCGGGCGTGATCAACCTTGTTTCCGGGCAGACCAACGGTGTTGTCGCAACTTCCAATGGGACGGGCGACGAAGTAAACGGTGGCAGTGACGGTTCGCTGACACTGATCGGAGATGCCGACCCGCTCGGCGATGTGTGCTCCAATCCAACGCGCAACCAGGTCACGATGGGCAGCAAGAATATCGGCGACCTGCTGACCGCGGCCGGCGTGACTTGGGGATCGTTCATGGGCGGCTTCAACTTGTCCACAGTCAATCCCAACGGCACGACTGGCTGCGCGCGCAGTTCGGCCAACGCCGTAGATGGCGTGGCCACCGGCGACTACATCCCCCACCACTCTTTCTTCAACTACTACGCGTCCACGGCGAATCTGGCCCACACTCGTCCGGCCTCACTGGCTGAGATCGGGAACGCCGGGCCGGCAAACCACCAATATGACCTGCAGGATTTCTACATCGCTGCCTCGACGGGACATTTGCCGGCAGTGAGCTTCCTGAAGGCGCAAGCCTTCCAGGACGGCCACGCCGGTTACTCGGATCCTCTGGACGAGCAGACCTTCCTGGTGAACACGATCAACTTTCTGCAAGAGCAGCCTACGTGGAAAAGCACGGCAGTGGTCATCGTATACGACGACTCCGATGGATGGTACGACCACCAGATGGGACCGATCGTCAACACCTCAACCGGACCGCAGGATGGCTTGACCGGCCCCGGCGCGTGCGGTACAGGGGCTACGTCGCTGCCCGGTCTAAATCCGGCCAACGCGCACGCGCTTGGCCGTTGCGGCTACGGTCCCCGGCTACCGCTGCTGGTAGTCTCACCCTGGGCGAGGCAGAACTTCGTCGATCACACCGTGACCGACCAGTCCTCCATCATCCGCTTCGTTGAAGATAACTGGCTCGGAGGACAGCGCATTGGCACCGGTTCGTACGACGGCATCGCCAACTCGATCAGCCCGATGTTCAACTTCAACAGGTTGCGGTCGAACGGCTTCCTCTTCCTGGATCCGAGCACGGGCCAGCCTCTGTTCTGATTCCTGCGGGACGTTGGTGGGCACAAGAAAAACAGGGCATGCGAAGGTCTTTCGCATGCCCTGTGATTTTTCTCGCGTGAAGTTAGTGTGGCAACTTGAAGTTGACGGTGACTTGCGTCTGAATCTCGACAGGCTCGCCGTTGAGTTGATACGGCTTGTACTTCCACTGCTTGACGGCGTCCACGGCAGCCTTGGTCAGCAGTTGCTCTCCGCTCAAGACCTTGACGGACGTAATGTTGCCCGACGTAGAGACGGTTGCCATCAGCTGAACTGCGCCCTCAACGTGCATGGCCAGGGCGTTCCGGGGATAGGTCGGCTGCACTTTCTTGATCAGCAAGCCCTGCGACACTCCTTGCGAGATGTTCAGGGTCTGAAGGATTGGCCTGGGCGCGCTTCCCGTGCTGTCGACGAGGTTTGGCGGTGGTGCGCCGGAACCTGTTGCCGCCATCCCAATCACGATGGGAGCTGAAATGTCAGGCACTACAGGCTTTGCCTGAACCGCTGGAGCTGAACCGCCTTTGACCACACGTGGCGCAGCTTCAGGCTTGGCCACTGAAGCAGCCTTGCTTGCGGACGAAGCGGATCTTGAGGGTTTTGTGGACTCTGAGGTAGTGGGTCGAGGCTCCTTTTCAGGAGCCGACTCGGCAACGTTCGCGTCGGTGCTCGTTGCCGGTGTCGCAGCGTTCGCAGCCGGTTGCGCCGCGGGCTGTGTATTGGGCGAAGAGGCTGATGTCGAAGGCGTCGTTCCCGCGGGTTTGGGCGCAGAGCTCCCCGGCTTGGCGGTGTCTGGCGTAGCGACGGGAGCTGGTATTGCGGCCGTCTGACTGCTGGCGGGTTGACTCGATCGTCCGTGGATGTATGTCCAACCAGCGTAGAGACCCGCTGTAACCAATACGCCCGCGACTACTCCTAACAGAATCTTCTTGATGCCGCCACTGGATTCAGCAGGAGCGTTGGCTCCGCCAAACGTGAACGATGGTGCGGGCGCCTGCGGAGTGTGCGACTCGCTCGCGGCTGCCGCCGCTGGTTTCTCGAAGAGGTCCGCTCCGCTGGCGGGACCGGCTGGAGACGCTGATGCGGCGCGAGCAGCCTGAGCGTCACGGGCCGGAGCGGGCGCGCTGGCAGCTCCGCTGCCGAACGTGGCTGCGGGAGCGGCCGGCGACGCGGCCTTGTGTCCTGACGTTACATCTACGGAAGCCGCCTGGCTTCCCAAGACTGGCAACCTTGGCGCTGGTGCAACGGGTGCAGCCGCGGATGGCGGCGCAACAGATTCTCTGGTGCTGACGTCGGGCGGAGCTGTGTCGCGCGCAACAGGGGCCGAACTCGCTGCCGCAGACTTCGCGGGTATCGCGCTTACTGCCGGTCTTGCCACTGGAGGAACTGCCGGACGCGGAGTCGCGGCCACCAGGGGCGCGACCGGGGCTGCCGGCTTCGCTACCGGAACTGGCCGGGTCGGTACAGGTTTCGCAGGAACTGCTGCCGGAGTGGGAGTCGGAGCCGTTGCAACAGGAGACGCTGGAGCTCCCGGTTTGGCCGGTTCACCCTTCCGCAGCAGTCCGCGGGCCACGCGCAGAGTTCCCTTGGATTGCTCAATGTTGATGGGTTTGGTCAGGACCAGGTTCGCGCCAATGCGGAACGCTTTTGCCACCCCGGCCTGACCTTCCACCACGGCTACGGCAAGCGACGCCTGGTTTGACGTCGAATTGCGCGCGCTCTTGAACAAAAGTGTGGCGTTCTGCTCGTTATCACAGTCCACCACGACGGCGTCGAAGTGTTCGCCCATCAACCGCTTCACTGCAGCGAACGGTTCGACGCAGGACTCGACGGTAAACTCCAGTTCGCCCAGGACCTGCGTCACTGTGCGAGCGGCTTTGTCATCGGGACAGAAGAGAAGAGCTCGGTAAGCCATACCAAAGCCATCGTAGGTACACCCGTAAGGTCGGGCAAGTTACGCCGGTAATTAGAGCTGTATTGATTCTTGTGGTGTTGCGATGTGCCGGGGAAAAGCGAGGGGGAGAATGATTCTTGCTTACGCTGGACCATGAACCATCGTAAGCAGGACTGCCGGGGTCGCATACAATAGCGCTCCATGCATGTTCTGCGGCAAACTTCCGAGCGACGCCTGCCGCTGTGGCTCAAGGTCGGCTGGACGGTCTGGCTGATCGTCTGGGCGCCCGTGTATTGGCGGCAATACGGAGCGCAGAATTTCCTTTTCTTCTGCGACATCGGAAATGTACTGATCGGCATTGGCTTGTGGCTGGACAGCGCGCTGATTTTTTCGTGGGTAGCGTGCGGATTGCTTCTGTTCCAGACGATCTACACGGTTGATCTTGCGGGCGCTTTGCTGACGGGCCGCCACGTCATCGGCGGCACGGAATACATGTTCGATCCGGGTTTGCCACTCATGATTCGCCTGCTCAGCTTGTTCCACGTGGTGACGCCACCGCTGCTGCTATGGGCGATCTGGCGGCTGGGCTATGACCGGCGCGGATGGAAGTTGCAGACCCTGATGGCGTGGATTGTGGTGCCAATCAACTATTTCTGGCGGCCGGAGATGGATGTGAACTGGGCCCGCGGGCCGTTTTTTCATGAGCAGCATGTGATGCCGGGGTGGGCTTATCTCCTCGTGTACCTGAACGCGGTGCCACTGTTCGTTTATTTCCCCACGCACTTGTTTCTGAACTGGCTCGGCCGCCGCTGGCAGGCACGGCATTCAGAGTGAGCGATGCAATTGCACGCCGCGACCGCGAAGCGGCCAGATGCCGAAGATTGGCTATTCATCTTCTCTGACGGCACAATCTGAAGACCAGGGTTATTGGTGTAACGGCCTCGTAACAACAGTTGCCCCGCGCCCCTTATCGTTGCCTTGTACTCCTCATTGCTTTCCAGCAACCTTGCCGGAGTACAAGTCGTCGACAATCTGTTCTGGGTTGTCTACGTCCGTATCCATGCGGATCGTACCAGTTAACAAGTACAAGACCGCTAGGGGAAGCCCTATGCCGGACACGCAGAGCAGCCAGAACCACCACCAGCTCCCCATAAACCTGTAACGAACGATTTTGGACATGCGGCTCCTCTCGGCTATTAAGGGAGGACAAACACGAATGTACCAGAAACTCTGGTTCGCGCCTCAGATCCTGATTTTCCAGTCTTGTATCCTCAGGGAGTGTTGTGGCGGCGTGGAGACGCAACCGCACTGTTGGCGATAAATCGCCATCTCACGCATTGACCCAGATCGGCCAATTCTCAACTTGTGTAATCGCCGGGCTAGGTAGAATGTCCTGACTCGTCCCACAGCTTGGCATCCTTGTTGCGGGGCACGGACTCGCTGCCAGCCTTGGCCACTCTCACGACTGGCAGCGGCCGATCTACTGGAATCAGTCCCATAAATGGTTTCCTGACCAAGCGGCCTCCCCTCAGGGGCTAAAGCCGACGGTTTTTCTGGCTCTGGACGGCGCGGCAGGAAGCCGCGCCCTCTCAAAACCATGTATGAGATAGGTTCTAGTCATCTCGATCTACCCCGGCATTCCGATGCTCAATTCCGCACCGCGTTTTCTCCGCGACAATTCCCAATCGAAGGCTACTTGCGAAACGAATACGGATGTGAACAGGTTCGTTGTCAGGCCTATCACCAGAGTGGTCACGAATCCCTTCACCGCCGGAAGTCCCGAAGAAGAAGAGAAAGATGCAGGAGACGACTGTGGTCACGTGAGTATCCACCAGGGTGGCAAAGGCTTTGGAGAACCCCGCTGCCAGTGCCGCCGAAGAGGACTTCCCCGATCGTAACTCTTCGCGAATGCGCTCAAAGATCAGCACATTGCTGTCAACCGCCATGCCGATGAGCGGTCACTGGCTTCGTCCGCGGTTAGCGGGCTTTGCCGGATTCGCCCTGCTGTTTTCGCACCGCTGACTCGGGCTGCGGATACTCGATCGACCCCTTGAAGGACGAGATGTCTTCTTCGTGGAAGTCGGGGAAGGGCAATTGCTTCCCGTCGCGCAATTCGGCGATCTTCTTGACCGCGTTGTCGACTTTTTCTTTCTCGACCCCCGCGTCGCGACTCAGATAGAGGGTCTGGGAGGGAAGCGCCAAGCCGCCGCCGGAGTCCTCCATCACATCCATCATGCGCAGCAGCAGATCTTCGCGGATGGCGGCGTATTCGTTGAAGTCCTGCGTCAGGATGTAAGACAGCACCTCCACGCTGAGCGAACTGCCCGCAATGTCGGTGAGGCGCACACGGACGGTCTTCGTCTCCACTTTGGGGTGACTGTAGAGCAGGCGGCGGATCTCGGCGAGCACAAAGCGGACGTGGTCTGCCTTGGCCTCGGGACGCAGGCCGAGATTCGTTTTGAAGAGAATCTTGTCGCGGCGGCTGAGGTTTTCCAGGTTAATCGTTGCCACGGTGCCGTTGGGAATCGCCAGCAAAGTGCGCTCATCCGTGCGGATCCGAGTCGAGCGCAAACCGATGTCTTCGACGACTCCGGTGCGGTCTCCGAAACGGCAGACGTCGCCAACGCGAAACACTTCATCGCCGAGGACGGAGACGCCACCGAAAAGATTCTCGATCGTCTTCTGAGCGCCGAAGCCAATCGCCAGGCCGCCAATACCGAGGCCGGCGAGTGCGGTGCTCATGTTGAAGCCCAGGTTGCCGAGTATCGCGAGAACACCCGCGACAAAAATAACCGCCTTCAGGATGCGTTCGCCCAGCAGCATGAGCGATCCCGTGCCCACGTGCCCGTGAGCCAGGGCGCGATTGCGCACGCGCCGCAGCGACCATCGAACCGCGCGCCAGAGGATCCAGGTGGCGCTGACGATGAGTGCGACGGATGTGACTTGAAAGTAGTAGTGCCGCGGCAGCAGCGCGATGCCCAGGTAGCGGACGAAAACTTGGTGCACCAGCGTGCCCGCCAGCAGCCACGCCGGAGTCGATACTGTGCGCCAGTTGGCGATATCGATCTGGCCGCGCCGCCGTGCCCACCAGCGTACGGGAATTTCCAGCAGTACCAGCACGAGCCAACCGATCGCCGCGGCCACGGGCAGCGCAAGCAGCAGAGCCAGCCATTGCCATAAGGGCACTCCTGCCAGTTGATGTTTTACCAGTACGCTGGGAAGGTTGTGCTCGACCTGACGAGCCTCGACCTGATCGTACAACTCGGGAATCTTGGTGAGCGTGTCGGAGGAGATCAGCCATATCTTGCCTGCGTTCGGGTCGGACACGCGCACCAGGTCCATGTCGACCTCGACATCGCCGGACGACATGGTTCCCAGTTTCTGCCGGCCGAGCGGGATGCCTTCCTGCGGAATTCCTTCGGGCTGGGTAAAGCTGCCGACTCGCACAGTGGTCGCGGCGGGGCTGTTCAACACCGCATTGAGCTGGCTGGCGATCTGCTCACCTTCAGCTTGCCGGCGCGCCGCGCTCATCTGCAGGTACTGCGCGGCGATGCTGTATTCGCCGGACTGCGCGGCATGAAGAAATCCCAGGACGGCGCTCGAGGGCGTGGTGCGCCCCAGAGGATCGGTGGGGGAACTGGATGTGCTGGCAGTCGGTGAGGTTTGCAGCACACTGCTGAGCGGCGACTGCGCCGTGGAGGGAAGGCTGCTGGAAAGAGAAAGAGCCAGAAGAAATATCGTCTTACGGAATGAAGGCATGATCTTTCTCCAGCTCGAATGTCGCCCGCGTGCGCGCGCCGTCGCGTCCGAAGCGAGCAAGTGAGAAATTATTGTATCGAAACGAAGCCGCGACGATGTGGACGCAGGGATCTGCTTCAACTCGTTTCAGGTATGGCGCGCGCTCTGCGGCTTCCGCGACGTGATTGTCGAAAACAATCCTCGGAACACCCGCAGCGAAATCTTCGCGGCCCAGAACAATATCCGACACAGGCGGGGGCCGTTTCGGGAGCGGACGTCAAGCTGCGCTCCTAGGGCAGACCGGTACGCTTCTTGAGGTCCAGGTAACGGGGATCCGAGCGGAGTGGGTCCAGTTCGGGGGAGGAGAGCAGGGAGAGCACATCCAGATCGTGATTGCGATAGGCCTCTTCAAGCGACTCAAAGGCCTTTTCTTTTTCACCCAAGACCGCGTAGTCAAGCGCGCGGTCATAGGCAGGGTGCGGATACTGCCGGAAAGCGATGATGGATTGCGTGAAAAATCCGCGCGCTCCGGACTTCGCGTAGGCACGGTCCAATGCATCCACGGCGCTCGGAGCCAACTCGCTGGAATTCAGCTTCGATGCCATGTGCAATTCCTTCAGCGCCTGGTCGTATTCTCCCAGGCGCCGGTGGGCAAGAGCCGCGGCCACATAGGTCCAAGACCAATCGGATTCGGTTTCCGCCTTGCGATACTCTTCGAGAGCCTGGGAGTACTGCCGGGCATCCTGGAGAACTTGCCCGGCGACGTGGTGCAAGACTGGAGCGAAGGGATCAAGGGCTTCGCCCTGCCGGATTTGGGCGATGGCATCGGCGTGCCGTCCTAGCACAGTGAGCATTTCTGCGTACCACTGGTGAGCTGTGGCGAAGTTGGGATTGAGTTGCAGAGCGCGCCGAAACTCCGCTTCGGCGCCCACGAAATCCCAATCCTTAAAGAAACGGACGTACGCGGCGGAGCAGTGAGCTTCGGCCAGCGAATCGTCGAGCGCGATCGCGTGCGATGCTGCCTCGCGAGCTTTCTGACTCGCTTCGTCCGGTGGCAGATTGACCGCGAACAGAGCGTCGAGTACGTACGTGTCAGAGAGACCGGCGAAGGCGAAAGCATTTTTCGGGTCTCGGGCGATGGCATCCTGGAAATAGCCTTCGGCTTTAGCCAGCGCGTCGGGCGTACGCTTGTTCCAGTAGTAGCGTCCGAGCAGATAGACCTGGTACGACGCGGGGTCGATCGGATGGTGTCCAGAGAAGTATTGTTTCTCCAGCGGCGTGAGCTGCACGCCAACCTGATGCGCGATGGCCTCGGTCAGTTCATTCTGCATAGCGGACGCGCCGCCCAGGTTTCTGCGGAGCACATCGGCCCACAGGTGCCGGTCGTTGCGGGCGTCGATAAGCTGGATGTTGACAGAGACGACGTCTCCTTCTTTTCTGACTGAACCTTCGACGACCGCGTCTACATCGAGCTCATTGGCGATTGCTGGCAGGGACTTGGTTGTGCTGCGGTAGTGCCGCGCAGAGGTTCGTGAGACAACACGCAGGGAAGAGATGCGGGCCAAATCCGTCGTGAGCTCATCCGTCATGCCTTCGGCCAGGTAGTCCTGAGCGGGATCGCCAGAGAGGTTTTCCAGAGGTAGCACGGCGATCGAATGAACGGAGCCGGGGCGGAATGCACGGTTGTTCCAGCGAAAGCTGACAAACACCGCAGACGCTGCCACGACCACGGCCAGAATCGCGGCAAGGACTGCCCAGCGCATGGGAATGGTCCAGCGCCGCGGCGAACGCAAAACTTGTGGCGCGTTTTCGCCAGCGACCGCATGGGCAGGTGGGACTCCGTCGGAACGGGAGTCCGGCGCCCGTGAGGGTCCGACGATGGATGCGGGGCCGATCCACCGGTAGCCGTGCCGTTCAACGGTCTCAATGAAGATGGGATTGTCGGCAGAATCGCCCAAGGCGTCGCGCAGGCGCTTGAGGGCGCTGCTGATGCCGCGGTCAAAATCCACAAAGACGTCGCCCGGCCAAAGGGCTTGGCGTAGCTCCTCGCGGGTGACGACTTCGTTGGGGCGGCTCAGCAGAACCGCCAGAGCGCGAAACGGCAGGTCCTGGATCCGGACCTTGACGCCGCTTCGGCGCAGTTCGCCGGCACGGAGGTCCGCCTCAAACACACCAAAACGAATAAGTGCGGGAGACGCTGGCGCAGTGCCCATGGGACGACGCACTTGCGGGGGAAGGACACTAAGTCTACCACCGGAACGCCCTCTCCGAGCTAGTACTTTCCGACCGTTTTCGGAGGCCCGCTTTCAGGCAAGAAGTTCCGCTAACTGTTTGCACACAAATCGGTTATTTCGTCGCGCGCGCGTCGCACACGCGTCGCCTCGGGACCATTGACCGCCGTATGCCTTTGGGGTGAAAGTCGGCGCGGACAACTAACAACGGGGATCCTGCCAAGCAAAGACCGAAAGCAGTCTGATTCCAGGAGACATCATAATGAACTCAATTTATCGGCAAGTCAGGCATTCGGGCATGGCCGCTGTTGCGCTCACCATGCTCGCCGCTGTGGTGATATTGGCCGGGATGGCAATTCCGGCGCAGGCTCAAACTTATCCTCCGGCGTCGGCGCAAACCTATCCTCTGGCTTTTCCATATCCGACGACTTTTCTGTTGAACAACGACGTCGGCGGTTCCATCTCGCCCGTTCAAGCGGCCGTAGTGGGAGACTTCAACGGTGACGGCAAACTCGACGTCGTCTCCATGGAGAACCCCGGCGGATATTTTGAAATCGACGTCGCGCTGGGCAACGGGGACGGAAGTTTCCAATCTCCGGTGGTCCAGAACCTGTTTCCGGGCAACCAGCATACGCACTATGCCATGGCGGTGGGCGACTTCAATGGCGATGGCCGTCTCGACCTTGCCGTGTGGGGCATCTATGCGGCGAGCACTACCAGCGAAGTGATGATCTTCCTTGGCAATGGCGATGGAACCTTCACCTACAGCAATGCCTATACAGCTCCAAACAGTTCGGACTATACCGAGAGCACAAACACCCTCTACGTGGCTGACTTCAACGGCGACGGCCATCTGGACTTGGCCGCGCTGACTCAATACAACGGCGTGTACATCTACATGGGCAACGGCGATGGCACGTTCCAGGCCGCGGTTGGATACTCCACCGTGGATCCGAATCACCCGAACAACTACATCGCATCGGGCATGGCAGTGGGTGATTTGAACAGCGACGGCAAGCCCGATATTGCGATTACGGAGAGCACCGGAATGGCCGTGCTGCTGAACCACGGCAATGGCACATTCGGAACGGCCACCTACTACGATTCCGGCACTAATGCCACCAGCGAGATCGGCATCGCGATTGGCGACGTCAACGGCGACAAGAAGAACGACATTGTGATTACGTCTTGGCCTAACGGGAAAGTCCTGCTCTACCTGAACCAGGGCGGCGGAAAGTTCGCGGTCCCAACGCTGGTCGCCACGCTGGGGGTGTCGTCGTGGCTGGCGACGATTGCCGACATCAACGGCGACAAGAAAATGGATCTTGTCGTCACCGATTGGGTGGGCGAAGTCTGGATCTTCTATGGCAAAGGGAATGGCACCTTCACCGCCGGGCCCGTTTACCCGCTGCAGTATTGGGAGCAGGCTCCGAGCAACGTAATTATCGCCGATTTCAATGGAGACGGTGCGCTCGACATTTTCAAAGCGGGCGACCACTACTGGGAGGGCCAGGTGACACTGGGCCGCGGCGATGGGACCTTCCAGACCAACCAGGCTTACGGATGGGGCGTCACCGGCTTCGGCCAGAATCTTGTCACCGCCGATTTCAACGGCGACGGCTACCCCGATGTGGCGTTCTCGTGGGCGCACTCTACAAGCAACGTGCCGGCCTTCGGGGTTATGTTGGGCAGTTCGCACGGCGCGCTGGCGGCGCCAACCTACGTGACGTACCTCACCAGCGTTTGCAGCAGCAGCTACCCCGCGTGGATTGCCACCGGCGACGTGAACGGCGACGGCAAAGCCGACATCGTGGCCACCATTAACAACTACCAGGGCACCGGCTGCCCCATGAACGAAATCGCTGTGTTTATCGGCTTGGGCACAGGGAAGTTCAGCGCGCCCGTCTTTTATTCGACTGGCGCGTCGGTGCAATCGACCGATGTGTTCCTGGCCGACGTGAATGGCGACGGCCACCCGGACATCGTCATTTCCAACGCGGACGGCACCATCAGCGTGCTGCTCAACAAGGGCAAAGGCACGTTCGGCGCCGCCATCCTGATCAGCAGCGTGGCCGCGCTCAGTCCCCATCTGAATGCCCTGGCCATTGCGGATTTCAACGGCGATGGCAAGCTCGACATCGCGGTTGCACCCAACTACTATGTGGGCTCCTATAGCGGCAACGTGTATATCCTGCTGGGCAATGGTGACGGCACGTTCCAGGCGCCGATCACTGTGCCCGCCGCCCCGTACGGCGCTTACACCTCCGCGTTGGCGGCCGGGGACTTCAACAACGATGGCAAGATGGATCTGCTGGTTGCCCTCGAGGGTGCTTCCTATTGTTCCTCCAGTTATCACGGCGCGGCTGCCTACGCCTTCCTCCAAGGCAACGGCAACGGCACGTTTACCGCTGGTACCCCCGTCTGCGTGGGCAGCGACTACCCCATCTATCCGGTGGTCGGCGATCTCAACGGAGATGGGAAGCTGGACGCGTTCCTCCCCATGATCGAGCAGTACGGCATTACCCAAGGTCCGGTGTTGCTCGAGGGCAATGGAGACGGCACCTTTAACCGCATCGGTGATTTCTACGTCGGGCCAACCGGCCGGGGCGCGGTGGTTGCCGATTTCAACGGCGACGGCATGCCGGACATCGCCGTGCTGAACAACAACACTGCTTACGTGGTGGATTACGTCAGCTTCGTCACCGTGATGCATAACAGCACGCAGCCAGTGAGCGTTTCGCCGCTTAGCCTGAATTTCGGCAGCGTCGCTGTGGGCGCGAGCAAGCCGCTGACCGTCATTCTCACCAACGACCAGAGCACGTCACTCACAATCAGCAGCATCACTGTGGGCGGAGCCGACCCAGGAGACTTCAGCGCGAAGTCAAACTGTGGAACCCGCCGCCTGCCAGGCTTCGACTGCACAATTACGCTGACGGCAACACCAACGGTCGCCGGTGCGCGCACCGCGACGCTTTCCATTGTCGACGCGGTCGGCACGCAAACCGTGCAACTCGTGATCCCCAATCCGGTGCCTACGGTCACCTCGCTCTTACCCAGCAGCGCGATCGCGGGCAGTGCTGGGTTCACGCTCACGGTGAATGGCGCGAACTTCGTGAGCACTTCGGTGGTGAATTGGGCGGGATCTCCGCGCGCCACGACGTTTGTGAGCGCGACTCAGATTACGGCGACCATCAACGCCGCCGATGTTGCCAAAGCCGGAATGTTCAAAGTTACGGTCACGAATCCCGCGCCCGGAGGTGGCACTTCCGCGGCTTTTAACTTCGTGGTCGACAATCCGTTGCCGACGCTGACTTCGATCTTACCGAGTTCGGCGACACACGGAGGCCCGGCTTTCAAACTCACTGCTACGGGCACGAACTATGTGGTTGGTTCCATCATTGAGTGGAATGGAACGAAACTAACTACGAAGTACGTTAGCAGTACGACGTTGACCGCAACGGTTCCGTCCGCCGACATCACGACGGCAGGAACGGCAAGCGTTACGGTTGTTAACCCAACTCCTGGAGGCGGCACGAGCGCCGCAGCGACGTTTACGATCAATTGAGGTGGATCGATTGATCGGGAGACGCTCACTCTCTAACTCCGGAGCGCGGACAGCAACGCGCTCCGGAGATTGAACGCGGAATTCTCGACATGGGAAATGCGGGTTCTGCAGCCAGACTGCATTGCCGCGAACTGGTCTCCTGGTTCGCGGTGCCGGAGCGCGGATCGGGGAGCGATGATCCGCGCTCCGGATTTTCCGCTTCAAATCGGATGACTTTCTTGCTCCCAACTCTCCTTGACTTGCGCATACGCCGCCCTTAGCATGGCGATCTGAATCTCGCGCTTTCCGCGATCCCGTCCAGCAGCACGAATCGATGCCGGAGCCAATCATGAGCGATTCCTCTCAGCAAATGAACCGTCGGGCGTTCTTGGGCAAGTCTGCCGCAGTGATCGCCAGTGGAGTCGTCCTGCCCCACACGGCGTTGTCCTACGAAAACATTGTTGGTGCCAATGAACGGATTTCGCTCGGGCACGTCGGCATCGGAAGCCGGGGTGAGGATCTCGATTTGATCGCTTCGAAATTGAAGTCCAGCCACCAGGTGGAAATGACCGCCGTCTGCGATCTGTGGAAGGTGAACCGGGAGAAGGCCGCAGCCACCAATGCGGGCTATTACGGCCGGGCTCCGCGCGCTGTCCAACGCGTGGAAGAATTGCTCGCCATGAAGGATGTCGATGGTGTGGTGATCTCGACACCGGAGCATTCGCATTCGCCGATCCTGAAAATGGCGGCGGAAGCGGGGAAAGATGCGTATGTCGAGAAACCGATGGGGAATGTGCTGGCCGAAGTGCAAGCGGCGCGCGACGCGGTACTGCAGGCCAAGACCATCGTGCAGGTTGGGACGCAGCACAGAAGCGAGCCGTATCAGCGAGCGGCACGAGATGTGGTGCAGCGCGGCGAGTTGGGAGATGTCAGCAAGGTTGAAATCGTTTGGAACTATCACGGCCCGCGGTGGCGCGGCCGTCCAGAAGTGAAGCAGATCCGCGAGCAGGACACGGACTGGAGCAAATGGCTCCTGACCAAGCCGTCGCGCCCGTTTGATCCCCGGCTGTATTTTGAATTTCGCCTCTACAGGGAGTTCTCCAGCGGGATTCCGGATCAGTGGATGAGCCATGCCATCGACCTGGTGCACTGGTTCATGAACGACAGCTTCCCCAAGTCGGTCGTGGCGCACGGAGGAGTCTTCGCGTGGCACGATGGCCGCGAAACCGCCGATACGTTCCAGGCATTGCTGGAATATCCAAAGGGTTTTCTGGTCAGCTATTCGACCAGCTTCGGCAATGACGCGCCCAGCTTCACACGCTATATGGGGAAGAACGCCACGCTGATCAATATTGGTGGGGAGGGCAGCCCGCGTTATCAGTTGATCGAAGAGAAAGGAACGCACGAGGACGACGCCGACATCGACGAGAAGCGAACGTCGAAGTACATCTCGCTGCCGGGAGAGAACAAGCTTCCGCCGATGGGCATTGACGATCTGACGACGGAGCACATGGCGAACTGGTTTGAATGCATGCGATCGCGCCAGCAGCCGCACGCAACGGTGCACGACGGCTTTGCACATTCCGTGGCTTGCATGATGGCTGCACAATCGTATTTCTCGGGCAAGAAAATGTACTGGGATGCCTCGGCTGAGAAGATTGTGGATCGTGCGCCGGCAGGTGCATAGGCTGCAGCAGAGACGCTACAAGCCGCACGCATGGGCGTTTCCCAGGCACTGGCCGACCACGTGTGCATAGTCGGCGATCGCAATCTCTGGGTCGTCGATGTCGGGGTGCCATAGCTTTTCCCACTCGAAGCAGTAGAAACCTTTGTATCCGATCGCACGCAGTGCCTCGATTTGTCGCTGGATCGGAACGTTGCCGCGCCCCGTCAGCACGTACTTGCGATCCTCACCGGTTCCAACGGAATCTTTCAGGTGCGTATGGCGGATCCAGGAGCCTAATTGCTTAACCGTGAATTCCGGATCTTCATTCGAAGTGGCAAAGGTGTGATGCGCGTCCCAGAGCAATCCAACGTGATCGGAATCGGCCTGGCGCAACACGTCTTTCAAGGTTGCCGAAGCCGTGAAGTGGTCGTGCGATTCAATGATGACTGTTACGCCGCGTGGGCCTGCGTATTGGCCAAGCTCGTGTAAGCCCGCGGCCACTCGGGCCTTTGTCGGCTCGTCGGGCGCCGGGCTCTTGTCGGATTCCGCCTTGCCTCCAAACACGCGCACCAGCGGGGCTTCGAGAGTCGCGGCCAGATCGATAAAGCGTCGCGCGTCTGCCAACTCCTTCGCGCGCTTTTCTGCATCTTCCACGTACAGTGTCGCGGAACTACTCACGCAAGCAATCCGCAGCTTGCTGACGCGGATTTCTTTCTTGGTTTGCTCAATGCGATCTGCAGCGAAGATGGGATGCGACGGTAAATCGAGTTTGCCCTCAAGTCCGCGCAGTTCAATGGCAGCGAATCCGTGCTGCACGGCAAAATCCAGAATCTTCTTCCGTTCCCAGCCGGGGCACCCCAATGTAGAAAATGCCAGTGGAATCCGGCTGGCTTTCGCTTCGCCAGTATTCTCTTGCCCCAAGACCACCGGCGCCAGCAGAGCCGACGACATCATCTGCAGAAATTGACGTCGGCTATTCTCCATGGCGCTAAAGTTCTCCCTTCTTCATTTGCTGCACGGCGTAGTCGCACGCGCGCGCGGTCAGCGCCATATAGGTCAGCGACGGATTCACGCACGACGACGAAACCATGGCGCCGCCATCGGTGATGAACAGGTTCTTTACGTCGTGCGCCTGATTGTATGCGTTGAGGACCGAGGTCTTCGGGTCCCGGCCCATCCGAGCCGTTCCCATCTCGTGAATAGAAAAGCCAGGTGGATCGTCGTCGGTGAAAGGCTCGATGTCACGCGCACCGGCTGCGGCCAGCATCTCAGCCGCCGTGATCGACATGTCCTTTCTGAGCGCATACTCGTTTTCACGCCACGCGCAATGGATCCTCAAGATTGGGATCCCCCACGCGTCCACTTTTTCCTTGTCGAGTTCGATGTAGTTGTCGTGATTGGGCAGGCACTCGCCGTAGCCGTAAAACGTGAACTTCCACGCTCCCGGTTTGCTGATCGACTTCTTAAACTCAGCACCGAAACCGGCCTGCGCGATTCCTCGCTCCCATCCTTCCCGGTGGCCTCCACCCTGGAAGCCATATCCGCGCAGAAATGCGGGGTGCTTCGTTTTCACATTACGGAATCGGGGCATGTAGATTCCGTTTGGCCGTCTCCCGAGTGGCATGCGGTCCTCATTGCCAGGAATCGTCGCGACGGCTCCGCCCGCCTTGATGTGGTCCATCAGGTTGTGGCCCAACTCGCCGCTCGAATTGGCCAGGCCCCCGGGAAACTCTGTCGTCGACGAATTGAGCAGAATACGCACCGACTCCAGCGCCGACGCGCAGAGGAAAACGATCTTCGCCCGAAATTCCATCGTGCCACGCGTCTTTGCGTCGATGACTCTGACCGCGTTCGCCTTCCGCGTGCGTGGGTCGAAACCAACGCTATGCACAACGCTGTACGGCCGCAACGTCATTTTGCCGGTCTTCTCCGCGGCCGGCAGAGTCGCGTTCAGGCTGCTGAAGTACGATCGCGTGATGCATCCGCGTTCACACGGCCCGCAATAGTGGCAAGCCGAACGGCCGCGGTGATCCTGAGTAAGAACGGCAGTCCGTCCGATCGTCAAGACCCGTTCCGGACCAAAGTATTTTGCGACCGCCTCCCGGACCACTTTTTCCGCGCAAGTCAACTCCATCGGCGGAAGGAACTTGCTGTCGGGCAATTGCGGCAAGCCCAGTGCCTCCCCGGTGATGCCGACAAAATCCTCGACGTAGTCGTACCACGGCGCGATGTCGGCGTAGCGGATCGGCCAGTCAATCCCGATTCCGTCGCGCAGATTCGCTTCGAAATCCAGATCGCTCCAGCGGTAAGACTGGCGGCCCCATACGATGGAGCGCCCGCCCACTTGCCGCCCGCGGATCCAGCGGAACGGCTTGTCCGCGTCCGTTGTGTAGGGGTGCTCCTTATCGCTTACGAAAAACTTCGACGACCATTCGTCACAGGCGTAGCACGTGCTCTGAATCGGCTGGTCTTCCAGCTGCAACTTGCGATCCCGCATTCCGCGAAACTTCATCTCCCACGCGGGCACGTGCTCTACGTAGTCCTGCTCCGGCACAATCGAGCGGCCGGCTTCAAGCACGAGAGTCTTCAGGCCCTTCTCCGTCAATTCTTTGGCGGCCCAGCCTCCGGTGATGCCGGAGCCGACTACGATTGCGTCATAGACTGTCTCTTCCTTCACTGTCTCTCCGGTCCTTTGCTGGTCCCCACTTCGGCGCAACTATCGTGGCGATCCGGAATAATTTCGAAATGCAACTCCGCGGTGGCGCCCGCTTCCGACGTGTAATAGGCGGTGAGAGTGAGCCGTCGCATCGTAGAGTAGAAGTTATGACTTAGCGCCGGCGCCGCCCCGCGGCCGTGCCGGGTCTGATCGCGAACGCGAGCCGCCTCTTCCGTCATCTCCTCGCCGAGCGCTGTCAGAATATCTGCCTGGTCGAGCGGCGGGCAGTCGACGAAATCTTTGCTGAACAGCGAACGCGACCGAGCGTCCACATCGGCCAGGCCGTTCAAGAACATCGCTCTCTCGGGTTCGTCATACCATTCCGTCAGCAGCAGGTCGATGAACTCGCTCGCGCCAACATCGGTGGCCCCAGGCGTTTCGGTCTTCGGTAGAATCAGTTCTGCCATCGTCTTGACCGTGGCGTCCTGGTGCTCGCTCAAAGTGCGAGGAGCCGCAGAGGTCGCTCGACCTCCGACCAGCGTCCGCGCTTTCCGCATTGCTGCCAGCAGGGGCTGATGCGCCAATGGGAGCGCGGCACCCGTCGCCAGCAGCCGTAATGCTTCGCGTCTATTCACAAAAAACTCTCCCTCATTCTTGCAACAGCGGAAAACGTGCCGCAAGGATTCTCTCAGTCGATAATTGCCTGATACGCGAGTTCGTTGACTTGGCGGTCCAGGGTCAAATCGCCCGTGGGATGCAGTTGCGCCATGAAAATGACGACCATCTGCTCCTTCGGGTCGACCGTGAACCCAGTGTAGAAGAAGCCTCCCCAGTTGTACTCGCCCACAGATCCGAGTTCGGAGAGCGGTCCCTTGATCCCTTCCACTCCGAAGCCGAGGCCGAAGCCCATGTCGGAGCCAATCTTTCCGAGTTGATCCTGCGTCATGAGCTCGACCGTCTTCCGGCTCAACAGATGCGTGCTCCCCACCTTCCCGTTGTCCAACATCATCTGGCAAAAGCGGGCGTAGTCCATCGCGGTTGAGACGAGGCCCGCGCCGCCGGAGAATAGTTTCTTCGGTCCGCGGGAAGGATAGTCTGCAGAATAGACAAACGATCCTTCGCGGATGGGCGTGTCTGGAAATCGATTCAAGCCTTTGTCGGGATAGTACGTGTAAGCCATGGCTAGACGGTCGAGCTTGTTTTCGGGCGGAAAGAAATACGTGTCCTTCATCCCCAGCGGCTCAAAGATGCGGGTGCGAAAGAATTCGTCCAGCGGTTTGCCGGAGACGACCTCCACCAGGTGGCCGAGTACGTCCACCCCGAGACTATATTCAAAACGGTCGCCGGGATTGAACAGCAGCGGAAGTCTCGCCAGGTTCTTCACGCTGTCGCCGATGGTGCCGTCGTATTGAAGCAGTCCACTCGCCACGCCGGCGGTCTCATACATTGGCCCGAGGTCGCCGTTCCAGTTGTATGTGATCCCAGAGGTGTGGCGCAGCAGGTCGCGAATCGTGATTTCTTTGTTGGCTGGAATCGAGTACGGCTCGCCCGATGCCGGTTTCACCAGCACTTTCGGATTCTTGAATTCCGGCAGGTACTTCGAGACCGGGTCGTCGAGCAGGAACCGGCCCTCTTCGTACAAGATCATGACGGCCACGCTGGTGATGGGCTTGGTCATGGAGCAGATGCGGAACATGGCGTCGGGCTGCATGGGTTTCGCGGCTTCGCGATCCATCATGCCTTGAGACTTAAACCAGGCCACCTTCCCGTGCCGGACGACCAGAGTGACCGCGCCTGCGATTCGCTTGTCGTCGACCTTGCGTTGCACCGCTGCGGCAATGCGTTCCAATCGCTCGGACGATAGCCCGACCGACTCGGGCTTAGCGACGGGCAGATCTTGCGCCGACAGATGCTGAACGAGTGATGCGATGCTCAGAACAAGAAGACCGAGAAGAATCGGAACGCTGCTCCGATTCTTCCCGGTTGAAGGACACGTCGAACGCATGCTTCCTCCCGCAACCACGTTCTACGATTTGATGGTCTTAAGACTTAATTGTTTTCGAAGCCGCGTCCCACGTGACCGGCTTCTGGCGGAAATACGATTCGTTGGCCATGTGACACGCGACGGCGGCGTTGTTGCCGAAGACCGCATCCTCCGTCACTGGCTTGCGCGATTTCACAGACTGGAAGAACGTCTGCAGGTGCGGCCGCACGTCGTCCCAGTCGTGTCCCTTGTACACGGTGTCTTCGTGCACGGGCTCTTTGCCGAGTTGCGGGTCATGCTCCGCGTGCCACTGTTTGACATACTCTTCCCGCATTTTCGCCGGAAAGCTGAAACTGTAATAGCTGGGATCGGTATCCACGCCCACCTGCGGAGAGTACCGCAGATCGTATTCGCCGGCATCGAGGAGTCCCTTCGGTCCCATGAAGCGCGCCAGTTCCGGCGTCTCGCAGCCCAGGTCCAGGCGCACATAAACCGGAATACCGTGATAGTCGAAGAGCACGGTGTGGAAGTCCGGCATGTCGCGGCCATCGGGAAAGCGAACGATGCTACCCATGGCCATCGCCGAGCGAGGAACTTCGTTCCACCCGAGCGTGACCAACATGCCGCTGATGAGGTGCACCATCAGATCGCCGGCCACTCCGGTGCCGTAGTTCCTCCAGCAGCGCCAGCGCGCGAAGTGGAGCTTGTTGAACGGAATCTTGGGAGCGTCATTCAGCCACGTGTCCCAGTCGAGATTCTGCGGAGAAAGATCGGTCGGCGGCGGATATTCCCACGCTCCGGTAGGGTCGTTCCGTCCGAGGGTGAGTTCCACCATTTCAATTTCGCCAATCGCCCCTCCAGCATAGAGTTCATGTGCCTTGGCGCAGAGCATGGAACTCACGCGCTGCGACCCGATCTGCACGACGCGATTGTTTTTCTGCGCCGCCTCCACCATGGCCAGCCCGTCGGCCACGTTGTGCGACATCGGCTTTTCGCAATAGATGTCTTTGCCAGCATTGCAGGCGTCGACCACAACGCGCCGGTGCCAGTGGTCGGGCACGGCGGCCACGATGCAGTCGATATCCTTGCGATCCAGCAATTCCTGATAGTGGCGCGTGGTGGGCAGACTCGTGTTGCCGGTGATTTCCTTGGCCAACGTGTGGCGCCCGTCATACAAATCGGCGGCCGCGACGCACTCCACACCCGGCAGTGTGATTGCCCCGCCCAACAGGCCGGAACCCTGCATGCCGATTCCAATCATGCCGAAGCGAACGCGATCGCTGGGTGCGACGGCCCGCGGTAGTGGTTGAGCTTCGAGTAGGACAGTCTTTGAAATCAGCAGCCCGCCAGCAGCGGCCGCCGCACTTCCCTGTAAGAATGCGCGTCGCGAAACCCTGCGTCTCATGCGAATCCCTCCGGATGAATTTGAACTGCGACCTGCTCTTGCAAATCCAACTACTTCTTCAGCGGTTTAATGGCCACTTCCTTGAAAAACACGATGTCGTTGTCGCTGTGATTCTGCAGACCCATATAGCCAAAGTTCGGACGAGGACCGCGTTGCGGCTCGAAATCAAATTTCCGCTCCGGCACCGGATCGCCATCTTTGTAATCAGTGATCTTCACGCCGTTGAGCACGACAATCGTGCGCGGCCCGTCCAGCGTGATGTCCATCGTGTTCCACTCCGGACCCGGCTTCCATGCCTTGGCCAGCGGCTTGGTCAGCGAATAGAGCATGCCGGTCTGGTGGTACTCGTCTTCGCCCGAAGTCTCCGGATGGTTGTCGATCTGCACTTCGAAGCCGTAGTGCACCGGCATCCACTCTTCGCGGGGCTCAACGGGAATGCGAATGAACACTCCGGAATTGTCGTTCTCGTCGCGCATCTTGTACACCACGTGAATCTCGCAATTGCCGATCTTGCCTCCCGTCCAGTACAGCAGGCCCATGCCGCCGTGGGTGCGGATCAGTCCATCTTCCACCGTGTCTCCGCCGGGCCCAACATGCTTCCAGCCGGTGAGATCCTTGCCGTTGAAAAGCTGTTGCCACTTGTCGGGATCACCTTTGCACACATTTTCATCAGACGCGAAGGAAAACGTGACGAGACCGGCGAGCAGAAAAATCCAGATCATAAAACGTTTTAACATTGGGAATCTCCTCAGAATGTTCTCCCCTGCTTGCCCTTACCTGCGCGGGCCAGACCAATCTACTCGCACCCACGTCCGGAATCAAATGGACCGGGATGAGATTCTTATTTCTTGCTGGAAGTTGCAGGGAAGGCGCGAGCGAGGTTCGTATCAGGGCGCGGCTTCAGCTGCGCCGATTTGGAGAAGAACAATAGTCTGGCCTTAGCCGCTGCTGCTCCGCCCACGCGGCGGCTGAAGCCGACACAGATTCTGTGGTACTTACGGCATCGCTGAAGCGAAGCCCCGATACGAATCGTACTCTTTCAAATTGTGCCAGTACCGGAGCGCTTGTTTAGGGGCTGCACCGGCTCGCTAATCCACTTCCCGCGCTTGCCCTTCCATCAAGCGCATTCCCGCCCCCGCTCCCGAACTACCCTCTGTCTCGCGCTTCTTCTGCCAGTCGGCTTCGGTGAGCACAGAGATGGCGTCGGCCTTTTTCTTCTTCAATCCGGCATTAATGCCGGGAAGGTCTTTCTGCGTGAGCTTCTGGAAGTCGCCGATCACGTCTTCGAGTTCGTGCGCCAGAGAATCGGCGCGTGCCGCTTGATAGTCCGCCGGACGCCCTTCATAGCCATTGACGCTGCCGTAGAGCTGTCCGAGAAGTTCGCGAATGCGTTCCTCTCCCGTGATCATGCCGCCTTCTTTCGTGGCCACGATCTTCGACCGGAGCGCGTCGCATTTGGCCGCCAGATCCTGCACTTGCTTCCGCAGTGGATCCTTCTCCGTCAGCTTGGCAGCCCTCTCGTTGGCCGCATTGCGGACGCCTTCAATGGCCTCGACCGAGTACGTCATGTGTTCGATGGTGTGGTAGATCTTCATCGTCAAATCGAACTGCGCCTTGCGATCCTCCAGCGAGAACTTCGCCCGCGGATCGAGCACTACGTTCAACTGCTCGGTATAGACGTTGTCGCCCTTGGTCATCTTCACCGTATAAGTGCCAGGCAGTACTCGCGGACCTTGCGCCGCCTCAAACAGCGCAGTCGCCGCCGGTGGAACCGCCGGCGCTTTCACGCGCATCGACCAGTTGGCGCGATTCAAGCCCCGATGCTTGCTTCCCGCTACGGAATCCACCACCTTGCCGTTCTGGTCGAGAATCTCTATCTTCAGATCCCCAAAGATGTGCCGGCCCCGCTGGTAGTAAGTGATCTGCGCTTCCCCGGGCCGATTGCGGCCGGTGAAGCTCTCATCGCCATCAACCCAGCCCCCGAACGTGTCGAAGTACTGGATAGCCTTACCCGGAACAAGAACAGCTTCCTTCGCCATCAGTTCGGGGGTCAGAGTCCGCAGCGCCGAAATGTCGTCAATGATCCATATGCCGCGTCCGTGCGTCGCCAGCACGAGATCGCTCTCGCGGGCCTGTACAGCTATGTCGTCCACGGCAACAGCAGGGAAGTTGCTTCCTTTGTATTGTGCCCAGTGCTGGCCGCCATCGACGGAGATCCACAGTCCGAATTCCGTGCCCAGAAAGAGCAGGTTCGGGTTCACCGAATCTTCCTTGATGACGTGAGCGTATCCGCGCGCGCCACTCTCCTGCGCCGGAAGCGCCGTCCAGGTCTTGCCGTAGTCCGTGGTCTTGTAGGCGTACGTCGTCATGTCGCCGAAAGTGTGGCGGTCGAAAGTCGCGTAGGCCGTGGCTTCGTCGTACCGGCTGGCCTCGACAGTCGAAACCCAGGAATTCTTCCCGAGACCCGCGACGTTTTCCACGACATTGGTCCAGGTCTTGCCGCCATCGCGTGTGATCTGGACGTTGCCATCGTCCGTTCCGACCCAGATGACTTGTCCGTTCTTCGGTGATTCCGAGATCGAGTAAATCGTGGTGTGCATTTCCGCCGACGAATTGTCGACGGTCACGCCGCCGGACTCTTCCTGCTTCTGCTTTTCGGGATCGTTCGTCGTCAGGTCCGGCGAAATGCGATCCCACGACTGCCCGTGATCGCGCGACCGGAACAGAAACTGCGCCCCAATGTAGAGCGTGCCCTTCTCATTCGGGCTCATGTGAATCGGCGTGTTCCAGTTGAAACGCAATTTCTTCTCGCCGTAATTCGGTAGGGGCTTGAGCCCGCGTATTTCGTGCGTTACGCGGTTCACGCGGCCGATTTCTCCGCCCTGCGCTTCCGCATAAATGTAGTCGGGGTCCGACGTATCTTCAAACATCCAGAAGCCATCACCGCCAAACATGTTTTCCCAGCGCGAATTCGAAACGCCGCCCGGATACGACGAATCGCCTACCCACGAACTGTTGTCCTGCAGTCCACCATAAACGTGATAAGGATCGGAACTGTCGGTGCTCACGTGGTAGAACTGCGAAATCGGCAGGTTCATCTGGTGCTTCCAGCGATTGCCGCCGTCCTCGCTGCGCCAGAGGCCGCCATCGTCCCCGGCAATCACGACGTTCGGGTTCTTGGGATTGATCCACACATCGTGAAAATCCCCATGCGCCCCGCCCGAAACCACGTTGAAGGTCTTGCCTCCGTCGGTGCTGTACAGCAGGATGAGATCGGGTTTGAAGATCTTGTTCTCATCCTTGGGATCGACAATAAGGTTGCCGAAGTAAAACGGACGCCACACCATGAAGTTGCTGGAGTCGAGCTTTTTCCAGTTCGCGCCAGCGTCGTCGGAACGGTACAGCCCGCGCCCTTTTTCCGCTTCGATGTTCGCGTAGACCACTTGCGGCTTCGCCGGCGCAACTGCCACGGCGACGCGCCCCCACGGCTTGGGCGGCAGGCCCTTCGCGTTACTGTCCTGGATTTCGGTCCAGTGATCTCCGCCATCGGTCGACTTGAACAGCCCGCTCCCCGGTCCACCAGAGCGGAACGTCCAACCTTGACGCCGGAAGTCCCACATGGCGGCGTAAATTGTCTTCGGTTCCTGCTGGCTCATGGCTAGTAGAGAGCAGCCCGACGATCCATTCGCGCCGGCCAGAACTTTCTTCCATGTCTTGCCGCCGTCGGCTGTCTTGTAGACTCCGCGTTCGTCGTTGTCATCCCAAAGATGTCCCATCGCGCAGACGAGGACACCGTTGCCATCTTTGGGATCGACCAGAATCTTCGCGATGTGCTCGCTGTCCTTCAGCCCGACGTTGGTCCAGTTCTCGCCGCCATCTGTCGACTTGTAGACGCCATCGCCGACCGAAACGCTGTTTCGCACCCAGGCCTCGCCGCTGCCCACCCACACCGTCTTTGAATTCGACGGATCAATAGCGACCGCTCCGATCGACTGCACACTCTCGCGGTCGAAAACGGACTTGTAAGTAGTCCCGCCATTGACCGATTTCCACACGCCGCCGCTGGCGGCGCCTACGAAGACGGTGATGCGGCCGTCTTGCTCAACGGCGTCCACCGCCGCAACGCGCCCACTCATGGTCGCTGAGCCGATGTTGCGTGCCGGAAGCCCTGACACGGTGGCAGCGTCGAATTTATAGCTCTGGGCGGAGGCTAGAGCGGAGAAGCCCAGCAGGGCAATTCCGGACCACAAGCTCAACTTCACCGGACAGTTACGATACGCGGCGCGTGCTTTCATTGAGAAGTCCTCTTTATCAAGTTCTTTCGGCAGACAACGGATTTCGTTCACGACGATTGGGCGGGCTGGGAATAACGTCTTACTTCTTCTCAGGCTCGGGCTTGGGCGCCTGCTTCAGTGAAGCCGGGACGGCGAAGTCCGTCTTGTCGATGGACAGATTGACATCAATCTTCTCGACAGTCGTCGTCTGCGCCGCTGGGTTTGCCTTCGATCCCTGCGAAATCGAGAAGGGATACATCACGCCAGCCACGGGTTTGTACGAGCCCATTTCCATTACGCTCTCGCGAACCGAGCCGCGGATGAACTCCTGCACTTCCTTGCGAATTTCGAGGTACGTATCGGGATCGAGATAGTAATAGATGATGTCGCCATCTTTGAGCGTGACTTTCAGGCGCAGCGCGTCGTCGCCATCGACGACGTCGTGACCCAGAAACTCCACCGTATTGCCCTTTTCCTTGTAGTCGACCAGAGGACCATCGAAGTCTGCGTCGAGCAACAGGTCCTTCAAGTCGTCCTCTCCCATGAACTCGGGATCTTTGTGTCCGCCAAAGGGCTGAATCTGCCACCCGGTCGCGCCGTCGTAGGCGGTGATAGCCGTCATGCCCTGCAGGGAGAAGGTCTCGCGCACAAGGTTCGGGCGCTGGTTCTCCTGCATCGTGGCCGCGGTGAAGCCCCCGCCGCCATTCAATTTGCCCGTGATGCGAACCGACTTGATGGCCTTGATCTTTTCGATCCCGCCCTTGGCTTGAATGTTCTTGTTGACGAGTTCTTCGGCTGTTTGCCCGTGGACGAAAACACTCAGGCACGAGACTGCCGCCAGCAAAATCACTGCATGACGCATGGGAGCGAACTCCTGTTGTATGGGACTTTAGACCTGGGAAACGAGACGAAACAGTACTCTACCCGGTAGTAGACGTACTTGCCAACCGTTAGTTAGCGGCGATGCTATGGAAGACACATGTGGAGAAAGCCCCGGCGGGAGTTGGTCATGTGGGGACGGCCGCCTCGGCCGTCCCGCCGGGGCGAAGCCCGGCGGAACCGAACTGAGGCCGATGCACGGAGCGCCGCGAATCCTGGCCAGAGTTGGCGGAGCCGCTCCTTGCTTACAGTCCTAGCAGTTCGAGGGACGCCTACTTCTGTACAGCCTCGGGCCCGATCTTCTCGATCACAATCGCGTTTGATCCGCCACGCGCGTACACCTTGCCGCTGGCAGTAACTCTCTGTCCTGCGAACGGCAGGAGCTTCTCATTCTGACCCGCAGACGGCGTGGTATCGGCAATCGGCCAATAGATATTTCCATTGTCTGTCAGGATCACCAGCGGCGACCCCGCCTTGGCGCAAGCTTGAGCGCATTGGGCGCTGATGGGCTTCGTCAGGCCTTTGGTAAACGCGCAGGCCGAGTCCAGAACGTAGCCGTTCACGGAGACCGACTTCCCGGCATCGCCGGCGGCCATCAGGGCCGCAAAAACACAGGCTGCAATCGCTACCCTTGCTGCTTTTTGAATACTCATATTCGGCGCCTCTCGCTTCAGGAGTTTAAATTGTGGTCGGATTCCCCAGGTGGAGAGATAAGGTAGCAGACCGGGATTCCGGCGCAATAGTAGAAACCCGCTAGATCATCTCGAGCATCTACGAAGATTTTCGTTGACACTACGAATATCTTCGTAGTATCTTCCTCTCCATGACGCAGCTTCCGCACAAACCGACGGCTTCGGAACTCGAAATTCTCCGCGTCCTCTGGACCCGCGGGCCCTCAACGGTTCGCGAAGTCCATGAATCTCTGAGCGAGAAAAAAGAGCTTGGCTACACCACGGTGCTGAAACTCCTGCAGATTATGACCACAAAAGGCACGGTACGCCGAAACGAAACACAGCGTGCGCACGTCTATGAAGCATGCCTGCCTGCGGAGCAAACCAAGCGGCAGCTTGCCGGGGACATGCTGCAGCGGGTCTTCGAAGGGTCTGCGAGCCAGCTCATGATGCACGCTCTGGCCGGAAGCAAATCTTCACCGGAAGAGATTAAGGAACTGCGACACCTGCTTGACGAATACGAAAGGAGCCGGCGATGACCACCGAGATGACCACCAGTCTGATGAATTGGCTCTCACCGACCGTAATGCACTCTTTGGGTTGGGCGCTGTTGCATTTTCTCTGGCAGGGAACTGCTCTGGCGGCGCTGGCCGCCGCCGCTATGGCTTTGTGCCGTCGCACGTCAGCGCGCTATGTGGTCGGAGTCGGAGCGCTGGTTCTGATGCTGCTGGTTCCATTGGTGACTTTCCTGTTTTATGCGCAACAGCGTTCCGGTGTGGCAGACACCGCGAAGTCGTCGCCGCTCGCCGCGGTAGCTTGGCCAACAGCGAGGGACAGGGCTGCGGCGAGTGGCTCGACGCAGATTTCATTTATCGGGCGTTCCGCGCTCGCGCCGTCGCTCGATGCGCTGCCCTGGCTGGTCGAGGCGTGGCTTCTGGGAGTCGCCCTCTTAAGCTTGCGTTCCGCTGGCGGATTCTTTCTGCTCGAGCGCGAACGCCGCAGACAGTCCGCTGTAGTGAGCCCACGAGTGCTCGAGATTTGCCACACCCTACAGAACAAGATTGGCTTGAATCGTGCCATTGCCTATTGCGAGTGCAAGTGGCTGCAGGCGCCGGCGGTGATTGGATGGTTTCGCCCGGTCGTGTTCTTGCCGGTGACAGCTCTTACGGGCCTCTCCGAGGATCAGTTGCAATCGGTGATCGCGCATGAACTGGCGCACATCCAGCGGCTCGATCCTTTTGTGAATGTGTTCCAGGTTTGCGTCGAAACACTGCTTTTCTACCATCCCGCAGTGTGGTGGCTGAACAAACGGATTCGTGCGGAACGCGAGCATTGCTGCGATGAGATGGCAGTCGCTCTGTGCGGCAACGCCGTCGAATATGCGCGTGCCCTCACGCTGATGGAAGAGTGGCGCAGCGCACCGGTCTTCGCGATGGCAGCGAACCGCGGTCCGCTCACCGAGCGCATCGTTCGCGTCCTCGGCTTGAAGACGCTTGATGCCGGAATGCGAGGCATCGGCTTAACGGGAAGCGTCCTGTGTTTGACGGCTGCACTGATCGCTGGAAACGCGCTGTTTGGAATGGCGCATCCGCCGTCGGCGCGCGCCAGTTCCGAGATGCAAGCGGCATTTAGCGCCGTAGCGGCTCGATCTGCGCAGGCCACGGCGCAGAGCAATCCGAGTCCAAAGCCTTCGCCCGCTCACCCGCAAACCGCCGATCAGCCAAGTGCGAGCGCTTCTTCTTATATCGACGCCATGAAGTTTGCAGGCCTCGGCGATCTCACGGTCGATCAGTTAATCGCCCTGAAAGTGCAAGACGTCACTCCGGGATACGTTCGCGGACTTCAGGAACAGGGACTGCAGCTCGACGCAGAGAAGTTGATCGCGATGCGCGTCCAGGGCATCACTCCGGAATACGTTCGCGAATTGCATCAATCCGGACTCAATCCCACCGAAGACCAGCTCATCGGACTCAAGGTGCAAGGGGCAGACGCCGAGTACTATCGCGGACTCAAAGAAGCCGGCATTCAACCTGACGTCGACAGGCTCATCGGCCTCAAAGTGCAGGGCGTAACTCCAGAGTACGTGCGTGAACTCCGCGCGGCGGGACTTACTGTGACCGCAGACCAGGTGATCGCGCTGAAAGTGCAGGACGTGACGCCCGAATACGTGCGCGACATTCGCGCACTCGGCCTCAAACCTTCTACCAGCGAACTGATTGCCATGCGCGTGCAGGACGTAACGCCCGAATACATCAAGGCGCTGCAATCGGCAGGATACAAGTTCAACGTCAGCGACCTCATCAGCGCCAAGGTGCAAGATGTGACGCCCGAGTTTATCGAGCGCGCCCAGAAACATGGATTCAAAGACCTGACTCTGCAAAAGCTGATTCAGCTGCGACAGTTGGGGATTCTGGATTCGAAAGCGGATATTTAGGACTCGCAAGATTCATGTGGAGACGGCCGCCTCGGCCGTCCCGCTAGAGCCTGCCCTGAGCTTGTCGAAGGGGCGAAGCCAGAGCGGAACTGTGGCAAAGCCTAAAGCTGGCAAACGCTCACCAAGGAGATGACTTATGAGAATGCGTCGAACTCTCGCCTATTTGGTTTTCGCGTCCTGCGTTCTGGTGGGCGTGGTTAAGAATCACGCTGCCGAAAACCGCAGCGGTGACTGGACCATCAGCAAGTCCGATGATCCGAGTAAGGTCGAGTTCTCGCTGATTGAACACCATCAAGGTGGAACATCGAGCCACTCGTCGGACTGGCTCATGATCTCGTTTCAGGGGGTGGATTTCGGGAAGCCTGGTCGCCAGGACGTGCACTTCACCATCACGCGCGACGCGGGAAAGATCGATTGCGAAGGGTTCCTGAACAACGGCGAGGGTGCTGGACTGTTTCACTTCCAGCCCGACCCGAACTACGCGCGCGAAATGCAGGCGATCGGATTCTCCATCGACGACGAGAAGCAATTCGGCATGGCGGTGCAAGACGTCAGCCTCGAATTCGCGAAGCAGATGAAGAACGAGCATCTCAGCGATCTCGATGCCGATAAGCTGATCGCGTTCCGCATCTTCCGTGTGGACTCAGCCTTTATTGAGGCACTGCGGGCGGAAGGACTGAAGATTTCCGACAGCGACAAACTTGTTGCTTTCCGCATTCATGGCGTGACGCCGCAGATGGTGCGCAGCCTTCACCAGGCTGGCTACTCGCCGGACGAAGACACGCTGATTGCCATGAGAATCCACGGCGCAACTCCGGAGTGGATGGCAGAGCTCAAGCAGCGCGGCTACGATCACATCGATCTCGAGAAACTGATTGCGTTTCGCATCCACGGCGTTTCGCCGGAATTCATTCAGAAGTTGCAGAGCCTGGGATACTCGCATCCTGATCCGGACGACCTGATCGCGATGCGCATCCACAACGTGACGCCGGAATACATCAGCGACATGAAAGCCCGCGGGATTCATGATCTCAGCATCGATCAACTGGTCAGCATGAGGATTCACGGCATCGACTAAAGCGGCTTAACTGCAGGTTGCGAATGAAATCAGGTTCGGTCGATTCTGAGATACACGAGGCGGAACGATGAAGGAGATGCGGTGGATGTCGGTTCCTGTGATCCTTCTTATCATCTTTGCTGCGACATTGACGGCGCAATCGCTCCCGAGCAGAGCGACCGGTAGCGATAGCGACGACCCCGAAGCCAGGCCTGCAGCGACCAAGTCCGACGTGCGGATTGTGCAGAGAGCACGGGAGATCCTTAACTCCCCATCGAAGTGGAACCGCGCCGATACGCGGAAGTGTCCGACGGACGCAACCACCTTCAGCCTCTATTGCGCGCTGGAAAAAGCCACCGAAGAAGTGAACGGCAAATTCGAGCATCGCGGGGCCGCGATGCAAGAGGCACGGTTCGTGATCGATGAGATTGCGCCCAACCGCAAGAATTACAACCACCGCCTGATGGCCTATAACAACGACTCAACCACCACGTTCGCCGACATCCAAAAGTTCTTCCAGCTGTTGCAGGATCGCATCACGAAGCGCCTTACCGAGGAATCCCGAGGGAGGAACTAGATTTTCTTAGCATCCCACGTTGTGGATATTGTGCGCAAAAATGCTGGCGCTAAATCGGCTGGGAATTGGGGATTTCTCTCCCGGGGGCTTGCGCAGCTCTGGGTTCGGACTTGAAGAACGGTACACGAGTGTAATCGCGATGTTTCGCCGCCAAGTAATTAGGATCGACATGTGCCCAAGCGGTCACTTCGAGATTGGACACGCGCGCTGGTTCAGCGTAGCGTTAGGAGTGAGCGAGCAGTTCCTCTCCTCTTTTCAGGTCCTCTGAACTAAGTCAGTCCATCTGAAGTACGCTCCTCTTAGTGCGACATTCGGAGGATTCCCATGTTCGATCCCAAGGCAAAAAAACAACCGAAGGCGCCCGTTGTCGTCGCCTCGAAAGGGTTTCCTGGCAAGTTGGCAATGACGCCAGACGCCGTCCCGTCAGATCGCCGGATCAGAGAGCGGGCCTACGAATTGTATGAAAGTCGCGGTCGTGAACCCGGCCAGGACGAGCAAGACTGGCTGCGCGCCGAGCAGGAGATCCTCAGCCCACAGCGGTGAAGGCAGTACATTCGCAGTGCCTCATGGATCAGATGGCGGGCTGGAGGGATAGCCATGGGCTGCTTAGTTTGCAAGGATCTGGAACGAACTCTTGACTTTAAGCGTAGCAAGTACTACGAGGCCCGTTCTGCCGCGTATTACCGAGTCAGCACGGAGCTTGCGGCCTCCAAAAACGTCGATATGGAGCGCGCCAAGAGCGACTTGGAAGAGCACCGGTTGGTATGTGGCTTCGCGCGGCTAGGTGGGATAGTTTTGACCGAGCAGCCTTAGTCATTTTCGACGGATAGGGAATGTGTCCGCGAATGAGAACACCCAAGCGCTCGGGAATGTTCCTCACCGCGAGGCTCTCGTATAGGTTGCGGCTGCGAATCGAGATCTTCGGAGTACACGGAAGCAGATTTCGCTATGCCCTTGTCACGTTCGCGGCTGACCAACTCTTAACAAATTCTCCCAGCCGGTCCAGCGCGTCGGGAAATTTGTGGGTCATCGCCGCGAACCCAAGGCGAAAATGCGAGGGCGCATCCCAACAATCCCCGGGAGCGAGCAGGATGCCCTGTTCGGCAGCTGCTTGGCAAAAGGGGCGACTGTTCTCTCCACTGACTAGCCATGGGAAAGCGGTCACTCCGCCACGAGGAGGAATCCAGCCCAGCGTCTCGCGATGTTCGGACATGAAAGAGGCAAGCTCCCGAAGATTCTGAGTCGCGGTTGTCTGCGTTCTCCCGAGGACGATGTTCCGGTGGCGCATTGCAATCTCCGCCAACATTTCTCCGGCAGTATTGTTTGAAATGGAAAAATAGGTGCGCGCATTCCAGTAGCGCTCGCGGCGCTTGGAATCGTGCTCGATCATCCAACCGGTCCGCACTCCGGATAAAGGAAAAGCTTTCGAGAAATCATGGATGACGGTCGCATGCGGCAGACGGGAAGCCGATCTTGTCGCCCGTCCATGATAGATGGGGTGGTACACCTCATCGCTAACCAGTTGAATTTCACGAGACGCTGTGAACTCGTGCAAGCTGTCCAGTTCCGCATCGCCAATCGTGGCGCCGGTGGGATTGTGGGGACTGTTCACCAGAATCAACTTGGTGTTTCGATCCACCAGTTGCTTGATCTCCTCGAGATCGATACGGAAGTCGTTCTCCTTGTGAACGGCGTAGTAGCGAATCTCGATCCCAAGCGATTCGGGCAGGGCGGAAAAGGGCGGATAGCCCGGTTGCGGCAGGACAACGTTGGCTCCAGGCTCCGCGGCCAGCCAAAACAGAACGAGAAGTGCCTCAGAGGCACCGGTTACGACTTGGACCGTGTCGACATTGACATCCTGCATTTCGGCGATTGCTGCGCGTAAGCCCTCGGCTCCTGCTGGACGGCTGTACGCCAAAGTGTGATTCAGAAAGCGCTGCCGTTCCTCCTCACTGGCGAGGCTCAGGATCTCATTCAGGGTCCAGCGTGGTCCTTCGCTTGCGGCCAGGTTAAATTCTATGTCGTGCTCGTAGGTGTCCAGCCACATGTCCAGTAGAAAGGGTTTCAATTGCATGTCGCACCTCGAAGGATTAGATCATGCGATCGTCAGGCCGGCCTCACAAAACTTTCACGCGCTCGCTTCCGGGATCGGCACACCGATCATGAGGCAGAGATTCCCTCGGGTACAGCCGGCAAGGTGGGCGTGTAGCTGTTTGGACAAAAAATCCCCACTTCTGGCAAAGAACGCTAGAAATGGGGCACCCACAGTTGCGCTTAGTGCGCGAAGGAAAAATTCAGTCCCGTGGTGATGACGACGTCGTTCTTCTTGGCGCCGGTTGGCGGGTTGGAGACGTAGACGTCGCCGAACTGATTCTGCCAGCCGAACCGCTTGCTGATCTTGGTCACCGTGCCGAGGTTGAAGATCCCGCGGTACTGGCTCGTGTCCTGCAGATCGGGATAGAAGTAGAGATTCTGGGTGACAACTGTGCTCTTGCCCAACTGGTGGTTCAGTTCCTCGCCCAGGGTCAGAGCGGCGAATTTGTTGGTGTGGCCGTAGGAGGCGAAGGTGGGAGGAACGGTGATCGGTAAGTTCACTGGGCCGTTCGAATAAGTTTCGTGCGTGAAATTGATGCCGCCCAGGAAGTTCAAGGTTGTAGTGTCGGACTTGATTGCGTGGTACCCGAAACCTCCACTGTAGGAGGCGCGCAAATCGAGGAACTGCAGGGCATTGGCCATGAAATCCGCACCTGCGAATACGAACGTTCGCGGATTGACGTTGCGGTCGTAGCGCAGCCCGCCTTGCTCCAGGTTTGCGCCGACGCTGCCGGGCGCGGGCAGGTCGTTCTTGGTGTAGATGGAACTGGTGTACAGCGTGATCTTGTCGTTGAGCGTGGGATGCACTGCATTGAACGCCACGGCGAGGTTCTCCGTCTGGCTGTTTCCACGTGCCACGGAGAAGCCCACGTTGGCTCCGCCGTTCCAGCCGTGCCGCAGTCCGGGATGCAGCGACTTGTCATAAGCCTGCTGCTCGGCGTCGTTGCGGATCAACGTCACGTCATCTTTCGCGGCCTCGACGGTGCCGCTGGCCTTGGTGGCGATCTCAATTTTGCCGTCAGTGGTCGTGACGGGGCCAACCGCGGTCTTGCCGTCTTTCAGGCTGACGTGCAGTTCCTGATCGGTCTTGATTTCCTGAATCGCGGCAAACTGAATCGTGACATCTCCCGCGGCGTCGGTGTGCAGGACCAGAGTCTTGCCGTCCGACTTTACGATGGTGCCCGTCAGGCGGTCACCGTTCTTCAACGTAACCTGGTCCGCGAACAGAGCGGACGAGAGCCCAAAAAACGCAATTAGGATGAACAATTCGAATCTACGCAACACGGCCTACCTCCAGATTTCAGAGTTTTTAGAATGAAGAACTATTTGGGAGCCCGGAACTACAGCGGATCAGAAAACAGAGAAACCGCGACGAAGAGGCGGAGATTACTGCCCGGAGACACTGCCCGCGATGCCCCTTGGCGGGGACTCGGTCAGGCCTTGGTTTCAGTCTTCTTGCTCTGATCGGTCGAAGGCGGCGCCGGGGGCTCATTCTTCATGCCGTCTTTCAGGGCACGAATCCCCTCGCCCAGACCTTTGCCGAGTTCAGGCAATTTCTTGGGACCGAACACCAGCAAAGCAATAAAGAAGATCACCAGCAGGTGCATCGGTTGAAACAGACCTTCAAACATCGGAGCCTCCAAGGTGCACAACTACAATCCTGAATCATACGCTATCGGACGCCCTCGGGGGAAGGTCAAACGACCTTGGCCGGGCTCCATAGCCCTTCCACTCTTTTACTGTACCCCCTTTCGAACCTTCGGTGAACCCCGCCACGGCCAGTTGTGATTTCAATCACTAAAGACCACCCGTGGGCGGTACAGCCTTTCGGGGGACGAAGTCACGAGCCCGGTTACTTCCGTGACCTTACCGCCGGGATTGCCGGCAGGCTATGTTTCTGCCAGGGGTTTCTGCAGGCGATTGCCATCGCATTCCCTCAAAAGCCGCCACCAGCAAGACAATTCACGGGTCGGGGAGTCCGGTTGAGAGTCAAGGCGTCACTATTCCTCCTACTATTCAGTCTGGCGGCGACAGCCGCCCATTCCGCTGCCATTTGTTCCTCCGACATCCCCGTGGACACGACTCAGATCACCGCCTGGCTGACAGGGGGAGTTTCCAGCAGCCGGCTTGCTCGCCTGGTTGGGGAACGTGGCCTGGCCACACTGCCGACGCGGGCCGAACTCCGGCAAGTCGAGTCTGCCGGAGCCGACAAAGACTTGATGCGGATTCTGAGTTCGGGGAACGTGCAGTCGGCGAGCGTGGGCCCTCAGATTCCAGTAGAACTCTTGAACGCCGCCGTGGCGGCTCGCCAGCAGCACTATCACGAGGCCGAACTCCAGCTGCGCGAAGCTCTACGTTCGGACGCGGAGAATTCTGCCCTGCACTTTGCACTCGGGACTATGTTGCGCCAGCAAGAGCAGTGGGACGATGCCTTCGACGAACTCACGCAGGCAGCGCAGCTCATGCCCGATCTGCCTGAGAATCACAGTGCGCTGGCCTATCTTTTCTATCGTCTCGACGACGGACCGAACGCGATTGCCGAGGCGCGCACCGCGCTCAGCATCGACCCGAAGAACGCGGAGGCTTATCAATATCTCGGACTCGGGCTCTATTCGAATGGCCAGTATCGAGCCGCGGTGCATGCCTATGCTGAGTCGCTGGCCCGCGATCACGACAACGCCGATACCAACTACGACATGGGAATTGCCCTGCACGCGGACGGAAATCTGCCCGCTGCCGTCGCAGCTTACGAACAGGCTATTCGTCTGCGGCCTGCCTTCTGGGAGGCTCACTCAAATCTGGGACTGATCCTGCACGAGGATGGCGACCTTGATAAAGCGGTAGCGGAATATCGCGAGGCCAAGCGGATTGCTCCCGGTGAAGCCTCCATCCGCAACAATCTGGGCAACACGTATTGCGATCAAGGGAAGTTCGATGCCGCCATTGACGAGATGCACGAACTTTACCGCCTGCATCCGGAATGGCAGCAGGGGCACGCTTGTCTCGCCAGCGCCTACATGACGAAGAAGAATTACGACGCGGCGGTGGACGAGCTGCGGCTGGCCCTGCAACTGAATCCTACGGGATCCACGGAACACCGCATTCTAGGCCAGGTTCTGCTCCTTGACAACCAACCGGAAGAAGCCTTGCGGGAACTGCGCCTCGCGGTTTCGCTGAACCCCGAGTCTGAGGTTGCCCACCACCTGCTCGGGACGGCCTTGTTTCAGCAACAACAACTGCACGCCGCCGAAAAAGAATTTCGGGAAGCGCTTCGCCTGAACGCCTCTGCGGACAACCACTACTCGCTTGCGGCGTGCCTGATGAGCATGGACCGCTACGACGAAGCCTTGACGGAGTTGGAGACGGCGTCGCGGCTCGATCCTGAGCAAACACTCTACCGCGCGCGGCGCGAAGAGTTGCTCAAGTTGATGAAGGAACCGCACTCGCGCTGATCCAACGGGCCAGTACCCTCGGATGTACTACGGTGCGTAGGCGAAGGGCCACGTCATCCCTAAACTAGAGTTTCGAGGCCGAACCCGTCGATGGGGGACGCCGCTCGGGACGGAGAGATTTACGAATGGCGACGAATGCGACGCGATCGCAGCAGGTGGCACCCGCCAACAAGGCCGCGCACGCAGTGTTGACGCCGGACACTGCCGCCCGCCGCATGGACTCTGCATCCGCACCCGGGTCGGCGTCAGATTCCGCCAGCAAGCCTAAGGGATACGGGCTGCCCTGCGCTAAGTGCCGCTTGTACTATCCTGCCGATCTCGACATTTGCCCGACGTGTCATCACCACGAACGGGTTTCGCCCGTCGTTCCAAAAGTGCCGCCCCGAGTGGCGCAGACGGTTCCCGTTCCAGCTCCTGACACCACGGCCGTCGAGCGGGAGCGGGAGGAATTTCTGCGGCAGTTCAAGTCCCAGCTTATCGAGGCGCACTCGGAAGTGGCGGCTCCGGAATCGGTTTGCGCGGGAGAGCACCATGCCGGGGAGCCCGCTAGCGCAGAGATCTGCAAGGCCTGTTACGAGCGCCTGCAGGAGCGGCTGGATATTTGCGAGGGGGCCTTGCATCTTGACCTGAAGGAAGCGGCGCAGATCATCTATGACGCCGTGTGGGCCGATCCTTCCGACCCGAACAAAACTTATCAAAATGCCGCCAGCGCCTTGCTGAGCGAGTTGCGCAAGCGCGCGGGGATGAACTCGCTGATGGGGCCGTTCCAGCCCTTGTCACACTAGTGGCAGCTCTTAGCTTTTAGCTCTTAGCCTTTAGCTCTTAGCTTTTACCCAAACCCAAACCCAAACCCAAACCCTTGTCATTCCGACCGCCGAGCGAACGCGAGGGGCGGAGGAATCTCATGTTGCTCGGTAGCCGCTAACTCGTTGAGTCTTCGTGCAAGTTGTTGAGAATTCGCAGAAGGCCCTTGGGAGGCGTCTGGAACGCGAAGTTTTTCCGCGGATGGGGTTCCCCTTGGGCGCAGGGGTGATCCTCGCAGGGAGGGCCGTTTCCGGTCCCGCAAATGGCATTCCTGTCGACGAGCGCAGCGGCTTCTAGAGAGTGGGAATCCGTTTCATGAATGTACGCATGCATTCATACGTACACATATATATGTACGATACTCGTTCGGCGACGAATCGTCAGCCGCTACCCTGGCAAGCCCGGCGTGCGGTCGGCACATTCTTTGACCATATCTGAGCGCGAATACACCAGGAAGCAGTACAGGGCTGGTCCAAGGGGCGCAAAAAGCATCACGCAGAACCAAAACACCTGCTTCAACGCATGCGAGTTATCGAAGCGGAACAGGAAATACTCCATGCCCAGCCCGGTGGTGGCCATTCCGAGCACTCCAAGGAACAGGAGCGGCTTCAGCATGAGACGAAGAGGTTCGGCCATCGCTCTGTCGAGGTTCAGAATTAGGGCTACTAACGCTACAAGTATCCCGAGAGAGGCGACCGCTGCGGTGCGGTAGACGATCCGCGCCGTGCGGGACACGATCCACTCCTTGTTGATGAGTTCGTACTTCAACATTCCAAAGGCCGCACAGGGCCCTCTATTCCGCCTTCATTCCAACCCACTTCCTTCCGGCGTAGAGTTTGTAGCCGTCGCCGTCCTCGACCAGCTTTAGCGGAACGGGGCGTTGCAAGGCCGCATCGGTCTGCGAGGCGGCGCTGAGCACGTCGTTGTTGGAGACGTCCATCACGACAAACTTACCATCGGAGGTGAAGCCGAAGCCGTACTGTCCCGGCGCGAGTTCCGAGCCACCGATGTTCAGTTTTGTCTCCGTGATGAGCAGGCCCTGGTATTTCTGCTGGATGGCGGTGGAATATCCGGAGGCGTCAACCAACGCGGCAAGGGCCATCTTGCCGTCCCCCAGCTGCAATCCAACGGCGTTGCGCAGCTGCACCGGCGCTTTTTGGCCGCGGAAGAAGTATTCGGCCGGGATCGCCTTCTTCAGTTCGTCGCTGGTGAGCACGTGCTTCGATGCCTGCGCCATGGCCAACGACGAGATGGCCAGCATCAAGCAACCCACAATTGCCAAACGAGTCTTCATGGACATCAGCCCTCGATTCTTGAGTGAAAATGCTTACGGGGAAATCTAATCCTTTCGCGCATAAGGCGCAAACAATGCGGCGGTCTTTCCCGCGAGCAAAAGGCCTGACTGAGAACTGAGAACTCGCATTCCGCACCATTTCGCTTTGCCCGCAAGATTCGGATAGTCCGCTACATGCCTTTCGCCGTAGGCTTTCCTTGCCATGACAACCAATGCCATACTCGCAACGGAAAGCCTGAAGGCCATGTCCTCGTCCGAACCCAAACCGACAGCCCAGCCGCTGATTGACGCAGCGATTGACCCGGCCGACGACCAGCGCTGGAACGCCGTCGCCGCGCGCGATGCGGCGCACGACGGAGCGTTCGTTTTCGCGGTCTCAACCACCGGTGTGTATTGCCGGCCGTCGTGTGCGGCGCGGCGGCCGCGGCGGGAGAACGTGCAGTTCTTCCTCACGACCGAACAGGCCGAGAAAGCCGGATATCGTGCGTGCTTGCGTTGCCGGCCCAAGTCCGCCGGCGGGAATGCGCCGTCTGACGGCGTAAAGGCGATTTGCCGTTTTATCGAGCAGCATCTCGACGAACCGGTGACCCTTGATCGCCTGGGCAAGGAATTTCATCAGAGCCCGTTTCATCTGCAGCGACGCTTCAAAGCAGTTCTTGGGATTACGCCGCGCGAGTACGCCGACTCATGCCGCTTGCGGCTGCTCAAGCGCAATCTGCAGGCCGGGGACTCGGTTACGCGCGCGATGTACGACGCCGGATATGGTTCCAGCAGCCGGCTCTACGAGAAGACCGCGTCCCAACTTGGCATGACGCCGGACAAGTATCGCCGGGGCGCGATTGCCGCGTCGATCCGCTATTCCTGCGCCGATTCGCCGCTAGGTCGCATGTTGGTTGCGGCTACCGAGCGCGGCATTTGCGCCATCCAGTTTGCGCGCACGGACGGCGAACTGATTGAGGGCTTGAAGCGCGAATTTCCGTTTGCCACGCGTAAGTCTGATGACGGCGGACTGCAGTCCTGGGTTGATGCCTTGCTGCGGCACATGCGCGGCAAGGACCTCGACTCGTCACTGCCGCTCGACATTCGTGCTACGGCTTTCCAGCGCCGCGTGTGGGCCTACCTGCAATCGATTCCGTTCGGCGCGACGCGGTCGTATCTCCAGGTCGCGAAGGGCATCGGTCGGCCAACTGCAGTCCGCGCCGTGGCTCGTGCTTGCGCTACCAATCCAGTTGCGGTGGCCATTCCGTGCCATCGCGTGGTACGCGAGGACGGGAGCATGGGCGGTTACCGGTGGGGCATTGAGCGGAAGAAGGCGCTGCTGGAGCTGGAGCAGCGGCGCGCGGAGGCGTGATTTCCTTACCACTGCTAAAGCATTCTCTTGCCGTGAATGACCGCCGCGACTGTCACTAGGTTTTCCTCCACGGCGTCGATGATTCGATAGCTGTACACGAATAGCTCGCGGATGCTCTCGTTGTCGAACTCGGGCACCTTGCGACCTGACAAAGGGAAATGCTCCAGCATTCGAGTCGAGGCGAAAACCTTCCGCACCACGGCCTTTGCGTAGGTGAGAGAGTCGGACGCAATGTAGGCGGCGAGGGCTTCAACGTCCGCCACAGCGCGTGGAGACCAGACTACTCGGTGAGCCATTTGCTCAACTGCTGCTCCGCCTCAGTCTGAGTGACTGTGCCGCGCTTGGCCTCATCCAGTCCTCGCCGAACCTTATCGAGAACGTACAGGTGGTACTGGATATCCTCCAACGAACAATTCTCGGGCAGGTTATGCAAGAGCGACTCGACTTGTTGCTTGGCGGTGCTCATCGCTTTCCGGGCTTCAGGATAACACGCGGTTGAGGCCGGAGACCGCGTGGGATTACACCACCTTGCCTTGCCGGACGGCATTCCCGACGATGGTCAGAAAGAGACGTTGCAAGCAACGTCTCTACGTTAGGGGCTCGGCCGCACCAAGCCGTTCATTGACGCCCGGATTTGCGGGCCATTAAATAGAGAGTTAGTGGGATACGTCCTGGCTCTCTTGCGAAGGCGGCTTTATGCGGGCAGATGCAGCGGTGCTGACAGCAACCCTTTTATTGATCGGTCTGATGTGCGGATGCGGGGGCGGCGGAGCAACTTTTGGTGGCCGAGGCAGTTCCACTCCGGCGCCGACCGTTTCTACAGCAGGCGCACAAACGGGCGCGCAGAACGGCGCCGTCATCGTGACCCTGGCAGCGACCGCGGGAACTATCTACTACACCGTCGATGGCAGCACGCCCAGCGCATCTTCTCAGCAGTACCAGGCGCCGTTTCTCGTGGCGTCGAACCTCACGGTCAAGGCGATTGCCGTGGCCGCGGGTACAAGCAGTGCCGTCACCAGCCAGAGTTTCACGCCGAACATTCCGTCGGGGACGCTGGTCTGGAGCGACGAATTCACCAACTCCACGGGAGCATCGGCGCAGCCCAATCCCGCAGTCTGGACCTACGACACCGGCAACAGCGGCTTTGGCAACAACGAACTGGAGAACTACTGTGCGTGGGGTTCGTCTACTTCGCCGTGCAGCACGGCGAATCCCAGCGAGTTCGTGGGAACGGACGGCTATCTGCACATCGAAGCGCAGCAGCCGTCGCCCTCGGTGTATACGTCGGCGCGGTTAAAGACGCAAGGGCTGTTCAGCTTTCAGTATGGCCGGTTTGAGGTGCGCGCCCTGGTGCCCGAGGCGCAGGGTTTTTGGCCAGCGGCATGGCTGCTGGGCAACAACATCGCCACGGTGAATTGGCCGGCCTGCGGTGAACAGGACGTGCTGGAGCGGGTCAACGCGGCTGGCACGCCCGACTGGAATTCGGGATCGATTCACGGGACGGGCTTCACGGGCGCGAGACTGGGTACTCTCTACTACTTTCCCACCGGGCAGACGGCGGCCCAGTGGCATACCTACGGCATGATCTGGTCCAAGGGCAGCGTGGCGTATTACGTCGATGACCCGACGCACCCGTACACCACTTTCCCCACTTCCAGCATTAGCGGATTCAGTGGCGCGGTCTGGCCATTCGATGCGGGGCAGAGCAATTTCATCATTTTGAATCTGGCAATTGGCGGGAGCTGGCCCGGATCGCCCGATTCGTCCACTCCGTTCCCGTCGGAGATGCTGGTTGACTACGTGCGGGTCTATACGAACTAAGTGCGGTCGACCGTATTGCGCGTTCGAACAGCGAGCCAATTCAGCAAACCTATGGCAATCGTGGCCAGCAGAATTAGAGACTGACCGAAGTCGACACGCGTCACGAGCGCAAGGCACATGAGGACCGCTACACCCGCGAACAGATTGCCAGCGGGCAGGCGGAAGCGGGCGTCCCCCGGCTGCTTGCGGCGGAGGACGGGGAGCGCGGCGCAGCAGACGCCGTAATAGAGCAGGCGCGCGACGGCGGAGAGCGTCACGTTCCATTTGAATTCGCCGCTTAGCGCAAAAGCCCAGACCAGCGCCGCAAATACCAAAATCGAAACGTACGGCGTGTGAAATTTCGGATGAATCGCGGCGAAGGCCTTGGGAAAGTCTCCTTGCTCCGCCAAAGCGAACGTCACCCGAGGCATTCCGAGAATCTTCGCGCTTAGATATCCATAGAAAGAGACCAACGCGCCTACGGCCACCAGCGCGGCGCCGAAGGAACCAACTGCAACGCGCGCCACGTCGGCCAGCGGACGCTCGCTGTGCGCCGCGTCGGGAAGCACTCCAACCACCACCCACTGGATGAGCGCGTAAATCACGGTGCAGGCCACGAGTGCGGTGAAGAGCGCGAAGGGGGCGTCGCGGCGGGGATCTTTGGCCTCGCTCATGGGAGCGAGCGCAGTTTCGAATCCTCCATAGGCGAAAACCAGGAGCAACACGGCTTTCAACCACTGGCTGGTGGTGACTGCAGAAGGCGCGGCTGGCGAGGTTCCGCCGGGATGCGCGTGCAACACGAACAATCCCAAGGCGATGACCGCGGCCAGCGGCAGCAGCTTTGCAGTCGTGAAGAGATTGCTCACCAGCGTTCCTGCCCGCACACCGCGCACATTGATGAGCGCGAGCACGCCGACGAGGATTGTGAGAATCAGAGCGCGCGGCAGCGGGTCTTTGGCATGCGGCCAGAACTCGCCGAGATAGATCACGAAAAGATTAGCGTTGGCCGCCGGAGCTGCGGCCTGCCCGAGGCAGAGCATCCATGCCATCTGGATGCCCATGCCGCGTCCGAAGGCGGCGCGAGCGTAGAGGTAAGGGCCGCCCGCTTGCTGAAACCGCGAAGCGACCTCGGCAAAACAGCCGACGATCACGGCCATTCCGGCTCCAGCCAGGAGCACAGCCAGAGGGCTGAATTTTCCGAGGAGGCCGGCGACGGTGGAGGGCAATCCGAACACGCCGCTGCCGATGACGGAGTTCACCACCAGCGCGGCGAGACTCCAGCGCCCGATGGCGCGAACAAGGTGCTTGCCGGGCGCGGGGTTCTGGGTGGATTCCCGAGTGGATTCCGTCACCGCGCGTTTGTATCACAAATGGAGATTCACGGACGAGAGTAGCGGCTTGGGGGTGCCGGGCTTCGCCCCTTTGGCTCGCTGCGCTCGCTCAGGGCAGGCTCAGGCTTGGACGGCGGAGGCGGCCATCCCCGCACGGGTCGCGCGGCGGGGATACAATGCCGCAATCCGGGTTGGGGTTTCCGACGTAATTCTCTGTGGGACCTTATGCGTTGCTTCGGGAGGGAATCGAGGGGGGGACAACGCCATTGCGTTTTCATTACCGGCGGGACGGGCTACATGGGGCAAAGACTGATTGCGCGATTGCTGGAGCGCGGACACGAAGTGCGGGCTCTGGTGCGGCGCGGTTCGGAGAAGAAGCTGCCTGCGGAGTGCACGCCAGTTTTCGGCAACGCGCTGGACGGCGCCAGCTACGCCGAACAAATCTTGCCCGCGGACACATTCGTGCAGTTGGTGGGAGTGGCGCATCCGAGTCCGGCGAAGGCGGCGGAATTTCGCCAGATCGATCTCCCTTCGGGGTTGGGAGCCGTGGCGGCCGCGAAGTCCGCGGGGATTCGCCACTTTGTCTACCTCAGCGTCGCTCATCCCGCTCCCATGATGCATGCGTATATCGCGGTGCGCGCCGAGTGCGAAGCGGCCATCGAGTCGGCTGGCCTGAACGCGACGATCCTGCGTCCCTGGTACGTGCTGGGTCCGGGGCATTGGTGGCCCTATCTTTTGCTGCCCCTGTACAAGCTCGCCGAGTTGCTGCCGCCGACGCGCGAGGGAGCGCAACGACTGGGCCTAGTGACCTTGGAACAGATGACGAGTGCACTAACGGTTGCCGTCGAAAATTCTGTTCCAGGAATACGCGTCCTGACGGTGCCGGAAATCCGCTCTGCCATGGCGTGAAAAGCCGCGCCAGTTAAGGGTTTTGCAGCGGTGACCTTTTCGCGGACCAAAGTAACGCCAGAATTACCAAAGCGCATGCCCGTGGGACATCTATCCGTTTCACTTTGCCGATGAGATGTTGGGATGGCAAACATAATGGCCAGAGAAGAGATGGACGACCTTCACCTGCGGATCGCGCGCGTTACGGAAGACCTGCGCACGATTCAGCGGGAACTCAACTGCGCCGCCATGCAGGCCCCGAGCGACCCGGAGCTCATGGAAGCGCTCAACTCCCTTTCGGAGACTGAGCCCATCGACATCCTGCGTTCTGCTCTCGATCAGATGCGCCACTTTCTATGGTTCTATTCGCAGGTGATGGACAACGAACCGGAACTGGGAGACAAGTTGCGGCAGGCCGGTCCGGCGAAAGCCGCCAGTGATGAGACGCCTAAATTAGAAAGCTCTTTTCTGGAACAGCTCTCCCGCGCCGACGAACTCGTGCTGCTCCATCATTTGGCCGAGGCGAAACGGCGCAAGCCAAACTAACAATCCTCCCGATTTCGTAGAGACGCAGCTTGCTGCGTCTTTCTGGTCACGCCGGACGATTTCTTCCGAAGTGGTTGGGATTTTCCCCAGCGGCAAAAGCCGCACTTCATTCCGCATAACTTACGGCGCGGCTCGAAGCCGCGCCCTTTCAAAACGAAAGCCACAATGGAATATCTTGCAGCTGCTAGAATCCGCGGCCGCGAACAATCGTCTTCAGCACTTCGCCCGCCGGACTCAGCACGGTGAAATCGGCGTCAGCCCCACGGGCCAAGATTCCACGATTGTCCGCTAATCCCACGGCCCGGGCCGGATTCAAAGTCGCCGCCCGCACGGCATCTCGCAGGCTCCAATCGGAAAACTGCGTCACATTGCGCACAGCACGATCCATGGTGAGGACGCTTCCGGCGAGGCTGCCGCCCGAGGTGCACTTGCCGTCTTTGACATCGACTTGGATGGGCCCGAGTTGATACCGCCCGTCGGGCATCCCGGTCGCTGAAATCGCATCGGTGATGAGCACCGCGCGTTCGGTCCCTTTCGCCTGCAGGAAAAGTTTCACTACCGCCGGCGCCACGTGGATTCCGTCGACAATCAAGTCCGCACTTAGTCGGTCATCCGTGAGCACTTCGCCGATGATCCCGGGATCGCGATGGTCGAGCGGACGCATGGCGTTGAACGTGTGCGTAGCGTGCCGCGCCCCGGCCTTCACCGCGGCCTGCGCGATGGGCAACTCAGCGTCGGAGTGGCCAATGCTCACGCATACGTTTCGCCGCGCCGCTTCCGCGATGACTTCCATGGCGCCGGGAATCTCCGGCGCGATCGTTAGCACGCGCACATGTCCGCGTGCAGCCTGCCAGAGGCGGTCGAAAATTTCTGGCGTGGGTGTGACGAGATTCTCCGGGGGATGCACTCCCCGACGCTTGTGACTGAGAAACGGACCCTCCAGATGAATGCCCAGCGGCCGCGCCTGCACGGGATCGCCATTAGTGGAGATCGCTTTGGCTGCTTCGATCGCGTCGGCTAAACGTCCGAGTGCGGCGTAGGTAGCGTCGAGCGGCGCCGCAACGGTCGTTGGAAAATATGCGGTGACGCCGTGGGTTGCAAGGAACTTGCCCAGACGCGGCAGATCGGAGAGCGAGGCCAGCATGACATCGAGGCCCGCGCCGCCGTGTATGTGGATGTCGAAGAAACCGGGCGCGAGTACGGCATCGCCGAAGTCCACGAGGGAAGCGTCGCCGGGGACATCTTTCTGTGAGCGCGAAGAAACCTCGGTGATCCGGCCGTCCTCTACCAGGAGCAGCGGGGTCAGGATCTCCTCGGTCGGCGTGAAGAGGCGGGCTGCGGTGAATGCGGTTCTCATGGAGAGCTGTGCAACGAAGACCTATCGTAGACGCACGCCCCGTTTCAGACAACCTGCTCCCGAGCGGAACAAGCTCGACCGGAACTCTGTCAATCTGATCTCGTGCAGCATCCGCGGCATGGCCACGCCCTGAGGGGCGCACAGGATGTTATAATCACAATGAAATCCCGGTAATTCCTGCGAACGACGCGCAGCAATTCCTCCAGCGTCCGCTGTATAAAGTCGGGGAGTGGCTCAGCCTGGTAGAGCACCTGGTTCGGGACCAGGGGGTCGGAGGTTCAAATCCTCTCTCCCCGACCATTTCAAATCAACAACTTCCAAAATTGGCGGGAATGCGAGGACTTCCAATAGGACTTACATTCGCGTTGCCGGCACAGGTTGCGCCAAAAACTCGCGCCACACCGTAGCGGCAGCCATGCTCACAGCTTCAACTCTTTCTTCCCACCAGGTGCGGTTGTAGACATTCTGGGTCACGTCGATATTGGCGTGTCCCATGTTGTCCCGCGTCACTTCCGGCCGGACGCCAATGCTGCTCATCAGGCTGGAGTGCATGGTGCGAAAGCTCCGGAAATCGGTCGAAGCGGGCAATCCAAGCTTCTTGATCGTCGGCTTGAGTTGCCGCCGCAACAGATTCCGCCGGTTCACCGGACCGCCTTTTGCGTTCGTGAAAACCAGATCGCCCGGATTTCGATGTTTTGACCGCTGCCACGCCGCATCCAGAACCCCCGCAAGATTCCGTGCGAATCGAGCGGAACGCTCCTGCGACCAGCATCGGTTTTCGTATCGTCGAATTCGCCTTCGTAAAAACGCTCCACGATTTCGATTCGATCCGGATGGATTCTCTCCCAACGCAAAGCCGCGATCTCTCCGACCCGCAACGAACCCACGACCATCAAGGTCACGAGAGATTTTGTGGGTTCTCGCAACCCCTCGATCACACGGCGTATGTCTTGCTTTGCGAGCACAACGGGAGGCTTCCGTGCCTTCTTGCGTGGCAACCGGACGCCTTGTGCGGGATTGGCGCGAACCAATTCCCACGCTTTCCCCTGATTGAGAAGTGCCCGCAAACAACCATGCATGTTGCGAATCGTTTTCGAAGCGAGACGCGGAGAAAAAGAGTTAAAGAAATCCTGAAGTTCGATGGTCCTCAACTTTGTGAGTTTCCTCGAGCCCCATTTCGGCAAGATGTACGTGTCGAGATGATAGTCGTAGCTGATGCGTGTCGAGTTCTTGAGCAGCGGCCACATCTTTTCCCTACAGATTGCCACTAGTCCTGCGAGTGTTTCTTCCCCACCAGGAAAGAGTTGAGGTTCATTGTTTCGTTGGTTTACCGTTTCCATGAAGCCGTCGGCCAAACGCTGTGCTTCGGTTCTGGTGGGAACCAAGCTCTTCGCCCAGCATTTGGTGCGACCGCTACGCTTCGTGGAACGGTAATCCCAATAGCAGATTCTCCATCTGGCCCCGCAGTCCTGTACTCGGGGCCGTTGGTGTCGTTCTCGCATCACGATTTCCTTTCCGTGATGCTTCGACCGTGATCTAGGAGTAGCACCAACAAAGATCATTGGCAAGGTCCACGATTTTCGAGAAATCGTTCCACTTCCGAGCGCTTGAAACGCACGTAGCGCCCGAGTCGGATGACTGGGAGTTCGCTGAGATGGGAATAGATCCAACTCTTCGGCACACGCAGAATTGCTGCAACTTCGTCTGCCGTCAGAAGGCAGCCGTCTGCTGATCCCACTCCTGGCAGATCGATGGATAGAGGTGAGTGTTGGCTGGTTGACATGACATACTCCACACTGGCCGCAGCTGGGGGCCTGCAGCTTCTGTTGTGCCGTGTTTACCTTGATTTTTTCGTTCGTCAAAAATGCTATGGACAGGCGATCAGCCAGGAGGAACTAAGGTCCGAGTAGAATTGCCGTGGGATTGAGTGAACTGCGTGAGTTATGGGCCGTGCAGGGCAGCTTGTGGGAACTGTAGCGGCGCGAATTGCTTTCAGCAAAAACTCTCACCAATTGCGGTTTAGCTGAAACTGCAGGGCTGAAGTTTGAGCGTGCGGCCTCAAGTCTTGACCGCATTCTCAAATACTCTTTTCCTGTTCCTGAGCCTCGATCTTTCTCCTCATAACACCGGCGATTTCGTCATAGTGCCACGGACGGAAGTCGTGCGTGTCGACTCCTACGTCCATAGAGAGTGAGGTCGGCACGTCCGGAAGACGTCCGTGGGAGTGACCGTAAAGGTGCCACGATCCGCGGTTGCTTTGATTCCAGACACGCAAGGCGTAGTGGCAGAGCACGATTGGCCGTCCGTGGATCGAAACCTCTGACAGATTATCGAGCCAGCAAAATTCCTCTTTCAACTTGCGGGACTGCTTGTCGTGATTTCCGGGCACGGCAAAGATCTTCTGACAGTGGATCCGGTGACGGTATGGAACTGAACCTTCTCTGCCTTTGCATAGTCATCTTTGCGATGCTTTAAGCTTACTGACAGCACGTATCCAAGCCTGCAGTTGTTCTTCTCAAGTGCACTGAATACCCAATCGCGGCTCGCGAATGCAAACTGGCCATGCAGCAAATATTCGTTCGCGTTTGTGACCTCGAGAGTTCCGACGCGCTAATCGCGCATCCGGCAGACTCGGTCGCCGTCTACTTGGTAAAACCATGATTCGGAGTCACACCCAGGCGCACCGCCAGCAATAAGCGTCGGTGCCGGGAAGAATGGACGATGTGCACCGCGGCACGAATTCCAAATGTTGATATTGATCGATTCGATTCGGGAAAGGAGAGGAACTACAACTAGATCGTTGATCCGCACCAGTTTTGATTTGTGGGGTATCCATCCATCAAAAGAGGAAACGAAGATCGAAAGCGGTTCAGGGGAAGTTGGATCCTTTTGCCAGAAGTTCTGGCGAAGAAACGCGGCAACGACTTTCGCATCCGGCAGACTTGGACCTTGAACTTTGTATGCGAAGGGAAGCAATTGGAATGACGAACTGATCATCGTTCTTTCGACATGAGGGATCATAGCTCCCTCGGCACCAAAGAGAAGATCGCCATTATCACGAATGTTGATCAGATGCTCACATTCGGCATATCCGGAGAGGCTCGTAAGGTCGGTCCGCGCGGCGTCTTCGGCAGATCGCGGCCACCATGAAGGGATGGCTGCAGCAGCTATACTCCAAAGCGAGAAATCGACAGGGCAAATGCTAAGCGCGTACTCGGTAGCGCGCCGACGATCCAGCCAGCCCTGTTCAGCAAACCACTGAATGGTTCGTACAAAAGATGACTTGTACACCTCAGATACCCTCGAGGTAGCGCCCGGCAGTGAATCTCCCCGTTGATCGGCGCAGTAAGAAGGTACGACTCCAAGCGTATAGGGCGTAGATGTCTCATTCATGAGTTGATCGAATGCCCACGACCATGGATGCCTGAAGTCCTTCCCTGTAGCTCCAGTCAGTTCTAAAGCAATCAGCGAATACCAAGGAGGCACAAAGGACTGCACGTATTTTTCGAAGAAATCCGTCGCTCGGTGGTCGAGTCTGTAGGTGGCGAAGTCCATATGTGGATCGTCAAAAACCGCAATTTAAGTGGCCGCCTCAATCATGTTGAGTAAAACATTCACTGGTAAGGACTGCACTCTGACGGCATTTCTAAGCCTCCCAATGTCCGCCCGAAAGCCCCGTTTGGCAGCGCGAACGATCGGCGTAAGCAGCACGACAACACGAGAATCAAGCCGCTCTTCCCTTAAGAGACCGACGAACTTATCAAAAAGCGTCTTGGAACAATTTCCAGTTTCGAGAAGTTCAGCCAAAACGAATGCAGTTCGTTCCCGAACGACGGGACTGATCCAAAAAAGACGTGCAAACACAACATCGAGGACAGATGCCTGGCCGACGCCCCATTCAACTGGTGGAAGTTGTAATCCGCCCATCAACTCTTCCAGCGTCTTGACAGCGGCTTCGCAATGAGAACTTGCCTCCTCGGTCGCTCCAAACCGGACCAAGAAGCGGGTTCCAACCGGCGCGGGCAGAAAACTCATCATCTCAGCCCGGCCTCCCTTCAAAGTACAGTGAATAAACTCGCGCCATCTTCCAGGGTAGTCACGGGCGAGGACTTCGAAGATTTGATCGATTGCGTCGGAATCTACGAAAAAACGTGACCATCCATACGCGGCACGGTGTGCTTCGCAGAGCAGTGAGAATGCTTGCTCCGGCCCTTCGAATTGCCGCACAAATGGATAAACCTGCACAACGATCCCAGCGTCAAACATCGACCTCTTGCCAGGATCAAACCATGGCTTCAGTGCTGAGTAAGCGTCTTTCGCGGAACGCGGCATCCAGAAGTTCAGCCATTCTCGAACGAACTTGCTGCGATTTGAAGAGTAGGTCACGCTCGATGCCACATCGTAGAGCTTGCTTGGAGGAACGTCCCGCACAGCAATTGTGCTTTCCCCTTCGCCCGGTAAGGAAGCTCTGTCCTCTTGAGACGCAAGCGAACCGTATGCCCGCGTCAGTTCATCGGCAATAACGCGGGCAGCAGACGAACCCGATGCCGCGAGCTTCTCTAAACTCCGTCTGGAATCGTAGTCGGTACATGTACGAGCGAGAGCGGACTCGAACTGCTCACCAAGATCGAGATGTGGGATTAATTTCGGGAAGAGGTCCTCGGCGAGATATAGCCGCTCTTCATTGACGAGATCAATATATTCCCTAAATCCTGCAAACCGGTCATGCCTTGCAAGAGCACGCCCAAAGTCCACCGCCAGATGCCCTGTTTCGTCCTTATCCGTGAACGAAGCCACGGAATTGGCGATTGGCGCGACACGTCTAAACCAGTCGCGGCGACGGTCAGGACTCACCACATCCCGGCACGCGTCAATCGTTTCTACAACCTCCAGCAAGAACATATCTTTGTGATTGCCGTAACCCAGCATGTTTTCAACAGTTCTGCCCAGAAGATCAGCTCCGACTTCTTTGTCGCCGATCTTCAGGCTCAGAGAGGCTAGTGAAAGATGCGTTTCTGCTCGAGTCGGAAACTCTTCGACGAGCATTTTCCATTTGTCGACCTGCTTGGAAATCCACGCACGCGTGTCGTCGCGATGCAGGACGCGCGCTGGCAAACCGTCCATTAATTCAGTGGCGGTCTCCTCATTTAAAAACTGGCATCTTGAGAGACCCTCGATCCAACTCTGGTCTACAGTCAGCCCCGTGACATCGCGCAAAATCGTAAGGCTCACATTCAAAATATGTATCAATGCCTTGCGCAGAGAAATTTTAAGACCCCAAATATCACGGTCTTGGCCGAAATCAAGGAGCCTTAACCGGTTGAATTCCAAAATTGAAGCAGAACTGATTTTGCTTCCAGTTCGTAGACTAGTTCCACACTCGATCGCAAATGCCACGATCAACTGGGTTGCGTCGTTTGCCCACCCATCCTGAAGGTTGCTTGCCCATCGCCTGGCGCGACGTGCCTTGCCGACGAGTTCGAAAAGCAAAGCGCGCACAAACACTGTCTGGTAAAGTACCGCCAAGGCATCTTGACCTTTCATGTCGTAATCAGCTAGGGCCTGAGGGATTTCCTTCGGATCTGGCATACGGATTGGCAGAATCGACTTATCGTGTGAAAGCACCCGGTGAACCCGGAGCCATGCTCCTTCTCGCCTGACGGGTCCGTCGATCTTAAAGTTGGCGTCGAAAGCTGCCAGAGCTCCGGCATCAGCAGCAGCACAAGAAATGGAGGAAAGTAGTTGCGGGCTGTTCACGAATTCGCTGAATGCTATTGGCTGTCCACTTGCGACAAGCTCATCCGCAAAAGCACACGCCACCGCCAGCCGGAACTCTGGGTTTAACCGTTTAATGAAGCGGGTTGCTCTTGCAATAGGGCCACGAAGCAATGCGGCAACGCGCACCAGGCGCGTAAACGAGTGCTCGGAATCTCCAGCCGGCGCCGACTGTTTACGCCGATGGAACAAGCGCCCATTTAGTTCATCAATGATGTCGTCAATGATGTTCCGTGCTCCCATTGCATCAGCATCTCTTGCGAGTTCGACTAGAAACTCCGAATCGCGATACAAAATATCCGCCCTTGAGTCCTTTCGGACGACTGAGCCGCTGATCCGGCGACGATTGAGGACCTCAAAGCGATCCCACTGCCGCTCGAAAAAGCGGAGACTGTTTTGCAGGTAGAGTGAGTGTTGACCACGCTGGAGGGCCCTTCCGTAGTCATTCCGGGCCATGGCGGTAGCAGACGCTAACCTTAGTGTTGAGACGATTTCGTCTACGTCGCGTCCATCTCTGACCGATTCAACGATCCATGAGCGAGTCGTTTCAGCAATCAGAGGCTCGGAATCGCCCGCCTCCGCCTTCTTTCGAAGCAGCCAGGTCCAACGCTTGCCATTCGGAGCGTCAGATACGAGCCACGAAATGAGATCAGGCAGCAGTCTTGGTGCAAGGGTATGAAACGCCTCCGTTGATCGGACAAACTCAGCAAAACTGGAGTGAAAAAACCGGAGACCGTCGACGCCATCCTCTAACAATGGTCGCAACGCTTCAACCCCGCCCAGGATGTTGCTTAGTTCCGCTGATTTCAGCGCGGATGATAGTTCTGCCCCTGTCATTTCGAACTGGGCAAGAGCCAAGAGAGCGGCAACACTGCGCGCCGTGTCGGGCACGGATTTCCAAGTCTGAGAATAAAAAGTGGGGACGTCGCCGCCAAATGGCTCCAGTTGCTCAATATCAGACGCTAGCACTACTTTGGTTGCTGCCAGATGGATAAGCCGCGTGATGACATATCGGCAATGGAGCGGATAGCCAGCAGTTACCTTGAAAAACGCAGAAACAACCTCTTCAAAATGGTGATCGCTGTCTATTCCCAATTCGGCGCGGTGGAAGTTCAGCAGACCCGCACACCCGTTCCAGTCAAAAGGGGGGATAGGCGTCCACTCCTCTCGTGGCAGGTATTCCTCAAGGAGCGATGCGACGCGCGAGGATGAAGGGAGGTCTCGGGTTCCAAGGACAAGTCGCAACCCTGATCTTTTCGGTAAGACGACCCGCAGCAGATCAATAAGGGCATCTTCATCTTCGTCGCGAACGACATGGTCTAAACCATCAATAATGACGACGAGAGCATGGCCATTTGCGTGCAAACGGGACGCTACTCCATCGAGGATGGCGGCGAGTTCATGAGGCGCTGGATTGATTGAAGGAATCTTGTCATATAGCTTGCGCTGAAGTTCGTGAATCAAAGCGCCCGCGGCATCCTCAAACTTCAGGCGATCGTATCGTTCCGCTCCCGGAACATAGTAGTGGTGGCGAATGCATGAGACTCTTCTTGCCGAGACTTTTCCATATAGGTCTTCAAGAAAGGTGCTTTTGCCACTACCAGGCGCTCCATTCAAGATTCGAACTACGCCATCACTCGAAGCGGCAAGGAAACGGGCCATTTCATCTAGGATCTTCCCGCCCAAGGGGACGTAGTCGACCGGCATCGGGAACCGTTGAACCACTCCGCGCGGTACGAACCAACCGCAGGCGCTCTTGACATCCGCCAACGTGAGTTCGGTTCCTCGCTTTGCCCAGTTCCAGACTTCATCCTCCAACTTGCTGCAAGTGGATGGTTCAAGCGATAACTCCCTACACTTCTTTTCGGCCATCTCCCGCAGCACCGGGATGTCCGGAAGGCCAAACTCGAACTTAAGCGCTCGGAAGAAGCCGTCGATCGACCGCGAATCTGATTTGCGCGCCAGAGCGGTGAACTCAAGGTATAGTTCGGGGCGCATGGACTTGAGAAGGCGAACGTCTATCCCGACACCCTCAGAAGTTGTCTTCGTGAGCGCAAGCAAATCTCGTGAGGCCGATTTGTTAGTTTTCAGGATGGGCGTTATTGAACGGAAAACGCCACGGCGCTCGGCATTGCTCCATGAGCGGTACCACTTCTCAAATAATGATCGACCTCCTCGCGGCGGGGCCTCGGTCAAGTCGTCTATCCCGAATTCAGGTCGATCTGGTGTCTCCCCTGTGTGTTTGACTTGATTGAGGCGAAGAGTACGGTTGGAGTAGCAAACGGCGAAGTCGTCTAGGGAGCCGTATTCTCTGGCTTCAAATTTGACCCAAGTGAAGATCGAGGGATGCGCCAACCAATCGAGCAGCACGAGCACACCCTGCAAGTCTTGGTACTCGTAGCCTTCGCGAGGCGGCCCTGTCCTGCTGAGACTCAAAGGAACCTCCTTCGGAAGTAAGTTAACACGCCAGTCACATTCAAGCTCGCAGTTGGCAGGGCGTTAAGGGAACGACTCAGCAGAGTACTGGCGAAGGCTTTATGTCCCGCTACTGTTTAGTCTCTTACGCGCGCTTCCCAGAGCAACTTTACTGTCCCGAAGGGCGTGCCTAGGCAAACCGGAACTCTCGTTAGGACCGAAGCATCATCACGTGTTCAGCGGGCTGAGAACGCGAACGTTTTGCATTCGCCCTGAACCAGATATGACTCCTGCATCTTATTGAGTCGATAACATCCTCCTCTTTGGCCTGATTGTTTCCCGAACAGAATCGATAATCGCTGGCGTTTTCACTGCTCGAAGTGTCAAGGTGTCCCACACGCTCGATTTGAATAAGCGAGAGTGCCGGGCGGGGCGATCCGATGCATCGAGTGTCCGAAGGCGTTCGCAGCACACACGGACAGGATGGAGCAATCGTCCTGGACGTCCAGCAGGGCCAAATGTTCAACCTGAATTGCGTGGGGTCGAGGATTCTGGAACTTCTGGAGAGTGGGTCAGCAGAGGCCGACATTGTGAAAGTGATCAGTCACGAGTTCGGGGCGGACCGCGAAATGGTCGAGAACGACGTCCGCGAATTCATTGAGGCGTTGACGAAGCACAAGTTGGTATCGGACCGATAGCACGCAGAAGTTTTGTTCTGGAGTTTGAGATGGCCGGTGCAAAACAAATCGAGCACGAAAGCTATCGCGTCATCGTGCTGGGCCGAGACGGGTCGGAAGTTCTGCTCGTGCCCGACGGCGGGAAATTGGCGCTTCCATCCGTAGAGGTGCCTCGCTGGCAGCGAGTCGCCGAGAACCTCACCGAAGCAGTCAGAAGCGAGTGGGGAGAAGACGTTGTTTGTCTGTTTGAGCCCGCAACTGAACCGCTTGCCGACGGTGGCGTGGCCAGATACCAAGCTGTCGAACAGTTGCGCACGAGAGGCAATTCCCAAAAGCCCACACGCTGGTTTTCCATATCAACGTCGCGTCCGGACTCATTCGTTGAGGCGCCCGACTACGCGGCCGTAAAGCAGACAGTCGGGATGTGCAACAGAGAAATTGAAGCAACGCCTTCCGACCCGTTCGTGAACCTGGGATGGTTGCATGATTTGAGCGGTTGGATCGAGTCGGTAATGCGGCCAATGGGTATTCATTTGACCGGATCATTCAGGCAGTTGAATGCGAGTCCTTCTTTCTGCCTGATTCGCTTCGAAACGGATGGGCACGCCATTTGGTTCAAGGCTGTTGGCGAACCCAACCAGAGGGAGTTCGCCGTTACCTGCTTGTTGTCGCGACTCTTCCCATCCCAGGTGCCACGTGTTCTGGCGATCCGGCCAGAGTGGAATGGCTGGCTCACTCGCGAGGCCGAAGGAGACCTCCTTTGCGACGTGGAAGAAATCCGAGCTTGGCGGAGAGTCGCCGCCGAGCTAGCCGAAATGCAGATCAACTCTTGCAACCAAGCTTCCGAACTTCTCGCTGCCGGCGCGCGTGACTTGAGGGTCGACACATTGTCGAAACTGATTCGACACTTTGTAGACACTACCCAGCAATTGATGCAACGCCAGAGTAAGATCCCGCCGCCAATCCTTGAGCCCAAAGAACTCCTGCTGCTGGGAGACAGCATCCGCGCCGCCTTCGATGTTGTTGAGAGGTCAGGGATACCCAACACGCTCGGACATCTCGATTTCGATCCAGGAAACGTCGTTGTTTCTCCACAGAGCTGCGTCTTTCTCGATTGGGCCGAGGCGTATGTCGGAAATCCGTTCCTAACATTCCAATATTTGCTTGAGCACTATCGAAGAAAGTACGGAAACGAGTCGAATCCCGAGTGAGTGTTCCGTATGTCGGGTGAAGTCCAGTACGTTAGAAGCCAGGGGGCCATCAATGCTCGCCTGCTTCCGGCCATTGATCAGTTACTGATTGCCGGCATCAAGCTTGGTCCAGACAAGAAGCGCGAGGCCGTCAACAAGATCCTTAAGCTGGTGCCGGAATGGAAGCGAGGCGACTGCTGGCGCCGCATTCGGCAACTGCGCCGGACTCCCGCCCTCGTCAACGAGAATGCGGCTCAAGGTGCGGGCAAAGCGAACACCGGCGCATCGCGTCGCGCGGGTTCACGCCCCTGGACGGCGGAAGACGACGCTACGCTACTAGATTTGGCGGGCTATGAACCCGTCAACAGAATCGCCGAGCGACTGAATCGCTCGGAGCGCTCCGTTCGCTTCCGACTTGGCGCGCTCGGGATGAGCGCAAGAGTCAAGGATGGGTGGTCGCAGCGAGGGTTACGGAAACTGTTGCGCGTGAGCCGCGCCAGGCTGCGGCAGCTTGTTGCAAGCGGGATGCTCCGAGTTCGTGATCCGCGTATTACTGCGAAGTCACTGACCGCATGGCGCATGAAAAACCGCGCCGCGGCAAACCCTACGTCCAGCCGCGCGATCCCATCTGAGACCGCCTCGGCTGAGGGGCCCTACTCTTGGAAGAGGGCCGCTAAACTTTTGAACGTCGAACTCCCCGAAGTGCAAGTTCTGATTTCGGATGGCCACTTGAAACTGGTGGATACATTTGTCACAGATAGGGCATTCGAAGAGTTTTGCAAAAAGCACGGAAGTGCCATCAATATGGCCCTCATCGACACTTCAACCAGGAGATGGTTGGTTTGCGAGTACGGTGTACCGGGTCACGTCGAAAACAAGGAGTTGCCTCGCGCTCAAAAACACGCTCTGGTAATCCGGCAATGCAAGTGTGGGAGAAGAATCGCCGGCAATGTATATTTCAGACATGTGAGGCGTTGCCCGTCGTTTAGGAGGTGTCCGCTGCCTCAATCAGATGACGGACAGGGTTACCCGCGTGACGGAATCTGAATGGTATCCCACCAACATGACATTGTGGCATACTGCTATCCGTTTCTGGCCACAATATGTCTCACGAGTCTATCGACGTAGCAATCGTCACTGTTCGGGAAGACGAAAACCATGCGGTTCTCGACAAGCTAGGCAAGTGGACGATAGAACCTCCCGAACCTTCGACAAAAATTCGTACTTTTGCGCGCGGAACGTTGCTGAACTCTTCCGGTCGCGCATGCAGCATCGCAGTCATTCGAACTCCAGAACAAGGGCCCATAGCTGCGTACGATACCACGCGCGACCTGATTGAAGATGTCGATCCAAAGTGGATAGTGGTCGTGGGAATTGCTGGCGCGATCCCCGAACGTGAGTTCACACTGGGCGACGTCGTGATAGGCACAAGGCTCCATGACTTCATAGTGGGAGCCTATCTAGAGGGCGTTCCTCCTGAATTCACGGATCAGGGAGGGCCCATGAAGAAAGACGTACAGGACCTCATCGCACTGCTTCCAGCCCTGAGGCTGCAACTTGCCCGGTGGACGACGGAAATTGGGATGGCGCGGCCCCCCGTCAACCTATCGGACAAGAAGCTGTACGGAAGCCCGGAATGGAAACGAGTTACTAAATCAACGTTGGAATATCATTTTGGCAGATCCGCGACGAGATCGGCTCCCACTGTTACGGCCCGAGCAATCGCATCTAGCGGCCTCCTCATTAAGAGCACGAGCCTCGTCTCCCAGTGGCGCAAGTCGGCGAGAGATCTTATCGCCGTTGAAATGGAACTCGCTGGCATCTATGCGGCTGCCCATCGCTCCCAGAAAGAATATCCTGTCCTTGCGATTCGTGGCATAAGCGACATCATTGGTTATAAACGTGACGCTGAGTGGACGGAGTATGCGTGTAAAACGGCGGCTACCCTGTGTTTTTCCTTGTTGAAGATCCTGCCCGCTAGATATCTCGAGTTCCATGCTATGGACACAAAGAGCGTCCTTGTGCCGCCGTGGGTAACAGAAACCGAAGTGACTCCGCCCCTTCGTACAGACAGCGAGTCATCGTTGAGAGGGTCTCCTCTACAGAATTTGGGACTTCTTGCTCTGGGACTCTTCAAGTCGCCGGTGACTTATGAATTGCTTGGCAAGATTATCGGATTGCGCGCCGAAGATCAGTTCGCGGTGGACCTTTCCGGCGGCAGCATATACGGCCAATTTCTTCACCGTACCAGTGCCGGGATAGCATTAAACGAGCCAGGCAGGACCATAGTCCAAGGCGAACTCGAGCGTCGTCCCGAACTGAAGATCTTGCTCCTGCGTTCGTGGGAGCGCGAACTCACGAATTGTGCTGCTCCTTTTTCTACACACCGGTGGAGAAATCGGCCACGCCTGTCTCTTAGGCAAAACGGCGAACATCTCGTGGAATTGGCAAAGTGGGCCGTCGCTCATGGGAAACAACCGGTTTTCCTACGTCTTCTGCCTGCACTCCGAGAATACTATGACCTAGTAGGCAACTGGGAAGAACGTCTGAGACTCTCCCATATCGGCATCGAGTATGCAGCCGATTCCAAGGACTATGAGGCGCTGGCGTCCATCAAGATCTCTCTTGCATGGCTGCTTAGTCAGCAGGGCAAGGTCGACGATGCAACTCAGTGTGCGCAGGACGCGATTAGTCATTCGCGAGTGATCGACGATCCCGCGTGGGAATGCGAATCTCTCGTCACTTATGCCATCGTCTTACGACGTGCGAGTTCTTATGACCGAGCCGCTGGCCAGTGCAATCTTGCTATGGAACTCTTGCCACGCCTCGCAGTTCTCGATCGCTTTTATGCAGAGGCGTGGATCAGATACGAGCTAGGGCTGAATGCGCTCCAATTACGAGATCTAGACCTGGCACAACAGAACGTCCTGGCAGCTCGGCAAGTTTTGAGAGTCGATGATGTTTCGAACCCTTCCTATAACCTCGAATTTGCGTGGCTTGTCCATACGGCTCTTGGCCGAATCGAACAACAGCGGGGAAATGTCGACACTGCAGGCGCCAAATATCTGCAAGCCTTATCGTTTTTTGGAGAAACTGGCAGCAAGGGCCAAGTGTCGACGGCTCTCTACTTGTTGGCCACATTGCACTTCCAAAAGGGAGAAACATCCATAGCGCGCAAATACGCGTCCGAGGCGCTTCAGATTTCTCATTCATTGTCGCAGCCCTCGACAATTAGCAAGATCCGGGACCTGTTGTCCAAGATCCCGGACCCCTCGTCGGACGGTCGAAATTGAGATGCCTCAACTTGTATTTGTGTGCGGCAATACGGGTTCCGGAAAAAGCACCCTGACGGAATTGCTCGCGAAGGAATTGAGCGCAGTTCCTTATGTTAGCGTCGCTGAAAAGAATCCATACCTGACTGATTTTCATGCGGACGGCAGGGCTTGGGGCTTTCATGTACAACTGCACTATCTTGTTCGCCATCTAAGAGATTCCCTCTCCATAGCAGTTGAGACGCGAACCATTGTCAGAGATCGCAGTTTCTACGAAGGTGCGGAAGTGTATGCACGAGAGCTTCTAGAGACCAACTGTATGACGGATCGAGACTACAGCCTCTACCGTTCACTGTATGAGACCTTCCTTCCGATGCTCCCACGACCCACTGTAGTCATTTACCTGAGGAGCACGCCTCAATTGTTGCTAAGGCGAATAGCGCTGCGTGCGCGCCGAAACGAGCAGCCATATATGACCGAAGACAGACTGATACGACTGAATGCCCTTTATGAAGCGTGGATCCGCACGCTCACGGTGTGTCCCGTAGTTACTGTCGATAATGACGACTATGAGTTTGTGAAGAATGGGAACGATCTTTCTACAATTGTACAAATGGTCACTCGTGTCTTGGGTAGCCCGGCTACATAATGAAAATGTCGACCGCTCTCCACAGTTTATCCGGCTACGGTCTGAGACGATTTCAAGTAGGTCTTGTGCGCCACCCTCTGCACATAGAGGCCGCATTATTGGCATCGCCACAGCACAAGTGTGTTACAGTCCATCAACCAATGCGCGTCAACGCAATGCTGCTCGACTACACGAAGTTTGCAACCCCAGACCGCACACAATGGCTGAGCGCAGGGTCAGTGCCTTTTGCACTTAACATGTATTGCCAGGCAAAGGTCGAGGTTGCGGGTCAAGATGGTCAGATTCACCTGAACAACAATATCCGAAGGCCGTCCATTGTGCTGCATGCGGCTCGGATTATGCAGCAGGCGCTTTCTGTCCAGGATGGACTTCGCATCGAGGTAGTCGATGAACCAACTCAATTACACATAGGCCTTGGTTCTTCGCCGTCCTTGCAGACAGCCGTAGCGTCGGCTCTGAACATTCTGTATGGCTCGAGAATTCCAGCGGCAGACATGGTCAAGTATCTGGTCAGCAATTATGGAGAAGAAATTGACGGAGACCCGAACCATCTTATTCCAGTACAAGCGATGGGGGCTGCAGCTGCTGTCGGGCTTTGCGGTGGCGGACTGCTCGTTATGGCGGGCGAGGCGACCGTTGTTGCCCGAATGCACATTCCAGATACTCATCAGTTTGTGATTGCGACTCCGACCCAGACAAGTGGAGATGCAGTGGCAGCACTCATTCAGGACATAGAGACCTACGAGTTTCTTCAAGCTATCGCGACAAGCTCCAGAGTCGAAATCGCATACACCGTGCTAAATGCGCTTATACCCGCGATGATCAAAGGCGACCTGCGTCAAGTCGGTGCTGTGATTTCGCAGACTCGATTAAGCGAACAACAGCTCCAACGGTACGCGGCTAGGTATCCGAATTCTCAGGGCTTTGCAAGTGGACTTCCCAGAATGTTCAAGGAGGGCTTAGCGGATGTTGTTTCGATCTCATCTACCGGGCCAACGGTGTTTGCACTGACGAAGACTCCCGATAAAGTTCGCGACATGTTTCTCGGGGAAGGTGCTGCGTCCATTTTCACGGTCAAGCCCAACAATGTTGGGATGCACTACTCAGTGAGCTAGCGTTTCCTAGGTGCTTTCCTGACTTGCCGAGTTGACCGCCTGCAGAAGAGAACCACATTTGACGAGGCGAAGTATATCGACAATTGACGTGTGGATCCACTCGTCCTGAGCAGTTGAAAGTGGGATCACCGAACGAATCGTTTCATAAGCAGCGGCAGTGCCTTTGCCCAATCCCATCGATTTCTCGAAGAAGCTAAGCGCCCGAGAAGCAATGAGTATCTCGATCGCAATGACGTTGAAGGTATTAGCTATGACTGTGCTCGCTTTTCGAGCGCACCACGTGCTGTTACTGACGTGGTCCTCTTGGTTCGCCTTAGTAGGAATGCTATCGACGCTTGCAGGCCAACATAGGGTCTTGTTTTCGGTCACTAGCGCCGACATCGTGCACTGTGCGATCGAGTACCCCGTGTTCAGGCCTGGCTTTTCTTTCACGAGATTAGGGGGCAACCCGTATCCGGAATTCACATCGAGGAGACGGGCGGCACGCCTTTCGCTGACCGAGCCAATGTCTGCAATGGCAATTGCTAAAAGGTCCATTGCTTGAGCGATATATTGGCCATGAAAATTACCCCCGCAAATGAGTTCGAACTCCTCGGACGCGTCAGATCTTGGAAATATAAGAGGGTTATCAACCGCGCTGTTGATTTCGACACCTACTACTCTTTCTGCGTACCCCTGGGCGTCGCGAACCGGGCCGTGGATTTGCGGGGCACAGCGGATTGAGTAAGCATCTTGGACTCGGACGTCCTGGGTATCAAGATCAGGCTTTGTTGTACTAGAAGTAGTTCGTGTGGTGGCGCCGCATCGACGACTCCCAATCAAGATTCTTCTCACGTTGGCAGCAGTTTCGATTTGGCCAGTGTGAGGTCGGGCTCGCTGGACTCTCGCGTCAAAGGCTGACAGTTCGGCCCGCGACGCCTCCATAGTGAGACAGAGCGCAATCTCCGCGTGCGCTATCAGGTCACGCGCATCTTTGCAGCAAAGTGCTGCGATTGCCGAACTTACACTAGTGCCATTGATCATTGCCAGGCCTTCCTTGGCCTGAAGCGTAAAGTGGGGTTCCTGCCCTACAGAAATGAAGGCATCTTCAGCGGACATCTTCGTGCCATTCAGAAGTACTTCCGCATTCGAGTGTCCGGTAGCCGCTGCTGCGATATATGCCAATGGTGCCAAGTCACCACTCGCCCCCACACTACCCTTCTCCGGGATGATCGGGTGAATCCCCGTATTGAGCATTCGAATGAGGCGATCAACGAGGAGTGGCCGCACACCAGAATGACCAGACGCAAAACTATTTATCCTTAGCAGGATAGATCCCCGCACAATGTCCTCTGCCAAAGGCTCTCCAACTCCCGCACTATGGGAGTTAATCAAAAGCCGTTGGAACTCCAGGATGGCGTCAACCGGAATGCGACAATTCTTCAACGCTCCCACGCCTGTGTTTACACCATACATCGGTCCTGCGTCCTCGCTGATCCAGTGCGTTTCAAGGTACTTGCGAACCGCCGCCAGGGTTGCGCGACAAGACTCAGAAACCTCGACCTGTGTGTAATTCTGTTCCTGACTCTGGTGGCGCGCCACCGCGGCGACATCATCGATTCCGAGCGACTGCCCGTCGATCACCAACATCTGAGTCTCCCGTCAATCTGGCAGTGCAGATTTAAGAAGTGCCTCCGAGATTGTACGTGAGGTTCAACTCTTTAAGCACCGTTTGTCTCATGCAATTGGCGAACACGGAGTGCGGTCTAGCGTTGCAGTTCTATTCTCCAGTTGGTTAACGGAAGTGCAGGCGACGTCGACACATCAAAACGACAGCGAGAACCGAGTCTCTAGGAACCCTCCCAACTTGGCTGTCACCTTGAATTGGGGAATCGGGTCGAGTTCTTTGAATGCCGAAGTAAACGCATTCGACAGACTCCAGATCGTCCTCGGCCGGAACTCCTCATGCTTCGGCTCGAAGTACAAGTCATGAACCGTGCGGGCCAGGTGTTTCGGCACCTCCATTCGATCTGCGCGGGATTAAAGGTCACTTCCAATTCCGCTACCAGCGCTTTGACTTTCTCGGGCGAGGACTGAGTCGGTGCTGCCATCGCTGCGGAAATTGGCGGTACGACCGAGGTGGACGCACCTTTGTCCTGTGCATGGCCATTTGGGCCCGTCATTGCGCGCCTCCATGTTTGTTTGCAGTTGTCGGTTTAGGCCACGGCAGTGAGTTCGATGCCGGTCTGGATCTGTATTAAGGACAATCGACGCAGGTGGGAGCCACGTCAATTAGGCAAAAAGCGTCCTGCTTATATCGAGAGTTTCTCGCGGATCAACTGGGCAAACTGCGTACACCTGCATGTCTCAAGAGATTTCAACACTTCGTCAATCGTGCGAGGTTTACGCAGGGCGGCGCCTTGCTCGTGGAGTTCATGCACTACCAGTTCGCCGTCGATGTGGTAGAGATCGATCAAGAATTCGTCTGGGTGCTTGACCTCAATACCAAACGGCTTGAGAGACTCTTCTGGGAAGTCTTTCAAGTTATAGGTCACGATGATTTCGCATGGTGTCTTCACAGCCGCCGCAAGAACATGCCGGTCTTTTTCCTGGTTGGTCATTACCGGAATCAACTCCCGGTAACCGGGCTCAACCCACGCGTCAGGGAAATGCGTACGTAATTCGTTGACCAGTCGATCCGTCTGTTCTGCAGTTCGCCCCAGTTTGTCTCGAAGGGTGCGCACGGTTTCTTCGATGATTTCGTCGGTCCACCGAGCCAAAAACAATCGCCGTTCGAACAATCTCAGTAGAGTGTCACGAACGGCGGCTTGGACCAGGACACAGGCATCCACAATCGCGGGGAAATCGGAGATCATTTATTCCTCGGGTGGGATAAATCTATCGTAATCTCCGAGTTCTTCCGACTGGCGAGCAATCCGGACAATCGATTCACGACGAGCCTCTTCACGCCGCTTTTTGTAGTCGAGCAAATCCTTCAATAACACACGCCGATGCGTTCCCGTGTGGTGAAAAGGAAGTTTGTTTGCTTCACACTCGCGCACGAAGAATTGTCGCGAGACACCCAAAAGGTCGGCTGCCGCCTGCGTACTCAGTTCTTCCATCAGAGGCAACACAGCGATTGCCTTGCCTTCCTGCATCTTTTCGACAACCCGCACCAACATTTCATGCACGGATGGGGGCAGATCGATTTTCGTCCCATCGGGACCGATCAAGGCAGCGGTGCCTTCCTGGAGCAAGGATCGATAGAGCTTCGACGCTTGCTCGATCTCCTGCTGATCGCGCGGTGCGACCTGAATTGCCTGGGCTGCAGCTACCATAGATCCCTCTCTTTATTGTTGGGTCGGGGGCGATTGTTCGGTAGTGTGGACCCCAGCCAATAATCGCTACAAACGCAACTGTTGAGATTATGAACTGCCGGGATGAACCTCGTCAAGGATAATCGCTATAATCGCACCCTTAGTTTAAGTTATTACAAACAATGGCTTAACCAGCGACCCGGTTCGTGTATAGCCCGGATGGGCTCGAAATCTCGGGTCGGACAGCCGTCTTGCGGAGCCATCGCCAGTACTTGGAATCAACACGCAGTATCTGCAAGCCAGCGGACGAAGACAAGCTGAGAAAGCCGCCGTGATAGGAGACTGATCCGTAGCGAAAAAGCCTCGCCAGAAGAGCCAGAGCATGGTTGGACAATGTGGAATTCACGAATGGTTCCTGCCGATCCAATGCTTCCACGGCGCTACAACTGGGCAAGCCATCCACGTCAAGTCCACTTTCGATGACTTCGGGGAAGAGTTCAGAGACTGTTCGCAGCCGCAATCTATGCCGCCGGTTCCTTCGGTTCAACGGTTCTCCCAAAACAAACTGCCCGCTGTCGGCGTTGTTCCCGAGATCTAACCAGTAGTCAACTTCGCTCCAATCCCCAGCGCACTTTGCAATCGCAGCTCTGGCAGTTCTGGTATCCACACAGCTGATCACAATATCCACCCGTGGCAGCTTTCGTTCGGGGTCGAGCCGTTCGGGGATCCCCTCCCAGTCCAGTCCCCAGAACAGATTCAGGCGATTGGCGAGAACCACAGATTTATAGAGACCGATCTCAGATTGACTGAACGGTTGGCGCACACAGTTAGTGGGGGAGATGACGTCTGGATCGAGCAAGGTGACGTGGATACCTTCCGGGTGCCCATAGGCCAGTAGAGCCTGATGCAAATACGGCAATCCGCCAGCAATTGCGCTCCCATTGCCGCCACATCCCACGACCATGATTCGCACGCGGCGCCTTAGCAGTTCGGGATGAACCTGGTGTGTTTCCATGAGTTTTCATGACTAGTACAGATCAAGCGGAGGATGGACGTGATAACTGCCCAAGATCACAAGAGTTTTCAGTTCCCGGATCGTCCGTCAACCAGGAGTCTCTGGAATCAATTCACACGAGCCGAGTTATCAGGAGTAATCTCCGCGAAGCCCGTTTCGGGACAACTCCCGAGGCTCTCGACAGCCTGTTTGCTCATTGCACAGCGGACAGCGCGGAAACGCTATTAGTCGCAATCGTGTGGGCCGTCGCAAGATGGCTTTCTTCATGAAAAGGTGGATCAACTCTTCAATGCTACTGACAGACCCTTCCTCCGCATACCTGGCCCGGCGAGATCGGAACAGACGACACAAGCATCCCGTTAACGTAGGTTTCGCAGATGCATTGGCCCCCTGAGGATTGCATGCCTGGCAGGGTGTTCGGCTCCTGCAATGGGCGGAAAGGTTCGATGGATGGCAGCGGCTCCGAGTACGGCCGATGGACTGGCTCGGTATTGTCGACAAATTCTCTCCTGCGACGTTGGGGAAGGCGCTCGTTTTCAGCTGCCGTCTCGACATCTCTATTGATGATGGGCTCAGTCAATCTATTCCGGCGCACTTCGGCGGCGGACATCTCCCGAGATACACGTTCGTAGCCAGCCTGTAAATCATCCACTTCTCGCCGCAGTTCAGCTACCTCGCGCTTCACCTCACGGCGTGTCTCGGGAGCGCCATTTGGCGGAATCGCATCCGCAATTTCCTGCGCGGCCGCGGGCAGACTGACTTCGACTCTTTCGGGATATTCGATTACCGACTCGGTGAGATCATCGAGTTTCCGCTTGAGGGCTAACTTGACCGTATCCGTAATCGTCAACTTCACAACGTCAATTACAGGCTTGGCCGGCGGGAACGCCTCGCTCAGGGGTGAGAGCAACTCAGCTAGATGGCTGATCGCACCGCCTGGTATTTCCAGCGCTATTTCTTTTCCTCCCGGTTGTCGCAGCAACCGGATCACTTCGGGACGATATCGCTTGTTGAACTCCTCCACGCGGCCTCTTGCCTTTGAGATTTCTTCGTATGTGGCGTTTTCCGGTGGAACAGGCTCTTGTTCTTCCACGGAGACGTAGCGGTTTTCCTTCGCGGCATGGTTGGCTCTATTCAGGCGAGTTTCCCGTTCCTCACATCGCTTAAGCAATGTCTCGACTTGCCGGTCGCGGACTTGCTCCTTGGCCTTGGCCTCAGCGTACGAGCGCCGCAGATTGGATTCTTGTCCGAGTGAACGACCCAATAGATCCGGAATATCGCCAGCACCAGGCAAGGACTTGCTGGCGTTCTCGTATGCCCGGCTTATAGTGAGGTCGGTCAGAGCGGTCCCGAGTTCCTTCTCAAGTACCCCATACTCTGTACGCGCCTCCTGCAGGTGAATCTGCAATGTCGCCGCGATCGGGCCGGGCTTAAACCCGAGCAGTGTGAACGATGCCAACAGGAATGTCACGGTGCTGGCGATGCGCACGAAACGCTTGACCCGCTTGATCGTGCGGAAGGGTGTGTCCCGTTCAAGATAGCGAATCCACATGCGACTTGTGAGATAGAGCACTATCAGCACTCCCAGCCACATCCCCCACGAAGGTCTATAACTGTTCTGCCGCAGACCAGCGATCATGCTTCACGATCTTCCCCGTCTTGTTCTTTCCGCCTAACTGAACTTGGGGCGGCATGAGCAATATCGCGTGCTTGCTCATATTTACGACTGAGAACAGCACAATCACTTCCTGGCCGCCGTCGATCACTTCGCTGATGCCTGCCCGCAAGCGATCCCCTTTGACGTTCTCTCCCTCCATCCGCTGTCCATACAGAATAGGGAGAGGGGCTTCTTGCTGACGCTGTAACAAACCATCGAGCGATTTCGGTGTTGATTGGTTTGTTGTCGGTTCTGCCCGCGAGTTCGGTTCATTTGAGGTGCTCAGGGCGAGCCCAGTAGGCATCAATGGTGCGCGGCCGTCTGCGCTGTTCGCCATCGCGCCACTCGCTATGGCCTGCGCTTTCACGAGGGGAGCGATCTGCCCAACCAATGGGAATGGAACAACCTCTGGATCGACCAGAAAACTGCCGGCTGACTTGTACTGCACAAGGAAATCCACCCTGGCGGGAACCGCCGCAATGCCCCGGCTAACCAGAAGCAAGCTGAACTGCCGTCCGTGGACACTTGAGATGAGCAGGTTGGTTTCGGCGCTTCGTTCGGTAAGAGCCTTCACCAGCACTAGTTCCGGTTCGCGCTCTGAATGCTCGACTTGGAACTGGTCGGGTATCACATGGAATATCGATCCCGCCGGTTCCACCGCCGGAGGCGGAACTCTTAAGAGTTCAGGCAGCAACATTACGGTGGATACCAGCTGCAACTTACACATGACGATCAGCACGAGTTCTGCCGCGGAGATGTGGTCCAACAGTGAGATGGGATTCGGCACCTATCAATGGGTGCTCTCGGGCACGAATTATTACAAGATGGATCCCCACATTGTGGTGGGACTGTTTCCGTATGGCCCAGCGAATGGCCAAGGCCAGGATGGACAAAACGAAATTGATGTCGAGTTTTCCAACTGGGATGGCCAAGGCGGTCAAGGCGCGAATCAGAACTTGGACTTCACTGTGTATCCTTCGGTCTACGAAAATGACGAGGACAATGAGCAAGACATGGACGTTCCCGCGCCCAGCACCGCCACGACGACGGCCCGCTTTGTGTGGAGTTCCACTGAAATTCAGTTCTACCTGATGGCAGGCACGATACCGATTACATCGGCTCCGACTAACGTGATCCAAAACTCAAGTTACGTGATCCTGAGCCCGACCGGCAGTGTCACCTCCTCGGGAACCGGGCCCGCAGAATGGACATTCACCGGGAACGGATCCCCCTCGACTTGGATTCCGCAGGGTTCATACCTGGTCGGCATGAATCTGTGGAATTACAACGGGAAACCGAGCACCGGAACGACGGTCGTATACCAAAGCTTTGGCTATTTGGCTCCCTAAGGCGTTAAGCCCTTAACGTTTTCTCCGCCCCGCCCTTTCCGGCAACTAGCCGGGGAGGGCGATTTTTTCAGCTCGGCACAGATCCGTTCAAAATATTTCCTGATCGCCGAACAATGGTTGCTTCGCCGATAACTATTTGACAATCAACGGTGCCAATCGCCCATACCGATGCAGGAAGAAGTTCTCACCAAGGAGGGGAAGGAGATGTTCGAATCCCTGATCCCGCGGGGAAAGATGGGTCGTTCTGAGGAAGTCGCGACGGTCGCGCTGTTTCTTGCTTCAGACGATTCTAGCTTCGTGAATGGGGTGGAGTTGGCTGTCGACGGCGGCTTCTCGGCCATCTGAAATCGGCGATCTCGGTGAGTGCATGATCGCCAAGGGCACTCACCGAGATCCGATAGGTAACAAAAAGTCGGCTTGTGGGAAGTTTGAGGATGGCTTCCTATGGAACTGACAATTCCGTAAAGGGCGAACACCACCGCATTTGTGCAATGGCGTTCGTGGTTGCGGGGGGCGGATTTGAAACCCGACCTTTGGGTTGTGCTATCTGACTCTCTTTCGATGAGAGTCGGACTGTACCTTCACCCACGAGGGATGCTCGCCATCCATACTCTAACCTTCCCCCGCCATTCCAGGGGCTTGGTTCGGTATTGCCTTATCGCTCGCGCGACCTAGGGAACCTCTGAGCAACCATCGATTCTGAGGCGGCCTGGAATTCCAGACCTGCACCGGCCACGAATTTCCCCGAATGGCTTGCGACCTTACCGGAAC
>Ga0209517_10000350_pt1 | contig 81618 bp, 67 predicted proteins | sample PeaSoiMetSII2010_FD_187695 | JGI IMG/M metagenome (GOLD analysis project Ga0209517, IMG submission 187695) | Peat soil microbial communities from Weissenstadt, Germany - SII-2010 (SPAdes) (version 2) | ecosystem: Environmental > Terrestrial > Soil > Wetlands > Peat | place: Germany...
TCGATTGTGGCGTGATTTTGTTTTCCTTGTTGTACTCAAGCTGCTTCGCGCGCCGCCGGTACGTTTCGCCGATCGCCTCGTTCATGGATTTCGTTCGCCTGTCCGCGTACAAAATCGCTTTCCCGGAAATGTGCCGCGCGCATCGTCCCATGGTCTGGATCAGCGAAGTCGTGCTCCGCAAATAGCCTTCCTTGTCCGCATCCAGAATCGCCACCAGCGACACTTCCGGCAGGTCCAGCCCCTCGCGCAGCAGGTTGATCCCGATCAGCGCGTCAAACTCGCCCTTCCGCAAATCCCGCAAAATCTTGATCCGGTCCAGCGTCTCCACTTCCGAGTGCAGATACCGGCAGCGCACGCCAATCTCCGAAAAATATTCGCTCAAGTCTTCCGCCATGCGCTTGGTCAGCGTCGTCACCAGCACGCGCTCGTTCTTCTCCGCGCGCAGGCGTATCTCCTCCAGCAGGTCATCCACCTGGCCCTTCACCGGACGCACTTCCACCTCCGGGTCAATCAGTCCCGTCGGCCGGATCACCTGCTCCACCACCACGCCCCCGGACCGCGTTAATTCGTAATGCCCGGGCGTGGCCGACACGTAGATCACTTGATTCATGCGGTGCTCGAACTCCTCAAATGTCAGTGGCCGGTTATCCAGCGCCGAGGGCATGCGAAATCCATAATCCACCAGCGTTTGCTTCCGCGACCTGTCCCCATGAGACATTCCTCCCACCTGCGGAATCGTCGCATGCGCTTCATCCACAAACAGCAGGTAATCCTGCGGCACGTAATCCAGCAGCGTTGGCGGCGCTTCTCCCGGCAGGCGTCCGCTCAAGTGGCGCGAATAATTCTCCACGCCGTGGCAGTAGCCGATCGTGCGCATCATCTCGATGTCAAACATCGTGCGCTGCACCACGCGCTGCGCCTCCACAAACTTGTTCTGCTTCTCCAGCTCTTTCTTCCACCATTCCAGCTCTTCCTGGATGGTCACGATCGCGCGGTCGCGCTGCTCCTGCGGCATCACATAGTGCGTCTTCGGATAGATGGGCACGCGCGAAATATCTTCCTGCCCCGCTCTGATTTCGCCGGTCAGCGGGTCAATCTGCCGCAGCGTATCAATCTGGTCGCCCCACATTTCGATGCGGTAGCCCTGGTCTTCATACGTCGGATAAATTTCGATGATGTCGCCGCGCACGCGAAAAGTGCCGCGCCGCAAGTCTTCGCTGCGCTCGTACTGGATATCCACGAATCGCCGCAGCAGCGCTTCCCGCGAAGTCTGCTGTCCCTTTTCCAGCATCACCAGCATTCCGAAATACGCATCCGGCGAGCCAATGCCGTAGATGCACGAAACCGACGCGACAATCACCACATCGCGCCGCTCAAACAGCGACCGCGTCGCGCTCATCCGCAGTTTGTCCAACTCGTCGTTGATCGTCGCTTCTTTATCGATGTAAATGTCCGCGGAGGGCACATACGCTTCCGGTTGGTAAAAATCGTAGTAGCTCACGAAATATTCCACGGCGTTTTCCGGAAAGAAGTGCTTGAACTCGTGATAGAGCTGCGCCGCCAGCGTTTTATTGTGCGCCAGCACCAGCGCCGGCCGGTTCGAGGCTTCGATCACCTTCGCCATCGTGAACGTCTTGCCCGATCCCGTCACGCCCAGCAGCACCTGGTGCTTCTCTCCCGCCTTCAAGCCCCGCATAAGCTGCTCGATCGCCGCAGGCTGGTCCCCGCGCGGCTGGTACGTGCTATGCAGCTTAAAATTCATCGTGAGCGTCTCCTGCTGGCCCACCAGCGCCAGCCGAAACCACTATTATACCGTGCCTGTTAATCTGCCATGAAGTAGGCAGACAGCGGAGGCGATTGGTCAGCTTTTGAGGGTGGGTCTTGGGCTGCTTTTTCTTTTCACTCCCTCAACTGGAATCTCCTCCTCCTCACAAGCTATCCTTATCAACCGGCTGCCTGGCGGCGAGGGCTGCCCGGCACAAGGAGTCATCATGGTTACACGACGCGAGTTTCTCGATGCACTGGCTGTAGGCGCGGCGGGGCTGGCCGTGGGAGCCACGGCCAAAAGTTATGGCCAGATCCTCGGTTCCAATGATCGCCTCAATTTTGCCGTGATCGGCTTGAATGGCCGAGGCTATGCCCATCTCTCGTCGCTTAAGGCGAACAAAAGCGCTGTCCGGCTCTCGCATGTCTGCGACGCTGACAGCAACATTCTCAAAAAGTTCGCGGACACCGTGCAGCAGGAGATGGGCGAGGCTCCCGTGGCGCACAAGGACTATCGCTGGATTCTCGAGCAGAAGGCTGTGGACGCCGTCACGATTGCCACTCCCGACCACTGGCATGCGCCCATGGCCATCGCCGCGCTGCAGGCGGGCAAGCACGTTTATGTGGAAAAGCCTTGCAGTCACAATCCTGCCGAGGGAGAAATGCTGGTACAGGCGCAGCAAAAATACGCGAAGCTCGTGCAGATGGGCACGCAGCAGCGTTCTTCACCGCACACCATCGAAATCGTCGAGAAGATTCGCGCCGGCGCTATCGGCAGACCCTACTTCGCGAAAGCCTGGTACAGCAATGTGCGCAAGTCCATCGGCACAGGCAAAGAAGTTCCCGTGCCCCCGCACCTTGATTGGGACCTGTGGCAAGGCCCCGCCCCGCGCCGCCCTTATCGGGACAATGTGCACCCCTATAACTGGCACTGGTTCCGAACCTACGGCACCGGCGAAACGCTCAATAATGGCACGCACGAAGTGGACGTCAGCCGCTGGGCGCTTGGCGTTGATTATCCCAAGCGCGTCACCTCCGCGGGCGGCAGATACCACTTCAAAGATGACTGGGAGTTTTATGACACGCTGGTCACAAGCTTCGAATACGAAGACGCGATGATCACGTGGGAGGGCAAAAGCTGCCAGGGAATGAAGTATTACGGGCGCGATCGCGGCTCCGCAATCATGGGCACCACGGGCACGGTGATTGTTGATCGCGATGGCTACGAGATATTCGATCTCAAAGGAAAGAGAACCAGTGAATTCAAGGTTGGCAGTACAACTTCATCTTCTGACACTATCGGCCGCGATTCCATGACCGATGCGCACTTCGCGAACTTCATCGCCGGAATCCGCAAGGGCGAGAAGCTCAACGCCCCCATCTCCGTCGGCAACGTCTCCGTCACAGTGCTCCAGCTTTCCAACATCGCCTGGGAAGTCAACCGCGAGCTGCATCTCGACACGAAAGACGGGCGCATCAAGGGCGACCCGGAAGCCATGAAACTTTGGGAACGCGAGTACGAAAAGGGCTGGGCACCACATGTCTGATAGTTGCTGTGTATCTTGTAATTCCTGATGCGGGTCTCCTCCTAGCCAGCGAGCGTCAGCAAAAGCCGCCGTCAGTCCGCATCCCCAAAATCGCCGTAGACAGGTCGCCACTTCCATTGTCCGCAGCGCCCCTTCCGTCGCCCGCGCCAATTAGCACGATGGCACCCAGTCCTGACTCCAGCGGTGGGCTTTAGCAACTTTCTTCGTACCGGTACTTAGTCACGCCCCACTTCACCGAAACCTTCTCTCACTCCCTGTGTTGTAACGCTCAGGTGTTAGCGCATCGCATTGTCGCACCCGGTTCGCTCCCTGTTCGACCGCCCAGTCTGAAGGCATTTGAGTGGCTCAGCTTCCCCATCGCGCGCCAATAAGCCGCTCAACATGGAGAGTCGAATATGTCCTTGTCAGCTCAATACGTTCCGTCCTTAGTTACCACCGCCGAACGCCGCTTTTATCCACGCGTCGCCCCGCATTCGCCCATCTTCGTTGCCTTTGTTGATGGCAAAGACAGCCTGCTTCTCAATCTCAGCGAGAATGGCCTTCTCGTATCGACGCCCGCTGAACTCGCCTGCAATTATGTTGCTCGTGTCTCCATCCCGCTCCATGGTCTTCCGAGGCCCGTACAGGTGAATGTTCGCGTCGTTTGGGTAAACGAGGCCAGAAAGCTGGCAGGCATTCAGTTGCTCGATCTCACCGAGCACGATCGTCAACTGATCCGCAAGTGGGGCGCGCAGAAGTCCGCGCAATCGTTGCAGCCGGAGCCGCATCTTCCTCTTGTTGTCGCCCGACCTTCCTCAGCGCCATCGGAATCGCCGCACCCGGCGCCTGCGCTCACGCAGGAGTGGCCCTTCGCCTCGAAACGATACGACGCGCCGCCCGCTCCCTATCTCCCAGTTCGCGCGCGTTTAGCTTCAGCGGCTGCCCGCGTTGCGACGTCCTTCGCACTCCTGGCCACGGTTGGCGTCGCGGCCGCGTTCATCCTAAGGAACGGCGCCCAGGCACATTACTTCGCGCGTTCCTTGGGAAGTGTTTACAAGAGCAGCGTCTCGGGGCCGCCGGCTCAGGAGATTCCGGCGAGTCTCCCGAATTCGGATACCTTGAAACCCGGTGCTGACAGTCCGCCTGCATCGCCGCCGCCAAGGGCGGTCGCCGAGCAATCCACAAGCGTTCCTTCAGCCGCACCTGCTCTTCAGCCTTCTGCACAGACTGGTGAAGATATCAAAATAAATGATAACCAGGGCGGCTCCGCATCCGGCACTTCGCAAAATCAGCGCCACGCCTCGCGAAAAGGCTCGACTGCCCTCTCAAAGCCAATATCGCAGGCCAATCCAACCCCGGATACCCCGCGCCTGATTGCTGAGAACCCAACCGGCGCGCCAAATGACCAATCCGAGCTTGCCGCGAATCCACCCGCAACCGATTTGGCCCCAATGAGCAGTACCACCACCAACTCGCTCGCTGCCAGCGACGCGGCGCCCGAAGCGCCGCCAGTTTCTCCCGGTACCCCAGCGGCAAACGAGCCTACTCGAAATCCAGCGCTCGCCAAAGATGTTGCCACCGCCATACCCACACCGATTCCCTCAAGTCCCATCATCGCGCCCACCCACACCGCACCCTCACCAAGGTCTGAAGCGCCAGTCATTCAGATGGACGCGCCCGCGCGTCAGGTCTTGGAAATCCATCTTCCGTCCGGCTACTACGCGCCTTTTTTCAATTTGCCAGGCGAGCGCGTCCTGGAATCACCCTCAGCCACAGTGCACATTCAGCGCTCCGTTCGCTTGCCCTCGACGCACGTGCGGTGGTCCTTCAATCCAAACAAGAAAGTGGTTATCGGCGGGCTCGTTTCGCGCGTCGATCCTGAGGCCGCGCTGGTTGAACTCATCCCTGGTGATTCAGTCCGTGTCAGAGCCACGGTCGCCAAAAACGGAAGCGTCGAAAGCGTTACTCCACTCTATGGCCCGACGCACCTCGTTCGAGCCGTCGTCCAGGCCGTTCACCAATGGCACTATCAGCCCACATTGCTAGACGGCAAACCGGCTGAAACCCAATGCTATGTCGTGGTTCAGTTCCATGCCCCCGCCACTCGCACCGCAAGAAAGTAGGCGCGGCCTAGATATCCGCGAGATCGCCAACTAAGCCCAATCCACCATTCCCGAACGCCAGGCAACCCCACTTCTTCATTGCTTCTTTGCTTCTCTATTTCTTTACTTGATCACTTCTTTACTTCTTCTTTCCCCTCCGTCACCAGCAGCGTCTCAAATCGGCTGCTCGCGTCAATCGTGTAGTGCACGCCATTCGTACCGTCTGCTTTCGCGATGGTCACATCCATGGACTGTTGCGTCTCCTCCGTTGCCCTAACCACCAGCCCGTTCTTCAGCGAAATATACGTGAAGATTTCGTTCGTGCCCTTCGCCGTGCCCGATGTCCGCAACTCGTGCAGCCGGTAATCCTCCGGAGTTGCATCCTTCGCCGAAGATTTTTGCTTCAGGGTCGCCCGCGTCAGAAAACTTGCGCACGTTTCAGCCGGAATCAGCGGGCACTTGTCATTCCTCACATAAGTCGTCTCTGTCTCCCACACCAGGTTGGCGATGGGCGAAGGGGTTCTTTCCGCTTCCTCCGTTTTCCATTTGTCCCCGGGTTTCGCGCCCTCCGCCGGCAGCGTCCACCCTAATGCAAACCGCGAAAGCCAGAATTGCCATGCCAACCGCAATTCCGGTGTAACATCGTCCAACCCCTCGGCCTTCGCTACCTGCCCGTTCCCCGCAATCGTGAAATCCACGTTCGCTTTCGCTGATGATTTGTTATCGGTTGAATCGGGCTCTCCCACGTCGATCTCCGCGTGCCCCACCACTACCGGCCGCCCGTTCTCCAAATGAATTTCCTTCGCTGTAAAAACCAGAGGCATGGCAATATCGCGCTGCGCATCACCCGGATGCAGCATCGTCGCGACCCGGCTCTCTGTTTTCACGTGCCGTTTCACTTTCCCGTGAACGTCGTACTTCACCGCCTGTCCCGCCCGCAGTGCCGGCAGGAGCACCACGCGCTGGTCACTCCGCGCCGCGCCAATCCATGCAGCCAGAAGCACCACGCTTCCCACCGCGCGCCATGCAACTCTCTTACTCTGCCTCGCCACTATTGCTTCTCTCCGCCGATCTGCCGGTCAAAGAATTCGCTTGCCGCCCGATAGGCCTCCAGCCAATGCCGGTGCAGCAGGAAATTGTGCACCTCATCCGGAAACACCAGTTGCTCCAGGTGCACGCCCTTGGCCCGCAACCGCGCAATCAAATCCACTGTCTGCGAAAACGCGACATTGCGGTCGTCATCCCCATGAATGAACAGCACCGGCGATTTCCAGGTGTCCACGAACGCCACCGGCGAGGAATCGTGCGCCGCCTTCTTCCATTCCGGCGCAACGTACTTTTCATCCCAGATATCCGCGGCCCAATCGTGTACTCCGTGCAGATCCACGCCCGCCGCGAAAAGATCCGAATTGCGCGCTAGCCCCAGCGCCGTCAGGTACCCGCCGTAACTTCCGCCCCACAATCCAATGCGCTTGGCGTCCACATCGCTGCGTGCCGCCAGGTATTTTGCCGCCTCAACCACATCCAGATATTCGCTCGCGCCCTTCGGCCCATGGTTCTCGGCTTCGCGAAACGCCCGCCCGTAGCCGATGCCGTCACGGTAGTTCACCGACAGCACGATGTACCCTCGATTCGCCAAATATTGGTTCATCCCGTACGCATTCGAGTAGTAGTACATGTAATGCCAACCCAGCAGCATCTGCCGCGGCGGCCCGCCATGAAAAAAAATCACCGCCGCGCGCTTCTCTCCCGCCTTCAAATTCCTCGGCAGGAAGAGCTGCCCGTGAATCTCCAGGCCGTCCCCCGATTTGAAAACCACCTGTTGCGGCACGACAAGCTGGTCTGCGGGAAAATCGGCTGGAATCGGCTGCGGTGCCAGCGCAACGGGATTCGCGTCCTTCATCACCCCGCAAACAAACGCCCGCCCCGTGTGCTTCGCGCCCGAGGAAAAGTAAGCCACGTGCTCCCCGTCGCCCAGGAAAACTCCGCCCCACTCGATGCTGTCCCCCTTCGTGATTGCTTCCAGCGCTCCTCCCGTCACGTCAACTCGCCACAAATGCCGTCGATCCACGTCCTCGCAATTGGAATTGAACAAAATCGCACCCTTGTCCCCTGAAAAAGACCACTGCTCGACTTCGCAACTTCCCGGCGTCAACAACTTTGTCGCGCCGCCAGCCGCAGAAATCGCGTAAAGATGTTGCCACCCGTCTTCTTCGCTGGCGAACACGATGCGGTTATCGGCCGCCCAATTCAGCACCCCGCCTCCCGTGTCTCCCGCCATCTCCGGATACGACGACTGCAGGGACGTTCCGCTATGCCATATCTCCCGCGCACTTCCCGTCTCCGCGTCCGCAACCCAGATCGCCCAAACCTTCGCGCGTTCCGGTTCGCTGTAATAGCGGTCGCCCGCATCGCGTGCTTGGCTAGGCACGCGCACATACGCGATTCTCTTGCCGTCCAGCGACCACACCCCATCCATATCCCGGTCCACTGATGGCGCGATGAATTTCACCGTCTGCGCCTTCGTGTCAAATATCCCAACGAAGCTGTGATCCATGCGCCGCGAAATGAACAGCAGCCGCGTCCCATCCGGCGACCACGCCACCGGCTCATTTTTCCCGTGCGCCACAACTACTTTCGGCTTTCCTCCGGCCGCCGTACCTGTAGCCCAAATCTGACCGTCTTTCGCGTACGCAATTTCCCCCTGCGCTGAGACGCAGGGCAAACTCCCGCCATCGATTTTTGTGGGTTCGCCGCCGCTCCAGGGAATCATCCACACCGCCTGCTCCACCCCGGCCGGATTGCTCGTCGGGTTCGCGTACTGTCCCGCGTCGTTCTTTCCTTCTCCGCGCACATAAATGACGGCCGCGCCATCCGGCGAGAATCGCAGATGCGAAAGCGCTTCGCCATCATCCTCGTTGTAAGCGGTCAAACGCCGCGCTGTGAAGCTCGGCCCCTCTGCCACCCAGATATTGCGGTGCCCCTGCTCATTCAGCGTCCACGCTAATCGCGCGCCGGTTTTCGAAGCCACCAGATTCGCCGGGAAGGGCGCGCTCAGAACCTGGTCGAGAGTAAACCTCTGCTGCCCGCCGCCGCCCTGCACCGAAATCAGAGCCACAAAACTCAAACTCAGTAGGAGCCGCTTCATCGGAATCTCCTGAATCGCCCGTCTGCCCGGAAATTGGTCCCTTCAGCGCTTCGCCTCCGCTACTGTCGCTGTCGGTTCAATGCGGATTCGCGGTGCTTCGACAGGTCCGCTGATTTCAAAACTGCGCTCCACCGCGCCCCCATTGGCTTTGCGCGGCTGCATATCGGCCTCCGCTATCGTGATCTTGGCCTCCTGCCCAAAGCTAAGCGTCCCCACAAACTCCAGTTTCTCCTTCGGACCCTCCAGGCGAATGCCCTCGAAATTCACGGCGCGGTCCTTCACTTCGAAGTCTCCTTCTGCACTCATCCATCGCGACACGCCCATGCGCGGCGCTCCCATTTCAATGCTGGTGGCCACATCCCAACCGCGAAACTCCACGCCCTTCACCTTTATTTCTCCCTTTCCTTCAAGTCCTTGCAGCAATTCCTCTCGCCCCACTCCCTTCGTCGCAAAGTGCAGCGTTCCCTTCGCGGTGCCCGCCCAGCGTTCTGTCCAGCGCGGCGACCATGGCACCTGCGCTAGATTCACGCCGTCAAATCCCGCGGCTATCTCATATTTCGGCGACGCGGAGAAGACCGCCGTCATCCCGCCATGCACCGTGCCTCCGGCCCACTGAGCCTCTGTCTCACTCACATCCAGATGCAGTTCGTGAAACGCGAGCTTAGCCTTGGTTTTTCCCAGTTTCACTTTTTCGATTGTTACGGTATCCGCGCTCAGTTCGCCTTCGGCCGAGATTCGCCGCAGAAGCTCGCTGGGTTTGGCTCCGCTGTTGTTGTTTCCCAGCAGCGACGGCAGCAGCCGCTGCAGCCAGTTCGGCCGCGCCCTCGGTCCAAACCAGCGATCGAGTTCCGTGGCGTCCAGATGGTCCGCGTGCAACCGGAATCCCCAATCGCTCCCGCCGGAAGCGCTCTGCGCCCCCGTTTCCTTGATTCCACCGGACCACGTTGCCCCAAAACCCTCGGCTCGCGCGATCGTCGCCCCTCTCTGCCCGTCTTTCCACTCCAGCGACACGTCTTCCAATTTCAGCGGCTGGTTCAATCCTGCTGCCTGCAGCTCCGCTTTTTTCAACTCCACCGTGCCGTTCCACTTTCCCGCCTGGAATCCACGCTCCCAATTCAAGTCCATCACGCTCGCGACGCCGCCGCTCAATTCCCAGCCGTGATTCAGCGTGTGCCCCAGGGCCGCGGCTGCCTTAAAGAAATCTTCCACTTTGTCGAGCCTTCCGTCGATTCGCAGATCACCGTGGCCCGCGGCGAAATCGTGCGCGAATCGCAGCTCAACCGAATTCCGCAGCTCTGGCGCTGAGCGTCCCTTTGCCACAGGCTTCTCCGGCTTCGACACGGGCGCGGCCTCCTTTGCTGGCGGCCCCAGCGCCACTCGCACCGGCTCCACGCTAAATTTTTCACCAAGCATCTCCCCGCGCATTCTTCCAATTCGCACGGGTTGCTGGAATCCAGGCAGCCGCAAGCTCCCGCCGTCACTGGCGATCCGCGTCCCATCCCATTGCAACGGCCATCCTTGCACCGTGCCTTCCCCGCTGAAGAACTGCTCACCCAGGACTTCTTCCGAAACGTCCGGTTGAAACGCGCGGTACCACGCCAGCAAATCCGACGCCTGCACACCGGCGCGATCAATCCGCGCGGTCCATTCAGGCGGCCCGGCAATCTGTAACTCAGCGGAGCCGTGCAGGCTTGATCCCGGCAACTCTATGCTCATCTCATCCGCATGCCCAGTGCCTGCCACCAGATTCCACTTCCCCTTCAAGCTCAAATTGACGCGGGGATTGTCGCTGCGCTCCGTCAGGTCCCACCGGTGAATCTGGGTGGTGCGTGCTTGCAGCTCAAATTGCCATTGCCCCGCTGCCGCATCACCCGCATTTTCCTTGTCTAAGCTGGCATTTCCGTCCACCGCAAATTCCCCGCGCACCCCGGGATCATTCCCCGTGGCCAGCCGGAACAAATCCGCAATCGACGCTTGGCCCCAGTGCAACTGGATCCGCGCCGGCTGTAGCCGCGCTGAAGTGCCCGCCACGTCTCCCCGCACTTGCAAGATCCCCGTGGATTGCAGTGTCACCCCGCTCCGCCAGGGTTGCGCCTCCAGCCGCAATCGCCAGCGCCCCGGTGAGACTTGCTCCACGCTCCCGGAAACACCGGTGAACGCGAAAGGCCTTTTCTCCTCGCCCTCCTTGAAATTCACGCGGCCTTCGTCGAATTCGATTTTTTGCAGATGATGCGTGGATTCTGCGGGTTGCTGCGGCCCGTAAAAAGTCCCGGGGGCTCCCGGCTTCGCGCTCACGGGCGGCAGCCAGTCCTCCAGGTTCCACCGCCCTTGCGCATTCCGCACCAGGATCAGGCTCGGCCTTGTCAGCGACATTGTCCCAAATTCAAAGTGGCCCCGCAGCAGCCCCATCCAACGCAAGCTCGCCACCATGTTTTCCGCTCGCAGGAAGTACTCATGGCCGAACGCAGGGTCTTCTCCTATCGTGACTCCGATTGCATCCACTTCCGGAATCGGAAGAATCCGCACCGAGAATCGCCTGGCTTCCACCGGCCTTCCGAAGGCCCTCTCTAAGTGCGCAATCAGGTAGCCGTGCAGGCGCTGCGTGCGCGCCAGGAGAGACACGCTGACCTGCGCCGCAACCAGCAGCATTATCCCCACTGCCGCGGTTCTTCCGTATTTCCGGAGTCGACTCATGCCGATGGGAGTCTCTCAGACAACCACGAAAAAGTGTACCGCTGCGGCTGCGATTCTGGCCGGACTATGAACGGCGCCTCCGCATCTGAACCCACCAGCCACAATGCCCCCATTCCAGTTTGGGCTCTTGCAATTCCACGCGCTTAATGCACAGTGCGCAGCATCCGGCTCCAACGCGTTCGCGCCGGCAGGTGCAGCAGCGTATCCAGAATCCCGATGATTCTCTGCCCAAACGACGTCTCGTTATAATCGCTGCTGTTGGCGTCCACCGACCAGTAAATCATGAACGGCCGCCCCATGATGGCATCGCGATCCACAAATCCCCAGTACCGGCTGTCCAGGCTGTGATCCCGGTTGTCTCCCATCGCAAAATAGCGATTTGGCGGCACAACGAGCTCGTCTCCCTGAATGTATTTGCGGATTTCGTGCGCCCATTCCGGCTGCACCTGCGACACAAAGATCTGATTGCCCACCGGTGGAAACGAATAATTCAGCGGATCCGTATAGCCGGTCGCCGGATCGTGCACCACGTACGGCTCGTACAGCGGCTTCCCGTTAATGTACACCTGCTGGTCTACCAGCTTCAGGCGATCTCCCGGCAATCCAATCACGCGCTTCACAAAGTGCGGATGGTCCTGGTAAGGATATTTGAAAACGATGATGTCCCCGCGCTCCAGCGGCCGGTACGGCAGGAATTTGTCGTACCACTGCCCCCGCCCTCCGAAAATGAACTTGTTCACCAGCAGGTGATCGCCCACCAGAAGCGTGCGTTCCATCGATTGTGAAGGAATCTTGAAGGCTTGCACCACAAAACTCGTCCCGAATAACGCGAGGATGACGGTTACCAGGAGCGATTCAAGGTATTCTGAAATAGTCGTCTGATTCGCCGGCGCGTCGTGCGTCTCTTCCGGTTCCGTTTCCCCTGGAGTCACCGGAGCCGCGTTCTCCGGCGGGAGCGTTTCATCCGGCATGCGGTTCCACCTCTTCGCTGGCGTTCGCTTCCACTTGCCGCAGCCTTTCCAGCGCACTGCGTGCCGCACGCTGTTCCGCTTCCTTTTTCGTGCTGCCTTCCGCGTTGGCCAGGCATTCGCCCTTGGCCCACACTTCCACCTGGAACGTCTTCTGGTGGTCCGGCCCGGTTTCCCCGGCCAATCGGTATTCCGCGGGTGGTTCGCCCCGGCCCTGCAGATATTCCTGCAACGCACTCTTTCGGTCGGATTCGGAAATGCGTTCCCCGCTTTCCAGTGCCAGCAGGAATACCGTCCTCTTCAGCAGCTCTCGCACGGGTTCCAGCCCGCCATCCAAGTACATCGCCGCCACCACCGCCTCAAACGCGTCCGCCAGCAGCGCCGGCTTTTCCCGCCCTCCCGTTTTTTCCTCGCCGCGTCCCAGCCGCAGGTGCTCCCCTATCCCCAGGCCCCGTGCCGCCGCTTCCAGCGAGTGCGCATTCACGATCCGCGCCCGGCTCTTGGAGAGTTGCCCCTCCGACCATTCCGGAAAATTCGCCAGCAGGTATTCGCTCGTCAATAGTTCCAGCACCGCGTCTCCCAGGAACTCCAGCCGCTCGTTATCCTGCACCGCCGATCCGCCGAAAGAAATCTCCTCCCCTCGCGCGCTGCGCAGTTCTGGCACCGCCGAACTGTGCGTCAACGCGCGGTCCAGCACCCCAGGGTCACGAAACGCGTAGCCCAGCCGTTCCTGTAACTGTTCATCATCCCCGCGGTTCATCACCTTGACTCCCTTGCCGCGGCGGGGGCGCTCTTACCTCGGCACGTTTAGTTGCGTCTCTGAAAGCTTCTTCACTTCGGCAATCCCGGACTTGCACGTCGGCTGCAGCCCTCCCGGGAAGCTGGCGCACTTCGTAAACGCCGCAATCGCGTCGTCGAAGTGCGAAGCCTTCTCATTCGATATCCCCAGCAAATAGTAATTAACTGGATCGGGGGTCGGATCAAGCTTCACGGCCTGTTCCAGGTTTGGAATCGCATCATTGAACTTCCCCCGGCGGAAGTCCACTGTCCCCAGCCCGCTGTAGGCCAACGAGCTTGTCTGATTCTTCGCCGCGGTGAACTGCTCATCGGTGAGGCTTGCGGGTTTTTGCAGTGTCGGGATCAGTTCCAGCGACTTCTTCGAGTATTGTTCCGCCTTTGCCAGTCGCCTCTCTCTTTCTGCCACCGACATGCTCGGGCTAATCGCGCGCGGCAGCATCCAACCCATGATCGCAAGCGTCGTTGAGTCATCCGGTTGGATCGCCAAGGCCTTTTCGCCGGCGACTTCCATCTTGTCAACGTCACCTGTTCCCTGGTAGCCCTTCACCAGCCAGATATACACCTCTCCCCGGTAGCGGCTCTGCGGGTACTTCTGCACGAAATCCTCGCCCATCTGGTTTTTCTTGGCCACGTCGGTCATGGGTGCGCCGCGAAACGCCTTTATCGCCGCGTCCTCTTCCGCGCTTACCGGGGGTGGCGCCGCATTCAGCGTCAACGGTGTTGTCGTTGTCGGTGCTGGCGCAGGCTCCATCGGCTTGGGCGGCTGCTGCATGCCTTGCGCCTGCACAAGCGTATCCTTTCCTCCAAACAGCAGAATCCCTACGATCATTACTCCTACCAACTCCATCTTCATGCGTTTCATGCTCCGTTCTCCTTCTTTCTGTTTAGCTTTCTGTTTAGGGCCGCTCTGCCGGTTTTCTCAGATCCAGTTCGCCCAGCCCCTTTTGGGCCGCCTGCTGCGCCTTGGACGGAGCCCCTTGTACCGCGAGCGCCGCCTGATATTCCGTTTTCGACCTATCCAACTGCCCTTCATCTTCGTAAATCTGCCCAAGATACACGTGCGACCATGCCAGCACCATGGGGTCCTGCGCTGCCGCGTGCTCTCCGGCCGTCAGCCTTCCGAAAATGTCCTTGGCTTGCGGAACATTTTGGTCCAGCATCAGTGCCACCAAACCCAGTCCGTACCACGCACGCGGCTGATCCGGGTATTTGGCCAGTACGCTCTTGAACGCACCCTCCGCGGCCCGCGCATTCCGCTCCGCGATCCGCCGCTCACCTTCCGTGAGTTCCGCCAGCGCTTCCTGATCATCCGGAATCGTAGTGACTCTCGCCCGGCGCTTGCTCGCCACTTCTTCGCTGCTCATGGCCGCCGATTCCGCCTGCGTTTCCGCGGGTGCATACGTAATCCCTGCCAATCTCTGCTCTTCTGCTCTCACATCGATGCTGCGAATCAGATCCGGAAAATAGATCCGCATGGACGGCTCGGAGTTTTCAAATCCCGTCAGCGCCTTGAAAATCGGACGTACCAGCACGTACCCGCTGGAGTCGTTTACCGTTAACGCCGCTTCCCGTTCTCCCGGAGACATCCGCTTCACTTTCAGTTCCGTCGCGCGCACCATGCATTCGGAAAACCACGAGAAAAAATCATCTTTCAGATCCGGAGCCAGTCGCGGAGCTTTCGCCGCCAGCTCAAACACCGGCCGCTTTACCACCGCCACGTGCGGGTACATCAGAGGCAGCGGGTCCAGAAGAAAGTGCAGAAACGCATGCCGGACCACATCCACCGGTATGTCCTCGCTTCCGCTAAGAATGATGGCGTAGTTGTCCCCGTAATTTCGTACGTTGGTGATTCGCCCCACCAACGGCTCCACGATGATCGTGAATGATCCCGGCCTGCTTGGGTCCAACATTTCTCGCAGGTACGCCGTTGTTACCAGCACGATCTGCGAAACCGGGTCGTGCAACCGCTCAATTTCCCGGTCGTACTCCGGCTGGACCTCTTTCCACATCTGCCCCATGTTCTGTTCCGTGTAGTAGTTGGAAAGAATCTCGCTGAAACCATCGAGCGACAGCATGTCCGGTGGCAATTCGTCGCGCCGCAGCACCGGCTCGAATTTTGGCGCGGGTCCCGCAACCAGGCCAAACCACACGTATCGCGAGAGCATCGCCCCGGGGTCCCGCAATTCATGATGCTCGTAGAAGTCGCGCACTGCCTCCACTGCCGGTCCCTGCTGCCGGTGCACCCGCTCGCGGATCCGCGTTCGGAATGTCGTCCAGTTGTCCTCGCTGACTTCCCCTTCGTATCCGCCCGCGTACAGCGCGCACATCGTCGTGAACATCGCCTCGCTGCCATCCACGTGCACGTTCGTGCGCGGCGCCACGCCCCTTGGTTTCTGCGGAGTCCCTTGCCCCTCCGCGACTCCCAGACACACTCCAAGCACCAACAGACCGGCGCAAATGCTTACGGCAATTCCCTTAATCATTGATTTTGCGAAGCGCAGCAGTTCGGAACTTGAGCGGGTGCGTCCTGGCCGACTCATGAGGCATTTATGGCGGTATCTCTTATGGATACAGACATTCACGAATCGCACTGCCGCCGCCTTCTTTCAATTTACAGGCCCACTTCCCATGAGTCAAGGAATCGTCCCCAATTCCCCTCGCCATGTCGCAGTATCCCACCCCTGGTGGATGGCATCTGCCGGTTCGTTCGTTGCCCGGGTCTTCCCGGAACTCACAGCAGAAGCTTGCGTGTTGCTTCTCTCTTTTGTTACTTATGAACATTGCTGCCACTTCACCAGGAGTCTTTCTTTGGCCATGCATGCAAGATGCGTTTCACTGTTTTCCAGTGTGTTTCTCGCACTAACTCTTGTTCCGCCCTCTCGCCTTTTCGCGCAGCAGCCTGCGGCCCAGACCGGTGCACCCTCCACTTCCACAACGCAACAACTCCTCTCCAAGGAATTCACCCTCGATGGCGCCACAATCTGGACCGACACGGGCATCACCCTGGAAGCCGGCCAGCGCATCATCGTCACGGCCAGCGGCACTCTGCGCTACTCCGACGCCAAGGCCGATAACGGTCCTGATGGCCTCGCCCGTGGCTTCAAAGACCTCATTCGCATCCTACCTTTTAATGACGCAGGCCGCGGCGCCCTTATCGGCAGAGTCGGTGATGCCGATGTCGCCCAGCCCTTCTTGATCGGCGTGCGCAAGGACGTCGCCTCCCCCATCACTGGCAAATTGTCATTGGGAATCAATCAGGCCAGCAGCGACACCGGCACTGGTTCCTACAACGTGAAAGTTGAGGTCTATGCCCCGGACTCGTCGGCCCCACGCGAAATTGCTCACCTGGTCCAGTCCATGCCCGGTATTGACAATAATCTCTTCGCCAAAATCCCCCGTCGCATTGGTGACAAGCAGGGCAATCCTGGGGATATGGTCAACTTCCTGATTATCGGCAGCGAAGACGCCATGAAGAAAGTCTTCACCACCGCCGGCTGGGTCAAAGTGGATGCCAACGTGGAATCCACCATCCTCGCCGGCGCCCTCGCTAGCTTCTCAAAAGAGTCCTATCTCACTATGCCCATGAGCCAGCTCTATCTTTTCGGCCGCTCGCAGGACTATGGCTGGGCCCACGCCGAACCCATCTCTGTCGTGGCCTCTCGCAATCACCTGCGCATCTGGAAGGCCCCTTTCTCCGTCAATGGGCAGATGCTTTGGGTCGGCGCCGCCACCCACGATACCGGCTTCGAGAGGGATCAGCGCAACAACGGCCTCACCCACAAAATCGATCCCGACATCGACCTCGAGCGCGACTACGTCGAGAAAACCCTTTCTTCCACCGGCCTCGTTTCCGCACTCACCCACTTCCTCCCCAAAAAGCCCATGCAGGAAGCCAAGACCGCCACCGGCGGCTCCTTCCATTCCAACGGCCAGATCCTCGTCCTGAAGCTTGCCGCTTTCGCCAGTACCGGCGCAGCCTCTGCCTCTTCCATTAACAAATAACCCACCCTCAATCGGACCACTGTCAATCCTAGTCAGCGAGCAGCACCTGTAGCTCGGGCCTTCAGGCCTGAGGCTTTCCACAACTCCACCTCAGACATTCTTTCCCGGGGCCTCTTCTTCGGTTTTGTGGCGGCCACCTTCAGGACGCCATACTGTGTTTCGCTTCTTCCCGGCGTTGTAGCGTCTTCTTACCGAAGCGGGCGCACGCCACCTTCACTTCCCTCTGCCCAACCTCTTCTTCTCTGCTAGCAACATCTTCCTCGCCACCAGCGCCGTCTTCCCGTAATGCTCCCCTTCCAGAATCCTCACCTCGCACCAACCCGCTCCACCCTTAACCGACAGCATTCGCACCGTGCTCCCCGCCTCCAGCAAAAGCAGCTTCTTCTCCGTGATAAGGATCGAAACGCCGACGTCATCCCCAAGCTCCCTCAGCCGCCGCCATTCCTCAAAGCATTTCTCATCCACGGGCGCCACCACGCACTCCCCGCCCTCCTCTGTCGCCAGCACAAACGTCTTTCCCGCCAGGGAACTCCCGCCCTTCGCCACCGCCCGGGGCGCCTCCTCGGCTGCTTCCACTTCCCCCAAAAACCGGTAGCCCCGGCGCGGCAACGTCTCGATGTACTTCGGCCGGTTCGCGTTGTCGCCCAGCGCCTTCCGCAGCTTCTTGATCGCTGTATTCAAGCTGTGCTCGAAATCCACAAACGTGTCCGCAGGCCAGATCCTCACGCGCAATTCCTCGCGCGTCACCACCTCTCCTGCCTTCTCGAGCAGCGCCGCGAGCACCTGCATCGGCTGTTGCTGCACTTTGCTCTTCTTCCCGCGTTTGTACAGCTCTCCTGCACGCACGTCGGCCACATAGGGCCCAAATCGATACACGGGTTTCGCTTTCTCTGCCGAACTCATCGCATTCTCCCGAGTCTCCGAAATATAACAAACTCCCCTTCCCTCGCGTACCACTTTCCTCTCTTCTAACCTTGCAGGCTTGCCTGAGCAAGTTTTCCGATTCGCATCTAACCATTTCGTTTTCAATACGTTTGCGGAGCACCCAAGTTCACCCCCAGTTCACCCGAACTTCACCCTCCGTGCATTGTCCGTTTTGCCCGCTTGGGACAAAGTACTCCCTGTCAAAAGCAGCTGTGGCAAACCAAATTAAGCAACACGACAGAATCGCCCAGCTTTTTGCAGGAGGGCCCATGAAAAACCGCATCGAACACGTCCTGAGATTACCAAGGGCTTTTCCTTCGCCTTCCAAGACTGTCCCGCTCAGCTCCCGTCCCCAGCTTACCCTCAGGGTTCCATTCGCCTTCACTGTAGGACGCCAGGTGCTACCCCCCGGCCAGTACCACCTCGAACCCCAGATGGGCTGGGAGTCCGATCGCAATGTAGTCGTGGTCTGGAGCACCGATGGCGAGATCTACCACGCTTCTTGCGCCACCAATGTTCCCCTCGCTTCAGCCAGCCATGCGGGCCGCGCCATTTTTCAGGGGGTGGGCGGGCGGATGTACCTCTCCGAAATTCAGGCCGCGCACCAACGGGTTCTAATCCGGTTGGATTCTGACGCCACCTCTCGAGAGCGAGAATCGAAGAGCGTCGCTTCGCGCGTCAGCCAGCGCCTGGAACTCGAACTCAACAGCGCGCACCCAACGACCTCTCCTGCACCACTCCCCGTCGTATCCCCACGTACACCTCAGCTGTGAAGCCCGCCACCGGAGTCGGCGTGTTATCCCTGGCGCCGTCCTTCGGACCCTGACCCAGACGAAGCCCGGGCCACTCGCCCGGGCTTCGCTCTTCTCTAGCCAGAATTTCTCACGAGTTGAAATCTTCCTCACTGCTCAGGCACAAAACTTATTGTCATCCTGAGGGGCGCGTCGTTTGTGCCCCGAAGGATCTCAACCTCGACAATTTGCGTGATCCCAAGATTGCTATCCCTCGGTGATCCTCGTCGGAACGCTTCACTGCGCCGCTATTCGACCGATCAACAATCGAAAAAACGCCCCCTCATCTGACTTCAGGCACACCTGCGCATTCGGCTCTCCGGCTTCTCTCCTCGTAAATCCCTTGTCGTCCACCCGTATGTGCATGGCTTCCACCGGGCAGATCTTCGGATTCACGATAAACGCGATGGTCACCGGATCGAACAGTGTCGGCGTTGTTTGCCCCCACTCGTGATACAGCAGCGTCAGCGCATCCGTCAGCCGTGTGCCCTGCCGGAACAAATAGGCTCGCTTCGTCTCGTCCAACCTCAATTGCGTGGAATCCAGTGGCATCACGAACAGCGGCACTCCCGACTGAAACAACTTCTTCGCCGAATCAATGTCGTTGATAATGTTCCATTCCGCGTCTGGTCCATGCTCCGGGCAAAACCACAGCTCCCCATAGCCGCATTCGATCGACCCGCCCATAATCACCACTCGCTTCAGTTTCCGGAATGTGGCCGCATCCTTGTCAATCAACGCCCCCACATTCATCAACGGCCCGATCCCCACCAGCGTAATCTGCCCGGGATATTTCCGAATCTGCTCCAGAATGAAATCCACGGCGCTCCCGTGGGAAGCCTTCGCGAATTGTCCGCTCTGCCCGTAGCGTTTCTGCGACATCACATTGCTGGTCTTTGTCGGCGCGCCGGCCAGCACCGGCATCTCCGCCCGCCCGGCTTCTCCCAGCAGGCGATCCACAATCCTGGCGCGCGCCTCGGTATCTCCAAACGTCGTCGTCACCCCCAGAATCTCCAACTCGGGGCTCCGTACTGCTAGCGCGATAGCGAACGAATCGTCAATGTCATCCCCAATATCCGTGTCAATGATCAGTTTCTCCGTCGTATTCGCCGGCGGCGCATTTTCCCGCGTTTGCGCCATCACGCACGTCCCCATCATTACTGCAATTCCGAACGACAACATCGCTGCACGCATGCGGCCTCCTCTTCCATGCCATCGCACAGTTCTCTCCAGTTCTGGTTCTTCCCGGATTCTATCCAACTTTTCCTTCGCGCACCCTCAAATCCGCTCCGTTTCACGCAAGGTTTCAGTTGTCGCCACCACCCGCCACGATTTCTTTTTTTCACTCGCGCTGTCATGTCTTGCAATTTGCAGTACACTATTGCTTCGCTCATCGGCCTTCACCTGTAGTAGCCGATCTTCAGATCGGCCACTGTGGCGCAAAGCCCGCGGCTTTCCCCGGATGTTTCTTCCGGAATTTGACCATGTTTCAAACACCAACCAACGGAGTCCAACATGCGCCTTGATTGCTTGCGTCTTGCTTTGCTGTTCGCGCTGCTCTTTCCCGTTCCCGCTTTGGCACAAACATCTCTCCAAAAGCAGACCGTGCCCCTCAATTCTGGGTGGGAGTTCCGCCAACTCCCCAGCGGCGCCGCGCCTGAGAATCCAGTTTGGCGTCCCGCGCAGGTTCCCGGCAGCGTCCACCTGGACTTGCTTCACAACAATCTGATTCCCGATCCCTACTATCGCGAAAATGAAGCCAAGCTCCAATGGATAGAGGATGCCGACTGGGAATATCGCACCACCCTGCAGGCCCCGTCCGATTTGCTCGCCCATAAGAATGTTGATCTCGTTTTCGAGGGCCTTGACGCCTACGCCGAAGTGTATTTGAACGACAAGCTCGTCCTCACCGCCGACAATATGTTCCGCGAGTGGCGCGTCCCCGTGAAGTCGCTCTTGAGGCCGGGCGCCAACCAGCTTCGCATCGTCTTCCCTTCTCCCGTCGCGGCTGCTGCCAAGATCGCCGCGACGGATAAATGGCGTGAACAGACCCACACCGCCGAGAAAACCTACCTGCGTAAGGCTGCCTACGAATATGGCTGGGATTGGGGACCACGCTTCGTCACCAGCGGCATCTGGCGCCCTGCCCGCCTGGAAGCCTGGGACGCCGCGCGCATTTCTAACCTCCACATTGCGCAACTCGACGTCTCCGCCAAAGTCGCCCACCTCTCCGCTCAAGTCGAAGTCACCGCTACCGAAGACGCCACCGCCAAGGTCACCCTCGACTACACCCACGCCGGCAAAAAAGTGGAACTCTCACGCTCTGTCGAACTCCACCCCGGCCTCAATCATGTCGAACTTCCCATCGAGATCGCTTCCCCGCAGCTCTGGTTTCCCGCCGGCTACGGCGCGCAAACTCTCTATCAATTCAACGCCCAAGTGCAAATCGGCAATCGCGCCGAAGATCAGGCTTCCGCGCGCACCGGCCTCCGCTCCGTTGTTCTGCGCCGCGATCTCGACCAGTGGGGCCGTTCCTTCGAGTTCATCATCAACGGCATCCCCGTCTTCGGTAAAGGCGCCGATGTCATCCCCTTTGACAGCTTCCCCACGCGCGTCACCACCGAACAGTACCGCCGCATTCTGCAATCCGCCCGCGACGCCAACATGAACATGATTCGCCACTGGGGCGGAGGCTATTACGAAACGCAGGAGTTCTACGACCTCTGCGACGAGCTCGGGATAATGATCTGGCAGGATTTCATGTTTGGCAACGATTGGCAGCCCGGCACCTACGCCTTCAAGCAAAATATCGAAATCGAAGCCGAATTGCAGGTCCGCCGTCTGCGTGATCATCCCAGCATCATCATCTGGTGCGGCAATAACGAAACCGAGGAGGCCATGCACTGGGGTGGCCGCGACCTTCTCCCCGCGCCCGTCCGCTACCAGATGTGGCAGGACTATCTCACCGTTTTCAGCGGCACCCTCGCGCGCACCGTCAATCGCCTCGCTCCTGAAACTCCTTACTGGCCCAGTTCTCCCAGCTCCGATTACGAGGAAACTTCTCCCAGCTTCCAATCCGGTGATTTCCACGATTGGAGCGTCTGGCACGGCCGCGTTCCGTTCTCCGAATACGAACAGCACTTTCCCCGCTTCATGACTGAGTACGGTTTTCAATCCTTCCCCGAAATGCGCACCGTTGAAGCCTTCACTCAGCCCGAGGATCGCACCAGCATTTTCACTCCGGTGATGCTCGCCCATCAGAAAAACAACGAAGGCAATTCGATCATTCACGATTACATGCTCAAGTATTATTCCGAGCCGCGCGATTTCCCTTCTTTCCTCTACGCCAGCCAGGTCCTTCAGGCCGAAGGCATCAAGGTCGGCGCGGAGCATCTGCGCCGCATCCGCCCGCGCGCCATGGGCTCCATCTTTTGGCAGCTCAACGATTGCTGGCCGGTGGCTTCGTGGTCCAGCATTGATTATTTTGGCCGCTGGAAGGCCCTGCAGTATTACGCGCGCCGATTCTATAGCCCGCTGCTCGTCTCTCCTCACATCGAGGACGGCAACTTCAACCTCTACGTGATCTCCGATAAGACCGCGCCCACGGCCGGACGCCTGCGCTTGCGCCTCTTCACTCTTGCGGGAAAATCGCTCTCGGATTCCACGCAGGAGATCCAGGTTGCCGAACTCTCAAGCAAAATCTATATCCAGCGGCCTCTCGCGGAATTTGTGAATGCCAACGGCGCGGACGCGGCCAATATTTTTGCCGTCGCCGATCTGCTCGTTGATGGCAAAACTGTCTCCAGCAATGTGCTGTACTTCGTTCCCGCCAAACTCGTCACTCTGCCCCAGCCGCAGATCTCCGTGGATCTCGCCAAATCGGGCGACGCCTACCGCCTGCGACTCACTTCCCCCGCGCTCACCCGTAGCGTTTATATATCCTTCGGCGCTCTCGACGCCGCGCCCTCGGACAACTATTTCGACATGATTCCCGGCCAGCCCGTCGAACTCACCATCACCTCCGCCGCGCCGCTCGATCAATTGCGCGCCCAGCTCAAACTAATATCTCTGGCGGACGCCTTCGCTCCACCAAGCGCGGCCGCGCAACCAAAATAGCTGCAGCGTCTGCCGCTGCCTAAACGTCCTGTACTTGAGGGTGGCCCATTCTTCGCGTTTTGTGCGAAGGGTGGGCTCCTACGTTCGAGCACCTCGATCCCTCTTCTCTTCACTGCTCTGCTCCGAAAACTTACAATTGATTACCTATAACTCCCGCCCCGCTCTTGCTCAATTTAAGAAGGAACAGCAACAACGGTGAGAGCGATAGATTGTCCACGACTCCATTACTGAAAACCAAGTCTTGCAACTCCCCTCGATTGAACCACCGAGTAGCTATGACTTCCGCGGGATCGAATCCCCTCTCGGTCTCCACCGCATCACTTGTCCAGAAAATCTCAAAACGTTGGTTGCTGCAACCATACGAGGCATAGCAGTTCATCCAGGGGACCAGCGACGTTGCCCGTAAGCCCGTTTCCTCCTCCAACTCCCTCGCTGCTGCTTCCGCCGGTGTTTCTTCCAGACTCACTCCACCAGAGGGAATCGCCCACACATATTCATCCACGATGGGCCGGTATTGCCGTATCAGCAGCACGTCTGTTCCTCGCGTGACCAGCACGCCAACGGCTGGCTGTGGAAATTCAACGATGTAGTACTGGCTGCTTGCGCCGTCATGGGAATTCAACTGTTTTCTCACCACGGAAAAATACGGGTTCTGAGACATTATCTCCATGTCAATGATGTGCAGACTCCAACGTCCCGGCCGGCACGCTCCTCCCGAATCAATTTGCGCCTTGCGTCATCAGAATGTCATTGCGGATGCTGCTGCGGCAAGCGTAACTCCCCGTTTTCGCACGCCGGGTACGCGTGCGGGCCTTGGGTCTCCCGTCCAACGCCGCTCAACACGCGAGCTCGAGGTGTGCCCCATTCTTCGCCCGCCTCCGGCGGGAAGAGTGGGCTCTTACGGTCGGACACCTCAGTCCTTCCTCTCTGCTCTTCTTTTCTCTGAGAACCCAAAACTTACAACTGATTTGTCACAACTCTCTCCGCCCCTTCACGGATTCTGCGGCTTCCCGATCACCTCATCCGTCTGGACAGAGAACAGTAGAAAGTTCGTGAAGGTGTGATAGCTGATCGTGCGGTGAAGCCCAAAATTGCAATAAGCATCCACAGTCTCCGGCAACCATATTCGTACGTCTCGCGTAAGAAATTGCACCGGAGCGTAGTCGATGGAGAGGTACCACTCTTGCACGTTGATCGCGGGCAGCGCTTCCATCAAGCCCGTCTCCAGATGCACGACTTCCCCGGATTCCCTGGCAATCCATGCTCGTCCTTTCAGCCGGACGGGATACACAGTGCCTTTATCCCCGAAGGAAGCGGTTTTGCTTTGCTTGTCCCTGCGCTGCTGAAAATGCACCACCCACGTCGGCTGACCGTTCCAGTTGCCGGCGCCTTCGCATTTCAGTTCATAGTCGTCTCGAAAGTCCGAATGAAAAATTAGCGCGATCTCCGGCAGGCCGACGTCCTGCGCGCTGACCGGAAACGCGCTGCTACCTCGTTCAGGTACACGGCCCTCTTGTACTGAGAGCCCATCGCTACGCCGCTCGAACGTGACCGTATAGTCAAAAACTCCAATCCCGCCTCCCAGAGGATTGAGGATGTTTCCCAGCATTCGGTACTCAATCCGCTCCTGGGCTGTGAAGTCTTGCAGGCTGTTAACCATCTCATCGGCGCGCGCTCCCGCCTCTTCCAGCACAGCCGAAAGCACGCACGGGGGCGACGCGCCGTGCGTGTGGAACGCCCGATCTACGTCCGGAGGATCCCAATGCGGGCGTCGAGTCTTCACTTTTTTCTCGGTGCCACTGGACTCTTGCGCGGCCGTGAATCCGGCTGGCGCTAACAGGGCAATTGCCAGCGTCCAGGCAAACCCTGCCCGTAATAGCAATGCGAACACGTTCCCGGCTCTGCGGCGCATCTTCATGGGCGTAGACTCTGTGCGCGTTTGCGCTCATCCGAATCTTACATTGTTTGCCGTCAACTTAGTGAAGTGCAGAGAACGGCAGCCAAAGGGTCACCCGGAGCGCGTCGTTCAAAATCTCATTCTGCTTCGTCTCCCAAAGCCGGTTGCTAGTGCCAAGCCTCGATTATTTGCTCTTGGAAGGCTTTGGCGCGAAGTAACCGCGTCGCGCTTGCAATTTCACGTCGTTGCGATCGACTCTGACCTTCAGGTGATGGTAGTTACCATCGGGCTTCACACCATCCAGGGAAAACTCGAGCAGATATACGTACTCAGGGGCGGCCGCCAGCCGCTTGAGTCCTCCCTGGAAGTCATTGCTGTTGTGAATGTACGTGCCACCGGTGGCGTCGGCAAGTTCTCCCATGACGTCCTCTGTCATCGTCATGGATTCGGCATGAGCCTGGGACTTTAGCTGTGTTACGCGGGTGTTGCCCAGGAGTGTTTCGTTCGCGCCCAGTATCGTGGTGTACAGGCCGCGCGCATCCAGAGTGCTGATGGTCACGTTAGACCGTGCTGCCACTTCCAGGAGCTGCGATTCCAGAGTCATCGCTTCCTGGGTTACGGTGTAGAAACCCGGCGAAATCAGGATCAGCGTGCGCTGCCCCGGCAGTGCACCCATTTTGCGCACCATCTCGCGCATAAAAATAAGCGTCGCCCGGACATCCTGCTCCCCGACCGCCAGGGCCTCCTTGGCCGCGTGTCTGGCCATGAACTCGGCCTCTGCGCGCATCCGGGGATCCAAGTGCGCGCAAACGATCGCATCCTGAATGGCGGCCTCCAGGGCCGCAGTGTCCTGTTTGTTCTCGATGCGGTCGGCGTGGTAATGATCCACACTCGGGCAATCCCGGCCGGTATGCGCGGTGAGAGTGCGCGGCTGAAGCTTTGCGATCGTCTCTTCCAGCTTGGCGAGATCATTTGTCACGCCGCTGTCGGTGCGACCGAAAATGGACATGACGTCAGCCATGTCCGCATCCGTCAGCGACCCGGCCAGCATCTGCGTGGCCGCTTTCTTCATTCCCACCATGTCGGCGGAGCTCATGTTGATGTCATCGAACAGGAAAACAATGAACCGCAGCGGGGTTCTACCGTGCTGTTGGTGAAGACTTGGCGCCATGTCCCCGGGGTCAGCCGGCGCTGGCTCGGCCGCCTGCGCGTCATTTTCGGCCACCGCGCGTTTCTCGACGGTAAAGCCGGAAATCGCCCTTGGCTTGTCCTTATCGAGTATCTGGAAGTCCTCTTTCTTCAGATCGCCCACGGCGCGGCCCGCGGCGTCACGCACCACCACAGGCACCAGCACGGAATTCACATTGACTTCGATTTTGGTTGCGCCGGTCGGGGGCGCTGCTTCGTTACTTTGCTGAGCGGCCACGCGCGCGCATTGGAGCAACACCAAGCAGCACAAACTGACCACCGCAGCGCGCCTCGGGGTAGGATTCATGTTGCCAGACGATTGTACGCCGCTTACCGCCGGCCCCGGGGCATCAAATGTCAGCCTCCTCAACGTAGCCCCGCCGCGCGCCTCAGGAACTGTTCACCGTTGACATCCTGCGTACAACCCGTCAAATCATCAGGCGGACTTCCACGCAACCCCTCCATTTTCGTCGTAGAAAGTTTCCTGAATATTCGGGCCATTCAATGACAAAACAGCGAATCCATTGAGGACCCTCTTCGGGATGTCGGGATCACTCGCCGATCGATTCTCGTACCACTCCACACTCTGGCTACTCGCGAGCGACGGGGCCTGCCCCCACGGAAGAGCGCCGTGGCCGCAGCACCGGCAGAGCACGCCATTGGGTTGTTGCGGCTTGTAGACGGCGGCCATGTGCTTGTGTCCCCAGTACCAATATGCCGGGCCGCTCCCCGCCGGGAAAGCGCTTATCATCTGAGACCACAGATTTGTCGTGCTCGCACCGTCATCCGATAGGCCGTTGTGATGTGTTAGTACGACAACTTTCTTGCTCTTGGCTACCTGTGCTTTCACGAACAGGTCTTGCGTGATTCCCCCAGCCGGACTCAGGGAACCGTCCATATAGAGCCCACTCTCCGGGGCGAAGTACGCCGAATCCAGGCCTACGATCACCCAATTGGTGTTCTCCAGGGCGAAGAAGCTGCAGCCGTTCTGGATTCCGAAGGGCGCTCCGGCTATCGCCTTAAAGTAAGGCTTCACGCCCGGATACATTTCGTGGTTGGAGTTCAGCGCCAGCGATCCGATCGAACCCTTGGGCCAGAGGTTTACAAGCAGGTGCTGTTCCTGATCGTCCGTGCCCGCATAGTAGACGTCGCCCAAGTGGATGGTCAGGTGCGGCTTCAACGAAGCCATCTGATTTGCCACACGCGTACTCGGTGCCGGATTCGAGGCTGTCCTCCACTCGCCAGTACCCCAATCGCCCGCCAGCCCGATCTGCACACTGTCGGGGATGGGGACAACAACGGGATTCCCCATGAATGCATGTTTGCCATTGATGAGACTCTCCAGGAAAACCGCAAACGCTTCCGCCCAGCCTGGATCGAGTTGCTCGTACTTGCCGGTGCCCCAGATTTCGCCGTCGCCGCCTACGTCCAGCACCACGCCAGCCTCCAGATTACTCACGACTTTGTCTTGATCGTTGGAGAGCGCGCTCTGCGCCAACATCAGGTGATGGGGAGCAGCCGGCCCTGCGGGCGCCTTTTTGGTTCGCGCGAAGCTCACGGCTTGCTGGTGGGCTTGCAGGATCGCTGGCGCCAGCTCAGCTCGCTGCGCGGGGGTGAGCTTTGCCCACGCCGCGCGAATCCGGCTGGAAATGACAGGATCAATATTGATTTTCATGGGCGCCTCAGTCCATGAGTTCCGCTGTAAGTGCCCGACATTCTCATGGTCCAGCCAGGATGTGTCAAATGATTCTCTGGTTACGCATCCGATCGATGGTTCTCGCATTCAGGTTGCGCGCCGGGCGATGAATGGCAGGGCAACTCCTGTTGGGTGCGATTGTCGGCGCGCCAAGATATTTTGGATATGTTACTACGGAGATAACAGAAGCACACACCCCACCCACCCCCTGTTTTTGCGTATGTACGGGAATGATCGGACTTACGGGCGCATTTCGTGGATGTACGGGAATAGTTGGACTTAGCATGAAAAAGAGCGAAGAGAAGGCAAAGGGCGAAGGTGTGGGGCGTTCCGAAATGGCACAAGAGCAGTGTCCCCGCAGCATAACGGGCGAAGCGTAGCATATTATTTACCGTTTGTATATTATTATTTAGTGGGTACTAGTTTCGAAACTGGTACGGGTGGCGCGGTGGAGTGGGGCGAGGAGCGGACCCACCCTTTGCCTAAAGCGCAAAGGGTAGGCCACCCGAAGTCGTCTCAACGCCCTAGGCCTGCGCCACGAGGCGCGATTTATCGATGTCCACTGAGATGCTGGTCCAGTCTCCTGATGGACAAGTGCCGCTGGATTGCCCAGGACCCTGTCATAAGGCCAATCGCAGAGATGGTTGCACCAGCGAACAGGAAAACATCCATGTACCATTGGGATTCAGAAGTCGATTCGCGCAGGAGGAATATCCCAGCCAGGAAGAATGCGGTCGAGACGAGCATGCCGAGATTCCGTTCGGTTCTCATGGATGCCTGGCCAAATCCCGCTTGAGTTATCTTGTGAGAAGTTTTGCTTTCGTAAACAACTCTAATCTAACGATACTTTGATGTTATGACACGGACTTTCATATTCGCTGGTGATTAAAAGAACAACGGAGAGGTTCTTCGCGCGTGGCCCGGACGATAAATACTAAGGCGGCTCAGGGTGCCCCACTGTCGTGGTTGGAGGGTGGGCCTTGGGGGTCCTCTTCTTTTCTCCCGATACCCAAAACTTATGACTGCATACTCAGGACTTTTCTCTCCTCCGGACACTTACTTCAAGGGTTAATAGAAAAACGGCGGCTGCGCGCGTATCATTAGGTTTCTGGTGAAGCGGAATGAGCGTCATTCTTGATTCACAGTTTGCGACGGCCGAGGACACCGCGGCGGCTCTGGGCGTTTCGGACGCACGCTTGAAGCGCTTGATGCGGCTCGCCGGCCCAAAGGCAAGTGCGCGGCGCGCCTTGGCGGCGGCCGGCTATAAGACGGGAACGAATGGCAAGTTCAAGCTGAAGAGCGCCGGCCGAAAGAAGCAACCGCGTGGCAAAACGAAAAAAGCCGCGCACTGAAGTTTTCCTGAATATTCCCTACGACAAAAAGTTTGAGCGGCTGTTCATCGCTTACGTTGCGGGTGTCAGCGCTTTTGGCCTGGTCCCGCGGGCGACACTCGAGATTCCGGATAGTTCGCGCCGCTTGAACAAGATTCTGAAATTGATTGGCGATTGTGAATACTCCATTCACGATCTTTCCCGCGTGGAACTGGACCGCAAGAAACCCTCCACGCCCCGGTTTAACATGCCGTTCGAGCTGGGCCTGACGGTGGCGCAACAGAAACACAAGAAGAAAGAAAGCTGGTACGTGTTCGAGTCCACCGGCTACCGCATGGAAAAATCGCTCAGCGACCTGAATGGCACGGATGCGAAGATTCATGAAGGGAAGGTTGCCGGTGTATTTGCCGAGCTTTGCCAGATCTTCAAGCGGCGCGGAAGACAACCCACGGTGCAACAGATGGCCCGGGTTTACCGAGAGGTGAGAAGGAACCAGGCGGCCATCCTGAAGGAATCTGGCGCGAAATCGCCCTACAAGGCCCGCGCCTTCCGCGATATTTGCGTGGTGGCCAGTGCCTGGGCCGACCGGGTGGTAGAGTAGCGCGCGCGGGCCGCTTTTCTCTGCCCAGGGCTTGAGGCAGGATATGCGTCTTTAGGGGATCGGACATTTACGTCCGACATAAGTCCACCCTCAAACGAATCTCAGTGAAGTTCTCTCCCCTCGGCCCTTCCTCGACGCCTGCCTCAGGAACTAGTTGCGGCGAGGACTCTATGCGTCAGCCGCCACATTTCAACTTGTGTGCACTTACGTCTTTTGCTAGTAAGATGTTTGAAACTGCGAAGACATGTGAAGCACGCACCAAAGATCAGCACCGTAGGGAGCCAACCCATGTCTAATGATCCGGAGTGGATCACCGCTGCAATCCAGAGCGCCTCGAAACTGAACCCCTCGGTACCAGACGCCGTGTGGACTAACGTTGAAAACTTGTTGAGGGGGAAATTCAGCCAGCGATCGATTCCCCCAGTGGAGCTTGCGGGCATTGCGAGGCAACTTATCGAGGACATGGTCCCTGCACGGCCAACTCGGGAGGGGGAGAAGTGAGAATCAAGACCATTTCCCTCTCGTGGTTTCGTGGCGCAGCAGATCCAATCTCCATGGAACCGGACTGCAAATCTATGGTGGTCTACGGGGTAAATGGTTCCGGAAAATCAAGCTTCGTGGACGCTATAGAGTATGTACTGAGTGAGGGCAGAATCGGTCACCTCGCACATGAATACAGTGGCAAGAAGCTAGAGAACGCCGTCCCCAACACGCATAAGCCCCAAGGCAAAAAGACCACTCTGTCGGTTAAGTTCTGCGATGGTTCAGAGGTCAATACGGAAATCAGGAGCGACGGATCGACCAAGACTTCCGGTTCAATTGGCCCATGGGATTACCGACGGACGGTCCTTCGCCAAGGGGAAGTGGTTGAATTCATTCAAAACACAAAAGGCGGCAAATACTCCGCGCTGCTTCCCTTGTTCGGTCTGCAGCCGATGGAGGTCGCCGCAGAGAACCTCCGGCAGGTGGCCAAGAATGTGGAGAACTTGTCACAGCTGGAAGCAAGAAAAGCGGTACTGGCCCAGGCCAACCTTAAGAGGAGGGCGGCATTCGGAGCAGCGACCGACGACCAAATCGTAAAGAAGATCGCGGTCTTGCACGAAAAATATTGTAGCGAAAAGAACTCAACAAAGGATGCGATACCCCGCTGCAAGGAATCAGTAATTGCGATCGACGCAAAGATCGCACAACTTTCCGCAGACCAGGCTCGCCATATTGCGTTACGCTCCGTAGGCAATGTCGATTTGAAGAGCGATATTGGTACCGTGCGCGCTACCATCCTCAAGCTCGCGGGAGAGCTCGATCCGCTAATCAGCCATAAGCTCGCGGTACTGCAACCGGCGGAGACACTCCTTGGGAAGCTACCTGACGAAGGTGAGGTCGAGTGTCCCGCATGTGGGCGGTTGATTGGCGCTGACAAGTTCCGCGATCACGTTAGGTTTGAGCTCGAGAGGTTACGGGAAATCAGGGAGACATTCAACGCGCGAAACGCGGCTATGGGCTGTTTATGTGATGATGTCAAAATCCTCAAGCTCTCCATAAGCAAGCCCGAAGTTAAACCTTGGCGTGAGGAAGCCGCAAGAGGAGAACTAGCGGATTGCCTGGATTACCTTTCCACATTGAATGCCGATGCGTTGCGGACGGCCTGCAACGAGCCTGATTTGCAAGGTATAGAGAAAAAACTATTACCCCTCATAGTTGCCGCGGACTCGGCAACCGCTGAGGCCCCGGCAAGCGTGAAGGAACTTCTCGACGACAAACAGACGGTCGAGGCTGCTAAGGCCGCCATCGAGTCGAAGGGGCAGGCGGCTGACGTCGCACGAGCAGATGCCTTAGCTCATCTCATCAGGGCGGTTGAGCAAACCACCCGTGAACAGATTCGGCTTCGCTCCAACGCGGTCATTGCTGAAATCTCCGAGGACATCAAGAAGATGTGGTCAATCTTGCACCCAGGAGAAGCGATAGAAGACATCTGCCTCTATCTCCCAAAGGACGCCGATAAAGCCATCGACATTGGATTGAAATTCCACGGCAAGCTGTTGGATTCTCCCAGACTTACTCTTTCTGAAGGTTACAGGAACAGCCTAGGCCTATGCATATTCCTGGCCATGGCGAGGCGAGAAGCTGTTCACGACCGACCCGTCATTCTTGACGATGTGGTCGTGAGCTTGGATCGCAATCACCGCGGAATGATCGTCCAACTCCTGGGGGAGGAATTTGCAGGACGTCAAATTCTCCTTATGACTCACGACCGGGATTGGTATACGGAGTTACGCCAACAGCTTGACGAAGCATCCTGGACTTTCAAGACACTTCTCCCTTATGAGTCTCCTAAAATCGGTATCCGATGGTCACACAAAACTACGACCTTTGATGATGCTCGCGCGCAGATGAAGGAGCGTCCCGACTCTGCGGGCAACGACGCCCGAAAAATCATGGACGTCGAACTTGCCCTCATCGCCGAACGCCTGCAAATAAAACTTCCATATCTGAGATTTGAGAAAAATGACAGACGCTCGGCATATGACTTTCTCATGCGCCTCGTTGCAGACGCAAAGAAGTGCTTCCAAGTAAGAACCGGGACCGATTTTGTTGCCCACGAAAAAGCGGTGGAGACCTTGTCCCTCGCGGACAAGTTATTGATTTCATGGGCTAACCGTGCTTCCCACTCGTTCGACCTTACATCCTCCGAAGCGTCGAAGCTGATTGAAGCCTGCGAGAAAGCAATAGAGTGCTTTAAGTGCTCCACATGCCGCAAATATGTCTGGTTCACAGAGGCTAGCGGGGCGGAATGGTTGCAGTGTCATTGTGGAGAAATTCGCTGGCGATATGGTAAGGGTTAGGGCCATCTCCCCAAGTGGCAGACCCGCGGAACTCGGCTCGTGGCGGGTCCATGACGACAGGATTTCACGCGAGGGATCACTGTTTGTTCGCCGGACTCGAATGATTCGGTCGGTTGGCGCATCTTTTCCCGTGATGGCGAGGCGCAAATGACAGCAGAACTGGAATACTACAAGGAACAATTGGCTCATGGCAGACACATTGAACTGCAACGATCCACGGTGGCAGGCTTTGCGCTTGCTATCTCGGGCGCCATTGTCGGAGAGCTGCTTAAGCAACCTCTCACTCGGCAACAGCTCCCCTATACGGTCACGCTCTGCTTCTTGAATCTAGTCGCCCTACTAATTAGCGCCAAACTGTACGAGCGGTTCAGGATGCACAACGAGACAGCCAAGCTCGTCCGAAACAAAATCGACCCGAGTCTGAGTGACTATCGTAAGAAGGCTCAGGAGAGCATCAAGGCTAAGTATCCATTCCTTTTCCGGCTTCGACTTCACGTGATTTGGAACTGCCTTTTTGTCGTCCTATCCGCGTTAGGTCTGGTAACTACGCTGGTCGCGTACTGCAAAAAGTAGAGGTTAGTTCATTTTGGCGGGCTGCCGGTTCCGCTCTTCTCAGCGCCCTTTTCCCGAAACGGCACACGCGTTCGAATACATACCAAGTAAATGGTTGTTGGCTTGGGACGAATTTGTGCTGCTATGCGTTGTGAACGTTCCGCTCCAGCCCACCTGAGTACCACGAACCGCTCACCCTGGAAGAGTTCTGCGCTGGCGTCACGATTGCGCCGGTGGCCGGGAGAAGAACCAGCCTGAAGGCTGGCCACTACATGGGGAGGGGCAAGCGCGGGGGGAGAGTTATCAGTTGTGGGTCATCGGCGATCAGAAAGCAGGGCTCGAAAAGCGAAGGACGGAAATCGGGAGCCACGCCAAGACGCAGCGGCGGTGCCACGATCCCTTTACTCCGCGGGCCCGACGCGCCACAATTCGGCGCGGAGGAGAAAATCGGGCCGCTCCGGTCCCTTCGACTTCGCTCAGGGCAGGCGGGATGACAGGTTTTGGGAGTTTTGGTTTTGGGGCGGCTTGTTTGTCGGAGCTAAAGCTCCGACCCCCTAAGGAGGGAGAGGGAGGGTGAGGCAGAAGCGCCATTTGGGAGAATGGCGATCCCGGGTGAGGCTATGAGCTCCCAAAGTGTAAAGAGGGATCCCTCGAAGCTCGGGATGACGGCCGTGGCTTACGGCATGGATGAAGCCAAAAGGTGCCAATCGGGAGATTGGCGTTCCCAGAGTGCCCTGACGAAAGGGCGGTGAGGAAGTTAACCTATGGCCGCTCTATCACTTGGGGACAATGGACCGTGTAACTCGCGCGCCTACCCCTTACGGCTGGGCCATTGCGCTCTGCTGCCCACGGTGCCACAATCGACTTTCGGGCTGGCTCATGCTCCGCCGCGTCGCCTTGTGGCGATGCCGCTTGCCGGGTGCAGAAACATTCTGCCGCTTAGTGGTGTCTAATACATTGAGCGGACGTGGATTGGGATCGCTTCTCCCGATCCGAAGTGCCAAGAGGCCCGATGCAGGGAAGTGGTACCAGGGCCGTCCACTCTGGCCAAGGCCAGCGTGGGCCAGTTCGCCTTCAAGGGCATGCAGCTTGAAGACGAGCTAGAAAGGCAGACCGTGTCCGATTGGGTCAGTGCGCTCTCGTGGGGCCACGATGAAGCCGGACTTGTCACCGAGCTGCAGGCTGGCTCGGAGACGGCGTTCGACTGGCTCGTGACGCACTACCACGGTCCCGTGTACAGCCTCAGCCTGAGCATGTTGGGAGATACGGCCGACGCCGCCGATTCCACTCAGGAGGTTTTCTTGAAGGCGTTCCGGGGCATACGGAGTTTCCGCCGCGGCAGTTCGCTGAAGACCTGGCTCTACCGCATTGCCGTGCGCGAGGCGCTCAACAACCGCCGCTGGTTCAAGCGCCACCTCCAGAAGAACGTCTCGATTGATGCGGAGCCTGAAGAAGGCTTTGCCCCGGTCGAAGTGCAAGACTCCACCGCATCGCCCTACGAGCAGATGGCCGCGCACGAGATTCAGGCCGCGGTGCAGGAAGCGCTGCAGGAAATCCCGGAAGTGTTCCGCAGCGCGGTGATCCTGAGGGACCTGGAAGGATTGAGCTACGAAGAAGTGGCCGAAGTGCTCGATTGCAGCGTGGGCACGGTGAAGTCGCGCATCCTGCGAGGCCGGCGCACGTTGAAGGAATTGCTGGAGCCTCTGCTGGGCGGGAAACACTCTGCGCGGCCACGAGAGGCGCACCAGCGTGAAGCGGCTGGCGCCGGCAACTTCGGCTCGCAAATCGGTTTACAAATGGCCTACGTGCGTGCCCCAGCTAGTCCGTCGGCGGGTGAAATGATGCGTCCAAATCAGACGCAAGAGGAACAATCATGACGTGCGAAAAGGTACATTCCAAACTGGCCGGGTATCTGGATGACGCACTGGCTTCGGCTTCGCGTCCCCGGGAACGGGACGCCGTCCGCCGACACCTTGAAGAGTGCGCTTCGTGCCGCGAGGAATTGCAGCGTTACCGCAAGCTGGCCGTGATGCTTTCGCGCATGCCGCGCGCCTTGCCTCCGGCGGATCTCGGCGTGCGCATAAAGGTAGCGGCGGCGCAAGGACGCGGCCCGCGCACTTGGGCGGAGCGTTGGCAGCTTGTGAAAGATCGCGTGGAAATCCTGCAGGAGAACGTGTTCCGTCCGCTGACCGTCCCGGCAACGGGCGGATTGTTCTCCGCGATCGTCATCTTTGTGTTTGTGCTGCACATGATCGCGCCGGGCATTGTGGTGCAGGCGGATCCCAACGATGTTCCCACTTCGCTATTGCAACCCGCGGGCCTGATTCTGCCATCGAACATGCCGAGTTCGGCTTCACCGGAAATGCAGCACCCCGAACTGCTTTTGGAGAATGACCTGATCGTGGACGTGGTAGTGGATTCCGACGGCCGTATGATGAAATACGAAATCATGGATGGCCCGGACAACCAGGAAGTGCGCCACCACCTGGACCAGTTGCTCTTCTTCTATCGCTTCCGGCCGATGCTCAGCTTTGGCCGGCCCACTTCTGGCGGCCATGTGGTGTTGAACTTCAGCGCCGTCCACGTCCGCGGCTAATCGCGCTCAGCCGGGAAATCTTAGACAAAACAAGCCTGTCCGGCCGGCCAGCTTCCTTTTGCGCTATCTGTACCTCGCTTCGCGCATCCATTCCTGCAACACCGTGTTTAATGGATGCAGGAGTGTCTCCGATGTCTACCTTATTGCGCTGCCTCGCCATCGTTGCCGCCGTTGTATTGGCGGCGCTGCTGCTGACACCTATATCGCACGCCGCCGCTTTGCCACAAGACGGTTCGCCGGAAAGTTTGTTGTTTGACGCTGCGAATCACAGCCGCGCTGCCGCGGGATTGCCGCCGCTGCAGTGGGATGCGGCACTGGCCACTGCCGCTCGCCAGCATGTGCAGCGCATGGCGCAGCAGAATACGCTCTCGCACCAGTTTCCCGGCGAGTTGCCGCTGCAGCAGCGAGCGATGCAGATGGGCGCGCGCTTCAGCCTGATCGCGGAGAATGTCGCCGAAGGACCAACAATTCTTGGGCTGCACACCCAGTGGATGAATTCGCCGCCGCACCGCGCCAATCTACTCGACCGTGAGCTGAATTCCGTGGGGATTGCGGTATTGCAAAGCGGAGGACAGTTGTTTGCAGCAGAGGACTTCTCTGCGGCCGTGGCGCTTCTGGGACTGAATGCGCAGGAGCTCCAGGTTAGTTCCCAGCTCGCCGCGCGGGGTGTGCGGCTGCTGAACGCTACCGATGATGCGCGCAAGTCCTGCGAGATGGATCGCGGCTGGGCAGGACAGCGGCCGGTGAGCGTCGTGCGCTATGAAACTTCCGACCTGAGCCACTTGCCCGCGGATATTGAGCAGCGCGTGCAAGGCGGGAAATACCGCGGCGCGGCAGTGGGGGCATGCGAGGCGGGAGGAGCGGCAGGGTTCACGCGCTACCGCATCGCGATCCTTTTATACTAATGGCGACCTCCTGAAAACAAGCTGTGCTGATGCAGGCCTGGAAGTATTGCGCGGCCTAATGGCGGGAATAAGCGAATTGTGGCTTGCGTTTTTGCACGGAACCTATAAACTGGCGGACATGAATTTGAAGGCCTACTCGTATTCTTGGCGATTTACGTACCGGAGCATCCGGGAGGAGTGGGCCATCGTCTAGATACTGCGAAAACGTGAAGTCGCGGCCCACTCGCAAAGAGTGGGCTTTTTTGTTTTAGAGCGGAGAATTCGGGCCGGCTGCGGCCGGCCAAAGGAAAAAGGGAAACGACGATGATTATTTCGATGAAGCTGCACTCGAAACGCGAGGAAATTGACGAGGTTTGCGCGATTGTGAAGCACTTTGGGTACAAGGTGCACTCGATCGAAGGCGAGGAGCGCGTGGTGATCGGCGTGGTGGGCCTGGGCGACGTGACGCCTTGCATGGAATCAGTGGAGGCGCTGCCACAGGTGGATAGCGTCATGCGCATCACGGCGCCGTACAAATTTGTGAGCAAGGAATTTCGCCACGGGAAGACGCGCATCCGCGTGAACGGCACGGAGATCGGCGGCGACGAGTTCATCGTGATCGCGGGGCCGTGTTCGGTGGAGAGCGAGGAACAGATCATGCGCACGGCGGAAGCGGTGGCGAAGAGCGGCGCGAAGCTGCTGCGCGGGGGCGCCTTCAAGCCGCGAACGTCGCCATACGATTTCCAGGGGATGGAAGAGGAAGGGTTGAAGCTGCTGCAGAAGGCCAAGAAGGCGACGGGGCTGGCGATCGTCACCGAAGTGATGGGGGATCGCGATGTCGAGCTGGTGGCGAAGTACGCGGACGTGATGCAGGTGGGCGCGCGCAACATGCAGAACTTCATGCTGCTGAAGGCGCTGGGGAAGTGCGGGCGGCCGGTGCTGTTGAAGCGCGGATTGAGCAGCACGATCAAGGAATTGCTGATGAGCGCGGAGTACATCGTGGCGCACGGGAATCCCGACGTGATTCTGTGCGAGCGCGGCATCCGCACGTTCGAGACGGCGACACGGAATACCTGCGACATTTCGGCGATCCCAGTGCTCAACGAATTGACGCACCTGCCGGTGATTCTCGATCCCAGCCACGCGACGGGGAAACGCAGCCTCGTGCCGGCGGTGGCGCGGGCGGCCGTGGCAATCGGAGCGGATGGACTGATCGTGGAAACACATCCCGCGCCGGAAAAGGCCATCAGCGACGGTGCGCAATCGCTGGACTTCAACCAGTTCGCGCGCATGATGGCGGAGCTGAAGCCATACATCGCGCTGTGGGACGAAGCGAGGAAGAGAGAAACACTGGCCGCGGCGGGGTGAGGGGGAGTTTCCAGTTATCAGTCGTCAGTTTTAAGTTGTCAGTTCACGGAGAAGAGAAGAGAAACCCAAGACCCACGTTCCCAAACCGAACCTGGGGCACCCTCCGCGGTTGTTCGGTTAGAGGAAACGGGAGCATGGGGAGGTTCGGTTTACAGCGAGAGCTTGAAGAAAAGGAGTTGCGAATCCGCAACACCCTGCCACCCGAATCTAATTCCCATTTGGGGACCGGGCCACCCGCCCGGAGACTGTCATCGCCGTTTTTTCGCCACCTCCAGCGCGAACTGATCTTGGCGCATCATTTCGGTTTATGGCAATCGTTGTAAGAAGGCGGTGGAGGCGGCTTTACCCCCATTCGCTCTAACGCAAACCGGATAGAGCGGGCGGACGTGAGAGTCCCTTCGAGACAATCAGCCGCGGGCAGCAACGAAAGAAGTTTGGGTATTGCTGCTTTAGCCTTAAGATTCCCCAGTGCAGCAGCCACATCAAGACGAACATAGTCATCAGGATCGTCCAGGAGATCGATTAAATCAGCCACCGTAGAGTCCGTAACCGATCCAACGTGAGATTTACTTGTTAGAGCGGGCAGTTGTTCCGCTGCATCGAATCTTGCTCTCGGTGATTTTAGCGAACGCACATCTGCTATGGTCGCTCGCAGCTTTGAATCCAGACGCTTATCGATTTGTGAATGCGCTGGCATAGTCATCGAGAAGAACAGTACCATGAGAACAAAACCCTGAGTTCTACAGTCGAATGTCGCCATTGTGCGGCTCCTCATTGCTGCGGAACGGTCCACGTTCTCTCCACGGGATCGGTTGGGCGGGTGGCCCGGGTGATGCGTGTAGTTTGGTGTTGACATGCCAATCGTGGAGAGTATATCAGTTCAGCAATTCCCGCAGAAGGAGGGGGACGCGGAGGGTGCCCCAGGTTCGGTTTGGGAACCCGGGTCTTGGGTTGGCATTTCCCGCTTCGGGGTCTGCGATGCCGGCTGGGTTGAAGCGCTACTACGGCCAAGGTCATTTGCATTTTATTACCTTCAGTTGTTATCGGCGGTTGCCACTGTTGAAGACGGTACGTGCGCGCGACCTCTTCGTACAGGAGTTGGGAAAAGTCCGCGACGAGATGGGATTTCGGCTGGTCGGGTACGTGGTAATGCCGGAGCATGTACATCTGTTGATCAGTGAGCCGGCACAAGGAACGCCGTCCAGGGTGCTGCACAGATTGAAGCTGTAGGTGTCTCGGAATATGCGCAAGCAGAGAAGGCATCGCACTGCGGCACAGTTACGATTGCCATTCGAGGAATGGAGTGAGCAACCGCGAGCGTTCTGGCAGGCGCGATTTTACGATTTCAATGTGTAGAGCAGAGGAAAGATGAAGGAGAAGTTGAATTACATGCACGCGAACCCGGTGGTTCGGAAGCTGGTGAAACATCCCCGGGAGTGGCCGTGGAGCAGTTGGTCGTTCTACGGGAGGGGCGAAGCGGGTCTGGTGCGGATTGACACGGAGAAGTGAGGAAGAAAAGGCAACCCCAAGACCCAGGTTCCCAAACCGAACCTGGGGCACCCTCCGTGTTTGCTTGATCGGAGTAGGTCGAGGAGTCTGTAGCTCCGTTCCATGAGTTGCTCAAAAAAGAAAGGCGCAGCAATCCGGGCCACCCGCCCGTCATCTAATCAGCCTAGGCCACGCTGCTGCAGGGCGCGAGGAAGACGCTGGGAAAGTTACATCGTAATGGGATCTTTGGCGTGGCGAGTGACGTACCAGCACGGGCAGCTTCCGGCGTGGGAAAAGAGGGAACGCACACAAGGAACATCTTCCTCGGGTTTTTGGGAGTCAAGCTGGTATTCGACTTTGTTGTTTTTGAGTGGAATGGCGAGAAGGCGATAGCGGTGGACGCTGCTCATGGTGGGCCCCGCAGCGGGGTAGTGTACGCGGAACTGAAACCAAAGAAAGTCACCGAGATAAACGAGCAAGAACAGGGCGAGCGCCGCGAAGAAGATACGGCGAGGGATGTGGTTGAAGGGCGAAGAGGAATCGGTAAAGTTGGTTGGTGGAGTGGTCATGAGTTTCGAGTTGCAGAACTAAGCCTGAATTCCGATGTTGAGGAGGGATTTCTCCACTCCGGGACGGCAGAAAGCGCCGTCCCTCCGGTCGAAATGACGGATTTTCGGTTAAGTTGTTGCCGCACGGTGCAACTATACCAGCACGGCGATGGTGATGCCTTCATTGCTGCGATTGAGGTCGCGGTCGCTGCGCAAATCGGGGCAATGTTCGATGGCGTAGCGCGCGTCGTCCTCGAAGACGCTCCACTTTTCGCCGAAGATGACGCGCGTAACCATGCCTTCTTTCTTGCGGCGCAACAATGAGGTGCGAAGAGCCCCGCGTAGCGCGCCTCCCTTCCCCGTGGAGCCGTAACCGTGAATGATTTTCACCGCGCCTACGCCACTCTGTTTGGCCTGTTTCAATTCGGCGAGGAGGCGCTGGCGAGCTTCTTCGACCGTAGGCATGCCGGCTTCGATGTTGAGGATTTTCACGCTCGCCATGGGGAACTCCGATTGTCATTCGAAGTTCGATTGTGCCTGAGAGTGTGGACGCAACTCAACCAGCGTGGATGGTGGAAGTGAGGCGCCCCAGGAATGCTCGGCAAATCGAGTGCGGAGCGAGATTGTTCTCCTCGTTTAAGGCGTCCCAAGATTGCTTCCGGCGTTAAAGATCTGGAATTCCCTGATACGAGCTTCCGCCGATGAGGCAAGTATGGTCAGGCGGATGCGAGAAGCGGTTACGGGCGCGAAATGGTCAATGCGCTCGTGACCGATCGCGCTGCCTTCCACGAGGGATTTCCAGCCTTGACCAGTCCACGCCTCGATGCGGAAGCGCTGGACGTGCTGACCATCGTTCAGCCATTCCATGACGAGCGTATGGTCGAAGGTTACTGGCTTGGTGAAATTGACCTCGAGAAGAGCGTGGTGAGAGCCAACGGGCGCCGACCAGAATGTATCGGGATCACCATCGAGCGCCGCGTCGGCAGCCTGATGAAGGGGAGTGCGATTCTTCTCGATTAGATTTTCCCCGTAGCGTTTGCGAATGACGGCACCGAATTCTTCCAGACGCTTCACATCTGCCTCCGGCAGCAGGCCACGGCGGTCGGGAGCGAGACCGAGCATCAACTGGCCGCCCCGGCCGATCGTCTCTTCATAGGTGGAAACGAGTTCCGCCACGGACTTAAGCGTGGCTTCATCGTTGGGATGCCAGAACCAGTGTTGCTTGTGCAGGGGTGTGTCCGCTTCCACCGGCCGCCAGCGAAGATATCCGTGGCGATCGAGGACGTTCCAGTTTTCATAAGGGATAGTTCCATCCTCATTTCCTGCCCAACGGATATCGCCATATTCAAGAAGAGCTGCGTCTGCGAATACAAGTGTATTGGGCTGATAGATGCGGAGGTTTTCGATGATGCGCGGGAAATTGTAGACATGGCCGGCACTGCCTGCTCCATCCAGCCAAAATTCCACAAGGTTGCCGTAGCCTGAGGCCAGCTCCTCCATTTCCGCAATGTAGTAATCGTCGTATTCCGCGGAGTTTTTGTACTTTGGCTCGTGGCGGTCCCAGGGAGAAAGATAAACGCCGAAGGCCAGACCAAATTTACGCGCCGCTTCGGAGACTCGCCGCACCACATCGCCACCCCCATTCTCCCAGGGGCTGCTTTTCACGCTGTAGCCGGTTTGGGCGGTGGGCCATAGACAGAAGCCATCGTGGTGCTTGGCCACCAAAACCACATACTTGGCGCCGGCCGCTTTGATCGCGCGCATCCACTGTTCCGGATCAAACTGCGTGGGGGCAAATACGCTGGGGCTGGCCGTGCCGTCACCCCACTCGCGATCCAGGAACGTGTTTGGGCCGAAATGGATGATTACTCCGAATTCGAGATCCTGCCACGCTGTTTGCTGTGGCGAGGGCTTGATGTCAATGAAGTTCTGGGCGGGACCGGCTGGAGTGGCCGTGAGGCAAAACATTGAGAGTACTGCTGCGATCATTGCGGCGGAATGGGCTAGGCGAGACATGACGATTCTGGACCTCGTTTCCCGAATGCGACTGGCGATTAGTATCCTACAACGTGATTGGCAACATCGGATGACAACCGCGCGACGACAACCACTGCTTGAGAGGACGGCTGACGAAAGATATGGACCGACCGGCCACCTGTTCAAGCAAATTCTCCACATGGAGCTTGGGGCAAAGAAAGAAACGGCGACCTATAGGAGAGCGGGGGGAGTAGTATGAGTTCAGGCTCGGCGAGAACGGTACAGGTATGTGGCAAGCTGAAGGACCGGGTCGCGGGAGGGCGCGATGAGAATCCTGATTGCGGTTGATGGGTCTGCCTCGTCGGACGCTGTGATCCAGGAAGCGGCGGCGCGACCGTGGCCGAAAGGGACTGAGATGCGCCTGGTCACGGCGGTGGACCCATACTTTTTTACGCGGGCGCCTTTGCTGCTGGATGAAGTGAAGCTGAGAACGGGCGAGGGGCTGGAAGAAGACGCGCAGCCATTGAGAGAAGCGGGTTGGGCGGTGAGCACCACGGCGCTTGCCGGCAATCCGCGGCACGTACTGACAAAAACTGCGGGCGACTGGAAAGCTGACTTGATCATACTGGGCTCGCACGGGCGGGGAGCGTTTAGCCGGCTGCTGCTGGGGAGCACGGCGCAAGCCGTGGTGCGCCATGCGACTTGTTCGGTGGAGATCGTAAGGCCCAGGGAGAAGAGTCACACGGAGCCCGCGGGAATGCGCGTGCTGATTCCAACCGATGGTTCGGAATATGCACAGATGGCGCTGCATGCGGTAGCAGAGCAACCCTGGCCGGGAGGCTCAGAATTCCTGATCGTCGCCTGCCCGGAATTTCCGGTGATCATCGGGGAGTATCCATACTATGCGCCGGAACAGGTGACGGAGATGGCCAAAGGAAGCGAGATGCACGCGACGGAGTCCGCGGCCAGCGGCGCCGATCTGCTGAGCAAAGCGGGGCTGCGCGTCTCGCGGCAAGTGACTGAGGCGAAGGACGCGCCTTCGCGTTCCATTCTGGCGGCGGCCGATTCGTGGGAAGCTGACCTGATTGTGATGGGCTCTCACGGGCGGCGTGGATTTGACCGCATCGTGCTGGGCAGTGTGAGCGAATCCGTGGCCATGCACGCGCGGTGTTCGGTGGAAGTGGTTAGGAAGGCCTGAAACACACGCGCACAAAAACTCGAAATGCGTACTGGGTTCGTACAGCCCAAGAGAGAACTGGCCCCGGAAGTGAGGCAAGGCGTTGAGATTTGTTAGAACTTAACGATCGGAAAAGACTACAGCGCAGCTTCGCTGTGACTAGCTGCGGCTACCATGGGCTGCGGCAAGGCGCAATCCACGATCTGATTGATCGCGTAGATTGATTCCCTTTCGCAGGAACGGCAGCGCAGAACGAAGACCCGGGAGACAAGCAGGAACTGCGAATCATTCTCCTCGTGCTTACCCAGGTAAGCGCTTTCCTTCTTGCTTACGATGCTGGGGATGCGCACGGGCTTTCCGCAGTGACGGCACAGCACACCGCGAAAATGCTGACTAACAGGTTCGGCGGACATCAGGACAACTCCTTGGACAGATTTCAGCGGAGGCTTCGGAAGCAGCAGCATACTGAATCACCGATGAACTTGTCTACCTGAAGATAAGGTTTCCACAGGGCGAAAGAATGTGACTGGGGTCACATGCAAAAAGATTCCTAAGTGGCTTAGAATAAAGTAGTTGTGAGCCAAGCGGAGGCTCTGAGTGGGGCTCGGGGCCGGAATCTCTCAGTGGAAAACTGCCGCCCCTTTTTCTGCCGGCCAGCCCAAATCTCTGGCCCGGGCTACGGAAATGGGCGTAGGTTTTACCGGCGTTCGAGGTGGCAGGGCCGTCTAAAATTCAGGAGACATGGAGGAATTGCCACAAAAGGAGACAACGGATCCAGTTGCGAGTTCGTCCTGAAAGCGCGGACGATGAACTGGCTCTGTAATGGACGAAGCGCCCGCCTAAGGAGGCAGCCCGAAGCGGATCCTACCTTGCTGGCACGGCGTTGAAAACAAGGTTTCTGCGCAACTTCCCGCGTCTATTGCACGAATTCAGGTTCCCAACAGATTTTGTTGGATCCTCTGGTATCCGTGTTGTTCGGCCCATAGAGCCAGGGGAATGGCCGCGAGATCGTCGACCATCGGAATGGCGTTGCCATCTTTGGTCAGATCAATGGTACGTAGCAAGTGTTTGCAAGTCTCACAGGTTTCCATACGGATGTGGGGAAACTGTTCGGCGGTGTGAACGCAGAGCTTCTGTTCGCGGTCTTCTCCACAGTGCGCGCAAAGTATTCGTAGAAAAGCCCACTCCTGTGCACAGAACGAACACTGCAGGTATTTCTTTCCGCCATCGCCTTCTGGCCGCATGACTCCAAGCAAGGGCAGCGAGTTGCAGCGCGGACAGCGACACACCGTCATGGCTGTAACGGGCGGTAACATGGAACCCGCAATGAACTCGGCGTAAGGCTGAAGGAAAGCACGACTCGGGAATGTTATAAGCGGATCGGCCACAGGCGTGCCCGAATGCGCGCCGGAGCACATCGATTCCTGCAAACCCGCTTTCCAGAATCCCTCCAAGGCGTTGGCCCACGCTTCGTCGCCTTGGACTTTTAAACGTTGAGCCTGGGCCGCGAGCGGACCTGGTCCACAGACCTCGATCAACGAAAGAAATCTCCCAAATGGTTCAAGCAAAATTGGTAAGTGTAATTCAGAGCGTAAATTGCCGTTGGCAGGCGCAACTGGCCGTTTGTCCCAAGCCTTGGGGAGGCGCTCGTAAAATTCTTTCTGAAACTTGGCAATGTGAAGATAGAAGGTGAGAATTTCCCGCGCGAATGGATGGCGCGCGGCCAGCAGCTCAGCGCGTGCGATGCGCGCAGGGTAGTTTACTCTGCCAGCGGAGAGAAAGCTCATTTCCTGGGTGCGGAGTTGCCCACGATTTCTCGATACCAGCTCGGATGATAGCGTTTCGCGAAGGCCACGGATACGTCGCCACGGATGACGGAGCCAAACGCGCCGCGCTCCGCAAACACGCCCATGTATACGTGGATCATGAAATTTCCGATGGTGACCAGAGCGGCGATGGGATGCAAAATCACCGCGACATACCGCAGCCAGCGCAAACTCCAGGGAAGTGCGTCGGTGAACCACAGCACGAGTCCGGTAAGCAGCAGCACCATTCCGCCGAAGAAAAAACTCCAGAACAGCATCTTCTGCCCGGCATTGTAGCGGCCGGCAGGCGGCATCTTGTCGTCCTGATTCGTGATGTAGAAGCGAAGAGACTTCCACCATTCCTTGTCGACTGGCTCGAACTTCATCTGCTTCGACCACTTCACGAACATGAAACCTAGCGACAGCGCGAAAATCAAGCCCGCCCAGGGATGCAACATGCGCGAAGTTTGTCCGCCGCCGAGCATGACGGCAATCCAGAAAAGCCAGGGGGACCAAAACGCGAGTCCCGTGGCCATAAGATAAAGGTACGAACCTGCCGCCACCCAATGATTCAAGCGTTCAGGAAACGTGTAGCGGAGCACATGGCCGTGCGGAGCGATTTGTTCGGGATGGGTCACGGCTGTGCTCCAACGGGAGGAATGTCCTCGTCCTCGCGCGCTTTCGGTCCAAACCGCAGATAATGCACGAACAGTCCGATCAGCCCGCCGGCGAGGGCCAGATTGCCAAGCCATTTCAAAGGATGCTTCCAGAGTTTTACTACGAATGGGATGCTCGGGTTGGCAGGCAGGCCGCCGTAAAGTTCGGGTTTCGTGGCGTCGTGCAACACGTAAATGACGCCGGTACCACCGACGCCCGGCGGATCGTACACCCCAGCGTTTCCGTAGCCGTAGTGTTCTTTCAATTGTTTGGCGCGTTGGCCGGCCAAGTCCAGCATGTCTTCTTTTGTGCCGAAATGCAGGCAACCGGTGGGGCAAGACTTGATGCACGCCGGCTCGAGCCCCTCGCTGATACGATCCGTGCACAACGAACACTTGTAAACGCGTTTCGTCACCGAATTCAGTTTCGGCACATTGAACGGGCATCCGGTAATGCAGTAGCCGCAGCCGATGCAATTCGATTGCTGGAAATCGACGACGCCATTCGAATACTGCACAATCGCACCATCCGCGGGACACGCCTCCAGGCAGCCGGGTTCCGCGCAATGCATGCACTGGTGTTTGCGCATAAGCCACTGCAGTGAGCCATCTTCACGCTCGTGCTCGTTGAAGAGGATCAGGTTCCAGTAATTCCACCGCGTGTCCGGCATGGTCTGGTAGGTATTGTCGAACGTGGTCGGCGAGAACGGCATGCTGTTCCATTCGACGCAAGCTACTTCGCACGCCTTGCAGCCGATACACGTCGTGGTGTCCACCAACTTGCACACTTGCAGATCGCGCTGCGTGTCCTGGCCGGGAATACTTCCCGCGTGGCCGGAGATTTTTTGGATGCGCAGTGTCGCTTGGCTCATCGCCGCTCCCCTAGGCCTTTTCCACCTTCACGAGGAATCCCTTGAATTCCGGCGTGTAGGCGTTGGGATCGACCACGGCTGGAGTGACCAAATTCGCCAGCGTTTTAGAGGTTTTGCCTTCATCCTCGGCAATGCCGCGATAGCCCCAATGGATGGGAAAGCCGACCTGGTAGGTTTTCTTCCCATCGATCAGCATGGGTTTTATTCGCTTGGTGACCATGGCCTTGGCCACATACTCCCCGCGAATACTCGATATCTTCACTTTGTCTCCGCCACGCAAACCAATCTCCTGCGCCAACTCTTCAGGAATTTCCACGAACGGTTCCGGCACGAGCTGCACGTTCATGGGATTGTTTTTCGTCCAGTAGTGGTAATGCTCGGTCAGGCGGTACGTCGTGCACACAACCGTATAGCCATCTTTCGGCGTGGCGTATTTATCGTCGGGAGTTTTGAAACGCTTGACCACGGGATTGCGGGATTGTTGCGGATGCAACAGATTGTCCACCGGGCTTTCGGTGGGCTCGTAGAACTCGGGAAATGGTCCGTCGGCAAATGCGCCGAGAGGGGCGAACAAGCGTCCGACGCCCTCCGGATTCATAATGAACGGGCCCATGTGATCGGCGGGCTTGGAATCGGCCTTGAAATCCGGCACGTCGTTGCCGACCCATTTCTGTGCGGCCTCGCTCCACCACACCTGCCGCCGCGCGGGATCCCAGGGCTTGCCTTCCACATTGCAGGACGCGCGATTGTAAAGCACACGGCGGTTTGCGGGCCAAGACCATGCCCAATTCTGGTGCACGCCCATGCCGGAAGGGTCGGCGGGATCGCGGCGCATGGTGAGGTTGCCGGCTTCGGTGTACGCTCCGCAGTAGATCCAGTTGCCACAGGCGGTGGTGCCGTCATCTTTCAGCCACGCAAAGCCCGGCAATTGTTGATTCGCCTTCAACTGCTGCTTGGTCGCCGGATCCTCCGCGTCCACAAACGTTTTGCCGTTGATTTCCTTGAGGACTTCGGCAAGCGAAGGGTTCGCCGGATCGGTATAGTTCCATGTCAGCTTCAGAATGGGATCTGGGAACTTGCCGCCGTCCACTTGATACATCGCGCGCACCTTCAAAAAAATCTGCGCGACGATCGCCTGGTCCAGCCGGCAGTTTCCGGGCATCGGCAGGGCTGTGTTCTTCCACTGCAGCCAGCGCGCGGAGTTGGTGAACGTGCCGTCCTTCTCCGCGAATCCCGCACACGGCAGACGATACACCGTGGTCTGAATCGTCTTCATCTCCTCGGCGGTGATGCCGGGGGATTTCCAGAACTCGCTGGTTTCGTCTGGGTAGATCTCACCTACAACGAGCCAGTCCGCCTTCTTCAGAGCGTCGATATTTTTCTTGGTGTCCGGGCCGATGGCCACGCCGTTCATCCCAAAGGCGAAGAGGCCCTTGACGATGCCGTTGTACATGTTGTCCCAGAGATAGGTCCAGGAATAGTTGCGGTCCACCTTGGGCAGATAGTCATAGGCCCAGTCGTTCTGTTTCGTTGCCGCATCTCCGTACATCGCTTTGAGCAGGCTGACGCCGAATTTTGAAGTGTTTCCCCAGTAATTGAAACTTTCCCACGGTCCGGGTTTGGAAACCTTCGGCGTGATGCGCTTCATCCAGCCATCGAACGAGCCATCCGCGGGAACCGGCACTTTCATGTACCCCGGCAGGTTATCGAAAATTCCCGCCATGTCGGTTGCACCTTGAATGTTGGAATGGCCGCGAAGCGCATTTACGCCGCCGCCGGCGCGTCCTACGTTTCCTAGCAGAAGCTGCAGCATGGCAGCGGTGCGGATGGTCTGCGTACCGGATGTGTGTTGCGTCCAACCCACGGCGTAAATGATGGTGCCCACTTTCTTTGTGTCGCCGTCTTTTCGGATGGAAGTAAACAGTTCCGCGGCCTTGAGGAATTGATCTCTGGGAACGCCGGTGATGCGCTCCACCATCTCCGGCGTGTAGCGCGAATAGTGCTTGCGCAGAAGCTGGAATACACAGCTCGGATGCTGCAGCGTGAAGTCGTACGCCGGCTTTTCCGTCAGGGAAGGAGGCGGCGCCGGAGTCCCGGGCGCCAGGTGTGCTGCCGCAGCCAACGCGTGAGCTTCGGGCAGGGGCTTCCCCGCGCCATCGCCGTTGGCGTAGTTCCAGGTTGCCTTGTCGTAGCTCAGTGTTTTCGCGTCATATCCGGAGTACAGCCCTTCGTCTTCCGGCAGCTTGAAGGTGTCCTTCACGATAAACGCGGCGTTCGTGTAATTCAGCAGGTAGTCTTTCGCGTAGCGGTTGTTCTCAATCGCGTAACGAATCACCCCGCCCAGGAAGGCGATATCCGTGGCCACGCGCAGTTGGCAAAAAAGGTCCGCAACGCTGGCGGTGCGCGTGAAGCGCGGGTCCACTACGATCATCTTTGCGTTGCGCGTGCGCTTGGCTTCGATGGCCCACTTGAAGCCGCAGGGATGGTTTTCCGCCGGGTTGCCGCCCATGATCAGCATCATGTCGGCATTCTTCATATCGACCCAGCCATTGGTCATTGCGCCCCGGCCGAATGTTGGTCCCAAACTTGAGACCGTGGGGCCGTGTCAAACTCTGGCCTGGTTTTCCAGGTGCACGACCCCCAGGGCGCGCATGGACTTTACGACGAGGTAGTTGAATTCGTTGGTGTCGGTGCAGCCGCCGGTCCAGGCGATGGACTCGCAGCGATTCACGCGGTGCCCGGCTGCATCCGTCTCAATGAACGAGGCGTCCCTGGTTTTCTTCACCTTCTCCGCGATTTCGGAGATCGCCTCATCCCAGGAGATATCTTCCCACTCGGTGCCGCCGGGCCGGCGCACCTGCGGCTTCAACAGGCGGCGCTCATTCAAAATGTCTTGCTCGAGCGCGGCGCCCTTGGGACAGAGCGTCCCCCGGTTGATGGGGTGGTCGGGATCTCCTTCGACGTGAACGACTTGCGCGGTGACGTTCTTGGCGCGATCGCCAATCGTATAAATAATGATGCCACAGCTCACCGAACAGTACGGGCACGTGGAACGCGTCTCATTGGCGCGCGCAATCTTCAGGGTGCGCAATTGCGCGTAGGCCGGTTGCAGGTCAAAGCCAAATACCGCAGCAGCTGTACCCCCGATGGTTGCAAGTTTGAGGAAATCCCGGCGTGAAGATTCCATGGTCCTCCCCCCCGGATACCAGTGGGAATAGCTTGCGCGGAGAATACTTTTAGACGGTTCGAGCCCTTCTGTCAACACTTTCCATTCCTCGCAGCCAAGGTTGAAATCGACTATCTTAAGGGCGGAGAGTACAATCCAAAACCATAGCGATTATCGGCGGACTCCAAGCAAGAACATTGGACGTTCACGCGCTGAAGCTTAGGTCCAGATTTCTTAGGCCCAGCAGAGGCCTTCAAGTTGAGGTTGCCAGGATGAAATTACGGTGCACGCCAAACTCCGTTCGACTCCGGCTGAATCAAAAGGAAGTTGCGCAGTTTGTGCAGGCAGGAGAGTTGGCGGAACGCATTGAGTTTCCGGGGCCTGCGCCGACGGCTCTGCGCTACCGGCTCAAGTTCGGGAGAGAGCTTGCGTCCAGTGCGGTGCGGTTTGAGAATGGCGAACTTACGATTACCGTGTCTGGAGATCAGGTACACTCTTGGGCCGATCATAAGGAGGAGACAGGGCTGTATTACAACCACGAAATTGCGGGCGGCAAGTCTCTCCGCGTGATGATCGAAAAGGATTACCAGTGCATCGACGGCCAGGCGGAGGAGATCGATCCCGCCGGCTACCCCAACCCGCTGGCAAAAGTGGGATGCAAAACCGACTCCAAGTAGCGCATGGGTCTACTTCCCGAGCTCGACGCGAGAATCTGCTACATTTCTCCAGCCATGTCCCAGCACAGTGACGTCGCCACATTCATTCTCGCCGGTGGAGCGAGCTCCCGGATGGGAAGTGACAAAGCCCTGATGAAATTAGCTGGGGAGCCGTTGATCGTGCGCACGGCGCGCCTGCTGAAGCCGCTGGTATCGCGCGTCACCGTGATCGGTCCGGCGGGACCGTATCGAAGGCTCGGGCTTCACACCGTGCCGGATAAGATTCCCGGCGTGCGCAGAGTGGCCGCGTATCAAGGGCCGCTCGCAGGAATCGTCACCGCGCTTGGCGTAACTTCGGCTCCATGGAACCTGGTTCTCGCGTGCGACCTTCCGTACCTTACCGGCAAATGGATTGAACTGCTGCTCTCGCGAGCTGTGCAGTCGAACGCACAGGCCTTCATGCCGCGCACGCCAAGGGGGCTTGAACCACTTGCGGCAGTTTACAGGCGTGAGGCTTACGCACCGCTCGCGGAGGCATTTCGGAAAGGTGTGCGGAAGGTCACGGACGCGCTCGCACTGATTCCCGTGGAAACGTTTCCCTTAGAGCATTTCGGAGGTTTTACAGACAACGATCTGGTTCTGAAGAATATGAATACGCCTGAGGATTGCAAATTGGCTGAAGAGTGGTGGAGTTCGAGAGAGCCGCAGAAGATTGAGGGTGTCAAGCCTTTGAAGCCGAAGGGGTTGAAACGATCCGCTCCTCGCCGGAATAAATGACGAACCGGCTTCCTCGCAAAAAACCCGCCAGCGACATGCCCATTTCGCGGGCCACCTGAACCGCGAGACTCGACGGCGCCGACACCGAGGCGAGGAGCGGCAATCCTGCCATCAGCGCCTTCTGCACGATCTCAAAACCGCCACGCCCGCTGACCAGGCACAGATGTCCAGTTAGGGGAATTTGTTTCCGAAGGAACGCCCAGCCGATGACTTTGTCGACGGCGTTGTGCCGGCCGATATCTTCGCGGAGCACAACCAGTTCACCCTTCGCGTTGAATAAGGCGGCTGCGTGCAGTCCTCCGGTGCGGCTAAAGAGCTCCTGCTCCGCCCTCAATCGATCCGGCAAAGTGCAAAGCATCTGCGCATCAAATTGTGTGGTTGTCTCCGGGCGGGCCGGCAGGCGTTGACGCACCGCTTCAATCGAAGCTTTGCCACAAACACCACAGGCCGAGCCCGCGGAGTACATTCTTTCGGTTCGCTTCCTGGGAATCTTTACCCTGCGGAGTTTCACGGAAATTGTGTTTTGTTTCGCGCCGGGTCCTGAAGCTTTCTTGCTCGGGTGAACCCAAACCAGTTGATCGGGGCTGCGGATGATTCCGTCGGTAAACAGCAGCCCGGCCACGAGCTCATGGTCATGCCCGGGAGTGCGCATCGTCACGCCCAGAGATTGGCGGCCACAGCGAATCTCCAGCGGCTCTTCACTGGCGAGCCAATCCTCGACGCGTTGCGGAGATCCGCTCCCCCACACGGTCACCTGGGTGATCTTCATGCTGCGAGGATCGCGCGTTTCCCGAGCCATTTTTTCGGGTGAGGCCATGGTTTCCTATCATAACAGCCTGCCATTGGTCGGAACTAAGCCACGGCAAGATAGACATAGCGCAGGATGAACAGGACCGTGAGAATCCAAACGAGGGCATTGATTTCGCCGATTTTGCCCACCGCCAGCTTCACGACAGTATAAAAAATAAGGCCAAGGCTCAGGCCGGTGGCGATGCTGAATGCCAGAGGCGTCGCCAACATGGTGATGAACGCGGGCACAGCCTCGCTCAAGTCTTGCCATTTCACCTGCGCTAGGGATTGCGACATCAAGACGCCCACCAGGATCAACGCCGGGGCTGTTGCGTAGGCCGGAATTGCCGCCGCCAGAGGCGAACAAAACATGGCCAGGAGGAAGAGCCCGGCGACAGCGAGATTGCTGAGACCGGTGCGGGCCCCAGCCGCAACACCTGCGGCGCTTTCGATGTAGCTTGTGACGGTGGATGTGCCTGTCAGCGAGCCGAAAATCGTGCCCACGGAATCCGCCAACAATACCCGGCCCACACGGGGAATCTTGCCATCTTTGACGAAGCCGGCTTGCTCGCAGACGCCTACGAGAGTGCCAACGTTGTCAAAGAGATCGACAAACAGGAACGCGAAGAGAATCTCCAGAAAGCCGAGATGAAGGGCGCCTCGAAAATCCAACTGCAGAAAAGTGGAGGCAGGGTGCGGCATAGAAAAGAGCGTCGAGGGCCAGCTGGAAATACCGCGGAGCATTCCGAGGACTGTAGTCCCGATGATGCCCAGCAAAATGGCACCATGGATCCTTCGAGCCATGAGAACCAGCGTCAGGGCAAGCCCGAAGCAGGCAGTCTGCACTTCTTTGTTGGCGAAGCTGCCGAGGCCAACAAACGTGGCGGAATTGGCTACGACGAGCTTGGCATTGCGTAGGCCAATAAAGGCAATGAACATGCCGATCCCGGCGGCCGTCGAGTGTTTCAAGCAATCGGGCATGCCATTGACGATTTGCTCGCGAACTCGCGTAACCGTAAGAATCAGGAAGAGCACGCCGGAAAAAAAGACAACAGCGAGAGCGGTCCGCCAGGGTATGTGCATCGCCAGACAGACCGAGTAGGTGAAGTAGGCGTTTAGCGACATCCCCGGAGCCAAGGCGATGGGATAGTTTGCATACAATCCCATGACCAGCGTGGCGACGGCGGCCGAGAGACACGTGGCGAAGACCACGCCCTCGGCGGGCATTCCAGCTTGAGCGAGAATCTGGGGGTTAACCACGACAATATAAGCCATGGTTATGAAAGTGGTGAGGCCCCCCAGCAATTCCTGCCTCACGGAGGTTTGGTTCTCAGCAAGTCTGAAGTAGCGATCGATCAAGCGTCCTCCCACGGCCTGAACTGACCTGCAAGAGTCTCTTCAAATTCAGATAAACCCTGACGACGAGACAGCCGATTGCGGTTCTCCATCTGGCACCTTTATGCGGGTCACTTAGCCGGAGCTCATCATTGCCGAGGTTCAGCAACAAACATGCGCGTTACCGTACTGGGGTCTCAATACGGAATCTTGTCAGGCTTATCTGCCCAGGCGCGAAAGCCCGCAAGCGCTTCCTCGCGCATCATTTGAATCGTGGGGATGCGGCGTCGCGAATGAGGCTGCTGCAGCTCGCTGTAGAGGAATGAGTCGTCAAAACCGATTTTGGCCGCGTCCTCGTGGGTGTTGGCGAAATAGATGCGCGAAAGGCGGGCCCAATAGATGGCACCGAGGCACATAGGACACGGCTCGCAGGAAGTGAACAGCTCGCAATCTTTCAGTTCAAAAGCGCCCAGTTTTTCGCAGGCCTGGCGGATGGCCAGCATTTCCGCATGCGCCGTTGGATCATGGGTCGAGGTCACTTGATTCACGCCCTCGGCAATAATCTTACCGTCTCTCACAATCACGGCGCCGAACGGGCCGCCGCGCCCGGCGTAGACCCCCTCGATCGAGAGCTGAATCGCCCGAGCCATGAAAGGGTTGTTCATCTGTTGTTGCTACCAATCCTTCGTTCGACATTCCTGACGCAAGTTCGCGGTATGTCCTCTATTTCCAAACGAAAGCAAGGCAAACACCCGCGCCGGGCAGCAAGTATAAGCCCGGAGAACCGCCAACCAGCACTTTTTTCGTGTTGAATTATCGATTTTGGCGAGTTGAAAAATTATTGATATGAGGCTACCCTCTTGCCTCATTCTCAGGAGACTTTGCAGGTACCTGCTTATCACGATGAGTCTACGCGCCTTCCTCTCCCGCCGGGTAGTCACGCCGGAAGGGGTGCGTCCAGCGGCCCTGCTTGTCGAAGGAGGACGAATCCGTGAAGTAGTTCCTCCGGATCGAGTGCCTGCGCATGCGGCAGAAGCCCAGGATTTTGGTGATCTAGCGATTCTTCCCGGGCTGGTCGACTCCCATGTTCACATCAACGAGCCCGGCCGCACGGAATGGGAAGGGTTTGAGACGGCGACGAAAGCAGCGGCTGCGGGGGGCTACACACTGTTGGTGGACATGCCATTGAACTGCCTGCCAGCCACCACCAATCTCAGCGGGCTGGAGGTGAAACGGAAGGCCGCCTGGGCCCGATGCTGGGTCGATTGGATGACCTGGGGCGGAGTCGTAGAAGATAACCAGCGGGATATCGGGCCGCTGGCAGACGCTGGAATTCCGGGTTTCAAGTGTTTCCTCGTTCACCCTGGCATTGATGGCTTCACCAAGGTCACGGAGCACCAGTTATGCTCAGCCTTGCCTCATATTGCCCGCACAGGCTTACCACTGCTTGTGCACGCCGAACTTCCTGCTCCGATAGCTGCGGCCACAGAGAGTCTAGCGGATGCGGATTGGTCACTCTACCAGACCTATCTGCTCTCGCGGCCGGAAGAAGCGGAGTTGTCGGCGATTCGTCTGCTGTTGTCGCTGTGCCGCGAATACAAGTTCCGCCTGCACATTGTCCATCTCTCGGCTAGCAAGGCGCTTGCTGAGTTGTCCGCCGCACGTTCTGAGGGTCTGCCAGTGACTGTGGAGACCTGCCCGCACTATCTGCATCTTTTTGCCGAAGCAATCCCTAAGGGAGCAACGCTGTTCAAGTGCGCTCCGCCGATTCGCGGCCGGGAAAACTGCGAAGCATTGTGGCAGGGGCTCCGTGATGGAACGATCGATCTGGTGGCGACAGATCACTCCCCTTGCCCACTAAATATGAAGCGGCTTGCCGAGGGGAATTTCCGAAACGCTTGGGGCGGCATTGCAAGCCTTTCCGTGGCACTGCCGGTGATGAACACCGAGGCCTGCGGGCGAGGGTTTGGGCTGACCGATATCGCGAGGTGGATGGCTGAGGCTCCAGCAAACCTGGCCGGATGCCAGATGAGGAAAGGCCGGATTGCGGTGGGGTACGATGCGGACTTCGTGGTTTTCGATCCGGAGAGCGAGTTCGTAGTTAGCGAAAACCGATTGCACTACCGTCACCGGGTTTCGCCGTACGTGGGAGAAAAGCTGCGGGGAGAAGTGAAAGCCACGTATCTTCGCGGCAGGCTGGTGTTCAAGGACGGCGAGTTTCCTGATGAACCCATCGGCCAGGAGTACCGCGGCTAGCGAAGAGAGGCTTCCACGATTCGGATGAAGAATGGTTCCATCATCGGCAGTTCGGTTCCCCGCAAGGAGGGCCGGGAAAAGGTCACGGGACAGGCGCGGTATGTCGACGATATGGTTTTACCGGACATGCTCTATGGCGCCACGGTTCGCAGCCGGATTCCCCGGGGCAAGGTCAAAAAGATCAGCTTTGGACCGGGCATCGATTGGAATGAGTTTGTGGTCGTCTCGCCCAAGGATATTCCCGGAAAAAACTGCATCGCCCTTATTGAAGATGATCAACCCTGTCTGGCGGACGGAATGGTCAATCATCCTGAGGAGCCTCTCCTCTTGCTGGCTCATGCGGACCGCCATCTACTCCCGAAAGCCGTTGAGGCGGTATCGGTCGAATACGACTCTTTGCCGGCAATTTTCAGCATGGGGGAGAGCGAGGGCTGCTCCGAAATCATATGGGGAACAGACAACACCTTCAAAAGCTATCTGATCGAAAAAGGTGACGTCGATACAGTGTGGGAATACGCGGACTATATCGTGGAAGGTGAGTACACGACGGGAGCACAAGAACAGCTGTATATAGAAAACAACGGGATGATCGCCGTTTACGACCCGCAGCAAGGACTCATTGTGTGGGGCTCGCTCCAGTGCCCTTACTACGTGCACAAAGCCCTGATGAAACTCTGCGGCCTGCCTGCGGATCGCGTACGCGTGGTGCAGATGGAGACAGGCGGTGCGTTTGGCGGCAAGGAAGAATATCCGTCCATGATCGCTGCCCACGCGGCACTCCTAGCGATGAAGTCAGGGAAACCGGTGAAGATTATCTATGACCGAATGGAAGACTTGGCAGCCACCACGAAGCGCCATCCTTCGCGGACGCGCCACCGGACGGCCGTAAGCAAAGATGGCAAAATTCTGGGCGGAGAGATTGAGTTCACACTTGACGGAGGCGCCTACGAAACATTGTCGCCCGTAGTGCTTTCGCGGGGAGCCATTCATTCTGGTGGTGCCTACTATTGGCCAAGTGTCCGCATTCGCGCCAAGGCTGTGGCCACGAATGCACCACCGCATGGCGCATTCCGCGGATTTGGCGCGCCACAATCTTTGTTCGCGCTGGAGCGCCACATGGACCGCATTGCTCAGTCCGTCGGGCTTTCCCCCGTCGAAATCCGGCGGCGAAATTTCCTCAAGCCTGGCCAGACCACCACGACAGGACAGACTGTGCGTGAAGAGATCGATCTGAGCAAGCTTTTGGACCGCGCGCTGGAACTTTCTGGCTATTACACGAAGAAGAAGAAAATGGCGGAGGAAAATAAGCAGGGCGGCCACAAGAGAGGAATGGGCATTGCTGCCTTCCTGCACGGCGCTGGATTCACCGGTTCGGGCGAGCGCTATCTCGGGTCGGTGGTTGGCGTGGAAGCATGCGCCGACGGCCGCGTGCGAATTCTGGTCTCCAGCACCGAATTCGGGCAAGGAACAAAGACCGTGCTGTGCCAGATCGTGGCCGAAACGCTCGGGTTGCGCTATGAAGACGTGGGGATTGCCCAACCGGATACGCAGGAGGTGCCGAATAGCGGCCCCACCGTAGCATCGCGCACGGTAATGGTGGTGGGAAAGTTGGTGCAATCGGCCGCCATGGGAATCAGACAAACACTGACGGTCCGCGGCATGCTTGGGGATTCTTATTCGCCCGAGGAATTCCGCGCCGCTTGCCGAGCCCATGTCACCCAACACGGCAAATTACGCACCTTGGCGCGCTACGAGCAACCTGCCGACATTGCTTGGGATGAACAAAAATATCGCGGCTCGGCTTACGCGGCCTTTGCCTGGGCTGTTTATGTCGCGGACGTTACAGTAGATCTTACGACGTACAACGTATCGGTGGACGATTTCGTGGCCCTTCAAGAAGTAGGAAAAGTGCTTCACCCGGTTCTGGCGGAGGGACAAATCATCGGCGGTGTGGCACAAGCCATCGGCTTTGCGTTGCATGAGAAAGTAATTTGGGAAAAGGGGCGCATGCAGAACGGCCAGATGGCCAACTACATCATGCCGACTTCCGCCGATCTGCCTCCCATTCGCGTTTATTTTGAGGAATTGGGCAACGTACACGGCGCCTATGGGGCGAAAGGAATCGGTGAACTGCCGATGGACGGCCCGGCGCCGGCGATCCTCAATGCCATCGAAGACGCCCTGGGAGTCGCTTTTGATTCGATTCCATTACTCCCAGAGGAGATCTTCGCTGCGCTTGCCGAAAAGACGGCGCCGGAGAATGTGGTCCGTTCGGAGTGCGAGGACCGATGAGCGAGTCTCCCCAGGATCGCGCGAAATGCGAGATTTCTCTCACGGTCAACGGGCAGTTGGCAACTGTGCGCGTGCACGCCATGGAGCGCCTGCTGGACGTGCTGCGTCACGAGTTTGCATTGACGGGGACGAAAGAAGGTTGTGGAGAGGGCGAGTGTGGCTCGTGCTCCATTTTGATGGACGGAATTCTGGTGAATAGCTGCCTCATTCCGGTGCTCCAGGCAAGTGGCGCTAACGTCGTTACGATCGAGGGCTTGGCCTCCGACGGTCAATTGCAAGCCTTACAGCAGGCTTTTCTGGATTGCGGTGGAGCCCAGTGCGGCATCTGCACTCCAGGAATGATCCTTGCAGCCTTTCACCTCTTGAGCAAGAAGCCACAGCCCACCGTAGAGGAGATTCGCGAAGGACTATCCGGTAATCTTTGTCGCTGCACGGGATACATGCAGATTTTTGAAGCCGTCAGGGAAGCGAGCCGCAGGGGAGCCAAAACATGAGGGCCCATCCCGCCGAATATGAGCTCGTTGCCCCCCGCACATTGCCTGCAGTGTTGGCGCTTCTGGCTGAGGCGCCCGGCGATTGGCTTCCCATCGCCGGCGGCACGGATGTAATGGTGCAGTATTCCGCGGGGAATCTGCGGGCGCGGAAGCTGGTCAGTATCTGGAATCTCCCGGAGTTGCGCCGTATTGAAGTTTTCCCTGATGAGATTCAGATTGGCGCGGGCTGCACCTATACGGATTTGCGCGAACATGCAATCGTCAACCAGGAGTTCGCCCTGTTGTCCTGTGCGGCGCGCTGGACGGGCGGGATCGCCAACCAGAATCGCGGGACCCTCGGGGGCAATATCGTGAATGCGTCGCCAGCCGCGGATTCCTTGCCTGCGCTCCTGGTTTATGAAGCGGAGCTCCTTCTCGTTTCGTTGGGAGGTGAACACCGGGTACCCTACAGGAACTTTCACATCGGCTACCGGAGGACGCAGCTCGCACCGGATGAATTGATCCGTGCCATTTGCCTGAAGAGACGGTTTTCAGAGTATTATGCGCAGACACGCAAGGTTGGGGCCCGTAACGCACAGGCGATCTCGAAGGTGTGCCTGGCGGCGTTGGGGCGGCTCGCGGGTGGCGTGGTCGAGGATATTCGTCTGGCAATGGGGAGCGTAGCGCCCGTTCCGCTTCGTTTGAAGGAGACCGAGCGAATCGCAAAAGGAAAACAGATCAATGCGGCGCTTATCCAGTTGGCGAGAACGACGGCAGCCGCGGAGGTCCGGCCGATTGACGACATTCGATCCACGGCACGCTATCGCGCGGCAGTGGCGGGGAATCTGGTAGCGGAGTTTCTGGAGCAACTGAGCGCGGGCGGTTCGATGAGTGATGTGCTGGCGCGTTGGAACAGTTTGAGGGCGGATGCGGCGGAGGGAGAGATATTGCCTTGTTGTGGTTCAAAGGCCTGGGCACGCGGGATGGCGGCGCGAAGACCAATCCTCGATGAAGCAACTCTGTTGGCTACCAGTGACCATGTTTGGAAGAGTTTGCCGGAATCCGATTGGATGGAGGCGTTTCACAGTCATCCTCGGATTGGAGAGTCGCGTTCCCCGGACTCGAGCCCGGCGCGGTCTGCGGCCTGGTCAGGAGAGGAACAACTGGAAGTTGGCAACGCGAGCGAGGATGTGAAGGTCGCTCTGGCGCAAGAAAATCGCGCTTACGAGCAGCGGTTCAAGCGTATCTTTATTGTCTGTGCTACCGGTAAATCGACGCCGGAAATCCTGGAGATTCTCCGGCGTTGCTTGCGGAACGACGAAACCACGGAACTTCACGAGGCAGCCGAACAGCAGCGGCAGATTGCGCACCTTCGGCTGAAGAAATGGCTCTCATTATGAATCGAATCTCAACGCATGTTCTTGATATTGCTCAGGGCAAGCCGGCGAATGACGTACCCGTGCGTCTGGAACGACGAGAATCTGGTGGGGAGTGGGCCGTGTTGCGGGAATCGCGCACGGATGGGGAAGGCCGGTGTGGTCAATTGCTTCCTGAGGGCGAGGTTCCTCGCGCGGGGCTTTACCGGCTGGCATTCGATGCGGCAAGCTATCATTTCGCTCAGGATGTTGAAGGGTTTTACCCGGTTGTGGAGATAACGATTCAGGTGCGAGAGGGCGAATCACACGTTCACATTCCATTGCTCCTGAGTCCGCATGGGTACACAACGTACCGGGGAAGCTGATGCGATGATAACGCTGGCCGAAAACAGATACGGCAAATCGCGAGTCCGTATTGTAAGAGTGAAGCGGCGTCCGGACCGCCACGATTTCTGCGAATGGACGGTGGAGATCCTGCTTGAAGGAGATTTCGGGTCCTGTTTTGCCGATGGAGACAACAGCAAGATTCTTCCCACAGACACGATGAAAAACACGGTGTACTCGCTGGCACGAACTTCCTCGGCGGAGTGCATGGAACAGTTTGGTAAAGAATTGATCGCTTTCTTGCTGGACCGCAACCCCCAAGTCTCCGCGGCGCGCGTCACACTTTCGGAAAAGACATGGGAGCATCTCCACACGGGCGGAAAGTCACATCCCACCACCTTTGTGCAATCGAGCACCGAGTGCCAGACAGCTGAGGTTGCAACGACGCGGAATGGTATACCATCCGTACGGTCGGGACTCGAAAACCTGGTCATCCTGAAGACCGCCGGTTCAGAGTTCGTGGGATTCATTAAGGATTCGTTGACGACTCTTCCGGAAGCGACTGACCGTCTGTTTGGCACGGCGGTACGCGCGCTTTGGACTTACGCGTCGCCCAGTGCTCCGTTTGTTGCATTGCGGTCCAAGACCCGCGAAATCTTGCTGAGCGTGTTTGCGGCACATACCAGTAAATCCGTTCAGCACACCTTATACGCCATGGGGGAAACCGTTCTGGAAAATGTGCGGGAAATTGTGGACATCGAGCTGACGATGCCGAACAAGCATTGCCTTCTGGTGGACCTCTCACGCTTCGGGCAGGACAACCCCAACGAGATTTTTATGCCAATCGATGAGCCACACGGCTACATCGAGGCACGCATTCGACGGCAAGGTTAAGAGTCGTGTCGACGCCTGGAAACGAAATGATTCGCGCCGCGGAGGTTATCGCTCGCTGCAGAAGGCTGGCGTCCTTTTCGGAAGAAACTGGCAGCACGCTCCGGACGTTTCTCTCTCCGCCGATGAGAGATTGTCACCGAGAGATCGCCAACTGGCTGACAGCGGCAGGAGCCGAGGTGACTGTGGACGCGGCCGGAAACTTGCGGGCTTTCTATGCTGCCACACAATCGAGTGCACCGAGGCTGCTCCTCGGGTCGCACCTCGACACCGTCCCGAATGCCGGACCCTATGATGGGGTCCTCGGAGTTGTTGTCGGGGTCGCTTTGCTGGAGGCATTGGAAGGCCGGCGTCTTCCTTTCGGGATCGAGGTGGCCGGATTTTCCGAGGAAGAAGGAGTTCGGTTCGGCATTCCCTTCATCGGCAGCCGGGCGCTGGTTGGCCGGCTCGATGAAGAACTCCGGAATCGTCAGGACGCGAATGGAATCTCGGTCCGCGCCGCCATCGAGCGTTTTGGACTGAATCCAGCAGAAATCCCGCGCGCGACGCTAGCGGACGACACGCTGGCTTACCTGGAGTTTCATATCGAGCAGGGACCAGTCCTAGAGGCGCTTGAGCTGCCACTCGGAGTAGTGGAGACCATCGCGGCTCAAACTCGCATGGAGTTTGTGTTTTTGGGCCGCGCCAATCACGCGGGCACGACACCCATGCATCTTCGGCACGATGCCATCGCTGCGGCGTCGGAGTGGATCGTTGCGGTGGAGCGCACGGCGCAGAGTTATCCGGATCTAGTCGCGACGGTGGGCCAGTTCGCCGCAAAGCCGGGCGCAATCAATGTAATCGCCGGAGAGGTCCGGGTAACTTTGGATCTTCGCCATCAGTCGGATGTCATTTGCGCCCGCGTGGCAGACATGCTTATTCAGCTGGCGGAGGAAATTGCCGACCAGCGCGGATTGGCGCTGCGGCGGATAGTATTGCTGAGCCAAAGGGCAGTAGCGATGGATCCATTTCTGGTCGAACAGGCTGAGAAAGCGATCCGGAAGATAGGCTGCCAGCCTCATCGGATGGTAAGCGGCGCTGGCCACGACGCCATGATTTTGGCTGAAAAAGTGCCAGCGGCAATGATTTTTCTGCGAAGTCCCGGGGGAATTAGCCACGACCCCGCCGAATCGGTCAAGGTGGCAGACGTGGCGAAGGCACTCGAATGCGGGTTGCAGTTGCTTGACCAACTTGCGAGCTCCTCCGAACTTCAAAAAAGGATGTGCCGTGCATAATTTGGGTGAAACGCGAAGCTCTCAGCAACATAACCACCTACTACTCACGCCGGACACTTTCGTTCGCACCACGCTGCCGGGGATGAAAGCATGCGCCGCGATTGTGCATGCTAGCCCGGCGATGGGCTCGGGATTTGCGCAGTACACCGCTGAATTCGAATCCGGTGGCGAACTTAAAGGGACCCCGGCACAGCGCTTCCTCTATGTGCTAGAGGGTCAGCTCAGATTGGAAGTTGATGGCCGCCAGAACGAGTTAGGAGTGCGTGGTTGCGCGTACTTGCCCGAAAGCTTGCCACATCGCGTGCTGGCAACGAAGGCGAGCCGTGCCGCCGTCATCGAGAAGCCATACCAGCCGCTTGCCGGGGTGGACTCGCCGCGCGTACTTATTTCCAGTGAAGACGCAGTTTCCTCACATCCGCTTGGCGATGATCCGAGCCTGCAGGTGAAATGCCTGCTTCCCGATACGATGAGTTTCGATTTCGCGGTGAACACCATGGTGTACCAGCCGGGAACTTCCCTGAGCATGGTGGAAATGCACGTGATGGAGCATGGGCTCCTGATGCTTGAGGGTGGCGGCATCTATCGGCTGGGCGATTCGTGGTATCCCGTCACAGCGGGCGATTTCATCTGGATGGGACCGTGGTGCCCACAGTGGTTCGGCGCGATCGGCAAGGTTCCGGCAAAATATCTCATTTACAAGGATTGGAACCGGCATCCGCTAGCAGGCACATCCCTATGAATTTCGATGTGGATCGCGAGCGGCTAGTAACGGAGATCGAGGAGCTTGCCGCGATTTCCGATGCTGAAGCACCTGCGGTCACACGAGTTGTTTTTACGCCAACGGACCTGAAGGCGCGCGCATGGCTCATCGCCCGGTGCGAGAAGGCCGGGCTGGCCGTGCGGCAGGATCCAATCGGAAATATCTTCGCGCGGTGGGCAGGTTCCGAGCCGAGCGCTCCGGCGGTGGGCACTGGCTCTCATATCGACGCCATACCCAACGCCGGAAAATATGATGGGGTCGTGGGTGTGCTCGGAGGCTTGGAGGCGATTCGGTCGTTGCAGGCCAGCGGCTTCCGCCCTAAACACTCCATCGAGTTGCTCGTATTTACTTCCGAAGAACCCACGCGATTTGGGATTGGATGCCTTGGCAGCCGGCTGCTTTCGGGAACCATGTCCGCCGATATGGCGGGAAAGCTAGTGGATAAAGAAAGAGCTTCGTTGGAGGAAGCGCGTCGAAACGCCGGGCTCAAAGGGCCGCTCGAAGAAGTGAAACTCCCGCACGGCTACTACAAAGCGTTCGTGGAATTGCACATCGAGCAGGGTCCCTTGCTGGAGAAGCAGAAAGTTCCTCTCGGGATTGTCACCCAAATCGCCGCGCCCGCCAGCCTGCGCATTACGATCGAAGGCGCGGGGGGCCACGCGGGTGGAGTGTTGATGCCCGATCGTAGAGACGCCCTGTGCGCGGCGGCGGAATTGATCCTGGCGATCGAAAACGCGGCGCGGACGAGTGGGGCGGTGGATACGGTGGCTACCGTGGGTATCTGCGAAGTGTTTCCTGGCGCCGTCAACAGCATCCCCAGCCGCGTCCATTTGAGCGTGGATATTAGGGATACGGTTCTGGAGCGGCGCGACGCTGTAATGAGCGCGATCGAGGCCGCGCGTCAAGCCATTGCAGCAGGGCGGAAAGTCTGGATCCGCGAGGAACTGTTAAACGCGGATGCGCCAGCCCAATGCGCTCCTGCGATTATTCAAGCTCTTTCCCAAGCTTGCTTGAAGCACCAACAGGCTTTTGTACCTATGGTCAGCCGGGCCTATCATGACTCGCTTTTTATTTCGCGCGTCGCACCGGTCGCGATGCTGTTCATCCCTTGCCGGAATGGCCACAGCCACCGTCCGGACGAATACGCATCTCCGGAAGACATTGCACGCGGGGTCCTTATACTTGCGGAAAGTCTGGCCACTCTCTCAGCCTGACCCTCATCGCCCGGAATTTCCCACGAGACACAATTTTGATGCTATTCAGACCGCGCAGTACGGTGTCATCTTGAGGGGCGCGCGGTTTGCGCCCCGAAAGACCTCATCGGACACACCGTGCACCGTTTTGATTGAGGCCCTTCGGCGATCCTCATCGGATCGCCTCAGGGGGACAAGGTTCTTCTGAACTAGCTCAAGGTATGAAATGCGACTTGTGACAGATGCGGATTCGCATACGCGGTACAGGTCATACGGATCAATCATCTGCCAGAGAGGCGCGGACTCTTGCATAACCCGGCTTGATGACGGAATAGATGAGGTCGCAACGCTGGCCGTAGGGTAGGAAGGCGCTCTTCATCGCGTTGATGGTGATTTTTTCAAAGTCCTCCAGGGAAAGACCCAAGGTGTCTGCCGCAGCCTCGAATTCCTTGGTCATCGAGGTGTCGCTCATTAACCGGTTGTCGGTATTCAGGGTGACGCGAAATTTCGCCTGATAGAAAATCTTAAAGGGATGCTCAGACACGCTGCGTGCGGCGCCCGTGTGGACGTTGCTGATCAGGCAGATCTCCAGGGGAATGCGCTTGTCGAGGACGTACTGCGCCAGGTCACCCAATTTCACGGCCTTGTCGTCCACGACGGCAATGTCATCGATTAGCCGCGTCCCGTGTCCGATGCGATGCGCCCCGCAATACTGAATGGCCTGCCAGATTGATTCTTTACCAAATCCCTCGCCGGCATGAATCGTGATGTTGAAATTCTGCCGTTGAATGTAGTGAAACGCTTCCACATGCTTTTTGGGAGGGTAGCCGCCCTCCTCACCCGCCAAATCGAATCCAACAACTCCCCGCTCGCGAAAGTCAACGGCGAGTTCGGCCATTTCTAGCGACACGTCCATATTGCGCATCGCGCAGATAATCAGTCCCGAAGAAATTCCAAAGTCGCTTCGGCCCCGCTCCAAGCCTTTTAGGACGGCGGAAACCACCTGCTGGTGGGTTAATCCTCTCTGGGTATGAAAAATCGGAGCGAAGCGTGTCTCAAAATAGACCACGCCGTCGCAGTGCAGATCTTCCGCTTGCTCGTAAGCCACCCTTTCGAGCGCTTCTTCGGTCTGCATCACCGCAATCGTGTGCACGAAGCCTTCCAGGTACTTTGGCAGACTTCCCTGGTTGGCCCCCTGGTGGAACCAGAGCGCCAGCTCTGCCGGGTCTTCCGTGGGGAGTTGGTTGTAATCCGCGCTTCGCGCCAATTCAACTACCGTTTTCGGTCGCAACACGCCATCCAGATGTTCGTGCAACAGCACCTTGGGGAGACTCTTCAGTATTTCGTGATCCAGCCTCATGGAGGCCTCCGGCTTACTCATCCGCCGCGACCACCGCCACAGGAATAAGCTCTACCGACCCATACAGGGCCGGTTCTACGGCGGTCCCGGTTCCCGAATTGAGATTCTGGCGAGAATAGCAGCAAGCGTCCCCTAATGCTCAGAAAAGCGACTGGGACAGCGACTCATGCGGTCATGGGCGAGCTCGACCCCGGCCTCCTCGCGCCCGGCTGCGTTCAGCGCGCGTCGCGAGCGGAGTTCCAGGAACGAGTCCAGAAGACAACGATGGAAATGCTCTTGATCAAGGAGACGGCGGCCTCGGACGAACGCCTGCGCGCTGCGCGCCCTGGCGAATAACAGGGGCGGAACGGGGTTCACAGGAGATAAGAGAACCCCGACCTGGCCACGCACTAGTTGTCTCAGAAGGTGAAGCGCAGGGCCATCTGAATCTGGCGCGCGCTGCCGATGGTTTTGTTGACGTTGCCCAAACCAAACGGGCAGTTGTAGAACCCGTTGACTTGATTTGCCGTGCCGCATCCGGAGGGCAGCACGGGGGTGGTTGTACCCGCGATTGGAAAGCCATTGTAGTACTGGTTCTGCGAAACGTCGTCGATGGGTATATCGAAGCTGGGGGTGTTGGTCACGTTGAACACGTCAAAGCTGAACTTCAGGTTGGTCCGTTCGGTGATGTTGGTGTCCTTGACGAATGAAACGTCCAGGCGGCGCTGCCACGTTTGCCTGAAGATATTGCGCTGTCCAGTGGTGAAATTGGTTTCGAACGGGTCGTTCATAGGAATTGCCCCATTCAAGGCACCCTCAGCCAAAATAGGAATCGTGAAGCAGGGAGCATAGAGCGCGGGAAGGCCAGGCGTCGCGCCATTGACTCCAGTTACGGCCTTGCTCAGGGAGCAGCCCGCCTGGAGGGGAACGACCGGGTTGTTAATGCCGTCATTGACGCCGTAAAAGAGGCTGCCAACCGCACCTGTGTAATCAACCACGCTAAAAGGCTGGCCGCTCTGGTAGATGCCGACCCCTTCAATGGCCCAACCGTTGGTGAAACGCCCCTTGAGCGAGGCGGAATCCGAAGTGAATTTAGGCAATTGGTAGCTGAAGTTAAAATTGAAAACGTGAGTGCGATCGAAGTCCGATGTTCCATACGCGTCGCGCAGGTACAGTGGATTGTTGCCGTTGTAGAACAGTCCCAGCCCGCTCTGCTCGTCCGTCGCGTGCGACCAGGTATAGGAGAAGCCGACCGCAAGCCCGTGACTCAGGCGTTTCTCGACGTGCGTTTGCAGCGCGTTGTACATGGAAATGCCCGAAGCTTCGTAGCTCAACGATTCCGAGGAATAGCCGACGTAGGGAACGCGTAAGTCGACGTTGCCGCCTTCATAGGTCGCAAGATAATTGCCTGGCGAGACCGAAGGATGGCCGGGAATGCTCGGCAAGCCTATGAAATTGAAATTGCCACTGTTATCTTGAAGAGTGTAACCGTAACTGTAGTATTGCCCGTTGATGGGATGAGAAGGCGAAGCGATTTGAGCCTGGTTGAAGGGCACAGGAATCACCAGGTGGCGTCCCAAGTTGCCGACGTAGCCGATCTGAACTAAGAGGTCGTTGCGGGGCTGCCACTGTATGTCCAGGGTGTTGTTGATGGTGTAGGGTAGCTTGTTCTTGCGGTCGTACACGGCAAGAGCGAAAAGTTGCGACCCGTCTATGATTTGCGAAACGTTGGGCAAATAATTGATGATATCGGCGGGATTGCCGGTTGGAGGAGCCTGAGGGCCGTTACTGCCCCAAGGGTGGGCTAGCGAACCGCCGGTTCCCGATGTGCCAGGGCCAACTTGCGACGGATCGCAGGTAGGGATGTAATCCTGATACGGGGCCGTCAACGATTGGCACAACTGTGAATTAACGAACGGAGGCGACTGGTTCACTCCAAAAGGGCCACCGGTGATAACTCCGGCCGCGAATCCGGGTGAAAAGTACGAGAATAGTTCGCCACGGTCGTAGTAGAAGCCAGTTCCCGCGCGGACCACCACTTTGTTGTGAAACATCTGCGGACTCCAGGCGATGCCGAGGCGCGGCGCAAATCCCCACTGGCGACCGGTGAGAGTTGAGTTGCTGACTCCCTTCGTGGGGAACTGCTTGTTGTTTCCGGCGATGATGAATCCGGTGGACGTCACCTCATTACCGTCGAACGCGTACTGGGCGGGGTCAAAATTGTAGATGCGGCCGTACTTTTCCGTGAGTCCGCCGTTCCAGTCGTAGCGCAGTCCAAGGGTCACGTTGAGGTTGGATCGCAACTGATATTTGTCCTGAAGGTAGAGGCCGTTCTGCCCGGCGCGGTAATACCGGTTCGCATCCCCCTGGAGGTAGGCCGAGGTCACAAAGCCGTTGGAGGTGTAGGGAGTGACTTCGCCCAGGAGAAATTGCGAGAAATCCACGACGCCAATGTTGCCGGTGTTCGTTCGCCGGTCGCGTGTGTCCAACTGGGTGTAGGCATAGCTGCCACCAAAGGTGATGGTGTTTTTGCCTTTTGTCCAGATTGCGGTGGCTGAGGGCATGAAGCGGTTTTGGAATACCCCGGTGAAGGCGCCTTGGGAGGCCGAGCCTTGACCGATGGTGAGCGCGGCATTAGCGACCGGAGCGGGATAAGCGCAATTCGGATCAGAATTGGGACAGCCGCTATTGTAGGTGGCTGTGTTCCCGAAGGCGTCCACGATGGTGATGCCCGGGAAAATGTTGGACCCAAACGTGTCGATACCTATGGACGATGATCCGAGCGGTATGGCCGATGGCCCGAACGGCTGCGCAATCGTGCTGTAAACCTTCTCTCGAATGAATCCAAACGTTTCGCTGATGCTGAGGTTCGGCCTCAGGGTTTGCGTATTGCCGATGGAGAACACCTGGCTACCCGCATCCAGATGCTGAGCGAACCCCGCCACGCTGGAATACGCAAACGGGGCGATGGTTGGGTCGTGCTGGTAGTAATACTTCAGCGCGACCGTGTCTTTCGCGGTGGCGTTCCAATCCAAATCTGCGACCGCCTGGTCTGCGGTGAACAGCGCCGTGCCCGGCACAATCGCATTTTCCGGGAAGTTTACGGTAGGCGTCTGCCCGTCAGCAGAGGGAATCAGGTATTGGCCACTCGGAAGCTTGTACTGCAGAAGCGCGAGAGCCACGGGATTGATATCGCTTGCGCTGACCGTGGCGGGAAAATTCTGGCATGGCGGATTCGGGCACCAGGGCTCCACGCCCGGAGTATTGACGAGATTGGCTAACGCAGCGGGGCTACGGTCATCCGTCAGACCCGCGGGAACGGTGATGCGAGAGAGGCCAATTTCCTGGTCGGAACTGTGAATGTGCTGGTAACTGATGAAGGCGAAAAGTTTGTCCTTGATGATCGCACCACCCAACGTTCCGCCGAGCTCGACGCGGTGTAATTGGGGATTTTTTTCATCCGGGGGAATGTTTGGATCGGCGTTGAAGAAGAAAGGCGCGGCGTTGAGTGCGTTGGTGCCGCGCTTAACGGAGGCGCTGCCGTGGAGAGAATTGGTGCCCGAGGCAGTGCTCATGTCAATGTGTGCGCCGCTGGTGGAGCCTTGCTGCGCATCGTACATCGAAGTGTTGACGCGGAGCTCTTGGATGGAATCGGGGGCGGGCGTAGGCAGAGCCTGACCGATGGCCAGATAGGGGGACGCGGTGCTTTGGATAATGGCGGCGCTGCTGCTGGCGGCACCGCTTACGCCGGTGTTGTTCACGACGCGGGCGGAAGCGACCTGGCTGGTGCTCTTGCCGTTGAAGAGGTTGCTGGCATCCACACCGTTCAGCAGGAAACTGTTGCTGGTGTCGCGCTGGCCATTGGCCCAGATGGGTTGGTTGCCAAGCCCGCTATTCGCGCCGGTGCCGCTGGGCAGCTCGGCGTTGACGCCGGGAGACAGGATCGCCAGACTCGTGAAACTCCCTGTAGGCAGGGGCACGGACTCAATCTGGCCCGATTCGAGAATATAGCCGTTGGTCGTGTCTTCGGAGTTCATGAGCGGCGCCGCCTCGACCGTCACGGTCGTGCCTACGAGTCCCACTTTTAGAGTTGCGTTTACGGCGGCGGTGCGGTCGGCTTGCACGGGCACAGACGGAATCTTGAGAGTTTGAAAGCCTTCGTGCGTGAACGTGAGGGAGTATGTGCCAATGGGGAGATTCACAAATTCATAGCTGCCGACGTTGTTCGTTTTCTGCGTGCGCGTCAGCTTAGTGGCGTCTGCGACGAGGGTCACCTGCGAATCGATGATGGCACCGCCCGAGGTGTCAATCACTGTCCCCGCGATCCCGCCGAGAGTTTGCTGTGGGAATAAATCTGATGCAAGAAGAAGGGTCAAACAACAACAAAGGCAGGATGCAAACAGGAGAGAAAAGAATCTGCCTGTAGTTTTCGTCATTCCGCGATGCCTCCAAACGTTTTGTGAACGCACATAGCCCTAGCCGTCATCGAGAGGTAGACCAAGCACCGCTTTACGAATGGATTCGGACTCCCCCGCTTGGCCCCTACTGCCAAACTAATTGTTGCGAGGAAATTATTCCAAATAGCGCAGCACCGCAACTCAAACTTTCGTTTTCCACAATTCGTTTTTTTATTCCACAGCGCAAGGCGACATTTGCAAAGGAATTATAAGCAAACTGGCAAGTAGGCCGCTTGAGAGGGCGAGAAAAGGGAGGTGGCATCGGACGCTATGGGACTACCCCCATGGAACGCTTAAACCGGTTCGATAGCGCCTTGAAATCGCTGTTGACCGATGCGGGATCGTGGCCGGGGTCGAGAGTCAGCAACTCTACGACCACGGCAAGCCCATAAATGCACAACACTTAGAGGGGTTACCCTGGCGGAGTGGGCGGAATCGTTTTTGAATTGGTACTCAGACTCATGGAACGCCTAGGAGGAGACCATTCGAGCGTTCCAAGTGGCTGCAGTCGTTTTGCGCCTGCCGATAGAGTCTGACTCCGAAGGGCAGCTCTAGTCTTCGGCCAATGTGGGTTTCCGATTTCTGACCCTGAGGAAAAACCAGGACATCCCGGCCGCAAGATACACAAGATAGATATAGGGAAGCTTCCCGTAGGGTCCTTCCGGGACAGGATAAAGATTTCCGGCGAGGGCAAGCAGCATGGCACCACAAGCGAGCCACGGAATGATCCGCGATCCGGGCTTACACGCGTTGTGCATGCGCAGATAGCCCGGCAGGGCCGCGCACACAAGTGCGTAAGTGACTATGAAGCCGTAGGTCGCGAGCGAGCCCATCCAACCATAAACGTCCAACCCGCTGGCGCCGCGCGCCGCCAGAATCGCCACTGGAATAACCGCGGCTGTTCCGGTTACCACAATCGCGAGGCTGGGCGTTTCGTTTCGCAGATGCGTTTTCTGAAGTGATCGGTGAGCAAGCCCGTTGTGAGACATCAGTAGAAGCACGCGCGCGGCCGCGGTAACGCAAGCGAGAGTTCCCGCAAACATGCTCACCAATGCCCCAATATCGATCAGCAGGCCAAGCAAGGGAAGGCCACCAATTTGAGCCAGCACACGCATCGGAGCTTGGCTTGTGCCCAGATCTTGCCCCACGCTGCGTAACCCCAGCACTTCGGCGTAGGCGCAAGCCGTGAAGATGGCCCCGGCAAGAAGCGCACTCTGGATGACGGCGCGGGGAATCGTCTTCAATGGATTGCGCGCTTCTGAACCGAGTGTGGTGGCGCTTTCAAACCCCGCGAAACTGAACAGCGCCAATACCAGACCCAATCGCAAGCCGCTGCCGCTCATGCCGTGTAAGTGAAGTTGCTCCCAGTCCAGGTGCCAACCATGCCGCACCAAAACAAGCACCACAACAATCAAAATGAACGATACGGAAATAGCCTCGATCCACAACATCAGCCGTGCCGAAATCTTTACATCCCGCCACGCGATCCAGATGGAGATGGCTGTCACCAACAGGGCAAGGAAGGCGGCCGAAGTGCCGTGGCCCGTCGCATCTCGCAACAAGAGGTTTCCGTAGTGATAGAACCCCCCGATTACGCTCGCACCGGTGGCGATATAGGCGAGCAGCAGGCTCCAGGCGGCCGTCGCTCCCAATGACGGCGGAAGGATCATGGAGGCATACGTGTAAAGCGACCCCGGTGAAGCTGAGTAGCGCGCAAATTTACTTACACACAGCGCTACCAGCAGAATCGCGACCGTCGCTAAAACGTAGGCGAGCCACGTGCCGTTGCCGGCAAGAGCGCAGACCAGGGGAATTGTTGCTGCCGGCGTTGTAGTCGGGGCAATTGTGGAGACCGACTGTGCAAGCGTCTCCAATGGTGAAAGCACTCCGCGCCGCAATCCATAGCCTGTTGCTTCCGCTTGCGCTTGCGCTTGCGTCATGTTCCGGATGTGGCTCCGTTCTAAGTTTTTTATGCCCAATCGGGGAGTAAGTGCGGTTACGATATAAGCTCTGCTCACCTTGCACAAGGGGCTTTTAACTCGCAGATGAAGAATTGTCGCATTAAACTTTCTATTTGAAGTTGCGGAAATACTGCTCGAATCCTCCTGGCCCCCAGTTTTCTAATTTATCCTAAGAAACAGCGGCAGGCACAAGGAGCTAAGAAATACAGCGGTGGATTTCTCAGCACGTCAGACTCAGGAGAAAGCATGACCTTTACACCGGACTACCCTTCCATGCTCGCCGTCGCCCTCGCGGAAGCGCGCCTTGGCTTGAAGGAAGGCGGCATTCCCATCGGTGCGGCCATTTTCGACGAGGCTGGCAAGCTAATCGGCGCGGGACACAACCGCCGCGTGCAGCAAGGCGATCCGTCCGTGCACGGAGAGACAGACGCGTTCCGAAAAGCGGGCCGGCAAAGAAGCTATCGCAAGCTGATCATGGTGACGACGCTCGCGCCATGCTGGTATTGCAGCGGTCTAGTGCGCCAGTTTGGATTTGGCACCGTGGTGGTTGGGGAAAGCAGGAACTTCCAGGGTGGCATTGAGTGGTTGCGTTCCCTGGGGGTCCAAGTGGTCGATCTCGACTCGCAGGAATGCGTCTCGCTGCTGGCCGATTATATTCGCGCGAATCCAGCCGTCTGGAATGAAGACATCGGCGAAGTATAGGCCGGCGAAAAAGCGCAGCTGTGTGTTCAGTGGAATTTCCCGAACACATGCTATAGTCTGACGCCTCTTTCCGATTTTTCAGGGAAAAGCGAATGGAAATGTCACAGGTCGACGCGTCTCTCTACAATCCTGATTTGGCTCCGATTCCTCCGGAGAAGCGCTCCTGGGGCACCTACAATTACGCTTCCCTCTGGGTGGCTATGAGCGTTTGCATTCCCACGTACATGCTGGCCTCTGGCCTGATCGCGGGCGGCATGAGCTGGATTCAGGCAGTGATTACGATTCTGCTGGGAAATCTGATCGTCTTGATTCCGATGCTGTTGAACGCACATGCGGGCACGCGTTACGGCATACCTTTTCCTGTTTTTGTGCGCGCATCCTTTGGCGTGCGCGGAGCGAACGTTCCCGCAGTCTTGCGCGCGCTGGTGGCTTGCGGCTGGTTTGGTATTCAGGCGTGGATTGGCGGGCAAGCCATTTACTCGATGCTGCGCATTGTTTGGCCGGGCGCAGCAAGCCTCCCCGGCAGCAATTGGATCTGCTTCTTTCTCTTCTGGGCGCTCAATATGTTTGTCATTTGGCGCGGCATCGAAACGATCAAATTCCTCGAAGGCATTGGCGCGCCCTTCATGCTCGTGGTGGGATTGCTTCTTCTTTTCTGGATTACGCGCAAAGCGGGCGGATTCGGCCCCGTGTTGCACACCCAAAGCAAATTCCATTCGAGCGCGGAATTCGTGCGCTTCTTCATTCCGGCGCTGACCGGAATGGTCGGTTTTTGGAGCACCGTGGCACTCAATATCCCGGACTTCACGCGCTACGCCAAATCGCAGCGCGCGCAAATGGTGGGACAAGCGCTGGGATTGCCCACGGCGATGACGTTGTACGCCTTCATCGGTGTTGCGGTCACGTCGGCATCAGCGGTGATTTTTGGGCACCCCATCTGGGATCCGGTGGTGTTACTCGGGCGATTCAATCAGCCGCTCGTGGCGTTAATCGCGCTGGTTGCTTTGCTCTTAGCCACGCTGAATACCAATGTCGCGGCCAACGTGGTGTCTCCTTCCAACGATTTTTCCAATTTGCGGCCCAGCCTGATTTCCTTCCGGACGGGCGGGCTGATCACCGGTGTGGTGGGCATATTAATGATGCCGTGGAAGCTGCTTAGCAATTTCAGCTCTTATATTTTTGGTTGGTTGGTGGGCTGTTCGGCTTTCCTGGGGCCGATTGCCGGGATCATGATTTGCGACTACTACCTAGTGCGGCGGCGCCAACTTGCCGTGGAGGATTTGTATCGCCGCAGTGGCGCGTATGAATTTTGGCGCGGGTTCAATCCAAGGGCCCTCGTGGCCTTGGTGATGGGCATTGCCGTCGCGTTGATCGGCCTCGCCGTGCCGGCCGTGCGCTGGCTCTATGACTATGCGTGGTTTGTGGGTTTCGTCGTTTCCGGCGGATGGTATTTTCTGTTAATGCCGAAGCAAATCCCTGTGTTGAAATAGGTTCACCGCGCGGGGTATCTGTTTTAATCTTTCTACATTCCGTGCCATGCATCGGATTTCGAGATCGAGCACCAGGAGGATGGGTTGACGGATATTCAGCTACGAACGGCGCATGCGAATACCCTCAATGAGCTTTTGCCGCCGCTGTCGCGCAACGAGGCCGCCGTCGAAGCGGCGCGCTGTTTGATGTGCTACGATGCACCCTGCACGCACGCCTGCCCCACGCACATTGACATCCCCAAGTTCATCAAGAAAATCGCTACGCAGAATTTGCGCGGCTCCGCGCGCACCATCCTGGAATCCAACCTGCTCGGCGCCACGTGTGCGCGCGTATGCCCGGTGCAGGAATTGTGCGAAGGCGCATGCGTCCTCGGCACGGAACACAAGCCCATCGCCATTGGCCGGCTGCAGCGATATGCCATGGATTTTGCTTATGGAAAAGGCATGGACGTTTTCCAACCCGCGAAAGCTACGGGCAAACGTGTGGCGGTCATCGGTGCCGGCCCCGCGGGCCTTTCCTGTGCTGGCGAACTGGCTAAGCGTGGTTACAGTGTGACCCTATTTGAAAAGCGCGACCTGGCTGGAGGCCTTTCGACCTACGGCATCATCGGCCTTCGCGAGCCGGTCGAAGTGGCGCTGGCGGAGGTCACGATGATTGCAAAACTTGGCGTCAAGCTGGAAACCGGCAGGGAGCTAGGCACAAACCTCACTCTGGCCGATCTGAATACAAACTTTGGCGCCGTGTTTCTGAGTGTGGGTCTGGGTGTCACAACCACCTTGGGCATTCCCGGCGAAGAGCACATCGTCGATGGATTGGATTACATCGAGCAGAGCAAATTAGACGCTCCCAACCTCGTGATCGGGCGAAATGTCGTGGTCATCGGAGCGGGCAATACCGCGATTGATTGCGCCACGATCGCCAGGCGGCTGGGCGCAAGCCAGGTCACGATGGTCTATCGCCGCTCGGAAAAAGAAATGACTGCCTACGCCCACGAATACGACTTCATCAAGCGGGAAGGCGTACGCTTCTCTTTCTTGACGCAACCCGTGCGGGTGCATGCGGAAAGCGGGTCGGTGAATGCGCTGGAGTGCTTGCGCATGACTCTGGGGCCGGCGGATGCCTCCGGCCGTCCCTCGCCGCAATCCGTCGCTGGATCGGAGTTCCTGCTTCCCGCAGACCAGATTGTGAAGGCCACGGGGCAAGAGAAACCCTCAATTGTTTCTCTGCTGAAACTCAAGACCGAAAAAGGGTTTATTCAGGTGGACGCGAATTTCGAAACCAGTTTGACCGGCGTTTACGCCGGAGGAGATTGCATCCGCGCGCGGGGCGCTGCTTCCACCGTGATGGCCGTGCAGGATGGCAAGCTGGCCGCGCAATCGATTCACGAAAGGTTGGTGGCACGTGGCTGACCTGAGTATCAACTTTGCGGGGATTCGATCGCCGAATCCCTTTTGGCTGGCCTCCGCGCCCCCCAGCAATTCCGGCTTGCAGGTGCATCGCGCGTTTGAAGCGGGCTGGGGCGGGGCCGTGTGGAAAACCATCGGCGCTCCAGTGCTGAATGTTTCCAATCGTTATGGGGCATGGCACTACGCCGGCCAGAAAATGCTGGCCATCAACAACGTCGAGCTGATCTCCGACCGCCCTCTGGAAGTGAATCTTCGTGAGATTACGGAAGTGAAGCGTGCCTGGCCCGATCGCGCCGTCGTCGTCTCCGCGATGGTGGAGTCCAAACGGGAAACCTGGCACGACATCATTCGGCGCATTCAGGACACCGGCGCCGACGGGATCGAATTGAACTACGGCTGCCCTCACGGCATGAGCGAACGCGGCATGGGCAGCGCCGTGGGGCAAGTGCCGGAGTACTGCGAGCAAATCACGCGCTGGGTCATGGAAGTAGCTAGGATTCCGGTGATTGTCAAGCTGACTCCAAACATCTCCGATATCGTGATGCCGGCGCGTGCCGCGGTATCGGCCGGAGCGAACGCGCTGTCGCTGATCAACACGTTGAATTCCATTATTGGTGTCGATCTCGACACGCTCGAAATCACCCCCAACATCGGCGGCAAAGGAGGCCACGGCGGTTATGCCGGCCCTGCCGTGAAACCCATCGCGCTAAATATGCTGGCAGCACTGGGAAAGGACCCGGTGGTTGGCGGTTCCAAGCTGCCGATCTCTGGCATGGGCGGGATCTCGACGTGGCGCGACGCGGCCGAGTTTCTGCTGCTAGGTGCCAGCAGCCTGCAAGTTTGTACCGCGGTAATGCACTATGGTTTTCGCATCGTGGAAGACCTGTGCGACGGCTTGTCCAACTGGATGGACGAAAAAGGCTTTGCAAGGATTACCGACGTGACGGGCCGCAGCTTGCAACGCGTCTCCGACTTCAGCAATTTTGACTTGTCGTTTCGTGCCGTCGCGCGTATTGACCAGCAGAAGTGCATCCGCTGCAATCTTTGCTACGTCGCGTGCAACGACACGGCCCATCAGTGCATTGACCTGATGGATAAAGATGGGCATGTCGTTCCGCCGCAATCGTATGACATTCGGACTAATGGCAAGGAAGAAGCCGTCAACAAACGGCCTAGCGTCCACGTGCGCGAGGAGGATTGTGTCGGCTGCCGCCTTTGCTATAACGTTTGCCCCGTGGAAGACTGCATCCGTATGATGGAAGAACCGTCCGGGCGGCAGCCGGTTACTTGGGCTCAAATCTCCGAGTCGCACCGGGAAGTCACCGAGGACTGGGAGAAAATGAAAGAATATCGGGAGAAGATGGGCATCCATATTCACTGAGGATGATGTGACGCGTTGCGGGAGTAGAACATGGCTTTGCTGATCCGAAATGCCGATATCGTGACGGTGGGCGCGCGCGTCCGTGCGGACATCTTCGCCGAGAACGAAACCATCACCCGCATCGGCGACAATCTCGAAGCCCCGGCAAACGCGGAAATCATCGATGCGGCCGGCAAACTCGTCTTTCCGGGCTTCATCGATCCCCACGTGCACATTTATCTGCCTTTCATGGCGACGTTTGCCAAGGACACACATGAAACCGCCAGCATCGCGGCGCTCATCGGTGGGACAACGACATATATTGAAATGTGCTGTCCCAACCGCAACGATGATGCGCTTGAAGGCTACCAATTCTGGAAATCGAAGGCTGAGGGCAAGAGCGCTTGCGACTACGCTTTTCACATGTCGGTAACCAAATTTGTGAAGGAAACGGATTCGCAGTTGCGCCAAGTTGTCGCCGACGGCACCGCCTCGTTCAAGATCTTTCTGGCGTACAAAAACTTTTTTGGCGTGGATGACGGTGAAATGTACCAGACCCTCGAACTCGCCAAACGCCTCGGCGTGATTGTCACCGCGCATTGTGAAAACGCGGAACTCGTGGCGCGTTTGCAGCAGAAGTTGCTTGCGGAAGGGAAAACAGGTCCCGAATGGCACGAGCCCAGCCGCCCCGAATCGGTCGAAGCCGAAGGCACCGGGCGTTTTGCTACCTTCCTGGAAAATACGGCGGCAACCGGCTACGTGGTTCATCTGTCGTGCGAGAAAGCGTTGCAAGCCGCCCTCGCTGCCAAATCCCGTGGCGTGAAGATTCATGTGGAGTCCGTGATACCGCACTTTTTGCTCGACAAGTCCTATGCCGAACGGCCCGGAGTCGAAGGCATGAAGCACGTGATGTCGCCGCCGCTGCGCGCGAAGCACAATCAAACCGCGCTTTGGAACGCGCTGGCACTCGGCACGATCGATACCGTGGGAACGGATCATTGCCCGTTCGACACGGAGCAGAAACTTCTCGGCAAAGATTCTTTCGTCAATATTCCCAACGGCATTCCGGGAATCGAAGACCGCGTCAATCTCATGTATACGCATGGTGTAAAGCGCGGACGCCTGGACCTGGATCGCTTTGTCGATGCGGCCAGCACGCGTGCCGCGAAACTTTTTGGACTTTTCCCACGCAAGGGCACGATCGCCGTGGGCAGCGATGCCGACCTAGTCGTTTACGATACAAACTACCGCGGCGTGGTCTCCGCGAAATCGCAGCATGTGAACAACGACTACAATGGTTTCGAGGGCATGGAGATCGAAGGCCGCCCGTCGGTGGTGACCGTGCGAGGCAAGGTCCAGGTCCGTGATGGCAAATTCATTGGCGAGCGCGGCCGCGGCAGAATGTTGAAGCGCGAGCCGGCGCATTTCTGAGCGAACCCTTATGAGCCTGAGCCCCAAACGCACAGTTGCAGAATTGCAGGAGCTTCGCGCCCTCACAGGGGACGAAAACGGCGCGCAGCGTGTCGCCTGGACGGATACCTGGTCGAAAGCGCGCGATTGGTTCGCTGGAAAGGTGAAAGAACTTCCCACTGAACATCACTACGACGCGGCCGGCAATAATTGGGTCACGCTGCCGGGCGCATCCGAGAAAGCGTTGTTGATCGGCGGGCATCTCGATTCCGTGCCCAACGGCGGTTGGCTCGACGGCGCGCTCAACGTCCTTGCGGGCCTCGAAGTGTTGCGCCGAATTGTTACTGAATTCCACGGCCATCCTCCGGTCACCGTCCGCCTGGTGGATTGGGCCGATGAGGAAGGTGCACGTTTCGGCCGCAGTTTGCTGGGCTCCTCGGCATTCGCGGGCACACATTCCATCGATGCCGATCGCAGCCGCACCGATCGCGATGGCGTAAAGTTGGAGGATGCGTTGAGGCGCTGTGGAATCGAGATCGAGAAATTCCCGGACGCCCGGAAGGAACAAAAGAACGCCGCCGCCTATCTCGAATTGCACATTGAACAAGGACCGGTGCTGGAGCGCATGGGCTTGCCACTCGCGGTAGTCCTTGGCACAAAAGGCGTGGAGCGGCACATCATCACCTTTCACGGGCAGGAAGCGCACTCCGGTTCCACACCTATGAACGCGCGGCGCGACGCCCTCGCGGCCGCCGCAAAGCTGGCGCTCGAAATCCGCACCATCGCCAGGAGACACGAGGATGCTGTTTGCACCATGGGCAGCGTCAAGACATTCCCCGGAATCGTTACGGCAGTCGTGGGCCGCTGCGAAGTCACGCTGGACCAGCGCGACCTGGACGCCAACGTCCTTGCCCAGATGTACCGCGAAGCCCAGGAAGCCAGCCACCGCTTCGCCGCTGAGGAGAACTGTACGGTGAACTGGTCCCGCCTTTGGAGCATCGAACCCGTGCCGTTTCATCCCCACTTGCTGGATCTCTGCGAACAGGCCGTTCGGGAAACCTCGGGCACTTCGCATCGAATGCCTTCGGGTCCGCTGCACGACGCGGCGGAAGTCTCGCGCGCGGGAATCCCCACCGTCATGATGTTCGTGCAATCGCTCAAAGGCATTAGCCACAATAAGATTGAAGACACAAAGGAAGAGCATCTGGAAATGTGCGTCGTGGCACTCGATCGCCTGGCATCCAAAACGATGGATTGGATTCTGAAGCAGCGCTAGAGCTCTCCAGCTTTCAAGGAAGGATATACAGCTTATGGATTCTCATTCCCGCCGAGTGGTGCAAGAAAACCGCGATTACACGATGTTTTCCTGGTCCGTGCAGGGTGCCTCCAGCCCGGTTCACATGAAGCGCGGACAGGGCGTTTGGTTCTGGGACGGTGATGACAATCGCTGGCTGGACTTCAGCTCGCAGCTCATCAACCTTAACGTTGGTCACCAGCATCCCAAAATGCTGGAAGCCATCAAGAAGCAGGTCGACGAGCTCTGTTTCGCCGGACCGGGGTTCGCCACGGAGCCGCGCGGCTTGCTTGGCAAGAAGCTTGCCGAGGTCACGGGCCTTGCGAAAGCCTTCTTCACGCTGGGCGGCGCCGAAGCCAACGAAAACGCCATGAAAATCGCGAAGCTCTTCACTGGCCGCGACAAAATCATTACGCGCTATCGCTCCTATCACGGCGCCACCATGGGCTCCATGACCGCTTCCGGCGATCCGCGGCGCTGGCCCGTGGAGCCGGGCATTCCGGGCATCGTTCGCGTTTTCGATCCCTACTGTTATCGCTGCCCTTTCGGCCAAAAAGTGGAAACATGCCATCGCGAATGTGTTTCGCATATCGAAGAAGTCATCGAGATGGAAGGCCCAAACACGATCGCCGCGATTCTCGTGGAAGGCATCACCGGCTCCAACGGCTTGCTCGTTCCCCCCGACGATTACTATCCCAAGCTTCGCGGCCTCTGCGACAAATACGGCATCCTGCTGATCGACGACGAAGTCATGAGCGGATTTGGCCGCACCGGCAAATGGCTAGCCACACAACATTACGGCATTCGCCCGGATATCGTTAGTTGTGCCAAAGGCCTGACGAGCGGCTACCTTCCCCTCGGCGCCGTGATTGTTTCCGATGCCATCGCCAGGCATTTTGAGACGCACATGCTCTGGGGCGGACTCACCTATAGCGGCCACCCCGTCTGTTGCGCTGCTGCTGTCGCCAATCTCAATCTCTACGAGGAAGAGCACATCTTCGCCAATGTTGAGCGACAAGGGCAATATCTCGGTTCGCGTCTCGAAGCCATGAAGCAGAAATATCGCTGCGTCGGCGACGTGCGCTACATAGGCCTCTTTAGCGTCCTAGAGCTAGTGAAAGAAAAGTCCACACGCGAGCCTTTGGCGCCATTCAACGGCAATAGCCCGGAAATGAGCAAGCTCGCCGGTCACTTGAAGAGCAAGCATCTCTATGCATTCAGCCGTTTCAACATGTTGTGGGTATGCCCGCCCCTCATCATCAATGAAGACGAACTGCGCCAGGGGCTGGACATCGTGGAAGAAGGATTAGCCCTGGTGGATGCCGCGATATCTCCGCCTTCTGGTGCGCAACCTGCCACGGTTCTGGCGCAAAAGTAGGGCGTTCGCAAAGCCGGAGCGCACTCGCCACGGAGAGCCCCAAAAACTGGGCCGGTGCTGCCGATGACGGTCACGCAATCTCCTAAAGAAGCAGTTGTTCCAAGTAGGGGTATCGTACCGCGACCTTTGAGAAGCCTGACGCTCTACCTAAATTGGGAAACAGTGCTTGGTAACAGTTTGCGGTTTTGAAGGATAAGTTCTTTGGATTCTTCAAATGGTGGAGCCGATGGGATGGTAGCTCGCTCTTTGAAGAAGACCGAAGAAAAACCACTAAATCCCAGTGTTTATTGCCACTTACTGATTTTTCCAATGTCCCTTAGAAACCCTTAGAGGTTCTTTGGACACCCTTATAATGCCCTATTCTGGCAACAGTTGGCAACAGTTGCTTTTGCGGTACTATATCTACGCTGCTCTGGGCTTCTAAGGGTCTATTAAATCCTCCAGTTGTAATTCTTACTGAGCAGCCCACATAGGCCCTGAAAGGCACAGAGTCTCTACAATTTTCACTACAGATAATACCTGAGGATGCGAAACATGGTCAGGATTTATAACAGCAGCGTCCCTTGCGTTATCCCATATAACATATCGCCGCCACATGCCGAACTCAGAAATAAGGATTCCTATCATCGTTGGTTTTCCGTTGAACTCCCTTACGAGGAACTGGGGCTTTCTTGATCCCCTTGCGCGGAGCCGCTTTGCGCCGGCTGACTCCTAGCGCCTTCTCCAACAACTCCTCCAGCAGTTTCTTTTCCGCAGGCGTCACCATCTTGGTGAACTTGTCAGGCCGTTCCGCCACCAATTGCTGCAGCTTGGAGATCCACCGCAGAGATTCTGCCGCGGGGTATTCGCCAACCTCGTCTACCAGCTTGAGCGCCACTTCCAGATCAGGCACCGAGCGATAGCAGGTCAAGGCATCTTTGAGATTTCCTGCAGCCATATGACACTG
>Ga0209517_10000353_pt1 | contig 81079 bp, 71 predicted proteins | sample PeaSoiMetSII2010_FD_187695 | JGI IMG/M metagenome (GOLD analysis project Ga0209517, IMG submission 187695) | Peat soil microbial communities from Weissenstadt, Germany - SII-2010 (SPAdes) (version 2) | ecosystem: Environmental > Terrestrial > Soil > Wetlands > Peat | place: Germany...
GCCGCGATGCTTGAGCAGAAAGTGGCCGAGCATGCCTACGCCAACCAGAGGAAGACCGACCCGCCGTGCCACCTCCATATAGATTACGGAGAGCGTAATCGGAATGCCGAGGCCCCTGTCGAGCACGTCGTTGAGGAAGGAATTGCGCGGATCATAATAGTCGTCGCGATTGCCGCGGAGACGGGCCTCATCGAACAGCACATGATTCAGCGCCACCAGAGTGCGTTGCGGGTTCAAGTCCGGGGACCGGGCAGCTACCTGGTGAGCCAGTTCTTCGACGCGAGCCGCATAGGCTTCGATTTCCAGGGCGGGATACTCGCTGCGCGCGATCACCAGCGCGGCGCGAAGAAGATCGATCTCATCGTCGCCAGTGTCGGGGCCCACGAAGGCGGAGAAGGCGTCGATCAGAGCGGGAGATGCAGTGTAGTTCACGCGGAAAATGCTAGCAGGCGCTGGAGCCGCCGACATTGGCCCGGAGGTGCCATGCCAAGGCACGTGCTGGTTAAGGCCGCAGCATGTGGCGGGCGATGAAGAACACATTTGCGGGACGCTCGCCCAGGCGGCGCATGAAGTACGGGTACCACTCCGTGCCGAAAGGGATGTAGACGCGGACACGCCAGCCGTCGCGCACCAGATTCTGCTGCAGGTCGCGCCGGATGCCGTAAAGCATCTGGAATTCAAAGGAGTCACGCGACAGTTTCTCGCGATTGGCGAATGCTTGCACCTTGCGAACGATGTTTTCGTCGTGCGTGGCCAAACCATGGTAAGTCCCGCTCTTCAGCAGGATTTGCGTGAGCTTGAGGTAGTTGGCATCCACTTCGGATTTCTTTTCAAAGGCGATCTCGCGAGGCTCTTTGTATGCGCCTTTGCAGAGCCGAATGCGAATCCCCTCGGCTAGGAGGTTGGCGACGTCGCCTTCCGAGCGCTTGAGATAGGCTTGAATCACCGTGCCGACGCTGTTCGCGTTTTCGGGTATGCGATGCAGTTCGTGGACAAAATCCAGTGTGCGCTGCGTGTAGGGCGAGCCTTCCATGTCGACCCGAATGAAGCCGGGCGGGTTCATGGAGGCGGCTTTGGAGATCAAGCCTCCGACCAATTCGCGGGCGAGGTTCTCGTCGACGTCGAGCCCCATGTGGGTGAGCTTGAGGCTGATATTGGCGTTCAGGCGGTTGGCGGCGATAGCCTCGAGGATCTGGTGATAAAGCTGGGCGCTGTGGCGCGCCTCATCCGGGTTGGTGACATTTTCTCCGAGGTTGTCGATGCTGACGCTCATCCCGGAGCGATTGATTGCCTGAGTGGCGCGCACAGCATCGGCAATCTCAGTGCCGGCGACAAAGCGATCTGATACCCGGCGTCCCAACGAAGAACGCTCGGCAAAATTGCGCAGCGCGGCATTTTCAGAAAGGCCAACGAAGAAGGCTCTCAACATAGCGCACCGTGCTGAGTACAAGCCGAAGGCGAAGGTCCGTGCATGGCAGTCACAGAACTTTTTATCACACCGGAGGATCCCTATCGGGAGACAAGGTGGTACGGCCGTAAGGAAAAGGTTTGGAACTGAGGCCCGGATGCTTATTCGGGGTTGAACTTGATTTCTATGTTCTCTCGAGTTTCCCGAGGAGCAGGTTCAAATTTCCACTCGCGGACCGCATTTTGGGCGGCTTGCGCCAGCAAAGGGTGTCCGCCCCTGACCTCAACCGACTTCACGACGCCATTGGGAGAGACCACTGCCTCGATCTTTACACTCCCCCGAATGTTCATGGATCGGGCCATGGCGGGATACTGCGGAGTAACACGGTTGACGACCTTGCGGGTCCCCTCTGTAGTTTGTTGGGCCCAGGGAGAAATGGAAGTAATGCCAACCAGAAACGCGACCAGCAACACAGCAACCGGGATGCGCCGCATTAGGGGGTCACCTTTGTCCGATATCTTTAACTAAGTCTTTCCTAATCTAGGAGAATAAGGCCGGTGTGCCGGAGGCAGAAGATCACCATGGTAACTGACGCGAAGAAGGATGCTTCCGAGCTGCTTTTGGCTGGCTGCACGAGAGCCTGCGAGTCGAGCTGAAAGACCAAGTCACAAGAAGGTCTCGTCGATATAGCACCAGCGCCAGTTCTCGCCCGGCTCGAACGACTGCATGACGGGGTGAGTAGTTTGGTGGAAGTGCTTGGTGGCGTGTTTGTTTTTGGAGGAATCGCAGCAGCCGACGTGACCGCAAGTCAGGCAGAGGCGCAGGTGCACCCAGGTATCCCCCATTTCAAGGCATTCCTTGCAGCCCTTGCCGCTGGGAGTTACTTCGCGGACTTGCTTTGCGTGCGTGCAAGCGGGTTTGGACATGCTTTTCCTCCTATGGCTTGCCCAGAGCTTTTGCCATTGGTTCATCCAGCGTGGTTGACTGGAACCAGGCGGGATAGAGCGGCGCAGGAGCGGTGAAGTCGTCCAGATCCGTGAGTTCCTCGGACGACAGCGTTACCTTCAGCGCCCCGAGGTTGTCTTCCAGCTGCGAGAGCTTGCTGGCGCCCAACAGGATTGTGCTGACGTGCGGCTTCGCCAGAAGCCAGGCCAAGGCGATCTGTGCCACTGAGGCATTGTGCCGAGCCGAGATCGCTTTCATCTTATCGATCAGGTCATATGCTTTCTCGCGATCGTAGGGTAGGAAGTCGAAGCTGGCGATGCGGCCCTTTCCCCCCGTGGGATCCTGGCGGGTGTAGCGTCCGCTGAGAAAACCACTGGCCAGCGGGCTCCAGACGACGATACCGATGCCAGCGTCGCGGCAGAAAGGGACGACCTCATGCTCGAGGTCCCGACCGAGAAGCGAGTAGTACATCTGAGCCGCAATCAAGGGCGAATAGTTGTGCAGCCTCTGGATGCCGAAAAACTTGGCCGCCTGCCACGCCGTGAAGTTGGAGTATCCAACATAGCGTACCAGGCCACGCTGCACGAGATTGTCCAGGGCGCGCGCGGACTCCTCCGCCGGCGTGAACGGATCAAATTTGTGGATGGAGAGCAAGTCCACATAGTCGGTGTTGAGACGACGCAGGCTGGCCTCGGTGGCGGCCAGGATGTAGCGATAGGACGCGCCCGCATGGATCACGGATTCGCCGCTACGGAAGCCAACCTTGGTCGAGATGACGACATCTTTGCGGCGAAGGCCGAGGGCTTTGCCCAGGAAGACTTCCGACTGGCCGTCGGCGTACGCATCGGCAGTGTCGAAGAGATTGATGCCCGCGTCGAGAGACCGTCCGACCAGCGAGTCCGCCTCTTTTTGCGGGGTCTTCCATACGCCCGCCGTGGGGGCGTTGGGATCGGCGGATACTCCGAAGGTCATGACTCCGAATGCAAGCCGTGAAACAACCAATCCGGTGTTGCCGAGTCGCTGGTATTGCATGAGTGCAGGTCCGATCCTTGGGAAACTTCTTCCGCCTAGAGATTACGGAACCCGCCGTCGGGATTCACGAATTGGCGCGCAGGGCCTTACAGCGCGGATCAACGACGCTTTCACCAGGTGTAGTGTGCTGTGTAGGTAATCGTCTTTTCCTCGTCCGGAGCGATGGTGACTGGGAACTCGATGGTGTGGCTGTCGGTCTTCTTGTATTCGGTGGAAGTGGAAGTAATCTCCCAATTCAGCGCGCGATACAGGTGCTCGACAACCCGGACGTCCACCGGTTCTTTCTTGTGGTTGCGGACCTTGATCTCAAACGATTCATTGGCCGTGCTCTTGCCCATCTCGACGGTGTAGTTGATGCGGCGGCGCTCGCCGGTCAGATCGAAGGCGTTGCCGGTGTAAATGCGGACATTTTCATCGCGGGGCGTGTGGTCGATCACGTTTTCGCCGGTGAATTCCACCTGCCCATCGTCATTGCGCCGGTAGAAGCGGACACGGCCCTTGGGCAGCGGCATGCCGAGATGGTTGGCCTGCGAGTTGGCGAACTCGCGCATCACCCAGATCTTGGGATTGGATTCGGTGCCGTACGAGTGATCGTTGCGAATGTTCTCCCAGCCCCAGCCGTTGTAGCGGTTGGGATCGATTTTGACGCCGTCGTAAATGTAAAGCTGCTTGGTGGCCACTCCCGCGGCGTGGATAAACTCCACCTGCTTGGTCTCGCGGTCGCGCAGGGTGGTGGTGCGCTCGAGCGTGTAGAGGTGGTATTCGTCGAATGCTTTTTCGGTGACAGGAGGGTTAACCCCCACGCCGGCCAAGCCCGCAACTTCCAACTGGGCGAAGTTCCGGCCGTTCATGCCAGGCTGAAGCTTGTTCACGTCGCCTGCCATGAGCTTGATGCGGGCGTTCTCGAATGTCCTGCCGGTCTGGTTATCCATGGTGACCCAGCCCACTACGTCGACTAGGCCGCCCTTTTCAGGCGCGATGATGTTGTAATCGGCCTCCCAAGTCATTCCCCCGGTCACGTAGGAGAACTCGGCGGGAAACTTTCCGGGCTTGTCTGTGGCGAGCATCCATTCCAGGCGGGGCTTCAGGATGGTGTCGTCGGTGAGGCTCGGGAAGACCGGGATGCCGGGGAGACTGAAGCGCAGCTGGCCATTGACCTCGATGACGGGGCCCTCTGCGGCACCGACCATCTGGGCCTGGTAATACTGCTGGCCGTAGCGGTTCATGGCGAAATAGTTGTGCGGGGCGTATCCGCTGCGGATGACTCTGCCCTTGATTGTCTGACCGCCTTGCACTTCAAAGTCAATTGTCTTGCCCTCGTAGAGCGAGAGCAGCATCAGCTCCGATACAGGATCGGCGCGGTAATTCTGTTCCAGCACTTGCAGAGAGTGCTTGCCTGTCGGATCGCGCAGAATCACCGAGTCCGGCTCGAGGTGCATGGTGATGTCATTCACATTGACCTGGTTCTCGCCGGCTTTCAGATCAAGAGGCAGTTCCTGCCGCACGACAGCGAAATCCTGGTTGTAAATGGTGAGGGAGGGTTGGGGAGATTGCTGAGCGAAAAGGCTGACACACAAAACGAAAACGCAGACGAAGGGAGCGATCATAAAGCGGACCTCCGCGAGTTGCTGGGTTTCACAGAGCCTGGACTTGGCACTTACGCCCCAGGGTCAGGCTACTGGGAATAGAACGCGAAGGGGAGTGATTCTTGCGGGTCGGGAGACCAGATTCCGCGCCCCGGGGGCTAAAGCCCTACACGGGGGAACAGCTTCGTCGCAGCGCTGAAAGCGCTGCTCCACCGGATTACTTCGGTCACGCGCCGTGGCCTTCGAGAAATTTTTCGACCTCGATGGCGGCCATGCAGCCCGTGCCGGCGGCGGTGATGGCCTGGCGGTAGCGGCGGTCCTGCACGTCGCCACAAGCGTAGACGCCATGCACGCGCGTGAAGACGTAATTGTGGGTCTTGAGGTAGCCGTCGGCATCGGTATCAAGCTGGCCGGCAAACATCTTGGCGTTGGGGTCATGGCCAATGCCGAGGAAGAGCGCGCTGGTGGGGAAGTCCCAAATCTTGTCTGTTTTCACGTTGCGCAGCTTGAGGCCGGTCACTTCCTGTTTGGCATGGTCGTAAACGTCTTCAACGACGGTATCGGTGAGGAATTGAATCTTCTCGTGGTGCTGTGCGCGGTCCAGCATGATCTTGGAGGCGCGGAAGGCGTCCCGGCGATGGATCACCGTGACTTTCGTCGCGAAGCGGGTGAGGAAAAGTGCCTCTTCCATGGCGGAGTCGCCTCCGCCGATCACCGCGATCTCCTTGCCGGAGAAAAAAAAGCCGTCGCAGGTAGCACAGGACGAAACCCCATGACCAATGAGTTGTTGTTCGTGCGGTAGGCCCAGCCAGCGGGCGGAGGCTCCACTGGCGATGATCAACGTCTGGGCGTGCACCTGGTGCTTGCCCAGATGAAGCGTGAACGGACGCTGGCTGAGGTCGGTGCTGGTGAGATGCGCCATACGGTATTCGGCGCCGAATCGCTCCGCCTGCTTACGCATGTTCTCGACCAGTTGCGGGCCCATAATTCCCTCGGGGAAGCCGGGGAAGTTTTCGACCAGCGTGGTCAGGGCAAGTTGGCCGCCGGGTTCGTGGCCTTCGATCACCAGCGGTTTCAGGTTGGCGCGCGCGGTGTAGAGAGCTGCCGTGTGCCCGGAACAGCCGGAGCCGATGATGACGACGTTGCGAGTTTCGCTCATTTTGTTTAGGTAGCTGTTAGATTGCGAATTTCAGATTTCGATGCACGGCCGACTTCGCTCCCAGCGAAAGCTCAACCACAGAGGACACTGAGGCTGGCAGAGGAATTCACTCATTTCTTCTCTTCTTTTTTCTTCTCCTCTGCGGGTGGGGATTTCGGTCTTGCTGCCGGCTTCGGCTTCGAGAGCAAGGCAGTCTTCGCCAGTTCCTCGGGAACCATGTGCCTCACGCTCAGCAGGCTGCGGTAGTTCGTCAGCACGTCAGAGGCGCTGCGGAACAGCGGCTCGTAAGCGGCTTGATTGGGCGCCGGACCGTTTTCCGAACCTGTGCAGCGCGCCAACGCCACGGAGGACTTTCCGAAGCGCTCGAGCCGGATGCGGCTGGCGGGAGTGTTGGCGGCGAGCATGACTGTAGCACTGCTGATCGATGACGCGCTGTCTTCCAGAGAAACCTGGATCAGGTCTTTGGGATCGCGGACGTGCAGGACAAGAGTTTCGATCATATTTTGTCCATCGTTGCTGAAGGAGTACTGCACGCTGGAAAACAGTGCCTGCACAGAGAATTCGCGCCGGATGCGCACATAACTCGCGACCGAGGGCTCGTCGGACATTTGCGTGCTTTGCCCGGGCTGGAGGAAATTCGGCGCTTCAGCCAGCGTCGAGCGGCCCCGAGAAACTTCAAAATCCGCGCTGAAGAGCGGCTGCTTGGGAATACGCGCCAGGGCCGCTGCGATTTCTTTTTGCTCCTCAGCCGATGGCGCACAAACGTTCAGCACGTTGACCTTCACCTGCGGCTGCGGGGACGGGGGTTGATCGGGCGCTTGCTGTGAGATGGCAGGCACAGCGGCCAGCAGGCCGGCCAGGATCAGGATGAGTTTTCGGGGCACGCGGGAATTCTAAATGAGAATCCACAGAAATCTAAATCGAGAAGGCCCACACGCTGTCCCGGCGCGCGCGGTTCGGCGGAGTAAAATCGGGTCATGGCGAATCTGACATTGGTTTATGGTATGAGGCTGCTGCCGGCGGAGGAAGTGGCGGAGGTGGGCGAGGCTCCGGTGAAGCTGACGAACGGGCGGCAGGCGCATGTGACCATGCACATTCTGGAAGGCAGCAAGGAAGAGATCGAGAAACAACTCCGTACCAGCCTGGAAGCGTTCTTCGATCTGTATCCCGAGATCTAGCGGGATCTCCATCTCGTCCGGTGAGTACAGAATGACGCTTGGTGGCTTCTGATTTGCAAGGCCCGGTGCCGAATTCCGCGTCTATAATCTTAGACTTCGTTGAGGTCGGCGGACGTTTCATCACTGCCATGCGGTGGTCCTATCCAGAATCGCGGCGGAGATTGCAGCAGGCGGGGCTGTGGCCCGAGGGCCGCATGGCGCGCATTGCCTGCTACCTGCTGGGCCTGGCCATCGTTCTCTACCTGCTGCGGAGCGTGCTGGGGCTGATTGCTCCGGCTTGGGGGCAGAGCCTGGGTGGGTGGGTGAGCTTCCTCGTGTTTCTGGCCGCGGTGTTGTATTCCGTCCTCGCCTTCCGTTGGCTGAAGAAGAAAATTCTGTGGCGGCTGCGCAACCGTCTGATCGTTACGTATGTGTTCATTGGCGTGATCCCGGTGATGCTGCTGGTCGCCATGGGGTTCGTCACGATTTACCTGTTCGCGGGGCAGTTCGCCAGCTTTGTGGTTACCTCGGAGATCAATTCGCAACTGCGCAGCATGGAAGCGGTGAATGCCGCGGTGAGCAACGAGCTCGCAGCGCGCATCGAGAAGGGTGAGAATCCAACCGCCGAGTCGCTGGCTGGCTTGAAGAAGCGCGATCGCGCGTGGGGACGCCGGCAGGTTTGCGCCTGGTACGGCGCGAGGCTGCTTCCCGTCGGCGGGGGAGCGACCGGCTCCGCAACCTTTGGCTTTCCCGATTTTTTCAACAGAGGGGACAATACGTACGCGAATGCGATTCGCGAGGGCAGGCCGTTCCGCGAGATCGTTCGCGACAAGGACGCGCTGCATTTGCGTGTCACCACAGTGTTTCCCGTCGGTCCGGAAAAACTCACGGTTGTGACAAGCGAGCCCCTCGACAGGGAACTGGTGGGAAAGATCGCGGCAGACCTGGGCGAAATTACTCTCTACGCGGCGGGCATCACGCTGGAAGATACGAATCCTGCGCCGGACAAGGCGAACCCGAAAGCGCCGGGCCCGCAAACCACTTTTTCGGTCAGCCCTGAAAAAAACAAGGCCGGTATCACCATCCGCGAAGGCGGAAAAGGGGAAGAAGTGCAGGGCGACCAGCAGGACCTGCGGCCCACTTTCACCGTCGGTTCGGTGGCCGCTCCCAGCGGCTTTATGGATCGAGAGATCACTTTCGGCACCCCACTGCCGGTGGTGGACTGGAAGGCCGGCGAGAGCGCCCGCGCCGGGGCGCTGGTGAAGGTGAGAACGCGCCCCTCCGTGCTGTACGGTTACCTGTTCGCCGCGCTGGGAGAGTTCGCCAAGGGCGTGGAATACATTCTGCTCGGAGTGCTGATCTTTTTCGGCATCATCGAATTGGTCGCGCTCATCATCGGCACGCGCATGACGACCACGGTCACCAGCGCCGTAGCCCATCTCTATGATGCAACCAAGCATGTGGATCGCGGCGATTTCAGCCAGCGCATTCCGGTGAAATCGCGCGACCAGCTGGCGGAACTGGCTTTGTCGTTCAATTCCATGACCGAGTCGATCGAGAAGCTGATTCAAGAACAGAAAGAAAAGCAGCGTCTGGAGAACGAACTGGCCATCGCCAGGGAAGTGCAGGATCAGTTGTTTCCACGACAGGCCATGGAGTTGGAGTCGCTCGAGGTGCACGGCTTCTGCCGCCCGGCGCGCACGGTCAGTGGGGACTACTACGACTTCCTGGCCGCCAGCTCGCATAAGCTGATTCTGGCCGTCGGCGATATCAGCGGAAAAGGAATTTCGGCCGCGCTGCTGATGGCGACGATCCATTCGGCGGTGCGCGCTTACAGCGTGGAAAAGTTGCCGCAGATGCGGGAGCCGGTGGCCGTGGGCGCCGTCGCGGGCCAGGGAAGAATCATGGCGGCATGGCCTGAGGGAGTGGAGGTTTCTCCCGCGGCCTTGCTCGGCTTGCTCAATCACCAACTGTACGAAAGCACTCCTCCGGAAAAATACGCGACGCTGTTCCTCGGAATCTACGACGGGCGATCCCACCAGCTAACCTACAGCAACGGTGGTCATCTCCCGCCGATTCTCGTGGGTACAGATGGTTCGATCCGCCGTCTGGAAGTTGGCGGGACGGTTGTGGGCTTGTTCGACAACGTGAACTACGACGAGGATTCCGTGCAGATGCGGCAGGGAGAGATCTTTCTGGCTTATAGCGACGGCGTCACCGAGCCGGAAAATGATTTCGGCGAGTTCGGGGAGGGGCGGCTCGTTGATCTGGTGCGTTCCAACCGCCAGCTTCCGCTGGAGCAGATCAGCCAAATCGTGACCACGGCGGTCGACGACTGGATCGGCGACCAGGAGCAGCCGGACGACGTCACGTTGGTGCTGGCGCGGGTACGGTAGTACACCGGACGTCGGACCTCGGACCGTTGCCCACCGAGCTGCAAATTAGACTTTCTTGTTTTATCCCCAAGAGCCGAGGATCAGGGACGATGTCTGAGGCCCGACGCCCGAGGTCCGCTCTTAGATCTTCTGCTTCTTCCATTTCCCCCGCTTGAACAGGATCGCGCTGGCGGCGGCCATTGAGCTCTCGGCAATCGCAATGGAAAAGAAAACGCCGTTGGAGTACATATGCAGCGGAATCGCCAACCAGTACGCCAGCGGAATTTCGAACAGCCAGAAGCCGAAGAAATTCACAACAGTGGGAGTGATGGTGTCGCCGGCGCCGTTGAAGGCTTGCATCATGACCATGAAATAGGCATAGCCCAGATTGCCGTAACTGACGATCCGCAGGCACGCCGCGCCCAGCGGCACCACGGCCGGATCGTGAGTGAACAGGCGCACGACCGGTTCCGCGAAGAATATGAAGAAGATTCCGACCGCCCCGAGAAAGAGCATGTTGTAGAGTCCGGTGCGCCATACGGCTTTCTCGGCACGCTCCGGATGCCCGGCTCCCAGGTTCTGTCCCACCAGCGTAGCGGCGGCGTTGCTCAAGCCCCACGATGGCAGGATCACAAAAATGACGATGCGGATGGCGATGGTGTATCCCGCGAGAGCTGCGGAGCCGAAGATGCTGACGATGCGCACCAGGCCAATCCAGCTGGTATGGGCGATGGCAAACTGCAGGATGCCGGTGAGCGACACCCGCAGCAGGCGCAGCAAAACATTGAGGCGCACGTGAATCTGGCTCTTTAGGATCCGGATACGCTCGGTGCCGCGCAGCAGGCGATAGAACTGATATAGAACGCCAATACTGCGTCCGATGAAGGTGGCCAACGCGGCGCCGGTGACGCCCAGGCGGGGGAACGGCCCCCACCCGAAGATCAGGCAGGGATCGAGAATCAGGTTGATGATGTTCGAGACCCACAGCAGGCGCATGGCGATGGCCGCATCTCCAGCGCCGCGAAAGATCGCGTTGTTGAGAAAGAGCAAGAGCACGGCACAACTGCCGCCAAGACATATCCGGGTGTAGCCGCTGCCTACCGCGACGATCTCCGGCGAAGCGCCCATCAGGCGAAGCAAATCGGGCGCAAACAGAAGACAGGGAATTCCGATCGCAACCGAAATGATCAGACCGAGGGTGATGGCCTGAACCGCAGCCACGGCTGCGCCTTCGGGATCTTTCTCTCCGATGCGGCGCGCCACCATCGCGGTGGTGGACAGGCTGAGTCCCATGCCGACGGCAAACACCAGGCTCAGCATGGATTCGGTCAGACCAACGGTAGCCACCGCATTTGCGCCCAACCGTCCTACCCAAAAGACGTCGACCACCGCAAACAGCGATTCCAAAACCATCTCCAGCACCATCGGAACAGCGAGGAGCAGAATGGCCCGGTTGAGGTTGCCGGCGGTGTAGTCCTGGTGTGAGCCGCGGATGGCTTCCACGAGGGATGCCCACAGCGTTTGCTGCTGCGGATTAACAGTGGAGACAGTAGCTTCCATTCAAACCTGCGAACTCTCCGCGACATTGCAAAAAGAACATGCGAATGACGCCGATCAGATTACACGATACGAAGTGAGATATCCGGCTGGGCCGGACTCAGCAGGATGGCGAACTAGCGAGGGTTGAACATCGTCGTGTCCTTGGAGCGGCAGCGAGTACAGGGGACCCACGTGAAATGAATAAGCCGCCGAAGGGGGAATTGTATCGCGAAGGAATGGGGGTTGCCAATGCGAAAGCGGTGGGGACAACCCCGCCTCGGCTGTCCCCTAGACGATCCATCAGATCCTTTATTTCTTGGGCAGAATCGTGACGCCTGCCGTCACCGTCTGATTGTTGATCATCCCGCCGAGAACCACCGCGCCCACCGGCGTGACCAGGAGCCCGCCGTTGACGCGGGGGTAGTTTGTGGTCTCGCTGATTGTTTCCCAGCGGCCGTGGTGAACATCGTAGGCAAAAGTCACCTGGGACGCTGGAGCCGCCTTGCCATCGTCGCCAATGCCCTTGTAATTGTGCGGCGTAGCGGTGCCGCCGGAAAAGTAAATTTTCTTTTCCCGGTCCGAGCCACCCGCCGCGATGCCGAACCGCGCCTCGCCGGGATGGGCAGGCAGTTTGCTCCACTCAATCTTGCTGGGATCCTTGTGATCGATCTTGCCGAGCCAGCATTCGTCGGAAGCCACGTAACGCGGGCCGCCAGCCGGTCCTGCTTTTGCCCCATCCACCACAACGATGGTGTTGTCGGCGAGCCCGCCGGCAAGGCCGAAGACCGGGGTGCCCGGGAATGGGGTGGCCTGGCTCCAGAAGTCTTTTTCGGCGTCGTAGACCTGAACCTTGTTCACTGGACCGTCAGGCGACCAGCCGCCAATCAGATACACGAAGCGATCGTGGTGCACGCCGGCAACCGCGCTGTTCACCGGAACCGGAATATCCTTGGCGCGATACCAGCGGTGATCGCCGGGCACGTACACATTTACATCGGGAACGGTAATGCCGGTGCCCTGGTTATCCACCACATAACCACCCATGAGAATGACCTGTCCCTTGGCTCCGGCGGCGGCAGCGCCCAGGCGGCCTGCGACTCCGGGCACCGGACGGCCCTCACTCCACTTTGCGGAGGAGAGCCGCATGACATAGACCTTATTGGTGACGTCGTCCCAGTTTTTCTTGGGACCAATACCCATCATCGAAAACAGTTCCAGGCCTCCCTGAAGGCTGGCGACGGCATTGCCGGAGACGGCGGCGGGCATGGAAGGAATCTTGGGTTCGTCCGAAGCAAAGACAGCGGCAGCAAAGAAAAAGAAGGACAAGAAACCGACAATTCTTCTCATTGTTGAGATATTACGTCCTTAAGCGGGGTGTCGGCAAAGAGCGAGCGTTAGAACCAGGTGGTGCGGCGGTACTCGCGGTAGGCGTCTCCGAACGTGGCTTCGAGCACGCGCGCTTCCCGACGGGCGCGGACGGTCTGCCCGATGATGACGACGACCACCACGAGCCACAGGATGGGCCGCTGTATGACCAACACAAACCCGGCGAAGAGCACAACGCCGAAAACATAGATAGGATTTCGGATCTTCGAGTACAGGCCGTGCGTCACCAATTGGCGAGCCTCGGCTTTGATGGCGAATGACCTGCCGAGCTGGTAGCGGGCGGTGGCGATCCCGCAGATTCCGGTCACGACCAGAGCGGTGCCGATCCCCCGCTGCAGAGTCCAGGGACCGGGCCGGGAAAACAGTAACCAAAGCAGCGCCGCCACCGCCACGATCTGGACCACAGTGATGGTGTAAAACTGGCGGTCTTCCATTTGTTTCTGACTCCTTACCCGCCCGAACTCCTACTCGATCAGCCTCTGGAAAGCGGAAAGCATTCTACAGTGTCCGGAACTTCACCGTGTCAGAAATTAAGACAGATGGGCAGTTGATGGAAGATAGCAGCGTGGGCCGAGGCTCGGGGCCTCCGCCTTTTAATGATCTTTTCATATTCCGGGGCTACACTCGAGGCTGATCTTGAGAAGACGCTGAATTGTTGAATCGCGAGCGAAAACGAGTATGCCCCGCAAGACAGATACGTCCGAAGCGTCAGGCGCCAGCGGTACCACGACTGCAACCTCAGTGAAGGAAGCGGGTAAGAAAGCTGCCGGGAAAGGCGCTGGTTCGCTGGACGATCTTGCTCGCCTGGCGCTGAAGGCCTTTCTGATTGCACGCGATGCGGCGTTCAACGTGCGAGACCTGCTCACCAACTCTTCGCGCATGGCGTTTCTGGCAATCAAGGATTGCGAGAAAGAGCTCGACTTGATCGAGCGCCAGATTGATGAGCGCCTGCCCGCCGCCATTACGCGGGTGAACGAGGCTCGCGCCCGCCAGCTGTTGACCAGCCTGAAGTCCACGACCGACCTGGAACGGATTGGCGACCTGGTGATGAGTGTGGCTCTGCGGGTGCAGTCCAGGACCGCGAAGATGGCGGCTTCCGACGTGCGACAGCTCGTGGAAATGTCGACGATTCTCTGTGACATGCTCGATCTGGTCTATCGCGGCTTTGTCGACCTTGATTTGGAATGCGCGCGCAAAGTCCTGCAGATGGATAAAGACATCGACCGAGTTTGCCACGCCATGTTTCAAAAGCACCTGACGGAGAATGCCTCGCAAAGCGATCCCTCAAGCTTTGATGTGCTGCTCATGGCTCAGGCGCTCGAGCGCGCCGGCGACCACACGACCAACCTCGCCGAAGATCTATACAGCCTGATCGAAGGCCGCAGCCTGCGGCACGCTCCGAAAAAGAAGGCGACGTAGAGGCAGTTTTCAGTTCTCAGTTCTCGGCTCTCAGTTCTCAGCAAAGAACAACCGTCATCGCGAAAAACTGAGAACCGAAAACCAAGAACTAGCTTCCGAAATTCATCATTCCTTAACACGCGGGAAACATTCTCGAAACATTGCCCCAATAGAGTTTCACCATAACCCAAGCCGCTAAGCCGGTTTGGCGTCCGGCGTGAACAGCCAATCCGAAGATGCAGCTTCCTATGGGATCCTACGAACCGGCAGGCGATCTGGGGATCGCGAATGCACCACGCTGCCTCGTCTTTGTGGTGGAAGACGATGAGGATATTGCGAGGTTGATTTCGCATAACTTGCAGGCGGCTGGCTTTGATGTTCAGAGCTTTGTCAGCGGCGGATCGGTGGTCTCCGAGGCGCTGCGGGATATGCCGTCCGTGTTTCTTCTGGATGTGATGCTGCCGGGCGATGATGGCTTTGATCTCTGCCGGCAGATTCGTCAGACCCCGAGTATTTCGACAACGCCCGTAATCTTCCTCACCGCCAAGACCGCCGAGGCCGACCGCGTGAAAGGACTGGAACTGGGTGGAGATGATTACATTACCAAGCCCTTCAGTCCGCGCGAGCTGGTGGCGCGCGTGCGCAGCGTGCTCCGGGGATTGCGCCAGGCGCCGGTGCCCGCAGAAGCGCTCCGTCTCGGCGACATCGAGATCGATAGTTCCTCGATGACGGTGCAGGTGCAGGGAAAGTCTGTGCTGACCACGGTTCGAGAGTTTCGCCTGCTGGAGTATCTGGCCTCGCATCGTGGGCGCGTGCTGACCCGGGATCAACTGCTGGACGCGGTGTGGAAAGAAACGCCTTTTGTGACGCCGCGCTCGATCGACGTCTACATTCGCCGACTGCGCGAGAAGATCGAAGCGGATCCGCGGCATCCTCAATATCTGAAGACGCTGCGTGGCATTGGCTATCGCTTCGAAGTGCCGAAATAGTTAGGGCCGAATCCCTCCCTCTGCCATGTTTTCAAGATTCGAAGCAGTTCTACGCTTGCGTGCGGTCCGGGGAACTCTCTTTATGCCCGGCCACAGAGCAGCCAGAATAAATTCCGAGAATTGTGAAGATAATCACGAAAGGCGACGCGGGCGAAACATAATGAAGCTTTGAGGCGGGAAACGATGAGGCATCGATATAGGCGAGCAATCCGATCCTGGTGACCACCGCAACGACGCTTCCCAGACCCAAAGCCAGCATGCTTGTTGGGATTGGGCGCCGCCTTTGAAATAAGGTTGCCAACATCAGGCCAAAGGCGCCCAATATCGCGAGGATCGGGAATGCTATGGCGTACCCCGAGGCTAAAATGGCAGCAATCTTCACCCGAACACCCCCTGCGGATTTTGTCGTGTCGGGAACAGAGGCAGTTTCAATTGTGAGGATGACTCCCGGGGTCTGAAAGCTCGCTCCGGGAACCAACTGCACCATTGGAACCCGAAGCTGCCCTTCAGTTTCTCCCACCACCAAATCACAAGCTTCAACTGGACAATCGGTTTCCAGATGAAAGCGCGACACCTTGAGACCTGGGTAAGCCGCAAGAATATCCTGAGAGGGCAGCATGCCGATCGAGTTTTGGGCTGGTTGTTCGCCGTGCGAATATAGACGTACTGTGGGTGTCCCGGAAACGGCCGCAGCCCAACCCTGGATAGTAAGGATCGAGGGTGGGTAAACACCGTCTACGATCTTGGCGAATGCGTCAATCTCTTGCGGCGAGCCAAGACTGGGAGCGGAACCGACCACTCCGTTGCCCATCGTGAACAAAACGTCGGCCACAGCTTTTCCGCCCCGAACCGCCTTCCATAGGTACTCCCGTCGAAATGGCGGCAGTAACGTGGTCCTGGGAGGAAGACAGTCTATGCTGCGTCGAGCGCAAGCATCGTCGATCTCATTGGCCAACGTGTCGTAGAAATGCATTGCCTCTACCGCAGAACCATAATGACCTGCGTATGCCACCGCATCGCGGAGCTCCCATATAAACCATCCGGTGGGAACCTCAGAACACGGGTTCATATCGACATACTTACAGCCCTCTCGCCGCCAGGCTTCCCCCGGAGAGCCATCGAGGAAAGGCCTGAGTTCGCCAGCCGCTGGGCTGACGGAATAGGCTCGCTGGCGGGCATCTTTGGGGAAAAACACGTAGCGGCGCCATTCGTTGTGCTGGATGCGACCAAGTGCTCCGTAGGCGCGCAGGAAACTCTTCGCTCGGAATTCATTGGTCTCGAATATGCCGTAATGTCTGTAATTCAACCCCGCAACGAGCCCGACTGTTGCATAGAACACGGCGAGTGCAACCACGAATGGTAGAGCAATGGACTTGACGTGGTCCGAGCGGCGCTGGAAAACCCCTCGTTCGGAATGCGGAACCCAGTCCGGCTGGAGTATACCGAGTAGCGCTACCGCGAGCACGACGGCCAGGGTGGGCAGAAGCCAAATGCCTTCCTCACGGGTCAGCCAGAACGCTCCTCCAATGAGACCAAGGCTGAATCCTTGCAGGATCCTGCGGCCGTAGTGATCTCCATCATCGTGGGTTGGGAAAGCGATTAAGACGGCCAGAGCGACCACTGCTAGTGACAGGCTTACGTACAAGCCCTCGCGGATCACTCGAGCCAGTTTGACGTTCCAAAGAACTGGGTTGAAAGCTAGGAGGCCAAAAAGAACCAGAGCAAGATGGTTATTACCGAAACGGCGGCGCGCCAGCCCAGCAGTCAGCGCCGCTGCAGCCAAATAGGCTGCCTGTTCTGCCACCTTGAGGGGAATAGCCGCCAAGGAAGTGGCGCAGATAAACAGCGGATACATCATACCTTTGACGAGCGTAACGTCGTTGTAGGGACCGAGCCAGTGTCCGGCTTTGAGGTAGCGAGCCGTGTGAATGAACAGCTCATCGTCCAATGAGGCATTGGCGATTAGGTGAATGAGAATCGCCCTCCGCAACCAGATGCTAATGGCAGCCATCACAAGCAGCGCTACGTAATATCTCTTCGCAGACATCAAGTAATTGCGTCCAACCCACGGGCTCGCGGGTCGCTTTGTTTTGCTTCCGTTCGAACTCGCCACCTTGGCACGGCTAACAGGCGTTCTTCGGCCTGGTGCCTTCATAGCCAATTCAGATTATCAGTTGCCGATTGAGCGAGCTGAGGTGAATCCGATGGGCTTTCCTGCAGCGCAGACTTTGCGTTTAGACGAAACAAGCAATAGCATCCGACGCGTCGCGGTTCGGGTTTGGAAATTAAATGGCTGCGAGTCTGTATGTAGAAGTATGACGACTACACCTAGCGGAAACAAGGGGTTGAACCTAGCGGAATTGCGCTGAGGGAGCCAGAGGAGGCGTTTTCCGGTGTAGGTTGTCCTAACCGGGTTTCCGGCAGAGAATTTGAAATTGCGCGCCGAGAGGGATGCCTGTGAGCCGAGACTCCAGAAATCGCAGTGACTTCAGGGCATGAGGGAAGTAGAAAAGAAAGTCTGTGCGAAGGATCTCGAATCCAGCCTCGCCCAGAAGTCGTTTGGCATGGGGCGGCGTAAGCGTCTGCACATTGCGGTCAAACACGCACTTTGACATCACGTAACGCGTTCCGGGGTTCCAAGGGTTGTTTTCCCAGAAAGCAAACAGGCCGCCGGGTCGCAGCGACTGAAATATGTATTGAATCGCGCGCCCTCGATCTTCTACGCGAATGTGGTGAAAGACTCCGTTGCAATACGCGAGGTCGGCGCTGGCTGCCGGCACATACTGCTCGAAAGTATGGAAGTTGATAGTGTCGCTGCCATACTCCCTTCTTGCCCGCTCCAGCGAGCGCTCGGAGAGGTCGAGGCCGATGACCTGCCTCAGCCCAAGCAAGTCCTGCAGTAAGACGGTGGTCCCTCCAATTCCGCAGCCATAATCTATGGCAGACTGTGGCACTCGTTGCAAGTCTCGCAAACATGCAGCGAGAAAATTTACACGGCCGCGCGCGAAGTAGTCCTGGCCTTCTCCGCTGACGGCGAGCGCCTGGTTGAGGTCGGTCTCATAGGCCTCAGCGAACTGGTCGAACTCGGCAGCGCCTTTCATCGCCGCCGCAGCCCCAGCACGCTCACGAAGAAACTGGCGAAAATTGTTTGTGTTCCGAGCGTGATGAATAGCGCAGCTGGAATCACCAAGCGCATGGTGTGAGAATAGTCGAGCGCACCAAAGTGTTTGCTTCCCCATGCTCCAACGGCGTACACGGAGGTCGCCAGCCCGGCGATCGTCAGCAGCGCCCCAACAGCAAGCCCGACTTCGAGGGTGATGTAACGGAAAAGGCTGTCCAGAGTCGAATCCGGAGGCAACAGACCTTCGGAAATGGCAAAGAACTTCGTGAACACGGCGAATGCGATTGCCTGAAAACCAAGCAGTACGAAGGCAGCGGCATAGACCAGGGTGTGAACGTCGAACGTTACGCTGCCAACAACCCTAGGAGCGGGCAGCAGCCACAGGCCTAGCAGCAACCCCGCCAGCATGAGCGCCATCCCAGGGTAGAGGAACAACCAGCGCGGGCTGTAGAGCAGGAAAAACCGCAGCGTGCGCCAGCCATCCCGCCACGTTCGCAGATGCGAAGGGCGGTTGCGTCCGTCAGGGGAGAGAGTGGTCGGGATTTCGGTAATCTGCAACCTTAGTAGCGTCGCCTTGACAATCATTTCGGTGGCGAACTCCATACCGGTGGTCCGCAGGCCCATCCACTCGTAAGCTTCCTTGCGAAAGCCGCGGAGACCACAGTAAAAATCTCCCACTGGACTTTGGAAAAACAGTCGTCCCAGCCGAGACAGCGCGGGGTTACCAAAGTAGCGGTGTAGGCGAGGCATGGCCCCCTTCTGGATGCCTCCGCGGAAGCGATTGCCCATGACCAGGTCGGCGCCTTGCCGCAGCGGTTCCAGAAAGCGAAGAATATGGCCAAAGTCGTAGCTGTCATCGGCGTCCCCCATCACAATGTATTTGCCCGAGGCGGCTGCGATTCCTCCCATCAGGGCGCTCCCATATCCGCGCATCTTCACATGCACCACCCGCGCGCCCAAGCGCTCGGCGATCTCCACCGAGGCGTCGCTGCTTCCGTTGTCGGCCACTACGATCTCGCCTGCAACGTTGGCTTCGCGCAGCGCTTTCTGGGCTTTGCGAATACAGGTCTCCAGTGTCGCCGCTTCGTTCAGGCACGGCATCACAACCGAAAGCTCGATAGTTTCCGGTTCTTTCAGGGGCATTACGGACGGCCGATAAAGCGGGTTCGCTCGGGGGGGTGAGGCCACAATTCAACTCGCTATGGAGATCATCTGGGCTTGAACTTTCCAAATATTAACAGTAACTCCCTAAGGGTCGGGAGCGCTATACCTACGATCACAACGGGAACACGCTGGCCGATCCCAGCGGCAAGAGCTACAGCTGAGACTTCGAGAACGGCCTCACCAGATCGGCGTGGAAGTCAGCTCTGGCTGCCGCTGGAGTGCACAACCCTGGATAGAAGTGAAGCCTTATGCAGTAACGTGGACTGAGATAGTACTAAACCCCTTTTGCTAACAGTCCGGCTTACGGCGCGTCTGTAGTATGTTGTACGGGAAGAGGCTGACGTGTGCGCGGCACCCTTCGCGGTGCGGAACCTGCACCTCCTGTGTTCCGTATCTTCACAGCGGCCATTGATTCTTGCTTCAATTCCGCCCAGTCCCAGAAAGAGGCCCTATGTCTATCACCCGACTCTTCGCATGTTTTCTGTTGCTGATTTCGACCCTGGCTCTGTCCGGGCAAACTGTGACCCTCAACTCCGTCGCCGGCGCGACCGCCGCGGCTGACGAGACCAAACAGCCCCCCAAGTTGGAACACTTCGACGCAACCCTGGTCGACAGCACACTCAATCCCTGCGACGATTTCTACAAATACTCCTGCGGCAAGTGGCTGGCGGCCAATCCGATTCCCCCCGACCAGGTTTTCTGGAGCACGGGAAGCAGTCTGGAATTATGGAACGACACAGCCCTGCGCGAAACCCTCGAAGCCGCCAGCACAAACGATCCGAAGCGGGGTGCGGTACAACAGAAAATTGGAGACTACTGGGCCGCCTGTATGGATGAAAGCGGAATCGAAGCGGCCGGGCTCAAACCTCTGCAGCCGGAACTGGACCGCATCGCCGCCATGCAGTCGAAAAAGGAAATCACGCTGGAGATCGCGCATATTCACCATTTATTCCCGGGAGCTTGGGAGGGGGGCGACAATCAGAGCAACGCCGCATTTTTCGGTTTTACCGGGCAGCAGGACTATGACGACGCCTCCAAAGTGGTAGCGCAGATTGATCAAGGTGGCCTAAGCCTGCCAAATCGCGACTTTTATCTCAAGACCGACGACAAGTCGGTGGAACTCCTCAAGAAGTACCGCGCTCACCTGCAGAAGATGTTTGTGCTAGTGGGCGAACCAGAAGCGCGTGCCGCCGACGATGCAGGAACGGTAATTGATCTCGAAACCGCCATGGCCAAGGCGCAGATGGACAACGTCAAGCGGCGCGATCCCAAGAACATCAACAACAAGATGAGTCTGGCCCAGGTCCGCGCGCTTACCCCTTCCATCGACTGGGAGGTTTACCTGAAGGCGGTGAAGGCCCCGGCCAGCGAGCACTACATCGTCACCTCGCCTGACTTCTTCCGCGCCGAGGAGAAACTCCTGGCAGAACATCCCCTCGAGCAGTGGAAGACCTATATGCGCTGGCACCTGATCCACGGCGCTGCGCGCTTCATGAACAAAGCTCTGGTGGACGAGAACTTCGATTTCTTTGCCCGCACCCTGGCGGGTCAGGAGCAACAGCTTCCGCGCTGGCGGCGTTGTACAAGCAATGCCGACCGCGACCTGGGCGAAGCCCTGGGCCAGGCCTACGTCGACCGCGCCTTCCCGCCCGAAAGCAAGGCCCGCACCATCGAGATGGTTCATGCCATCGAGCGGGCGTTAAGTACGGATATCGAGAGCCTGAGCTGGATGACTCCCGCCACCAAGGCACAGGCCATCGTCAAGCTGAAGGGCATCGAAGACAAGATCGGGTATCCCTCGCATTGGCGCGACTATTCCAGCGTAAAGATCACGCGTGAAAGTTATCTTGCCAATGTGGAGCAGGCTTCGTCGTTTGAATTCGAACGTTGGGTGGCGAAGGTTGGCAAGCCCGTGGATCGCACCGAGTGGACGATGACTCCGCCTACCATCAATGCGTACTACGATCCACAACTCAACACCATCAATTTTCCCGCGGGAATCCTGCAGCCGCCGTTCTTCGAAAAAGGCATGGATGATTCGGTGAATTTCGGCGCCATCGGCATGGTCATCGGCCACGAAATTATTCATGGCTTCGACGATCAAGGCCGCAAGTTCGATGCCCACGGAAATCTGCGCGACTGGTGGACGGCCGACGACGCCAAACAATATGACCAGCGGGGCAAATGCATCTCCGACGAATACACCCAGGACGTCCCCGAGGCCGGTCCAGGAGTCAAGCAGAACGGTCTGCTGACCCAGGGGGAAGACACCGCGGACAACGGTGGCATCCATCTCGCGCTGTATGCGCTGGAAGCCGCGCTCAAACAGCAAGGCAAGTCGCTGGACGACAAGGGCTCCGATGGATGGACGTACCGCCAGCGCTTCTTCTTGTCCAATGCCTATTCGTGGTGCGCCAACATCCGGCCCGAGGTGACCCGCTTGATCGTGACCACCGACCCTCACTCCATGCCGGTTTTCCGCATCAACAACGTGGACTCAAACATGCCGGAATTTGCCCAGGCTTTTGGCTGTAAAGCGGGTCAGAAGATGGTCCGGGCCAACGCGTGCCGGGTGTGGTAGGCAAATGAAAATGGGCCAGCTTAAATGCTGGCCCTTTTTGCTGCCCATGTGGAGACAGCCGCCTCGGCTGTCCGGCCTGAGCTTGCCCTGAGCGAGCGTTGCGAGCCGAAGGGGCAAAGCCCGCCCGAACATTCCTAAAGGCAACTAGCGGTTGATGTCCTCTTTGGCCTGCAAACGCTTGACGTAGTTCTGCAAGTTAGACTTGTTGGCATCATCCGCGCCCGTGAGAGCAGTTTGCATCTCCTTGACCGCTTTGTCGAAGTCACCCTGGCCGCTATAAACGCGGGCCATACCGACATGCGACGTCCAGTCGTCGGGGAATTTTTTCGCATTTGAGCGATACAGTGCGAATGCCTCTTCCTGCTTCTTCTCTCCCTGTAGCTGGCGGCCATAGAAGTAGAGTTGCTGCGCCGAGGCCTTCTCCAGGGCCTTGTTGCGGAAGGCCGTGGCGTCGTCTTTGCGGCCCATGGCCTCGAGAATGCGCGACTTGTTCATCACGTTGTCGAAACGCTCTTCCGTCTGGATAGACTGATCTTCATCCTTCAGCGCCTCGTCCAGATTCGTTTTGTTGGCGAGGAAGTAGCTGGCGATATCGTCCCAAGTCTCCCAGTAATATTGATTGAGACCGCGTACTTGCCGGTGAATGCTGGCTTCGACGATGTCGTTTACTTTGACCGCGACCTTGAAGGGCACCGCGACTTTGTCCCAGCGCAGAGTGACTACGGTGGAGTCGGGTTTGACGTCATCAAAGTCGTAGGTCAGCGCGTCGTGGAATTCGGCAGTTTGCGGTTTCACCGTGACCCGCAGCGCGTCTTCGTCCTGCTTGTAGCTGAAGCTTCCCCACGCGGTAGACATCTTCGAGAAGATCACCGTCCACTGAGTTTCACCGGGAATCATGTGCAGGCCGTAGGTCCCCTTGTCGAGCGGCTGGCCTTCAATCGTGACCGGATCGGTGAACGTGAGGGTGGTGTTTTCGTTGGCTCCGGCGCGCCAGACCTCTCCATAAGGCACAACCTTGCCCCAGACTTGGCGGCCATTCACCAGCGGCCGGTGATAGTTGACGGTGATGTCGGTAATGCCGATGCGCTGCGTGACCACGGCATGCTGGCTCTGCCGGGGCAAATCGAGCATCACGGTTTGGGCTTGGCAGATGCTTGCTACTGACCATAGGCCCAAGAACAGAACAATCAGACGAACTCTAGGCATGCAGAATCTGGGCATGGGAAAGCTCCTTTTCGCGCGGAATCGAGCCGCAAATTGAGTCGCAACTTGGATTGAAAAACCGGCATGAACCCGTATGCCGCTTGTGATGTTTGAGTAGACGCATCAGAGGGGCCGTGGTAAGCGCCAAGGGCTAACAGGGGCGGAAGCTCTTTCTTCAGTTTTTCGCCATCCTGAGAGGAGGAAAGATATTTTCTCGTCCCGGCTTGACAAGCCGTGCCGGGAAGTGCAGAATCTTTAAAGGCGAATAAAAAGCGAAAATGCCTCCGGGCTCCACCCCCGGCGTTCCCTGAAATTTTCCGAGGAATCTATGTCTTCCGCAGTGGTTTCCACTTCGGCGGCCCGGGGCCGCCTTTTTGTCTTTGACGATGAAGAAGTTCCGGAAGTGTGCTCGCTTTCAAGTACTCCTAGTCGAGTGCTTGCGGAAGGCCGGAAATCTGCAATCGCCCGCCTGCAATCAACCATCAAAAATCAGCAATCAAAGATCCCCCCAGCCGGCGTGACCCCAGCCTCGCATCTGGAGGTGCGTCCGGCGCCGGAAATGGTTTCCAGCGGAATCGCCGCCCTGGACGTTCTTGCCGGAGGGCTGCCGCGCGGGTGCCTGACCGAAATCTGCGGCCCCGCCTCTTCCGGACGCACCACCTTGCTGCTGGCTGCTCTGGCTGCCGCTACCCGACGCGGAGAATTTTGCACGATCGTGGATGCCAGCGACGCTCTTGATCCGCACTCGGTCGTGGCAGCGGGGGTGGAGTTAGAGCGGTTGTTGTGGGTGCGGTGCGGAGAGGATCCACCACGGAAAATCAGAGGCACGGAAAGAAAAAAATTCAAAGGGAATCAGGCTTCGAAATTTGATGAAGCTGGATCGCGCCCAGCCGAGCATCGTCTGGAACAACTCTTGCGCACTGCGGACCTGTTGCTGGAAAGCGGCGGCTTCGGGCTGGTTGCGCTCGATCTGAGCGATCTTCCGCTGCAGGCGGTGCGCTGTATCCCGCTGGCCACGTGGTTTCGCTTTCGCCGCGTCGTGGAACATACGCCCACGGTTCTGCTCACCCTGGAGCAACAGCCCATCGCCGGAAGCTGCTCCTCTCTGGTGGTGAAGTTGGGAGCGGCAATAACTCAGCCGCTTTGGAAATTTGCCGCACAAACTACAGCTTCATTTGCCGAACCTGCGCACGCGCAATTGTTCACCGGATTGGAAATCACCGCGGAACTGGTGTGCTCGCGCCTGGACCGCAAACCAGTCCGTTCTGCAGCGATCACATTCGTCAGCACAACCGCCTGGGCCGGATGAGGGAATTGAATCAATGAGTCAATGAGTCAATGAGTCAATGAGTCAATGAATCAATGAGTCAATGAATCAATGAGTCAATGAATCAATGAGTCAATGAATCAATGAGTCAATGAATCAATGAATCAATGAATCAATGTCATGCCGTTCGCCTGCATCTTCGTGCCAGATTTTCCCGTGGCAGCGGTATTGCGCGCCGAGCCGGAACTGCGCGCGCAGGCTGTGGCGATTCTTGAAGGCAAGCCTCCACTGGAAAAAGTTTTGGCGGTGAACGAGAAGGCGGAACGCATGAGCATCATGCTGGGCATGACCAAGGCACAAGCCGAACTGTGTCCGGGGCTGGCATTGCGCCCGCGTTCTCCGCTGCAGGAATCCGCGGCCCACGCCGCCTTGCTCGATGGCGCGCAATCGTTTTCCCCGTGCGTGGAAGACGCGGCGGCCGACACCGTGATTCTCGATCTCTCTGGCATGGAGTCTCTCTTTGGGCCGTTGCCGGAAATTGCTCATGCCATTTTCAGCCGCACTGCAGAACTCGGGATTGAAACCAATGTTGCCGTGGCTTCGAATCCGAATGCAGCCCTGCTCGCGGCCCGCGGCTTTTCCGCAGTCACGGTAATCCCCGCTGGTAAAGAAGCGGAACAGCTCGGGTCTCTGCCGGTCGAGGTTTTGTTTGCCGGTCCGCGCGAGGGCGAAGAGAAAAAAGAAGCAGATCGTCTGCTGGAAACGCTGGGCCGGTGGGGAATACACCACTTGCGCGCGCTGGCTGCTCTGCCCAAAATTGCGCTGAGCGAGCGTCTGGGACAAGAAGGTCTGCGCCTGCAGCAACTGGCGCAGGGCGCGGCGTCGCGCACGCTGGTTCCGGTGGAAGCTCCGCTGGTTTTTGAAGAGGCCGTGGAGTTGGAGCATCCCATCGTCCTGCTGGAGCCACTGGCCTTCCTGCTGAATCGTCTGCTTGAGCAACTTTGCGCGCGCCTTGGATCGCGTGCTCTGTCGACCCAGGAACTACGGCTCACATTGGAGCTGGAAAATCCAGCGTCCAATCAACAATCAAAAATCAACAATCAACAATTTCTTCGCACGCTGCGTCTGCCTCTGCCCATGCTCGACGTCCAGCTCTTTCTCAAGTTGCTGCAACTGGATTTGAGTGCGCATCCTCCGGGCGCGCCCATTCGGAAGATCCATCTGGCAGCGGAACCTGCGCGGCCACGCACGGCCCAGGGCGGACTGTTTCGGCCTCCGTCGCCGGAGCCGGAAAAGCTGGAACTCACGCTGGCACGGATTAGCAGCATGGTCGGTGAAAACAAGGTTGGGGCCGTCGAACTGCTGGACACACACCGTCCCGAAGGATTTCGCATGCTGCGTTTTTTGGGTGGAGCGACTCAGGAAACCCAGCGCGGAAACGCTTCCGGGCCGGTGGAAGAAAAACCCGCGGTCACCGCGATGCGCCGCTTCCGTCCTCCGCTGCGTGCCAGCGTGACCCTCGAGAGTGGCCAGCCGGTGCGTGTGTTGTGCGCCAAGAAAAAAGAGGTGCAGGGCGATGTGCTCTGGAAGGCAGGTCCGTGGCGCGCTTCCGGCGACTGGTGGGAGCGGGACACCTGGGCGCGCGACGAGTGGGACATCGCCCTGCAAAACGAAGGCAGCGTAGCTCTCTACCGGCTGGTACACGACTTGCTCGGTGGCGGCTGGTTTGTCGAAGGAACGTATGACTGAAGGGGTTGAATCATTGAGTGATTGAATCATTGATTCATTGCAAGTCACAAATCACTCAATGACTGAATGAGTCAATGATTCAATGTATGTTGAGCTTCACGCCCGCTCCGCTTTCAGCTTCCTCGAAGGCGCTTCCTTGCCGGAGGAGTTAGTCTCCACCTGTGCCCGGCTCGATATGCCCGCCATGGCACTGCTTGATACCGACGGTGTTTACGGCGCGCCACGCTTTCATCTGGCGGCGAAGAAGTTTGGGCGCAAGGCGCACATCGGCGCGGAAGTCACGTGCGAGCCACTCTCACGAAAAACGAGTGTGGCCAAATTTTCAATTGCCAAATGCCAATTGCCAATTGAATCCCAAACTCCGAAGAACTTCCAATCAGCAATCAGCAATCAACAATCAACAATTTCTCCAATCGGCAATCGGCAATTGGAAATTGAAAATTCATTCCGCCTTCCCCTTCTCGTTTCCTCCCGCACCGGCTACCAGAATCTTTGCCGGCTGATCACCAAAATGAAGTTGCGCGCGAAGAAGGGCGAAGGGACGGTTCGGGAAGAAGAGCTGGCAGAGCACGCCCAGGGCCTCATCTGCCTGACCGGCGGTGCGGAAGGGCCGCTGGCGGCGGCTTTGCGGCGAGGCGGCATCGAAGAAGCTCGCCGTCAAGTCGAGCAACTGGCTGGCATTTTCGGCCGTGCCAATGTCTACGTCGAATTACAGCGTCATTTTCAGCGCGAAGAAGAAAATCGCAACCGCATCGCGATCGAGATTGCCCGCTCATTGCATCTTCCTTTGCTGGCTACCAACGGAGTCTGCTACGCCGCTGCAAAAGATCGCGAACTCTGCGATGCCTTCACCGCCATCCGCCATCACCGTACGCTGTCGACAGCCGGGCGTCTGCTGGCGCGCAATTCCGAGCGCCATATGAAATCCCCGCAGGAAATGCAGGAGCTTTTCGCCGACCTGCCCGAAGCGCTCGCCAACACGCTCAAACTTTCCTCCCGCCTCGAATTTACGCTCAACGATCTTGGTTACAAGTTTCCGCGTTATCCCGTGCCCGAAGGCGAGACCATGAACTCATTTCTGCGTGAGCGTGCCTGGGAAAGCTTTCGCCAGCGTTACGGAAGAGCTGCCCCAGACATGCAAACCCGCGCCCGGCGCCAGATTGAGCGCGAACTGGCGTTGATCGAAAAACTTGACCTTGCCGGCTACTTCCTCATCGTCTGGGACCTGGTCCGCTTCTGCCGCGAACAAAATATCCTGGCGCAAGGCCGCGGTTCGGCGGCCAACAGTGCCGTCTGTTATTCGCTGGGCATCACCGCCGTCGATGCGGTGAGCATGGAACTTCTATTCGAACGTTTTCTCTCCGAAGAACGCGGTGAGTGGCCCGACATCGATCTCGACCTGCCCAGCGGGGATGAGCGCGAAAAAGTTATCCAGTATGTCTACCGGCGCTACGGGGAGCGTGGTGCGGCGATGACCGCCAACGTCATCACCTATCGCAATCGCATGGCGGCGCGGGAAATGGGCAAGGCCCTGGGCTTCGATCCTGAAACGCTCAACAAAATTTCCGCCGCTGTCGCCACTTGGGAATTCCGCGACGAAAATGACGCACTCGACCGCCGCTTTCGCGATGCCGGTCTCGACCTGAACCATCCGCGCCTGCGCAAGTATTACGAACTGTGCCTCGCCGTGCAGGACATGCCACGCCATCTCGGCCAGCACTCCGGCGGCATGGTGATCTGCCAGGGACAACTCGACTCCGTGGTTCCTCTCGAACCCGCCTCCATGCCTGGGCGCGTGGTGGTGCAGTGGGACAAAGAAGATTGCGCCGACATGGGCATCATCAAGGTCGACTTGCTGGGCCTCGGCATGATGGCCGTGCTCAAGGATTCGATCGAGTTGATTCGCCGTCACTATCGCGAAGAAGTCGATCTGGCGCATCTTCCGCAGGAAGATCCCGCAGTGTATTCCGCTTTGCAGCAAGCCGATACCGTGGGCATGTTTCAGGTGGAAAGCCGCGCGCAAATGTCGTGCCTGCCGCGCCTGCGGCCGAAGCGCTTTTATGACATCGTGGTGCAGGTGGCGATCATCCGGCCGGGGCCGATTGTCGGACAGATGGTGAATCCTTTTCTCTTGCGCCGTCAGGGACGCGAAGAGGTTTCGTATCCGCATCCTTCGCTCGAACCAGTGCTCAAGCGAACCCTCGGCGTGCCGCTTTTTCAGGAACAACTGTTGCGGCTGGCCATGATCGCGGCCAATTTTACGGGAGGCGAAGCGGAAGAACTGCGCCGCGCCATGGGCTTCAAGCGATCGCAAGCGCGCATGAAGGAAATCGAAGCCAAACTCCGCGCCGGCATGACGCACAACGGGATCTCGCCCGAGGCGCAGGAAAAAATCATTCTCTCGATTACTTCGTTTGCGCTTTACGGATTTCCCGAATCGCACGCGGCCAGCTTCGCGCTCATCGCGTATGCCAGCGCTTATCTGAAGTCTCACTACCTGGCCGCGTTTACGGCTGCGCTGCTCAACAACCAGCCCATGGGTTTTTATTCGCCGGCAACCATCGTCAAAGACGCGCAGCGCCACGGCCTGAAAATGCTGCCGGTGGATGTGACGCGGTCGGAGTGGAGGTGCACGCTGGAAGCCGTGGCCAGTTGCCAGTGGTCAGTGGCCCGTGAAGCCGTTGATCGTGGGTCGTTAGTCGTTGGCCAACAAACATTTCCGATTTCCGATTGTCAATTTTCGATTGACACTAAATCAACAATCAACAATCAGCAATCAACAATTTATTCCCCCATCGGCAATCGGCAATCGGCAATCGAAAATTGCCTCCGCCTTGGTTTGCGCTATGTCCGCGGGTTGCGCGAAGACGCTGCCCAGGCGCTGGTACGCGAACGGGAGTGTGCTCCGTTCACTTCCATTCACGATTTGACGCGCCGCGTTCCCGAACTGCGCAAGGATGAGCTGAATACGCTGGCGGAAATCGGTGCGCTGAATGTAATAGGAAATCCACTGAAGCGCAACGACAGATTTCCGATTGTCGATTTTCGATTGCCGATTTTGGAGCCGACATCCAATGGAATTCCAATCGGCAATTGGAAATCGGCAATTGGAAATTCCTTTCACCGCCGCGACGCGCTCTGGCAGGTGGAACGTGCCGTGCGCGACTCCGGCCCGCTGCTCGATTCTTTGCCCGAGCCCGATTCTCCTTCGCCGCTCCAGCCCATGAATCACGAAGAGCGGCTGGTCGCCGACTTTCACGGCACCGGCCTGACTGTGGGGCCGCATCCCGTGGCGTACCGTCGCGCCTGGCTCACGGCCATGGGCATTCGCCGCGCCAGCGAACTGCGCGACATTCCCAGCGGCCGGCGTCTTCGCATTGGCGGCTGCGTCATCACTCGCCAGCGCCCAGGCACTGCCAAGGGATTTGTTTTTGTCAGCCTGGAAGATGAAACCGGCGTGGCCAACGCCATCATCACGCCCGATCTTTTTCACCGCAATCGCCTGCTGCTGGCCAGCGAGCGATTCCTGGCGATTGAAGGTATCCTGCAGAATCAGGACAACGTGATTTCCGTGAGAGCCGAGCGTGTGCTGCCACTGTTTGTTACGAAAGCCGAAACCGTCTCCCACGATTTCCACTGAGCCCGGATGCGAGAAACCAGAACTGAGAACTGAGAACTGAGAACTGCTCACTGCTCGGGCGCATTCTCCGCAGGCGCAAGCGGCAGCCTGGCCGCTCCTCGCATGATCTCGCGCTCCTGCGGCGAGAACATGCCCTTGAAGCGATCAGAATTGATGATCTGCTCACGCTGGGCCGGAGGCATGGCGCGCAGGTCGCCGATGGCCGTGCTTACCATGTGGCGGCGTTCCGGAGCAAGCTGCTGCATCTGGCCATGAATCTGCCGGGCCTGCTGCTTTTGTTCCGGCGTCAGGTGCTCCCATGTCTCCATGCGATTCAGCACCTTCTGCTGCTGCTCGGGAGGCAGGTTGGAGAAGTGATGCAGCTGCTGCCGGTACCGTTGTTGCTGCTGCGGGGACAGCCGACTGAAGTTCGGATCCTTCTGCAACGCCCGCTCCTGCTCTGCGGGGGGCAAGTCTTTGTTACGCCGCAGCCAATCCCCGGCATGACCTTGTTGCCGGCGTTGCGCTCGGGCCTGCGGCTGGGGGTGACCTTGCGGCTGCTGCGGACGACTCTGATTCGGTCGGGGGGGCGGTGGTGGTTGCGAGCGGTGCTGCGCCAGACAGGGAGAGGTCAGCGCCAGCGCTGCAGCCAGCGCAGCCGTCCGCACCCATCCCGCCATGAGTTTTGCCCGCATCCCCTGCCTGTCATCCACCGCTGGTTCACTCACCTCATCCATTCGTGCCCTTAGCTTCGGACTCCGCTTTAACTACGGGTTAGCCTCCACGTCGTGCTGCACCTGTAGATCGTCGAGCAGCTCAAAGTCGGAATAGAGGTCGTGATTCTTCTCCAGAGCCTGCAGATCGCTCACCGCAGTGCCCGGTTCCGCCTGCGCCTGTGTTTCCATGATCGCGACGCGCTCCCCTTCGCCGGGCTCGTATATGCCGCTGTTACGCGCAAAGAACAAGCCCACGCCAATTCCCATGAGCACGGTAAGCGAGGCGGCCAGCACCGGCCGCCGGAACCATGCCAGCCAGCCCGCTTGCGGCTTGGCCATCTCTTCCCGCAGGCGCGCCTGCAGGCGCACATCAAAATATGGCGATGGCTCCGGGGTCTGCCACTCGTCCAGTAATGCCATGGTTTGGCGGAGCTCTTCCAGCTTGCCCACGCAAGCCCCGCAGGTCGCCAGATGTCCGCTGATCTCCGGTGTGCTCTCAGCCAGACCCGACGCCAGGTCCGGCATCCTCTCACGAATCTCATCGCACTTCATAACCGCATCCCCTTGATCTTTCTTTGCCTGTGTCACTTCGTCCAAACAGAACGCAACTCCTAGAGAAACTCTTTCAACTGTTCCCGCAGCGCTTCATAAGCCCGAAAGAGCAGCGACTTGGTCGCCGACTCGCTCAACTTCAATACCTCTGCAATCTGCTTGTAGTCCATCTGCTGATACTTGTGCATGATTACCGCCAGCCTCTGCCGCTCCGGCAAGGCCTCCACCTTGCGCCGGATCCCCGCCAGCCGCTCGCGCCGCACCATCGACTCTTCGGCCGTCATGGTGCCGTCGGCCACATCCAGCGTGGTGCCGGTTTCTTCGTCCGGTTCATCCAGGCTGGCCATCACCTCCGGCCGCTCGTGACGGGTATCGCGCGCATGATTCACCGCCAGGTTGGTCGCAATGCGGTACAGCCAGGTGGTGAACTTCGCGCTGGCTTCGTACGTCTCCCGCGAACGATACACCCGCAGGAAAACTTCCTGCGCCAGATCTTCTGCCGCCGCCGTATTGCGGGCCATGCGATACATGAAACTCACCAATGGCCGGCGATACTTTTGCACCAGGTAGTCGAAAGCCGACTGGTCACCCGCCTTCACCCGCAACATCACTTCAGCGTCGGTATAGCTGACACCATCGACCAGCGCGGGTTGCAACGCTTTCGTTGGGGGCGGTGCTCCGGCACCCATCAGCACACCCCGGTCTATGGCGGCAGTGCCCACACTAGGTGAAACCCGGTTGCGGGCCGAAAGTTGTTCTTTTTCTTCCTCGGAAGGAGCCCTCGAAGTCCCTGCAGATGAGGGAGATACATCGGACCGGGAGGGTTTGGATTCGGCAGACATTGGCGACCGGAAATGAACTACGGTGCGGGGCATGCGGCATGACGGGTTCGAGCCCGCCCCATGCCCTGCCGCCGATAGGCTACCACGCCCGAAAGCACCGTCCAAATGGCATGGCCTACGGCTCGAACCTAGAGCCGCGCTCCCGACGGGCAGTAGCACCAGTCGAACTCCTTTCCGTTTGGGTAATCGAAAACGCCGCTTTTTATGGCTTCACGCCCAACGCCTGAATTCCTGGCTTTGGGATACGGGCCAGCTTGGAATAAAAGATCCTAAAGTCCGTTATCCCCAGTGAAACTCCTCTCGCGCAAAGCTCAGAAGGCGGGGCCGATGGTAAATCCTTTCGATCTCAAGACAGCACTCCTGGCGAAGCACGCGCAACATGTTGTGCTCATCCATTTTCCGATCGCGTTGTTTATCGCGGCAGTGGCGTTCGACCTCATCGCGCAACGGACGAAGCGCCACAGTCTCGCGGACGCGGCATACTACAACCTGCTCGCGGCAGCGATTTCAACGCTTCCAGTCCTCGCCACGGGCATCCTCGCCTGGCAGTTCCAGCTCGAGGGGCAGAAGCTCAAGGGCATCCTGTTGCTGCACCTGGTACTTGCGTGTATTTCAAGCGTGATGATCTGTCTGGTCTGGTGGTTACACTTCCGCGCGCGGCGGCGGACAGAAGTCTCGCCGAGCTATCGTCTGGCGGTTGAATTTCTGGGCGTCGCTCTCATCGCGCTGACCGGGCACTTGGGCGGCTTTCTAAGCGGCGTCAACGGACCCGGCTAGACTTTGTAGCGCCGGCATCTTGCCGGCTGTCCCCGAGAGCCTGCTCTGAGCTTGCCGAACGGGCGTCCCGCCCTCGGCCCCGCGAATGTCCGCACGATCTCCCCTTCTGACAGAACTTCCCGCTTTCACACACAATTCATTCAGAGGAGGAAATCGGTGGAATAAAAACGCCTCCCGCCAGTTATCACCTCAGAACGCCGCAAGCCCCGGAGGGCAAATGGCTGACAGGAAGCAAGATCTTATCGATCAGAAGTTGCAGGATCTCAACAACGATGGCATCGACCGTCGCGGTTTCTTGAAATGCATGGCATGGGCGGGTACAGGACTGGTCTGGACCATGGCCGGCGGCATTCCGGTATCTCGGGCCTTCGCCAAGAACACCGGCAAGTACGCCAGCAAAGGTGGGAACTTCAGCTTTGTTCAGATCAGCGACAGCCACATGGGATTCAACAAACCGGCCAATCCGGACGTAGTCGCGACCCTGCAGGCCGCGGTGGACAAGATCAACGGGCTGGCAAACGCGCCGGAGTTCTTGCTGCACACCGGCGACATCAGCCACCTCTCGAAATCCGAACAGTTCGACAACGTAGATCAGATTTTAAAAGGCGCCAGCGCGAAGGACGTTTTCTTTGTGCCCGGCGAACACGACGTGCTCGACGATAACGGAAAGTCGTTCCTACAACGGTACGGGCGCAACGCCAAGGGCTCGGGCTGGTACAGCTTCGACCACAAAGGCGTGCACTTCATCGGGCTGGTGAACGTGCTGAACCTGAAGGCGGGAGGGCTTGGCTCGCTCGGCGGCGAGCAGCTCGAGTGGATGGAAAAAGACGTCAAGCATCTCAAGCACAGCACGCCCATCGTGGTGTTCGCGCACATACCCCTGTGGTCGGTGTACCCGGATTGGGGCTGGGGCACTGAGGACAGCGCACAGGCGCTGGGCTACCTGAAGAAGTTCGGTTCCGTGACCGTGCTGAACGGGCACATTCACCAGACCATGCAAAAGGTAGAAGGAAATGTGACCTTTCACACCGCGATGTCGACCGCGTTTCCGCAACCGCAGCCCGGCAAGGCGGATTCTCCGGGACCGATGAAAGTGCCGGCGGAGCAGTTGCGCACCCTCTTGGGAATTACCGATGTGAATTACGTCCGGGGCCAGCATTCCCTGGCGGTAGTTGACTCGACCCTTGGATAGGCCGCGAACGCTCCCGTCCGAACACACAAGATCAGCGTAAGAGGAGCAAAAGCCGGAAAGGAAACAAGGAAAATGACGAGGAAAAAAGTGTGGGTTGCAAGTTTGGCGACGCCGCTAACGATTGCGCTGCTGTTATTCGCGGGATCATCGAGCGTCAAGGCGAATTCTGACCAGTCCTCGGCGGTAGCCGCGGAGGTGAAAATTGATAATTTCAGTTTTGGCCCGCAGACGCTCACCGTTCCCATAGGTACTACCGTCACCTGGACCAACCGTGATGATATTCCCCATACCGTGGTCAGCATAGACGGTGTGTTCAAGTCCAAGGTGCGGGATACGGACGAAAAGTTCTCCTACACGTTTGACAAGGCGGGAACGTATGCCTACTACTGCTCGATCCATCCGAAGATGACTGGCAAGGTCGTGGTGGTGCAGTGAGACTGCGGCGGGTCATCGAGTGATCGCTCGAGTCAATTGATGACGCCGAATGGGAAGACGTCGGTCTACCGCTATCGGCGAACTGTAACCGCCCTATTTTCTGGCGGAAGGATTGAAGTGATTCCCTCCTGGTGGCCTTTTTCGGCCGAATTCCTTCCAGCGCCCCAGGAAAACCGAATGGGAGCGATAGACAATTTCGATTGGACTTGGGCTTGAGCGCCGCCTAAAGTCCTGGGAGTGCCGCATACCCGCGCTCGAATCCGAAGTATCGTAGGCCCGGTACCCGTGCAAGAACCTGCCCGTGCGATGTTCCGTCCTCCCTTCCGGAACTACCAGTTCGACAGCGTCTACGATGAAATGTTTTCAGCGCCGGGCGAGCCGCGTCCGCACTATCGCGCTCTTTTTCAAACACTTCTGGAGCTGCCTCCCGAAGAAATGCGCAAGAGTCAGCAGGCGGCGGACCTGTCGTTTCTGCATCAGGGGATCACCTTCACGGTCTATGGCAACGAGGAGGGAACCGAGCGCGTTTTTCCCAACGATCTTCTACCGCGGATCATTCCCCATCACGAGTGGCGCAAGATCGAAACAGGCCTCACCCAGAGAATTGCGGCACTAAACCTGTTCTTGGAAGACGTCTACCACCGCGGAAGAATTCTGGCGGATGGCATCGTGCCCCGGGAACTGGTTTACAGTTGCCGCCACTTCCGGCGGGAGATGCGCGGCCTGGCTGTGCCCCGGGGAATTTACGTCAGCGTCTGTGGCACGGACCTGGTGCGGCTTCCCGACGGCAGCTTTGCCGTGCTGGAAGACAATCTGCGCGTCCCGAGCGGCGTCTCCTACATGCTGGCGAACCGCAAAGTTCTGAAAAAGGTCTTTCCCACACTCTTCCGCGACTATGGGGTTTGCCCCGTCGATCATTACGCCCAGGCTCTGCTGGCAACCCTCCGCGCGCTGAGCCCGCTGAACTCCACCAGCCGTCACGAGCCCACCGTCGTGCTGCTTACACCGGGAGTCTTCAACTCGGCGTACTTTGAACACACTTTTCTGGCGCAGCAGATGGGTGTGGAGCTGGTCGAAGGCCGCGATCTTCTGGTCCACGATAACGTCGTCTACATGCGCACCACGGCAGGCCTGAGGCGCGTCGACGTAATCTATCGGCGAGTGGATGACGATTTTCTGGATCCGCTCTGCTTCCGGCGGAACTCCAGTCTGGGCGTGCCCGGATTGTTCAATGCCTATCGTGCCGGCAACGTGGTGCTGGCCAATGCCATCGGTACAGGCATCGCCGACGACAAAGCGATTTACGCATACGTGCCCGCAATCATCCGCTACTACCTTTCGGAAGACCCCATCCTGAACAATGTCGAGACCTATCTGCTGACCGATAGTTCGCAACGGAATTACGTGCTGGAACATCTGGACGAACTGGTGGTCAAAGCGGTGGGTGAGTCCGGAGGCTACGGAATGCTGATCGGTCCGCATAGCACCCCGGAACAGAGAGAAGAGTTCCGCCAGAGGATCCAGGCCGATCCTCGAAGCTACATCGCGCAGCCGACCTTGCGGCTTTCACGGGCGCCGTGTTTCCTCGAAGGAGAAGCGCAAGCCCGTCACGTCGATCTGCGTCCTTACATCCTTTACGGCGAGAACGTCACGCTCGTGCCCGGTGGGCTCACGCGTGTAGCCCTGCGTCGCGGCTCGCTCGTGGTCAACTCTTCACAAGGCGGGGGCAGCAAGGACACCTGGGTGCTGCGCGCATGAACCAAGGCAGGGGAACTACCATGCTCTCCCGGGTCGCGGACAGTTTGTACTGGATGAGCCGCTATCTGGAGCGGGCCGAGCACACCGCGCGTTTGATTGATGTGGACTTGCAGTTGCGCCTCGACCAGTCCCCGGAAGCAAGTTCAGGGCGATGGCTGCGGCTGCTCGAAGCCTCGCAGGCGCCTCCTCCCGAAGATGGCAAAATCGACGCCGCGACTCTCACCCACATTCTTACCCTCGACAAAAGCAATCCCTCGTCCATCATTTCGTGTGTGGCCGCCGCCCGGGAGAATCTGCGCCAGGTCCGCGAGCAGTGCAGTTCGGAAATGTGGGAGCAACTCAATCGCCTCTATCTGCAGGCGAATAACACAGTTTCGAACGAGGCTTGGCTGCTGCACTCCCATGTGTTCTTTCGCGCGGTGCAGGAAGGCGCGCACCTGTTTCAAGGCGTAACCGACTCCACCATGGCTCATGGGGAGGGCTGGCAATATATCCGGTTGGGGCGCTTCGTGGAACGTACCGATGCACTGGCCAGGCTGATCGGCGCACACTTCACCCGGCTGCCCCAATCTCTGGACCAGGCCGTAGAGAGCGAAGAGTACCTAGAGTGGGTGGGACTGCTAAAATCCTGTGCGGCATTTGAAGCGTATTGCAAGACCTACACGGCCGAACTGCGGCCGTTGCGCGTGGCCGAGTTTCTTCTGTTAAACCCCAGCTTCCCGCATTCGGTGCGCTTCTCCGTGGATATGGTGCATGCGGCCTTAACTGCGATCGGGGAGTTAACCGAGCGCAAGGCGGAGCAACCGGTGCGTCTGGCCGGACGCTTGCGCGCAACTCTCAGCTTCAGCCAGATCGAGGAAATCATGGCCTCAGGAGCAAACTCCTATGTGCAGAGCGTGCGCTGGCAGTGTGCGCAAGCCCACGACGCCATCCACCAGATCTATTTTGATTATCCGGTTGAATCGGCACTGGTGGCTTGAGGGCCATTGAGCTTCGGCCTGCAGGTAGATTGGGAGTGTCTTGCAAGTGTTCTGGAGGGGCAGGACTTTCACGGCTGCCCCGGAGCCGCAAAGCGGCGGCATTCATTGGCCCCGGACGTGAGTCCGGGGTAGCAACGCGAGGGAGAGCGAGTCCCGTCAGGGACGGCACCAGTTCTCACGCACACTCTTTAGCCTGAGGGATGGCCGTTTCCATCCCTGAACATTGATGAGGCCTTACACACGAAGGACATAGTGATCTACTCGATCCGGCATACGACCACGCTCCTCTACGAGCCCGCCGTGCGCGAAAGCGTCATGGAAGTGCGCATGCAGCCGCGGAGCGAGGCCAACCAGCGCTGCCTCAGCTTCCATCTCGACGTAAACCCTGCGGCCAACATCATGCAATACCGCGATTTCACCGGGAACACGGTGCATCACTTCAATATCGCCGGATCTCACACTCAGCTCAAAGTTACCGCCCAATCTACGGTGGAGGTACAGTCGGTGACGGTTCCGCGCGCCTCTGACGCCGGCGACTGGGCAGATCTCGACGCCTTGGTCGCCTCCGACGACTATTGGGAAATGTTATTGCCCAGCGAGTTTGCCCGGCCTAGCGAAACCCTCGGACACCTGGCCTCGGAGCTCAATTGCGAGCGGCGCGGCAGTCCCCTCGGTCTGCTTACCGAACTGAATGAAGGCATTTACAAATCGTTTGCCTATGTACCAAACAGCACCAGAGTGGATTCGCCAATTGACGAAGCTCTGCGCACGCGCCAGGGAGTGTGCCAGGACTTCGCGCACATCATGATCGCGCTCGTCCGTCCACTCCACATCCCTTGCCGCTACGTCAGCGGCTACCTGTTTCACCGCGATGCCGCCGAAGAGAAAGATCGCTCCCTGGAAGGAGCCTCGCACGCATGGGTGGAGGCCCTCGTCCCCCGTTTAGGTTGGGTCGCGTTCGACCCGACCAACAACCTGGTCGGTGCCGATCGCCACATTCGCATCGCCATCGGCCGCGACTACGCGGACGTTCCGCCCACTCGCGGCGTGCACAAGGGCGAGGCCAGCAGCAAACTCAGCGTGTCCGTGACGGTGAGTCCTTCCGACGCCCCGCCGCCCGAGGAGTCTGCCCCCAGCATCGTCATCCAATCCCGCCCTGTGTTTGCGCGGATCAACTCCCGCACCGAACACGAACAACAGCAGCAACAGTAGAGGCGAAACTTGACTTCCTCGTAATCGGAAGATTGGAACCAAAGGATATGTATTCGTTTGCCGGGCGTTAGCGCGGGGGAAGAGTAAAGGACAGCGTAATTCTGGTTTGGGTGTCGACTGCGCTGCCATCCACCAGGTGCGGCTTGAATCGCCATTGCCTCACGGCCGACGTTGCCGCGCCGACTAGAGCAGCCTGCCCGCTCACCAGACCCACATCTTGTACCGTACCGTCTTTGCCGATGTGCAGGTCCAGCACAACCGGCCCCTGGATTTCCCGCCGGCGAGCCTCTTCGGGATAGTCAGGCTCGACCCGATGAAGCAAGCTGCTCTCCGCGGCGTCTGCGGAAAGCCGAATCGTGCGCGCCGGCCAAACCGGAGACGAGCGCTGTGCTTCAGTGCCCTTCGCACTTTGCTTCTCGACCGGCGCAGAAGGAACGGTGGGCAAAGCTTCTTTTCTGTTTTCGCGAATCGGGTGAGTACCCGCCGGAGGACTGGCGGCCGCAGCGCGACCCTCGGACGGTGCAGCCGGTGCCCCCACATTTGATCCGCTCATCGGAGAAGTACCAGCCGCGGGCAGGGAATCAGAAGTTGCATTCCCCGTGGCCCCGGTCGGGGGTGGCGAGGCATTCGCGGGACTGGTGTTCTGATCCGGGGTTTTCAGTGCGGTCCCGCTTGCGGATTTCGCCTTGTGCGCAAACTCAGCCACGGGGTTTCGCCCGCTCAAGCGAAGACCAACCAACACGCTCAGCAGGACGGCGCAAGCCAGAACAACCACTCCGAGAACAACAGTCACAACATCGAGCTTACGGCCAACTTTGGGGCTGGCCGGCTCTGGATGAAACACCGCTGATTCAATTCTGCGTGTTTCCCTTTCCGCAATCGAGCCCTCCTCAGGGCCTGTCACCGGGGAGAATGCATCCGGGGCTTCGCTCAACCGATGCTCACTAACCGCCCGCAGCTTCTGGAGCGCCAGGTCGCTGGACAGCTCCGCGTCGTAGAGGGGCTTCGCGGCTTCGTTTAGATCGGCGTGCGGCGCCGACTCGCGCACGTCCACACTCCTCTGCAGCGGGTCATAGCCGGTTTTCAAAGTCGTGGCCGGCTCCTCCTCACCGGGATGATGATCTTCCATGCTGCTCGGGGTGGGCGAGTTGCCCAGCTCCTCCGGGGCAAGGAACATGGCAGACTCGAACTCCTTCAGGAGTTCTTCCCGCACCTGCTGCAGGGATGCAGCATCAGGCGTCGGCTCAGCTGAAGCGTGAACTTCCGGCAGCATCGGAACGGTGGGCGCCTCCTCCTCAGCGGGGTGATGATCTTCCAGGCTGCTAAGGGCGGGTGGTTTGATTATCTCTGCCGGCGGGACCATCGGAGATTTGAACTCCTTCACGAATTCTTCCCGCTCCAGGGATGCAGTGCCCGGCATGGGCTCAGCTGAAGCCTGAACTTCCGGAAGCGCCGGAATAGTGAGCGATTCACCCTCACCGGGATGATGATCTCCCAGGCCGCCAGGGGCGGGTGATTTTCCTTTCTCCTGCGGCACCGTCAACTCCGGGACCGCCAACGCCGGAGACTTGAACTCCTTCAGCAGTTTTTCCCGCTCCTGTTCCAAGGATGCGGCATCGAGCGTGGCCTCCCCTGAAGCACGGACTTCAGGAAGCGTCGGAACAGTAGGGGACTTACCCTCAGCGGGGTGATGATCTCTCAGGCTTCTAAGGGCGGGTGATTTCCCCATCTCCTTTGGGACCGTCAACTCCGGGACCGACACTGGAGACTTGAACTCCTTCAGCAGTTTTTCCCGCTCCCGCTCCAGGGATGCGATATCTGAAGCGGGCTCCGCAGACATAGGGCCTTTCGGATGCGTCGGCCTGGAAGGTGCAACGACTGCAGGAACTCGTTCCCGGCCCTTGCAAATGGGACAGACTTCAAGATCGGCGGGAAAGTACCGGTGGCACTTGGCGCAGGGCAGGCCGTAGCCAACTTGCCGTGGTCGGGGCGCATCCATGATTCAACTCTCTCCGAGGCTGCGGGAATCGGCTGGCCATTCCCGATTCGCGCTGCATACCCCTCTAGTGTAAGCACTTTCGCCCGGGGACTGAAATGCCGGGAGTACATCTGGCAATGCTGTCCGGTGGTGTCAACTCGCAGCTCACGCCCCGTCTCCGGTGATTGCGTCAATGAACTCCCGCAATTCGTCGTGGCGGGCGCAATTCAGCGTCACCTGAGACTAATCCGCTCAGTCATACCATTTCGCCAGCGATTTCCAGGGTCCGGGAAACGACCGTCGCGTACACCCGTGCTGACTTGAAAGATCACCGGCGAGTGACAGCCGTATTGAGGCCGAATTCTCGGCCCAAGTTTGCCCCAAATGTCTGTGTCTGATAGAAATAAAAAGGAATTTTGCTGGGGTTAGCAGGGCGCTTAACTCAGCGGTAGAGTGCCATCTTCACACTCTACCGAGACACGTAGAATCAGAGAGTTAGAAGGCACATTGGGAGCGGAAAAGCACGTTTAGAGCAGGCGGGTACTGGTTCCGTTCCCACGTTCGTTCCCAGATATTGCACCACTTTTCGGCACTCAGTTGTTACCGGGGAGCGGTGGCAATCTCACGTAGCAGGCGGGTATCTGGCAGTAAAAAATGGTCGCTTCGATACTGGCATGGCAAGGGAAAAAGAAGCCGCTGCTGGTGTAAATGACTGCGATGTCTCACTAGTTTCCGTGCGGAGTCTCGTCCCAGTACATCCGGCATCAACTCCTCGATGATGGCATTCGCTTGTTCTTTCAACCCCTCCGGGTAATAGTGAAAATCGCGACTCCAAGAAATTTCTGGGGCGAGCGAACTGGGCTGAAGGGCTATGACGCGACGGCCAGACCTTCAAGAATCGTAACACCGCCTGCGAATCAGTGACAGAGCAGAGCTATCGGTTTGCCCTTCTGGAGCGCGGCCACACCCCGTCCACACGCTTCATTGGGCAAGGCCTATCCTCTTGATTAATCTGACCAATTCGCTTGCGCCCCGATCGAGCAACTGAGTCTAGATCAGTTGTTCAAGAGTTTTCGCAAACGCATGAAAACAAATGTGCGGCTATCAAGCGCTAGTGCGCGAGGAAATCTCGGATGAGAAGTGGACTCCAGTGTAGGTGATTGATTTTAAAGATGGTGAGCGCGGTAGGAATCGAACCTTCAACCTACTGACTAACAGTCAGTTGCTGCGCGGCTGCCCAGCCCACTTTCGTGTGCAGCGCAGATGCACTGTTGCATCGTTCAAAAGGGTCTTTCCTCTTCGACTTTTGCTTCAAAAGCAAAAAGCCCGCGAGCGTAGATGGCATCAGCGGGCTTGAATCTCTTCAGGTGTATATCGTCAAGCTGCTCTAACGCGGCAGTCCCCTTGGGAAGGCGGCAGGCTAACGCGGCATAGCTGACGGTTGTTTCGCCCCGCGCTTTCGCAGCCTGCCTGCTGTGCGGCGAATCACAGACAGGGAGGATCGGCGGTAGCTAACCTAAGACTGCAATTAACTTTGCCCGGCCTTGGCCGACCGTAGCTTTGATGGGTGTTTGCGGTGACCGCCGGGCTGCAAAAGAGGAGGTATCCCCATGCCCCTCGATCCTCTGGAATTCCGTACTTCCTTCCAAAGACTCCTCGCAGGACTCATACTGATTCTCGTTCCCGTGACTGTTCTTGGCTTCTATGTCGCGTTGCAGGGGGACAGCCACGTTCGCCAGATGAATGGCGACCATTTCCGTACCCTCACGGCAACATCAGCAGAGATCGCCTCCAGTTTTGTCGGAGAGTCCGTGAAGGATGTAGGTGCGATCGCAAACCGACCCAGCGTTGCACAGGCCGTCACTTCTGCCGACCGACCTTACGAACACCTCAGTGAAGAGGCGGTGCGGAGCAAAATGGACGCGATTGAAAATAAATGGAATACGTCGGAAGACGATGGTCTTTCCCGCGGTATTCTGACCTCCGACCTGGCGCGCGAGTTGCGCCGGGAGTGCGAGCTAAATGTAAGACTGCTGAAGCTCACCGTGGCGGACATGAGCGGGGCGACCATCGCCGCAACCGACAGGCCCTCCCACTACTTCCAGGTCGACCGCGAGTACTGGCGTTTGATCTCCTCGCAGGGGCAGGGAGCCATTCATGTATCGGACCTGCGCTACGACGAGCAGAACCGCCTCTACTACCTCAACGTCGCCTATCCGATCCTGGAGGAAGGTACGGGTCGGTTCATTGGCGCGGTCACGGCGCTGGTCGATCTATCCCCGCTATTCGCGCAACTGAACCGGCAGCAGATCGGGCGCACAGGGCGTCTGTTCCTGGTGCGCGACGACGGGGTAGTAATCCAGGCTCCGGGCGTGACTCCCGGCATGAAGATCAAGTCCGAGGAATACGCCGCGGTCCGCGACGCGATGGGAACGCTGCGGGGCCGGGAAGCTGGATACATCTACGCCACCCTACCCAAGGGCGAATCGTACTTGATCGGATTCGCCGACACCGGGCTGCGAGAGGCCTACGGGAATCTGCCCTGGATTGTCCTGGCCAGCCAGGAAGAACGCGAGGCCATTGGTCCCGTACGCGGCATGGCTGGGTTCGCGCTGTTGATGATGATCTTGGCACTGTTGATGATGACGCTGCTCGGTGCCTATGTATTTCTGCATCGCAAACAGAAATTGGCGGACATCGAGGGGCCGCCGGAAGACAACCAGCGCTCGGCAGCGGCATGAGGCAGCCCAGCGCGGGCAATCGACGGCGCCGCAATGGTGAGGAAGAAAGCCGGGGAATTTGTTGTCTGGGGGAGAGGATTCCTATGTTGGTGGCAGTCCCACAGGCAAAACTGTATGACTCTGATCACATTCTCTCAGCAGCCCAGTTCCTCATGGCAAACGCGCGAGCGCTCGAGCCGCAAGACACTTTCTCGTGCTCAGCATGCGACCGGAAAATGCGTCGTCCTATCTCACTAGCCCCACAATCAGGTCGCTAGGCCCAGGCATATTGATCCTGCGTACGTCGGTAAAACCCGCACCCTTCATCCAGCGGATGTAGTCGGACCCACTGTAACTGGCACCCGCGTCTGTGGCGACAAGCATGTTCAGAGAGAACAATGCCGCGTGTTGCGGCCCGGTTTTGTCGGGATCGAGGATGAAGTCTTGCACGACGAGGCGCCCGTTCGGCGCGAGTGCCTGGTGTGCACGACGGAAGATGTCACGGTTCTGTCCCTCGGAAAACATGTGGCAAATCGCGTTAAGCATGACGATGTCGAAGCCGGAGCCAAAGTCGTCCCGCAACATATCACCAGGGCGAAGGCTGACTTGCCCCGAGACGCCGGCCTTGCTGACATATTCAGCCGTGAGGGGCACGACCTCTGGGACGTCGAGGATTTCGCACTGCACATCCGGACCAGCTTTGGCGAAGGCGATAGAGTAGGCCCCGGAGCCGCCGCCGAGATCGAGGATGCGGCGAACGCCGAATATGCCCAGGGCTATCGCCACAAGCGGAGCGCGATCTTTGGCGTTGTGTTGCATGCCCGCAATGAAGTTGCGCGTCCATTCTGGGGTATCGTCGCCATCGACGCGGACGCGGATGCGGGTGCCCGTGCGCACAGCGTCGGTTAGTGTGCTCCAGCGATGCCAGATGTTAGCTGTGTGCAGCAGACCATTGCGGTGGTTGTCTTTAGAGCCCTGAACAAAAAAGCGCGCTGACTCGGGTGTGTTCTTATAATTGTCGCCACTCTTCCGGAGCAGTCCGAGGGCGACGAGCGCGTTGAGCAGCATGCCCACGGCACGGGCATTCGCGTGGATTCTCGTCCCAATCTGTTCGGCATTGGCTCCGTCACCGACGGCGGTAAAGATGTCGAGTTCCAGCGCCGTAAGAATGCAGCGACTCGGCATGTAGCCGCGAATCATCTGGTCGAGGCGATCGGGCAGCATCCCTGCTTTGTCGCGGGCAGCCATCATGTCACGGAACTTTTCCCAATGCTCGACCGACATGGTCTTCATCGCAGGGGCATCATCCCACAGGAGACGATCGACCGGCTCGCCATCTCGCAAATGTGTGCCGACGATTGCGGACACATCAGACGGTTGCACACCTCGGTACCACACCCCTTCCGGATAGACGACCATCACTGGACCTTCATCACACAGTCCCATGCAGCCGCAGGTAGTGAGTTGCACATCCTTGTTGAGGCCGCGCGCCTGAATCTCGCGATCCAGCGCGTCGAGCACGGCGAACGATCCCGCGGCCGGGCAGGAGGGGACGCCTTCTGGTTTTTGCTGCGTGCAGACGAAGAGATGAAAGCGGAACGGTTCCATCGCGGTCTCCGATCGAAGATTGATGGTAGGGCTTTGTTGTCGCCGATGCCGTGCAAATTCTCGGAATCTGGGGAGCGCGGCTCCATCATTCTGCGTGAAGTCAGGTATGTTTGAAACTTGGGCGAACGACCCAGTGATGTCTCTCTAGCCGCCCGAGGGCAATAGAGTCGCGGGTCACACCAGCGAAGGGTTTCACACGACCCGCGACGAGGACGGGAGCAGGACAGAGTCTTTTCGTCTGTTCGCGCTGGGTGCAGACCCGTTCCGCGAATCGTCGACACCTCTCCAATCGGAAGACCGGCGACTGGCCACAAACTTCATTTTGCCCTGCTCCGCGTCCACCACGACCTGATCGCCATCGCGTACCTCGTCATACAAAATCTTAGCAGCCAGCGGATCCTGCACCAGCCGTTGGATAGAGCGCTTCAGGGGCCGCGCGCCGAAGTTGGGATCGCAGCCCTCACGCAGAAGCAGATGCTTGGCAGCATCGGTCAGTTCCAGGCTTATTTGGCGCTCGGCCAACAGGCGCCGCACCTCCTGCAGCCGCAGGTCAATGATCCCGGTCAGTTCCTCGGTGCCCAGCGGATTGAAGATGATGAAGTCGTCCACACGGTTGAGGAATTCGGGCTTGAAGTGCGCTTGCAGCGCATTCATTACTTGCTTGCGTGCCTGCTCAAAATTCCCCGGTGCGCGCAGCCACTCAGCAGCGAGACCCACCGAGTTGATATTGGAAGTCATGATGAGAACGGTATTGCGGAAGTCCACGGTACGGCCCTTTCCGTCGGTGAGGCGGCCGTCATCCATGACCTGTAGCAGGATGTTGAATACATCCTGGTGGGCCTTTTCGACCTCGTCGAAAAGCACGACCGAATAAGGACGACGGCGCACAGCCTCGGTGAGCTGGCCGCCTTCCTCGTAGCCGACGTATCCAGGGGGTGCACCGATCAGCCGCGCCACCGCATATTTCTCCATGTATTCGGACATGTCGATGCGCACCAGGGCACGCTCATCATCGAAGAGGAACTCGGCCAGCGAGCGCGCTAGTTCGGTCTTGCCTACTCCCGTCGGCCCCAGGAAGATGAAAGAGCCGATCGGACGCTTGGGATCGGAGAGCCCTGTACGGGCACGACGGATGGCGTCGGACATCCTCTGCAAGGCCGGATCTTGGCCGATCACGCGGCTGCGCAGCCGGTTTTCCATTTCGACCAGCTTCTTCACCTCTCCTTCCAGCATCCTGGACACGGGAATGCCGGTCCACTTAGAGACGATGCGAGCGATCTCGTCTTCATCCACTTCTTCCTTGAGCATGCGTGAGCTGCACACTCCGTCGAGTTCGGATTGAAGCTTGGCCAGCTCCTGTTCAGCCTGGCGAAGCTTGCCATGGCCGTTGGTGCCTGTCTCCGGCGAGCCTGCATCACGCGACTCTCCCTGCTCCTGCAACTTCAGTTGCCTGATCGTCAGCTGGAGCTCGTGCGTCCGGCTGACCGCCTCCTTCTCCTTCTTCCAGCAGGCCTTCAGGACGTTGACTTTGCTCTGGACTTCGGCCAGCTCACTTTCCAGGACTCGGAGCTTCTCCCGCGAGTTGGCATCGTCTTCCCTCTCGAGGACATGCTTCTCGATAACCAACTGCGTGGCGCGCCGCTCGAACTGGTCGATGTCCACCGGCACGGAGTCGATCTGCATACGCAGGGCGGCGGATGCCTCGTCCACTAAGTCGATGGCCTTGTCCGGCAAGAAGCGATCAGCGATGTAGCGGTGCGCGAGCGTGGCCGCGGCTACGAGAGCCGAGTCCTTAATGCGGACGCCATGGTGCAGTTCATAACGCTCTTGCAGGCCGCGTAGGATGGCGATGGTATCTGCCACGCTGGGCTCCGCCACGAAGATAGTCTGGAAACGACGTTCAAGTGCCGGGTCTTTCTCGATATGCTTACGGTACTCGCTCAGTGTGGTAGCGCCGATGGTTCGCAACTCCCCGCGCGCGAGTGCCGGCTTCAGCATATTGGAGGCGTCGATTGCGCCTTCCGCCGCTCCCGCCCCAACCAGCGTGTGCAGCTCGTCAATGAACGTGATGATCTGCCCCTCCGAGTCCTCGATCTCCCTCAGCAGCGCCTTCAAACGTTCTTCAAACTCGCCGCGGTACTTGGTGCCGGCCACCATCGCACCCAGATCCAGGGCTACTAGACGCTTGCTCTTGAGCGACTCGGGAACATCGGCGCCGACGATGCGCTGCGTCAGACCTTCGACGATGGCAGTCTTGCCCACGCCGGGCTCGCCAATCAGAACGGGATTGTTCTTGGTGCGGCGTAGCAACACCTGGAGTACGCGCCGGATTTCGTCGTCGCGGCCGATCACCGGGTCGAGTTTGCCGCGGCGGGCCAATTCTGTAAGATCACGGGCGTAGCGCTCAAGCGCCCCAGATTTGGTTTCTGAGGTTGGACCGGTGACCTGCTGGGGGCTCCGAACGGTGGCTAGCGCTACTAAGATGGCATCATGGCGGGCACCGTGTCGCGCTAGAAGGGCTTGGGCGGGATCGCTCTCGAGGCCCACGATGGCCAATAGCAGGTGTTCGGTGGAGACGTGCTCATCGTTAAGGTCGGCCGCTTCCTGAAAAGCCTGCTCAAGGACTTCGCTGGCAGCCCAGGAGGGTTCCGCCTTCAAAACGCCGCCCGCCCAAAGCGCTGGCAGGCGGTCGATCTGGCACCGTGCCTCCGCCAGCACACCCTGGCTGTCGATGCCAAGTTTGCTCAGGACCGGCACCACCATGCCTTCGCGGTCCGACAGGAGGCACGCAAGCACATGGAGGGGCAGGAGCTCGGGGTTGCCCTGCTTGGAGGCTAGATAGTTGGCGGCTTGCACCGCCTCCTTCGCTTTGGACGTCAGTTTGTCCCAACTCGCAATGATCGGCATGTTGTTCGCTCCACACGACCGCACACCTAGCCTCAGTCCGGGGTTGTGATCGAAAGCGCCCCGTCCTCTGCCAGGGATCCAGGTGCTGCCGACCGATTCTGAGCGCCTCCACAAACCGCCGCATCCGGCCGGTAATCGCCGGATAAATCTCCAGCTTTCCAATTGAAAACAGGATCGAGTCCTTCCGACCTTAGCTTGGTGGAGTAGATCGGGGCATCGTACGAATGAGCCGTGAACTGGCATCCACGGTGCTGAAGTGAATAACCACCCGGCGTGGTGGAACAGTTGAGCGTGAACAGGCATCCACCTCCTCTCGCTAGCTCAACGCATACGTCCCAGTCTTCTCGCGTGCTCACAAACCCTGCCGTCGACGGTGAAAAAATGTTGTGAAGAGCGACGGTCACCAGAAACTCTTCGCGAGTCGGTGTGAAAGGCGACTCTTGAAAAGTGGCTCCGGGAGCCAGCTTCAGGCGGGGAGTACCGAGAATGGTGGCGCCGTTTCCACAGTGCTGCTGCAGGTATTGCTCATGCAGCATCAGCATGGCCCAATCCTTTCTCCAGTCCGACAGGCCCGAGAGCACGCCCACGCCGACGTGCTCCACACCGGCCGCGAGCATGCGCTCGTAAGCGTCCAGCCGGTATTCAAAGTTCGCCTTCTTGGTCCTGCCGGGATGCAACACAGCGTATCGAACCTTGTCGTAGGTTTCCTGCCAGAGTACCGACCAGCACAGTCCCGCGTCGATCAGGCGACGGTACTCGCTTTCTTCCAATGCTTCGGCACTTATCCCGACGAGACCGCCACCATGACGGTCCAGCACGCGTCGCAACCGTTCAACATGACGACACATCGCATCGACTCGCATCCGCGGATCGGATGAGTACACCAGTTCAAGAACCCTCAGCCCCTTTTTCTCGGTGAGATAGGTCGCCTCTTGTTCGAGTTCGTCGTCGGTCAATCGCCTGCGCTCGACCCCGATCCCTTTGTTTCCTCCCCGAAAATTACAATAGACACACTGCTCCTCGCAGATGCTGGTCACATAGATTGGAACGATCACAAAGACTCGCCCACCGTAAAGAGCTCCTTTGACCCCGGCAGAACGGGCGATGACGGCTTGATCCAGCGCGCCCCCACGCCCGAACCCTTCGCTCCAGAGCAAAGGTGCATAGTCGGATGCCACTCTGGGTCGCAGCGAGTCTAGAGGGCCGGGTCCAATCTGGGAGAATTTTGAGGCCTGTTCCCAAACGATCTCGTAGCGATTAGAGAACATAGAAATCCCTGTTTAAGGTTACGCCAAATGAGGTACCCGGCACTGTGACGATGCACACGAGGGCCTGTGATCGCGGTCAGGACGAGCCGGCATCTGGCAGCTCGGAAATCCTGCCACGCCTGGACCACGCGCGTAAGATGAGAAGGTGCGAGGAGCTATGGCTGAGCGATTCACCGAGCGCCTGTGCCAAAAAGTGGCTGGAGTTTGGGAGGCACAACACCAACACCCGTTTGTACGAGGCATTGGCGATGGAACGCTAAGTCTGGATAGATTCAAGTTCTGGGTGCGCCAGGATTATGTGTTCCTCATCGAGTACGCGCGACTTCTGGCTCTGGCCGCAGCGCGTAGTCCGGACCTGGAGACGATGACCCGCTTCGCCACACTGCTCAAGGAAACCGTGGAAACGGAGATGAGCCTCCACCGAGCCTATGCCGCCGAGTTCGGGATCAGCCGCGGGGAACTCGAGCGAGAACTCCCTGCACCCACTACTCGAGGCTACACCGATTTCTTGTTGCGCGTGGGGGCAACTGGTGATTTCGCCGAGTTGGCCGCAGCGTTATTACCTTGCATGTGGGCTTTCAGCGCAATCGGCCAGCGCCTGGCCGCGCAACCCGCCGCCCCCAGCGACAAGCGTTATGCCAAGTGGATCGCGATGTACAGCTCCAGAGAATTTGCCGACTTGGCCCAGTGGTGCCGTGACCTGCTCGACCATCTCGCCGCAGGTCTGCCCGAACGCGAATTGGAGAAGCTGGAAGCCGCATTTCTCACCAGCAGCCGCTATGAGTGGCAGTTCTGGGAGATGGCCTGGAAGATGGAACACTGGCCATATGACGGGTGCGCGACTTCGCAACGGGAAAGCAGGTGAGTGATGGAGATTCCTCGCGTCCTGATCATTGCAGGATCCGATTCCGGCGGCGGGGCCGGGATTCAGGCCGATCTGAAAACGGTCTCGGCGTTAGGCGCCTTTGGCATGACCGCCATTACCGCTCTCACCGCACAAAATACGACCGGCGTCTACGGGGTGTTGGAGCTTGACCCAAAGTTCGTGGCGAGGCAGATCGAAGCGTGCGTCAGCGACATTGGCTGGGATGCAGTAAAGACAGGGATGCTCGCCAGCAGCGCAATCATCGGAGTAGTCGCAGCTGTAATCTCCCAGCGGAAGCTTGAACCGCTGGTCGTCGATCCGGTGATGATTGCCAAGAGCGGTGCACCACTGCTGAACCCCGGTTCCATCGCGGCCTTGAAGGCCAAGTTGCTGCCGCTGGCCACCGTGGTCACGCCCAACCTGCACGAAGCCGCAGCGCTCACGGGGCACGAAATCAAAACTCTGGTCCAGATGAAGGAGGCTGCCCGGGCGATACTCGACCTTGGACCGGCCAATGTCGTCATCAAGGGCGGTCACCTGGAGGGGGTAGCAGCGGACGTCCTTTACGACGGCCAGGAATTCACCGAGTTTCGAGCCGAGCGCATCGACACCAAGAACACACACGGGACCGGTTGTATTTTTGCCTCAGCCATCGCCGCCAATCTGGCCCACAAGAAAACGGTCCGGGAAAGCGTAGCTGCCGCGAAGGATTTCATCACAGCGGCCATCCGTGGCAGCCTCGCCATCGGGAAAGGTTACGGCCCCGCCAATCCGATGGCCATGCTGTGCCAAATGGCGGGTATTTGGACGGCTGAGAAGCAGTGATCGATCGGACGTCTCCGGACGCATGAAAATGACATTGTCGCCGTCGAGAAAACCGTGGACAAGACTTGCACGACGACGGGCTGATTTAGAGCAGTTTCAAGCTTTCGAGCCGCCTTTGACCTAGTCGTAAGGGAACGCAAAAGAAGAAATCGCTGAGGGGCCAAAATGAGAAGCTAGTGGTTCTGTCCTACCAGGGCGATCTCGTCGAGACTGTCCGCTGCGGTTTTCGTTCTGCCGGGCCGCCTGCGGAACTTGGCCTGCAGCTTGTCGAGGTAAACGTAGTAGACCGGCGTGATGTAGAGGGTCACGATCTGGGAAAAGAGCAAGCCGCCAACAACGGCCAATCCCAAACCCCGCCGCGAATCGGCGCCCGCTCCGAAGCCGATGGCGATGGGCAGCGTTCCCATCAGGGCCGCCATAGTCGTCATCATGATGGGTCGGAAGCGGACAAGTGCGCCCTGATAGATGGATTCTTCCGGGCTCTTTCCTTCCGTACGCTCCGCCTCTAGGGCGAAGTCAATCATCATGATGGCATTTTTCTTGACGATGCCAATCAGCATGATGATCCCCACAAACGAATAAAGATTCAGCTCTTGATGAAAAAGAATGAGAGTCAACAAGGCGCCCACTCCGGCGGAAGGCAGGCCGGAAAGAATCGTCAGCGGATGGATGAAGCTCTCATACAGAATTCCTAGAATGATGTAGATCACTAAAATCGCTGCCAACAGGAGCAGGCCCATGCCGGTGAATGAGTTCCGAAAAGCTTGAGCCGTACCCTGGAACGTGCCTTGAATATCTCCCGGCAGAACTCGATTTGCCTCCTGTTCGACCATTTTCGTCGCGTCGCCCAGTGCGGTTCCCGGCTTTAAGTTGAAGCTGATGGTCGCGGCCGGCAACTGGCCGAGGTGATTCACCGTCAGCGGACCGATGGAAGGCACGAGCTTCGCCACCGTATCGAGTGGAACCAGCTTGCCTGCGCCGGAGCGGACATACAAAAGGGATAGCTTGTCAGGGTTGTTCTGGAATTCCGGCAACAACTCTACGATGACGTAGTACTCATTGTTCGGTGCGTAAATGGTACTGATCTGGCGCGTGCCGTATGCGGAATAGAGGGCATCAGAGACTTGAACTGGCGTTAATCCGAGCGCGTAGGCCTTGTCGTGGTCGACTTCTACCGTGAGTTGCGGATTCTTGACTTGCAGGTCGCTCGTGACATCCTGCAATTGCGGAAGAGCACGGAGTGCACTCTCGAGCTTGGGCGCATCCTCGTAAAGCTCCACCGTGTCTGGCGATTGCAGCGTGTACTGATATTGCGATTTTGTCAGAGACCCACCGATGCGGATCGTGGGCGGAATCTGCATGAACACATTCAGCCCTGGAATCTGCGAAACTTTCGGGCGAAGCTCCTGAATCACCTCCATCGCACTCATGTGGTTCACGCGATCTTTCTTGTCCTTCAAGCGGAAGAAGATGCGGCCCTGGTTGATGGGATTGCCGATTGCAGACATGGTGTTCATGACGCTGGGATCGGAGCGCACAACATCGGCTACTTTTTGTTGCAGTTGCATCATGTCCTGAAAAGCAATTCCCTGTTGCGCTTCCGTGAAGGCGAACACCAGGCCTTGATCTTCGTCTGGAATGAAGCCGGTCTTCGAGATCGTGTACAGATAAAACGTCAGCGCTATTACCACGAACGACACCATCAGGGTCGCGAACTTGTGTCGCAGGACCGCCTTCAGACTGCGGTCGTAGCCGCTCAACCACGCGGCGAAAGCCCGCTCGCTGAGGTTGAAGAGCCGTCCATGGCCTGACTTTTCCTGGTGGCGGAGAAACCGGCTACAGAGCATCGGTGTGAGGGTCAGTGATACAAATCCCGAGACCAGAATCGCAGCGCCAATCGTCACCGCGAACTCATGCAGCAATCGTCCAATGATTCCGCCCATAAAGAGCAGCGGAATGAACACCGCAGCCAGCGAGAGCGTCATGGAGAGAATGGTGAAGCCAATCTGGCCTGCGCCATCCCTCGCGGCCTGCAGTGGTGTCTTGCCCTGCTCCATGTGACGGACAATGTTCTCCAGCATGACAATGGCGTCGTCCACAACAAAACCGACCGACAACGTCAGTGCCATCAAAGAAAGATTGTCGACGCTATAACCGAGCAGATACATCACCGAAAAAGTTCCGATGATGGACATGGGCAAAGCCAGAGACGGGATGATGGTGGCCGAGACATTACGCAGGAAAACAAAAATCACCATGACGACCAGAGCCATGGTCAGCACCAAGGTGAACTTTACGTCGTTGACAGACGCTCGAATTGAGACCGAGCGGTCGTACAGCGTGTCGATCCGGACGGCAGCGGGAATGTGCTCCTGCAGCCTGGGCAGCAATCTCCTGATACTGTCTACCACCGCGACCGTATTGGTCCCCGGCTGCTTTTGAATGGCCAGCACGATGGCGCGAACTCCATTGAACCAACTCGCGGTTTTATCGTTCTGCACGCTGTCGAGGACACGACCGAGTTCGTTCAGGCGAACGGGAGAACCATTCCGATAGGCCACCGCCATTGGCCCGAACTGCGCAGCATTCATGCGCTGTCCATTCGACAGAATGGTGAACGTGTGACTCTGTCCATACAGCGTGCCGGTGGGAAGATTGGTGTTTCCTGATTGCAACGCAACACTGACCTCGTCGATTCCTATCTGGCGCGAAGCCAAAGCACTGGGATCGAGCTGCGCGCGCATGGCATATTTCTGCGCTCCATACACCTGCACTTGCGCCACACCGCTAACCATAGAGACGTTCTGCGCGATGGTGGTCTCGGCAGCCTCGTCGACGTCGGAGAGCTTCATCGTTGGCGAACTCAACGCCAGATAGAGGATGGGGGAATCGGCGGGATTCACCTTCTGGAATGTCGGAGGCGTCGGCATCTGCGGAGGCAGTTGCCCACCTGCGGCGGTCATGGCAGCCTGCACATCGAGCGCGGCGCCATCGAGACTCCGGCTGAGGTTGAACTGGATCGTGATGTTCGTCAGCCCAAGAGAATTCGTCGACGTCATCGAGTCAATGCCGGCAATGGTCGAGAACTGTTTCTCCAGCGGAGTAGCAACGGAAGAAGCCATCGTGTCCGGACTCGCGCCAGGGAGCGACGCACTCACCAGAATGGTGGGAAAGTCCACGTTGGGCAGATCGCTAACCGGCAGCAGCTGATACGCGAAGGCACCGAAGACAAGAATGGCGGCCATCACCAGTGTCGTCATGATGGGCCGTTTGATGAAGAGCTCAGAGAGACTCACAAACCGCCTCCGGAGGGCCCACCCGCTTCGGTTGCATCCGTCTGAGCCCCGGGCTGTGTGCCCTGAACAATCACTCTTGCGTTTGGCGCAACGCGCAACTGGCCGTTTACAATGACGCGCTCGCCCGTTCTCAATCCGTCCGAAACCAGCGTTAGATTGTGGTATACACCTGCGGTTTTCACGGGGCGCGATTCAGCCGTGCTGTCCGTTCTGACAACGTATACATATTCACCTTGCTGCCCGGTCTGAATGGCCTTGGTCGGGACCACAATAGCCTTCTTCTGCGTCGAGAGTTCCAACGCCACATCTACGAACTCTCCCGGCCAAAGCTGGCGATCCTTATTCTGAAATGTGCCCTTCAGCTTGAATGTGCCAGTCGTCGTGTCTACTCCATTGTCGATGAATGTTAAACGGCCGACGGCAGCATTGGTCGATTGCCCCTTGGGATACGCCAAGACTTTGAGTTGCCCGGAAGAGAAATATTGTCGCACCCGATCCAGATGGGATTCCGGCACGGAGAATGTTACGTAGATCGGACTGACCTGATTCAACTGCACCAGATAAGGCGTATCGTTTGCCTTCACCAGATTCCCTAGATTGATCATCAAAGCTCCGGCACGCGCATCGATGGGAGCAGCGATGTCGGTGTACTGTAGTTGTACCCGAGCAGCGTCCACGGCAGCCTTGTCGGCCTCCACGGCAGAAGCGTCAGCCTTTGCCTGAGCTCGTATCTGGTCGGCCTGTTCGTGGGAAGCAACGCCTTCTTTTTCCAGGCTAGAATAGCGTTCCGCTTGAAGCCGCGAGTTCTCTGCTTGAGCCTGGTCGTGCTTCATCTGGCCAATGGCTTTTTCAAGATCCGCCTGGAAAGGCCGCTTGTCCAACTGAAACAGCAGTTGGTCCTTGTGTACGTCCTCTCCTTCTCTGAAGAGGACTTTCTGGATCTGACCGTTGACCTGCGATCTGATCTGTACGGTCTGATACGCTTCGACATTGCCGATCGCACTGATCTGAACAGGAATGTCTCGCTGTTCAACGCTGGCCACAACTACGGGTGCAGGTGGACGACCTCCAGCGCCGCCTGCCGCCTGAACTTGTTCCTTGTTTCGACAGCCGGAGATGACAAGAACCGCAGTCAGAGGGAAGAACAGAATCGACGACCGCAGTCGCTCAACAGATTGCTTCATGACGATAGGCGCCACCGGCGTGAGACACACATCATCATTGTATTCCGTATTTTCGCTGATAATGATTCCGCGGCGATCCTGGTGCAATTGATTCGATCGTCCCCATGGCGTACGGCAGCCTTGCCTTGGACATGCTTCTAAACAAGATCCATGGCCGGCTGGTTGTCCTTAAGAATGGCCGCTACGACAACATGCCCATCGATGCAGTAACCGCCTCAAGAAAGGTCGTGAACGCGAAGGAACACTACAACACCGAACGCCTGCGTCCGCACTACAAGAGCTTCGAGATGAAGCCGCTTCTTATCATGACCAGCGAGATGGGATAGTGTTTGTTGGGAGTTCCCGGCAGGTTGTGAGATGACCTGCTGGTGCGCGAAAATGGAAAGATGAAGCTGGAGGTAGATTGCTACTCCGGTCGGAAGGCGGACGAGAGGCCTACTCGTTTTCGACTCTACGGACGGCAGTACTTTGTGGAGGAAGTGCTGGACCGGTGGTACGGTCCTGGAGAAGCCTTTTATAAAATCCGCGCGGACGATAGCAATCTCTATATCTTGCGACAGCAAACGTCGACGCCCGAAGGGAATTGGGACCTAGTGTCATTCCGCAAGGCTCAAGTAGCCTCTTTTTCATGAGATGTGTGATCGGCGTCACTGCATTCCCGATTTGGCAGGAGTAATAGTGGAGTTGTCGGCGGCTGAAAGGGCTGGTCCAAGTAACATTGACTGATCCGAAGTAGGCCGGGTGATCCGTTTGGCGAGGCAACTCGTTGAGCCACCAAACCCGAAAAAACCGACTGCCTCGCGAGGAGCAGCCGGGGTTTGGAACCGTAAAAGCGGTGATCGCATCAGGGGCTGCGACGGTGCACGCATCCACGCTGCAAACTCCCTCGCAGGAGTTGGTGGCTAGAGCGTAACCAATGTCGCAGCTCTTTATTCTTATCCCAGCTGCGCCTTCTTCCGTTTTCATTCCCGCCAAGAGCCAGGCGACACTCACACACTGTTCCCAGTCACTGCCAATTCAAGGCATGTTGAGCTAAGAAGAAGAAAGGCCGGGAGTCGGCTGAAAAATAACTCTCAACCCGGCACGTTGCTGGGTGTTTTCCGGTAAACAAGAACAGCGTACGACCTGCAACGCTCCTGTGACGCTACTCACTGCACCCGCAAGCAAGCGAGCATGAGAATGACGTTAGCGCTGTTCGAGAAGCAACCGATCCTGAAAGGCTCCTCGCGCGGTCGTGGCGTGTCCACATTGAGGGCCCTGTCCCAGGAAGGTAAAGGAGGTCCTTATGAGCGCTGCCGTCATCACTACTTTCACCCCACAATTCAATGACTCCACAGCCGCGATAAGACGCTATCAAGACGGCTATCGCGCAGCAGAAACGGTAATCACTTTTGGCCAAACCGTCAAGCTTGGCGGCATCTTTGCAGGGGGCGTGGTTTTCGTCGGGGGCCTTGTCGAATTTATATTGAATCCGGCAGAGCATCAGGGTTTCGCTGTGGTCTTTGCTTCGCTGATTGCTTGCGCGGTTTTGCTGATACTGATTTCGCAGATCTTAGGTATGGGTCTTCACGGCCAAGGGCAATTGCTGAAAGCCGCCGTCGATTCAGACGTCAATTCCTCGCCTTTCCTCTCAAACGCGCAGCGAGCGCGGGCGATGAGACTCAGGGAACGGCCCCCAGTCCCTAAAGTCTTGCCGGTGTGGACCGAGTAGTATCGCTGGTGATAAGTAACTCGAGCGCTCGGAAAGGTTCGTCGAAGAGGAGCCCTGGCGTTCTCGTGTGCGAAGGCTCTCCCACTTATATAACCCGCCAAAAGGCAGGTGTCCCCATTCATTAGTAATAGCCGCCCGCCAACAGGTAGGCGACATGCACACGCGCGCGCCCAGTCACTGCATTCTGGGACGTGTTGCGCTAACTAAGAAGAAGGTAGACGGGGAGTCGTCCGAACCACTCAAACCTGCGCCATCCGCGGGCACGAGCGCGGCGATTCCCGGCATCCCGCCGCTTCGCGGCAAGTCTCTTCCAGCCAACGCCATGTAACACTCACACAGTGCGTCCAATCACGCACTCGCGGGCATGTTGCGCTATGAAAGGAGCGTACGACCAATAATCACGGCATCTTGAGTGGAGCATTCAGGACTAACTTGCTCGCGCTCCCAGCCCCGAGAAGGGTCGCCGATGCTACAACAACACCCAATCAAAAGCGCACCCCAGAAAAATTCCCACCGGCGTACATCCAAATCTTGAAGAAGAGATCCGCCGTCTTGCGTTTGAAATCTATGTGGAAAGCGGCCGCGAGGGCGGGCCACGACCTTGACGATTGGCTCCTCGCCGAAGCGGAGGTCCTGGACACCGCCGTAACCGTCGCGGCCTAGTCGAAACCCACGTATATACTCCAGAGCCCCCGGAACTCAACCGGGGGGCTTCTCATTTTCCGCCATAAGGCAGGTGACACTCTCACAGTGCTCCCAGTCACTGCAATTCGAAAGGTGTTGCGCGTAAGAAGAAGGTAGGCCGGGAGTCGTCCGAAAGACAGCACTCAACCCCAGCGCAAACCGCGCGGGCTGGAGTGCGGCGACGCCCGGCATAGATGTTCAGTTTGCTTGTGGTCTTCTGGAGTGTGGCGGCGCTACCTGCGCCTCCGTGATGACACGAGCCGTGGCGCGACTTTGCAACGCCCGTGGAAGCCCGGTCGAGATCGGGGCTCGGTTCTGTACGAAATGCGGTGCCTCGATCGTTCAACTTGATACCACAAAGGTAGCGGACTAGAGAGCTACATATAGGTACGCTCGAAAGTCGCGAATAATCCGATCGTCTCTCCCACTTCTGAGCGTAGAGCGCAGTGCACACCGATACGACCGTGAATATGCCGGCGAGGTGGCGCAACCTGGTGGGGCTGGTGATAACGAGCTGATAGTTGGCGAACAATCGCCATATCACTCATTGACCGGGTCGGCCAAATCTCAATGAGTGCGATGGCCAGAGGTAGCGTCGATGCCAACGATTCCGGGTGCCTTCGGGTCTTTGGAGCATTCCACAATCCATGTGTTCTTTCGCCTGGTTCTGGGTGCCAGCGGCTTGCGCATTCTGCAACGAAGTAGGTGAAGTCGATCTCGGTTGCTTTCAGAGTTCGGTCCGCCTGCGGCGCGTCAGCCGTGGAAGGAGGATCAGAATCAACCCATAGAACAGAAGCGAGACCACGAGAGACGCAGCGTTGCCGAACCGCAAGTCTTCAAACAAAAGCTTCAGCGTGCCGAAGGCCACGGCGGCGTAGGCAACCCAGCCGAGTTCGATGCGCTTCCAGCGAAAGCCGAGATAGCCAAGGGCGAGAGCCAGCGCGCAGTTCACAACGGTCCGGATGACCGAAAGCCGCGAAGCGTCTAACTCCAGGCGACCCGCGGCCAGCCACACGATTGCAACCACGACCAGCGCGGCCCCCGCGAAACCAACCAGCACGGCCGGAACGATCCAAAGCAGACGCCGTCTCGCTTGCTCTTCCTGCGCCCGCGATCCGATGGCGTAGCAGAACACGGCGGCGAGCGCTACGATGAGAACTCCCCAATCCGGGGCCGCCGGCACAGTTCCCGCCAGAGCATTTCCCGCAAAAACGGGAAGAGACGAGACTGCGGTTCCTGCCGCCAAATAGAAGGACGCATGCATGCCCAGACTAAGCTTGCGCGTTCGGACATACACGAACGCAGCCGTGACTGCAGCGAGGCACAAGAACGGAGCCTGGAGACGTACGGAAAAGAGCTGCAGGCTCCCCGCCAGGAGAAGAGCCGCTGCCCAGGTCGCGGTGACGCGACGATTTCGGGGAGAGGCCTCTCCTGCGAATCGCGACAGGGCTCCCCAATAGCACGCAGCCGCCAGCAGCAGGCATAAGACGCCGAGCGCCGGTGCAGCCGAGCCTTGGCTCGCGCGCATCGTACCAAACGCCGCAAGCGCGAAGGCCAGCACGCCCTGCGCAATCTCGAAAATCGAGATGCGGTGGCGCAGCCCGAAGCTGCGCACTCCAATGCTGCCTCCGTAGATCACAAGCAGAGCAATGCAGAGCAGGCTGAGCGTGGTTGGCCCGGTCGGATGATAACCTTCCGGCACCCCCCCGGAAGACGTCATCACGTCAACCAGCAACCACACAGCAAAATCGGTGGCAATTGCGGGCACGGCTCTCAGGCTGAGCCGGTGTCCTGCGCAGGCGGAGACTTCGGCAGCCAGGGCCACCGCCAACAAGGCTGCCGTTAGCGGCACCAATTCATGAGTTGCGATGATCAGTGCCAGGGCCGTGATGACGGCTGCCAAAGTCGCCACCCACGGAATCACCTGCAGGTTGCGCCGCCATGAAAGCGCCAGTGCCAGGACAACAAAACCGACCAGCACCACAGCAGTAAAGGCTGGGGACAGAACCTGGAAGCGCACCGTGGACTCCCACAGCAGAGGTGAGAGGATGAGTGCGGCCGTGACGCCATAGGTGGCGCCGGCAAAGCGGTTGGCAGTGTGAGTTCTGACCGCCCAAACCATCCACAGGCCCGCGTACACGATGGCAAGCAGAAGTATGGGCAATTTCGGGATAGTGCCCGATTCAGCGATCGCACGGAGCAGGTAGGCGCCCGCGATTCCCAGGATCGCCTTGCCGAGTACCGGTACCGCGCCGGCGGGAGTTTCTACCGGGGGAAATCCTCGCCAGGTGGCGGGAGGCCGAGGTCTCGATAGCGCAGCGCCCGCCAATTCCGGCCCGGCGGAAGTTGGCTTCTCCGGGTGTCCTTCCAGTGCGGCAACGCGGCGTTCCAAGTCCGATAGACGTTCGCTGAGTTGTTCCAGATCCGATGCGATGCCGTCGAAAGCTTGCGCCATTGACTTCTCCGCATCTGGCCCGCTGTGCCCGGGCCTAGCTGGTTCCGTGCGCCAGAGTTGCACCGGAGGCGGGCAAGGAACCCGCGTCCGGCCATGGCGGCAGGAGTTTTACCAAAACCCACAGAATGCCAAAGGGAAGAATCATGAGCACGATCGCGGTCAACAATCCTTCCCGCGTGGCGAAGGCCATTTTGTACGTCGTGTAACCGAGAAAACTCTTGGAAAAGAGCTGGCCGCCGATGACGACGTTCCAGCGCATGGCAAAGATGCCGATCACGGTCAGGCATCCGGCGAGAGCGTAGATTCGTTTGCGGGCCGGGTCGCTCAGCTTCAGAATCTGGGTCAGACCGAGCAATACGATCGGTGTCACCGTGCCCAGAAGGATTTGAACGATGACCTGCGACGTCCAGAGGCGGGTGTGCACCATGAAATCCAGGCTGCGGAAGGACTCGTCGGCTTCGTAGATGCGCTGTAGCAGGTCGAGCATCTCGAGGCTGAAGTCGATGACGAAGATGTAAAAGAGATATTGGGCGATCTTGTCCAGGCAGCGAATGTCGATTTCGCGCCCGCGCAGGCGCGTGGAGATCATGTAAAGCAGCATGACGGCGGCGATGCCGGAAACCATCGCCGAGAAGATGAAGACAATCGGCATCAGCGGCGACGACCACCAGGGGTTGGCTTTTATCGATCCGAAGATGAAGCCGACATACCCATGCAGGAGAAAGGCGGAAGGAATTCCGATCACCGTAATGAAATAGCCAAGTCTCTCGTCGATCCGCAGCGAGCGTTCACTGAGGTTGCTGGAGCCCAGGGTGAGCACGCGGTAAATCAGGCGTGCGGCGCCGGTTGTGGTCTGGGATTTCAGGACGATGTCGCGGCGGTACTCGAGCCAGATCTCCAGCAGCAGAACGGCCATCAAATACCAGAGATAGACGAATCCGAACATGGCCATCGCAGAAGAACGATGGGGCGTCAAATACATTTCGAGGGAACGCTCGGGATGTCCCAGATGCAATTGCAGGGGTAGGGGAGCGACCAGAAGGAAAGCCAGCGCCGTGAGCAGGGCAAGGCGATAGGTGGGCTTCACTGCCTCCACGCGGAAGACGCGCTCCAGGGAAGCGAGAATGAACGCGCCGGCCACCAGTCCCGTGATGAAGGGATAAAGAACGATGAGGATGCTCCACTGGAGTTCCACTTCGTTCGGATACATGAAGCCTTCGACGGGAATTTGCACGAGCCTCCTTCTTATCGCGCGAGCTTATCGGACGGAACCATCCATGCCGTTGTAGAAGACCTTCGCTCCCGTGGCCATATGCGGTTTCAGCACCTGGACCGTGTGGGTCTTCAGGAATTCATGAATCGGATCTTTGGGGTTCTTCAGGTCGGCGAGTTGGCGCGCGCCGGTTGGACAGACTTCGCAGCACGCAGTCGTCAGGCCCTTGGTGATGCGGTGATAGCAGAGAGAGCATTTCTCCGCAGTATTGGTTTTAGGATTGATAAAGCGGCAACCGTAGGGACACGCCTGCACACAATAGCGGCAGCCCAGGCAATAACTCTTGTCGACGAGCACGACGCCATCCGGGGTAACGAAGGTCGCGCCGACGGGGCAAACCTGGGTGCAGGGAGACTCGGCACAGTGGTTGCAGAGCTTGGGGACAAAGAAGTTCTTCCCGCCGCTGTCCTGGTTGAGCGGGAAGCCCTGCTTGCCGCCATTCGGTGATTCCACCTCTGGCTTTTCAATCTTCCAATCGGTGACATGGTAGCGCTCGATCCAGGTGCGATAGTAGCCTTCGGGGACGTCGTTTTCCTCAGCGCAGGCGCGGACACAACCGCCGCAGCCGATGCACTTGGGAATGTCGATCAACATTCCCCACCAGTGTTCGGTGAGTTTGTAGTTGGGCGAGGCCTCGGGCGTACCCGCGAGTACGAACTTCCAGGCGACCGCAGCGGCCGGCAAGAGCACGAGTAGGCGACGGCGCGTGATCTCCATTACTTCTTGCCCTCCGTCGCAGATTTTGTCTCAGCGCTGGTGTCGATCCTGGGGCGGTGGGGCTGGTGACAGGTGTCGCAGGCCAGTCCTCCGGAGTGATCGGCCGTCGCCACCTGCGGGAACCCCTTCGGCTTGGCGCTGTTGGCTTCGTGACAGCGGGCGCATACGACGGCGGTGTCGAGCTTCGCCGGTTTCACGGATGCGGGATCGTCGGCGTGCCTAGCCTGGGCTCCGTGGCAGGCTTCGCAGGAAACCACCACATGCTTGCCTTGTTTTTTCTGGTCGACCACGTCGGTATGGCAGGCCTCGCAGGTGTCGTGGCCGGCGAAGGCCACGGGGCGTGCGGCTGCCTCGGCGATGGCGGCGCCGCGATAGTGCCCGTACTGCCCGAAGCTGCGAGGAACGACCGCGGTGCGGAGGATGGCGAATGCTACCAGCGCTATCACCATCACGGCGGCGAGCCGGACGAGGTGTTCAATATCCTTGAACAAGTTAATCTTCCTGCGCCGAACGATGGACGCGAGTTGCGCGCAAAATTGCGCAATACCCCTGCATACCTAGTATTCCATCCGGGAACGATGATCGAGGTCACAGGAACCTGTGACGCGGCTCACGACAAACCCCAGCAGGGTCAAGGGTGTATGTCGCATCTAACTTTCTCCTTGGCGCAATTCTAGCTGTAGTTGGCGTAATCACTTACACTCACAACCCCCGATCATCGGACAATGGCGATTGTTCGCCACTTGAGACGACTCCCTAATGGGTGGCCGCTCGGATAATTTTCGGTGGGCACGCTGATCGCACTGACCTTCTTGCTGACGCTGGAAGATGCCCATCGCTTCCGCAAGAGTCGGGACGTGGGCTGCTACCTTGGGCTGCAGCCGGGACGGAGGAACTCGGGCCAGAGTGAGCCGCAGATGCACATCAGCAAGGAAGGTGATCCTTACCTGCGAACGCTGTTGGTGCAAGGGGCACAACATATTCTGGGACCGTTCGGGGTGGACTGTGATCTCCGGCGCTGGGGCCTGAAGCTGGCCGAGCGTGGGGGAAAGAACGGGAAGAAACGAGCCATCATTGCCACGGCGCGAAAGTTGGCCGTCCTGCTGCATCGTTTGTGGGTAAGCGGAGAAGTATACGAACCGTTGCGGAACAGCAACCGGATGACGGTGCCGGCAGCAGCGTAATTCAAAATATCCCTGGAAAGGACACGCCAAGGCCGAGTTCCGGTGACTGCGTTAATCGCCTGGCCCAGCTTCCATCTTCGAGATGGAACCGAGGTCGACAATCAGGTGGCAGCACCGGCTGAAACGAGAACACCCAACTTGCACCCAGCGAACCAAATCGCTCATCGAGAGTGCGGATGGAAGGGTGGCGACAGTGGCAACTCGGCAAGGAGAAAAAACCTTGTCCAACGAAAAAACAAAAGAACCCACTTGACTCCGACCGGCCTTCTCATGGAAGGCGATTTCACTCATTGAGAACGCCGACCCAGAGGGGCGGCGCACGCTAGGTTATCCGAAATGATCAAGCCAACTAGAATCAGTTTCGGTGGGACGGCAGCAATCGTGACAAGCATGGCTCTAATTGCCGGGCTTGACGCTGCCAACGCTGGAAGAACCGTTATGATAAGGGCCCTGCTGATCGCGGCAGTTGCCGACAATCTCACGGACTCCCTCAGCGTTCACATGTACCAGGAATCAGAACGCCTCGAGCAGAAGGAAGCCTTTGTTGGAACCGTGGCCAATTTCGTAACGCGATTCGTTGTGTGTCTTAGCTTCGTGCTGATCGTTGCGCTGCTCCGAGGACAAGCTGCGGTCATGGGCGGAATCGTTTGGGGAATGTCATTGCTTGCGTCCCTGAGCTGTCTTCTCGCTCGGCACAGGAAAGTCAGTGCGACAGCAGAAGTAGCAAAACATCTTGCGGTTGCCCTAGTAATTATCCTGGTCAGCAAAAGCATCGGACATTGGATCACTACGCGTGTGGTTTGAATCTGTGTGGTCGGGTCGCACTGGGCAATCGACTGGGATGGGTCGCTGAAGCACGACGACCTTCCCAAGCTCGCTCATCTTTGCAGCTTGAACACGGCAATCTCAGATCTTCACCTTCCCGTGTTCTACATCGGGCTCGACTGAATAATTTCTTTTTCGAGAACCAATACCCTTGCTTCCTGAGAAGCGGATAATAAATGTGGTGGAATAGGAGGTTCTACACGACAGTTGCGGATTGAAGCTCTTCAGCCGCGCACGTCCTGTGCCGGGGGAAGGAGGATACTATGCTCGTTCGCAGCATCTTTGCAATCGTCGGACTCACGGTCTGTCTAGCAGTCTTCGGTGCGTCCCAACAAAAGGAAATCAGGCATGCTCCGGTCAAGCCCACTTCGCCCGCTTCGGGCCCAGAGATGTACACCACCTATTGTGCCGTCTGCCACGGCGTCGACGGGAAGGGCAACGGCCCGGCTGCCGAAGCGCTGAAGGTACCACCGCCAGATCTGACCAAACTTGTGAGCAAAAATGGCGGTAAATATCCATCCGACCACGTTACAAGCGCGATCCAGGGTGAGCTACGACTGCCGGCACACGGCTCGAAAGAAATGCCCGTCTGGGGCTGCCTGTTCTGGGGCATGAGCCAGGGACACAGCTCTGAGGTGCAGTTGCGGGTCACTAACTTGAATAAGTACATCGAATCGCCGCAAGCGAAATGAGCGCGCCCTGTTTCGGCTGCTCCTGATTCAGGGAGGACCCCGTGAAAGTCACTGAAATCATAACCAAAAATCCCGTTTGTTGTTGGCCATCCAGCTCAACCCTGTCGGCCGCCCTGCTGATGCAGGAGACCGATACTGGAATCGTGCCTGTCATCCAAGACCCTTTCACTCCAATATTGGTAGGCGTGGTAACCGATCGCGACCTTTGCTTGCACGTGGTTGCTGCCGACAGGGACCCGTCATCCACTTGGATCGACCGATGCATGACACGAGATCCGGTTTGCTGCAGCGAGCAGGATGACGTTTTCCTCGCCCTTGATCTGATGAAAACACATCAAATCCGCCGTCTGCCAGTAGTGAATGAAAAACACGAGATCGTGGGCATCTTGTCCCTTAGCGACTTGGCGCGTATGGCGGGCATCGAAGCGAACCTGATTGCAGCGGCGCTGCAGAGCATCTGCCAGCCCGCGCACGCAGCTAAGCAGCGGATTGGAAGGATTATCACCGCTGCTTAGTTCTCGCTTTTACGCGGAAGATTAGCATCGAAGGTATTTTTATCTTTAATGAGTAGAACTGAGCCAGCCGCAAGAGCCTAGCTATCCCTTGATCACGGCGACAGGCTCCAATTTTGCAATTTTCCTACCGATCCCCAGACTGTGGACTACTTCGACCACACGCGACACGTCTTTGTAGGCCGCCGGAGCCTCTTCCGCCAGGCCACTCATCGATCCCGCACAGATCAGAATTCCTCGGGATCTCAACTGCTCGCGTAGTTCTGTGCCACGCATCATCTTCTTGGCTTTGGCTCGACTCATCACGCGGCCCGCTCCGTGACAGGTGGAACCAAAGGTCTGCCGCATGGCTTCCGTTGTACCAATCAGCACATACGAGGCTGTGCCCATCGAACCGGGTATGAGTACGGGTTGACCGAGATCGCGTAGATCGTCCGGGAGGACGCTCGATCCGGGCCCGAACGCCCGAGTTGCGCCTTTTCGGTGGACGCAGACTCGAACGGAGCGGCCATTAATCTCGTGCTCTTCAATCTTCGCCATATTATGTGCGATGTCGTAGACCTGACTCAGCTCAAAGTCCTTGATCTTGCCCGCCAATACTTCCTGGAAGCTCTGCCGGATCAGGTGTGCAAGCAGTTGCCGGTTTGCAAAAGCGAAATTCGCGGCGCAGGCCATGGCGCGGAAGTACTCCTGGCCATCTTCCGAATCGAATGGTGCACAAACCAATTCGCGGTCTGGCAATTCGATGCAGTAGTCGCGTGCGGTTTTCTGAAATCGGCTGACGTAGTCTTCGCAAATCTGGTGGCCGAGGCCACGAGAACCGCAGTGAATCTGGACCGCGACATTGCTTGAGTGAATGCCGAGACGTGCGGCGGTCGGCTGATCGTAAACCTCAGCAACCCTGTCCACTTCGATAAAGTGGTTTCCGGCGCCCAGGGTTCCGAGCTGGTTTCGTCCGCGTTCGCGCGCTCGGTCCGAGACGAAAACAGCATCGGCGCCCGGAATTCGACCGAACTCTTCGGTGCGATCCAGGTCGTCACGCGACGCATATCCTTGGTCCAGCATCCAGCGCGAACCTTCGTGCAGAACTCGGTCCAGCTCGGTGTTCGTCAAACGCAGCTGTCCATGAGAGCCCACACCGCTCGGGCAATTCGCGTACAAGCGAGAAGCGATGTCCTCCAGGTAAGGTTTGACCTCCTTAACCGAAGCTAGCGATACCAGAAGCCTTACGCCGCAGTTGATGTCATAGCCGACGCCGCCGGGGGAAATGACACCTTCCGGCAAGCGTGTCGCTACGACTCCCCCGATCGGGAAGCCGTAGCCCTGGTGAATGTCGGGCATCGCGATGGCGTAACGCATCACCCCAGGCAGGGTGGCTGTGTTCACGAGCTGCACGACCGAATTGTCCAAGAGAGCCTCATCCAGCAGGTCTTCGTCGGCATAGAGGCGCGCCGGCACACGCATGTCATCGCGAAATGTCTTGGGAATCTCCCACACATGTTCGGCCACACGTTCAACATGTTCTTTGCTAAGCATGGCCGTCTCCACAGGAACGCTATACATCCACCACGACCTCAGCTTCAAGGCCATCGGAGGTCTCGCGTATTTTCAGATTGTGAAATGTCACAGCTTTGATGTGTGTATAGCTTCCGTCGCACTCCCGGGTTTCGAGTCGCGCGCGCAGGTGATGATTCTTGATCTCATCAATATGAAAGCTCTCACATACAAGGTGATACACCTGCTCCAGGTACAGGATTTCATTGAGCCAGTTCACCAGCAGCGACTCGCCGTCAACCCCCTCAACTTCGATCGCTCGCGTCGTTGATGGTTCTGCAGTCGGGCGGGGTCCATCTCTATCAAGCGCCTGCATAGCGCGGGCGGCATTTTCGAGCAAGGCCGCCATGTCGCAGCCAGCCACGCGAAAAGCTCGATCGGCTGTGTGGTCGATTTCCTCAAAGCTCAACATTCGGGTCCACCAAGTGCTTCGCCTAGCCAGCCTAGCTGTTAGGCACGAAGTTCTTGACCTACCGTTCTCCGCAAGCGGCACAACATTGAATCGAGCAGCTTCTCATTCTTGCGCAGTCCTTGCTTGAATTCGTGGTGATCCGTGTGCGCGATCTCCTTCAACAGGTCTCGATGGCGCTGCTCGAGAATACTTAACAGGAGTTCCTCCTCCTCGGTGTTCAATGTCAACTCCATAATTCCTCCCCACCGCGTCCCCAGCATTCAACGCTCTCTGGTCAAGATCGTGTATCTCTTTGCGGAGAAGCGGCATAATCGCAACAAGCCAAGTCATCAAGGCAAAAGCGGCAAATCACTCGACCAGGCGTCGGCTGCGATCAGCCAGTTTTGTCCCACGCGCCTCCACACTGTGAGGTATTTCCCATGGTCCTCCCTTTTTGTGCCTTCATTCTGCGGAATAGTCATGCGATACGTGCCTACATCCCAAGCGACGGGCCCCTGTTGTTTGATGTAGGTGACTTCGAAGGCCAGATCAGACACGCCATGGCTGAGCGGCGCCTTCAAATACTCTCGAATCGCATCGCGCCCGTGAACGGCCTCGTGGTGCGGCGGAAGGTAGACTGCATCTGCAGCGTAAACGGCAGATACTCCGTCCAGGTCTCCCGCATTCCAATGCCGAGCCCACTCATCGCCCATCCGGCGGATCGCGCCGGCTGCACTAATGTTGCCTACGCTTCGGGCAGTGCGCCGCACTTTGCCCCTGATGATTCTGGAATGTTTCTTAGTAGTCGATCGCATAACGCCCTCCCTTCGAACAGCTCACAACGAAATCGTGACATCCTCTTTCCGTCTTGGTTGCCTTCTCTTAGGAGGATTTGTGACCTCCACTCGCCCCGAGAACCAGAATGGAGAACCGGTCTGCCGGTCCGCTTGAGTCATGAACGACGTTCTTACCGACGCCTTCCGGTTAGCCAGAACGCGAGTTGCAGTCACCTCGGATAGCGCCTCGCCGCGGTTCGGCATACAGATCCTTCCTCGGCACGTGGCCGGTCTTTTCGGCCCCAACTGGTCAGCGCTTTGCTTGCCGCGCGGCAGCTCTTATGCTGCCACTGCCGGCTTGCCAGGACGGATCTCCTTCTTTTCTTCCGTCACAGCCGGACGCATACTTGCAAGCCTAGCAAGCGCCTTCCCTGTCAAAACAGTCAAGTGGATGGCTATGATCGCACCCAAGATGGCGGGCACGATGTACACGTTCTCAACTTTCCAGAGCCAGTGACCAAGCACCGGGGAAGCTAGCCATGCTCCCAACCAGCCGATGATCAATTTCCCGACCAGAGCGTCATTGCCTTCGAGAAAGCGATAGCGAATCACGTAGTGGTAGGCAGCAGCAACCACTGCCCCGATGAAAGTGAGAATCAGAAAGGAAAGCAAGCTCATTCCCAGCATAGGGCACCTCCTCAGGACCAGGGGAGACCATGATTGGTCTTCTTGAAGAACGAGGTCCAGAACTGGGTCAGATGGGAAAGCAGGCTCGGATCTCAAAGCTGGAGATTCGGCCATTCAACGAGTCTTTTGCAGACAGTATTATTTTACGCCTCGGTTCAACCCTGCGCTCAATCCTTCAAGAACGTGGTCCAGATGGTTGGGCGATCATATAGGTGACTGTCAACGAGCGCGCGTTGTATTAGGTTTCGACAGAACTCCAGACATCGGAGAATGAAGGGTGGCGTTGGCCGCCGGCGATTCCCTTGTGTCTCCTTGATTAGGGCTGGCGTGCACCGGTAACCGTAATCACAGACAAGCGCGTATGTGCTGGCGGAGGATGGACATTGAAGGAATGGCCAGCTTCTCAGGTATGAAGATGTTCCCCCTTGTGTTCGCCGGCATTGTGCTCGTCTGCTCCGATCTCTTGCTTGGCCAAGCGAACGTTCGTCCGCTGGCGGACATAACAGTGACGATCACTCCTGCGAAAGCGACTCTTTTTGCGGGTGAAACGGGGACGTTTCTTGCAACAGTCGTTGGGATCAATAACAAAGCCGTGACTTGGTCCGTAGCGGAGGAAGACGGCGGGACCATCACCGATATGGGCCTCTATACGGCACCAAAGATCCAGGGCGTGTATCACATAACTGCAATCAGCAGGAGTAGACCAGAAGCGAAGAGCGTCGCCACGATCACTGTGCTTGCTTATTGGGACCCGCTCCCGGCAACCTTCAGGCCGTAACGCGGGCTTGAACAATCCGCTGGACGAAAGCTCGATGGCAACTCGCCTGGCAACAATCATACAAACGTGTGATTCACAATACAGACAGGCAGTACACATAGAGTCAGTTTCTATGCTCAAAGGGGAAAGGGGCGCGAATATGAAACGTGGACCGTCACCCTGTGATTTTTGCGGATCGGTCCAGGGGTTTCAGTGCTATCCAACTGACGTTCCGGGCGCTGATTGGTATGCCTGTGCTAACTGTGTCGCACTCATCCGCATCGAGGACTGGGACAATCTTATCGACCGCAGCATAGCCGCTTACATGGCTCTGCGCCCGCGACCGCGGTATACATACTGTCGATGGCCATCGAGGCTCAGCGCGGCGAGCCGTTTGTTTCTGCATCCCGCCTCCCTTTCACGCCGAGTCATTCCACTCGCATATACACCGTTCTTGCTGCTCTGCGCCGCCTACATCCCTTTGAAGGTCGGCCTCAGCCGCTTTTCCGAGGGCTTCGGGAATCATCCAGCCTGGCGCACAGATTGAGCTTCGGCCCGTGCGGGCCAAGGGCAAGTGATCTTGCTCACAGAAAGCGGAAGGCACTTGGCAGAAGATTGAGGCTGCAGCGTCGGGTGCTCAGAAAGTGCCAACGGCTGAGTGTGTGCGCGCCGATCCTCTGTGCGGAGAGACAAGGAGTACGAAGTGCGTTTTAAGCCGACAAGGGTGCGCTGGCTTTCGCAGATCGTCTTCTTCTCACTGTTTCTGTTCCTTCTGCTGCGCACGGAGTTCCGCGGATCGCTGCATGCTGGCGAGAGTGAGATCCGGCTTCCTTATCCGGTGCGGTTGTTTTTCCAATTTGATCCGTTGGTGGCCCTATCGAATACGCTCTCCAGCCGCGCCCTGTACCACGGTCTGTTGTGGAGCCTGGTAGTTCCGACGATGTTGCTCGGACGCTTCTTCTGCGGATGGATTTGTCCTGTAGGCTCAATCCACCACTTCTGCAGCAGTCTGACATCCGAGCGCAAACGTGGAAGCACTTGATTGAATCGAACCGGTACAAGCGCTGGCAGAGTCGCGGATGCGGAGGGCCATCTGCAACAGGTAAAACAACCGTTTGTTGATCCTCATCGCTGCGTGGGCTGTGGGGCGTGCGAATACGCCTGCCCGGTTCAGGATCGCCCGGCAGTTTACGTGACCAGCATCGGCGAGAGCCGATCACGAACGAACCAGATCCTGCTGAACCAAGGCAAAGTGAGGCCGAGGTGACGAGCATCGGAAGAGTTAAGGCTCACGGACTGCTGCTACTCATGCTCGGTGTGGCGCTGCTCCTGGACGCCAGTTGCAAACGTCAACCGGGGACCGAGCCGTCATTTTTCCCTGCGACCAATCAGGTTGCGGGCTGGGTGAAGACTCGAGATGTAAGGATCTTCGAGGCGGCAGACCTGTGGAAGTATATCGACGGCGAGGCGGAGCGGTACTTGAAGGCTGGGGTGCAGAGAGTGTCTACGACTGACTACAAGTTCCAGGACAAGGTCGACGCGACAGTAGACATCTATACCATGGGGAACGCGGAAGGCGCCGAGAAGATTTTCGAATCGGAGCCTGCTGTCGATGCGAAACCGATCCAAATGGGAGACGGCGGACGCTTGCACAGTCAAAGCTTGGTCTTCCGCAAGGGAGCTTACCTGGTGCGGATCCTTGCTTTTGAGGAATCGGCGGAAACACAGCAGGCACTATTGCAATTGGGCCATGGTGTTGAAGCGCGGCTTGCCAGGTGATGATCGCAAAGGTGCTTTCCGTCACTGAAAAGTTGCGCGGATTGGGGTATAGCTAGCTTGAGGATCCTCGAAGCCGGTCGTGGATTCATTTGGAGAATCCTTATGAGCGCGATGAGCAGCACGAGTCGGCGGGATTTTCTGAAAAAGTGCCTCACTGGCGCTGCAGTTCTGCGCGCCAGCGGTAGGGTGGAACTGCTCGCAGCCGCAGAACAAGGAGGGGCTCTCGCGAAATCCAGGGTTGTGATCGCGCGCGATGCCACGCTGCGTGGTGTGGGGACGACGGTGGATTCGCGCCGGATGCTGAGTCTTCTGGATCGTGCCATGCAGGCTCTTCTCGACTGCGATAACCCGAGCGAGACGTGGACAAAGCTGGTCCGCCCGGGTGAAATGGTGGGACTGAAAGTGAATGCACTTGGAGGACGCGGACTCTCCAGCAACCTGCAGCTCGTCGAAGCCATTTGCGAGCGATTGCAGGAGGCTGGAATCAAGGCGAGCGATATCGTGGTCTGGGACCGCGACAGCGACGAAATGGAACACGTTGGGTTCCACGTGTCGATGGGTGGAAACCGCGTGCAATGCTGCGGCACCGATCGAGTGGATTATGAACAAGAACTGGTCACACATGGCAGCGTTGGCAGCAGGTTGTCGAAGATTTTGACGCAACGCTGCAATGTCCTTATCAATATCCCGGTGCTGAAAGACCATGACGGCGCCGGTGTAACCATCGCCCTGAAGAACATGTATGGCGTCATTCATAACCCGAACAAATACCACCCCAACGGCTGCAATCCGTATATCGCAGACTTGAACATGCTGCCAGAAATCAGGTCGCGGATGCGATTGACCATCTGCGATGCAACGACGGCCTGCTTCGAAGGCGGACCCGGATACAAGCCGGAATACAGTTGGAAGAACAATTCCGTGATCGTTTCGCAGGACCCCGTCGCGCTCGACTACACGGGCTGGCAGATCATCGAGCGCAAGCGAGCCGAGAAAGGGTTGACGACGCTGGAAGGCGATAAAAGAGCACCCCACTACATCGCGACCGCCGCCGATGCCCAGCATCGACTGGGCACGAACGATCCCAGGAGAATCGCGGTTGTCGAGGTGTAGGCGGGCGCGCGATGGAGGTTTCAACATGGCGCGTGAGCTCGATGCGCGAGAAGGCGTGAAGGTCCCGGCCGACGGCGGAGTTGAGGGTCGGAGTGCCGCGGTCCGCGGTGAGGGAAGCCCATTGTTGTCCCCGCTCGATCGCCGGGCGTTCTTGCAGTGCGCCCTGGCGTCAGGCGCGGCCCTAGGCATCTGCGAATTTGCCCGGTTCCCCGTCGCGATCCCCGCATGGGCCGCTCCGCAAAAGCAGGATGATTCGCGATTCACCGTCGAAGCAAAGTTCTACCAGAAACTTCCTAACAACAAGAAGATCAAGTGCAAGCTGTGTCCGCGCGAATGTACGGTGGGAGACCGGGAACGCGGCTATTGCGGCGTGCGGGAGAATCGCGGGGGAACCTACTACACGCTGGTGCACTCTCGGGTGTGCGCCGCGCACATTGATCCCATCGAAAAGAAGCCTCTGTTCCACTACCTGCCGGGGACGCTCGCTTTCTCGTTGGCCACGGCTGGCTGCAACGTCAACTGCAAATTTTGCCAGAACTGGGACATCTCCCAGGTGCGTCCGGAGCAGGTTCCTGCCGAGTACGTGCCCCCGCAACGGATTGCCGCCCTGGCGAAGCAGTATAACTGTCCGACGATTGCCTACACTTACAGCGAGCCGGTGATCTTCAGTGAGTACCTGATGGATGCAGCCGATGCCGGGCACGAAGCTGGCGTTCGTAGCGTGGTCGTGTCGAATGGCTACATCCAAGAGGAGGCGCTGAAGACGGCGTACGGAAAGATGGACGCGGTCAAGATCGATCTGAAAGCGTTCACGGAGTCCTACTACAAGGATGTAGTCGTTGGTGAGTTGAAGCCGGTGTTGAACTCGCTGGTCACATTGCGGAAGATGAACAAGTGGACCGAGATCGTGTACCTAATGGTGCCGACGCTGAACGACAGCGAGGCCGAATTCCGCGGCCTGGCACAGTGGGTCAAGACCAACCTGGGCGTGGATGTGCCGGTCCATTTCACGCAATTTCATCCCGAGTACTTATTGAAGAACCTGCCCATCACTCCGGTGTCCACTCTGGAGCGTGCCAAGGCGATTGCCGACGCCGAAGGGCTGCACTACGTATACATCGGCAATGTGCCGGGACATCCTGCGCAAAATACCTACTGCCCGAAGTGCCACCGCATGTTGGTGGAACGCGTAGGCTTCACGGCGAGTCAGATGCTGATCCGCAAGGGCAGTTGCCCATTCTGCCAGCATCCGATCCCTGGCGTTTGGCACGCATGAGAGCGCGAGAGGAGTTTTCGCATATGAATATCCCGCATATGAACATAAAGATGCGTTCCAAAATATATTGGCTGGCGGCTCTACTCATCGCGATCCTGGCGATTGCAGCACTGCAGCAGGTCCGTGCCGCCGATCCTCAGAACGTAAGAGAAGAGAACGTGAGACAAGCCGGTGTCGCCGGGGGCTTCTATCCGGCCGACCCGAAGGCGCTCACGGCGATGATGGATGACATGTTGGCGCATGCGACTCCGCCGCCGATCAACGACCCGATCCTCGCTGTGGTTGCACCTCACGCCGGTTATCAGTTCTCCGGCCCCGTTGCTGCCTACACGTACGCGGCGCTGAAAGGGCGCAGGTTTTCGCGCGTGGTCGTGATTGCGCCGTCGCACTACGAGGCCTTTGATTTCACTTCCGTCTATGAGGGGGACGCTTACGCGACGCCGCTGGGGGCAGTCCCTGTAGATAAGGCGTTTGCAAAGCAACTCGTGCAGATGAGTCCGACCATCAAATTCTCCAGCCGGGGACATACTCCCACCCGGGAGGGCGCTGAGCATGCGCTCGAGGTGGAGTTGCCGTGGTTGCAACGGGTGCTGGGTGACTTCGAACTTGTGCCCGTCGTGATGGGAGACCAGAGTTACGAAAGCAGCCGTGCGCTGGGTGTGGCTCTGGCGAAGCTAATCCAGGGCAATGATAAAGACACGCTGATCGTGGCCAGTTCCGATTTATCGCACTATCACCCCTACGACGAAGCGGTGAAGATCGACCACAAAACGCTCAATGCACTGCAGGCGTGGGACTACTTCAGCATGTCGCGGAACTTCGAGGCGCGGACTTGGGAAGCCTGTGGCGGCGCGCCCATCGTAGCCGCAATGATTGCTGCCGAGCGCATGGGAGCGAACCAAGCCCTGGTGCTCAAGTACGCCAATTCCGGCGACATCACAGGCGATCACTCGCGCGTGATCGGATACAGCGCGGACGTCTTTTTGAAAACTCAAAGCGGAAAGACAGTGGAACCGCAATTCTCACTGACTGGGCACGAGAAAAGCGAACTGCTTGCTCTGGCTCGCAAGTCGGTGGAGTACGCGGTGCGGGAGAAAAAGGCGTATGAGCCAACCGCGAGCGCAAGCGAAGTGCTGAATCAGGAGCGCGGTGCGTTCGTGACCCTGCGTAAATCGGGAGCACTGCGGGGGTGCATCGGCTACACCTCCGCGGTTGAACCTCTCTACATAACCGTGCGGGACACGGCCACGCTGGCTGCCCTGCGCGATAGCCGATTCCAGCCGGTATCCGCCTCAGAGTTGCCGCAAATCGATTATGAAATCTCCGTGCTGTCGCCCCTTCGGCGCGTGCTGGATATTCGGCTGATCAAGCTTGGCCAGCACGGTTTGCTGATGAAGAACGGCGCGTACGAGGGCCTTTTGCTTCCGCAGGTGCCGGTGGAAGAAAAATGGGATCGGCAAAGGTTCCTGGAAGAAACCTGCGCCAAAGCAGGGATGCGCTCCGGCTGCTGGAAGGATGAGAACACGGACATCTTCATGTTCACCGCGGTGGTGTTCGGCGAGAACGGGCCGCAAGCGCTCATGCCTGAGACATCTTTGCCTCCAGGCTTACCCGCGCGGCCAGGAGAGCCGGCGCCAGGTTTACCGCCGCACTGAGCCATGCAGTTTTCCAAAAACCAAACACCGGGATGAGGTAACTGCTCAACAAAAGCGCGCCCGCGCATCCACCGAGCAGATCGATGGCATAGAGTGTACCCAGTCTTGATCGACCGCTGCTGTCATGAAGGTAGATCTCCGTCGCGATAGGAAATTGATAGCCGCCCAGCATTCCGCAGAGAGCAGCCAACGCCGGGAAGGCAAACTGCGCCGCCAACCATGTTGTCGCCATCCCAGAAATCTTCGACAGCAGGCTAACCACAAATATCAGCGCAGGACCAGAAAGGGCGAGCAGGAACTGGGTGGTTGCCATGGTGCGGTACGGGGAATCATTGCTGGAACGAATGCGGCGGATGCCCAACCAACTTCCGAAGGCAATGCCTGCCATGCACATGGCGATGAGGATCGTGAGTTGGTGGTAAACGTAACCGTAGACGGACTGAAATGCGAGCAGCAGGAAAATCTGCAGAGCCATCAGTGTAAATCCCGTCGCAGCCACCGAGTACGCTGCGGCAGACCGGACGCGTTTCTCGCGAGTGGGCACAAACGCCAGAAAAACGGCCACAAACAATAAGACAACCAAGACCGCATTGATGACACCGGTGAAAGCGATGTGCGCGGCGGCCCGGAACCAGCGCGAATAGCCCAACTTGAACTGCGTGCTCCATAGCACAACGTCGAAGTAATAGGCGATCGGCTCGAAATCGCGATTGACTGGCGTCGAGGTCAGCGGCTGCAGTTGCTCGCGAATCTGCTCCATGCGATCGGGCATCATGCGGAAGGGGATGAAGTATTCGCGAACATACTGCGTCCTCAGATTCCGCTCCTGCAATCTTGCCATCAGCGTTGGGGGATTATCCGTCAGAACATCGGGTCGCGTAGCACCGAAGAAGTGGATCGTTTCGCCTGGGATGGCGACAACGTACGGGAAGACTTTCCGCAGGGTGAGATGAATGCAGCGCAGGAATTCCGCCAGGTCGGGGCTGATGTAATCTTCCGACGAACGCAGTTGCAAGGCGAGCAGCCCGCCTGGCGCGAGGTGATCGCGAGCGGAACGAAAGAACTCGGCCGTGTAGAACCGGTTCAACTGTGCGGTCTGCGGGTCCGGCACATTAAGAATGATCGCGTCGAATGTGTCACCAGCCGTCTTGAGATAGTACCGGCCATCCGCGTAGTGCATATGCACTCGAGGATCCGAGGCAACAGGAGCAGACTGCATGGGGAAGAACTGCCGCGCCATGTCGATGAGCGCGGGATCGAGCTCAACATAGTCGATCCGCTCGATTGTGGGATGCTTCAGCGCTTGGGCGATGCTGCCGTTCACGCCGCCGCCAATCAGCAGAAGATGCCGCGGCGCCGGGTGCTCCAGCAGCGCGTAGTGAACCGCCTCTTCGGCGGCGTTCTCGTCTGGCGCGTTGGCAAGGATCACGCCGTTGTCATAAATGCTGCGAATATTGCCTGTTTCTGTATTACCGGTTTCAATGACCGCCAGGTTGCCGTAAATCGAGTCGCGCGATCCCACCAGGCGGAACCCCCGCCACAGGCGCGCCTGCGCGGACCTGTCCAACGACGGTGCAACATATATAAGAAGAAGGATGGCGAAAAGCGCCGCTGCCCCCGTCACGGCCCCAAGCTGCTTGCGGCTCATCCGGAACAACAAGACTGCTGCCATACACAGGTTCAGGAGGGCAACGACGGTCGCGATCTGGAAGCACCCAAGAAAGCGCAGCAGCACAATGCTGGCCAGGACCCCCCCGACGCCGGAACCAGCGGCCTCCAGCAAGTAAGCCGAACTGGTAGCGACGCGAGCGGAGACGGCGCACTCCTGTTGGTACATCCGGGTTGCAACCACGAAAAGCGACCCTGCGACAACGCAAAACAGGCTCAGACATGCCAGGGATGTAAGCAGCATCGGCACCGGACCCACCAGTTCGCCCGGCACTGTCTGAAAAAACGATCTGGAGGCGCGCAATGCCCAGATCGTCGGCAACAGGCTGACGCCGACGAGGCATTCAAGCGCGGCGACCGCCCGGCAAGCGTTGTTCCCACCCAGTGCAAAACGGCTGCTCAGGCTGCTGCCGGCGGCGGTCCAGAAGAGCCAGGTGGCCAACATAATCCCCAGCGAAATCTCGTTGCCGTTGAAGACGACGATGAACTCCCGCATGAGAACGATCTGGCCGATGACCGCGCTGAATCCAATCAGCGTCAGAGCCGCCCTTACGGCAGACGTCGATTGTCTCGACCACGGCATTGTGACGGACTGCATAGCTGCTGCCACCTGAACGAGATTAGAATTTAGTTATCGCACAAAAGCAAAGAGGGCAAAGCTATATGCCGTCGACCGAGAGCGCCATACTCAACCGTCGTGAAGCGTTAATCAAACTACTCCGCCTGGGAGGAGTCGGTGCCGGAACCGCAGGCCTCGGATTCTGGCTGAGCGAACAGACCAGCGCCCCGAGCCAGAGCTGGCCGTCAATTTGAAGCGCAGCCATACGGTGGCGGCTGATGCGGCTTGGCCCGAGATGGCGGTCATCCAGGGAAATGATCCCGAACAACTGGTGCGGACTGCCATCGAAGAACTGGGTGGCATCCACCGCTTCGTCTCCCGCGCCGACATCGTGTTGGTGAAGCCGAACATCGGCTGGGATCGCACTTCCAGAACAGGCGGCCAACACCAATCCGAGGATAGTCTCAGAGATCGTCCGGCAGTGCTGGAACGCAGGAGCGAAGAGGGTCATCGTGACGGACGTGAGCGGTAACGACCCGCGCCGGTGTTTTCAGAGGCCGGGCATTGCGGAAGCATCGCGGCGCGAAGGCCGAAGTGGTCCTCCCCGACGGGTCTGCGGAATCCAGACAAAGTGCAGGAGGCGGGCTGGGACGAATTGGTCCGGCTGCTCGACGAAGCTCACTACGTGCGTTACGACTTTTCGACCGCCACCAAACTGCTCGACGTGTGCCAGGAACTAAGGCAACGCTACGGCAGTATGACGAGGATGATTGACCAGGCAAGAACTGGCGCTGAGCTGTCGGCCCTCCTGCAGGAGTTCAAGCACATCGGCCCCGTTACCGCCCGGATCTTCACTCGGGAGGTAGCGCCAATCTGCTATGGATCGCGAAGGCCGTCTCCAAAGCCACACTGACTCTGGTCTCCAATCTGATCTGAGGGCTAATCGCGCAATGCACAAAGACAAGAGGGTTCAGGGAACAACAACCTCACAGAACAGGCTTGAACCATCTACTTCGATAATCGTTGGGGTGAGCTTGAGAAAGGCAGCCAGGCTTCGGAAGCTTTCAGCGTTCATTGTTGTAGCGCGAAAGCCGTCTTTGCAGACGATAACGCCGTGGCCCGTTAAGTGGTGATCAATCTCGCCGATGAGCCCGTGTTCAGCTTGGATTTCGAACCACTTGAGGCGTTCTTCCCAGAAGCGATCAGAGTAGCTCGAGAAGAGCACTGTGCCAGCCTGTCGAGTGACGCGAGTTGCTTCAGTGAAAACCGCTCGCTGGTCTGCCCCGAACGCCGATATTCCATTCTGGATGCATATTGTCAGATCGAACGTCCGATCCCGAAAGCCCAGGTGCGCTGCGTTCATTGCGAATAAGTGAAGTGACTTCTTGCGTCCGAGGAAATTCGTGGCCATCCGCAGGCTGGGCAATGAGGTATCGATTCCGAAAACTTCTCGCGCGCGGTGCAAGAGGCATCGAAGAACTCGTCCATACCCGCACCCCAATTCCAAGATCGTCATCGAAGGCGACGTTTTTTGAAGGACGAATTCTATCTCCGCTTCAAGGTAGGCCTTCGTTCTGGGCGGGGCGAGATCGTAGCAAGCGCGGAGGCGCTCGGCAGAGAGTTTGTCAACGTAGTAGTTGGGCATGAGATGAGACTTCTGTTGGCGGAAACTCCTCGATGCCAACCGACCAATTCTCAGAGCGAGAGGCTCACGTCTACATTAGCCTGCGTTTGATACCAGTCGTTGCGTGTCAGTGGCAAGACTGAACGGGAGGCGGGGTCGACTAGATTTGGATTTTTGTGCCTTTTGAGACTTCACAACATCCTCCTTCCGATATTGCGCTGAAGGAGCCTCGCTCAACCTCATGTCGCGAGAGGCACCAGGAAAGGGCGAGCCATGAATCGCTGTCTAGGATTCAAGAAACACACTTATGCATTTTCATTCTCAACACCACCCGCCAGCGCCGCAGTGACTGGCATCACTGACGTGCGTGTCACATTCTTCGCGAACAAATCGTACGGGACTTATTTCGATCACTGACTCCCGCCGCAGGGACTCACCATTTCAGCATCGGTTCGCGTTCACGCCGCGGCGGCAGCTTGCGGCACAATAATCGAAAATGGTCGCTGGCGCTCGAAAGCCCGCTCGCGATGGCCGACGATCGTGTATTTTGGGCTCTGGGTCGGCGGCATCATGCCCGCAACCTCATTGCGAAAGTGATGGTATCCGCCTCGAAACTTGCCCTTGTCCCAGACTCTCAGCAAAGTTTCAGTAAATAGGCTGTTCTTGGTTCCCTCCATGGCAACCTGGTTGTCTTGACACGCCGAGATCAAGATCACGCTGCATTCCGCATTGACTTTCTCTCTTCGTGGAGTCTTCCTGCGAATGTCGTCATACAGTGTCGCCCGTTCCTTGTAGATCTTGGCTTGCACGTCGGGCGGCAGAAATTTGGGCCTCAGGTTAGCGCCCGTACTCGCCCGCACACGCGCATTGAGATGTGCGAGATAAGGAGTTGGGTCCAGGAATATGGCTTTTGTCATCATTCCACTGTGACAGCTGTCCGCCAAAACAAGGACGCGCACGCTTGGCCGAAACAGCGACCAGGCTGCGTACAGTTCATCGTCGATCAGTTGGCGGTCGAACAGTACCCACGTTTCATCAAGCCCGTCCGGTTCGTCGTTGCCCGCATCATTGATTTGGCCGCCGTGGCCGGAGTAGGTCAGCAAGAAGAAGTCGTCCTCGAACAACTCCTTCGCCGCCTTCTCCATTACGCCGAGCACTGCAGTTGAGGTTGCAGCTTTCGTGAGCAGTGATTGAGCAACAAAGCCCTGACTTGTGGCGATTGTTTCCATGTCACGGGCATCGTTTTCGCACGACGACAGCTCGCCTTTCCAGCCTGCATAATGAATGGGATCAACTCGATTGAGTCCAATGTGAAGAGAAATTCCTTTCGGTTTTGCTCGTCCCAGCATAGTTCCTCCTTTTCTGATCAAAATCACGTGTTGCGCTAGAGCAGCATTCGTTGTTGCGGAAAGAAGCTGTGGGCAGCATTGGGAGAATGAGAACTCTTCTTAGATTTGTGCTGCCGTTGCTCTCTTAGCCGCTCTATTTCCTCTGCGTTTAGCAAGTGCTCTTGTCCGAGCAGTTTCGTAACGAGTGAAATCGTCGCGAAATGCTCCACCAATTCCATTTTCAGGTACGCTCGCAACAAATCTTCGCCATACGTCACGACGCCGTGATTTGCCATTAGTATGGCTTCATGCTCCCGAACCAGCGGTCTCAGCGCGTCAGCCAAATCCGCCGTGCCGGGCGTGGCATATGGGGCCAACGGAACTCCTCTTAGGCCAATGACCGCGTCGCAAACGAGCGCAGGCTTGAGAGGAATCCCTGCTGCGGCATATCCAGTGGCGACTGGCGGATGGGCATGGACTACCGCGTTCACGTCCGACCGCATTCCATAAATCAGCAGGTGCATCGCGATTTCGCTCGTTACGCTGCCTCGCCCTGCCAGATTGCGCCCACCCATATCGACCACAATCAGATCCTGCAGCCGCATCATGCCCTTACTAACCGATGTGGGCGTGACGAGAAGTGAGTGGCCATCGAGCCGCACCGACAAGTTGCCATTCGTGGCAGCGACATACCCATGTTCATGTAACAGCTTTCCGAAATGGACTCTGGTAATCCTAACACCGCGTTTGCGACTGTGATTCGAGGTCGCCTGCTGTCTGCAGAAGTGCTAGGCGCACGAACGGAAGAACACGACTGCTACGCTAGTAAAGATGGAAGTTGACTTCAACATCCACCTGCACAGCCACTGGAATTCCATCCTTGCGGCCGGGTTCAAACTTCCACTGCCGAATTGCTTCGATGGCCTTTTCATCCAGCCCCATACCCAAGGATTGCTGAACGCGAATGTCATGCGTCCTTCCGTCGGGCCCCACCACCAGCCACAGCACAACCGTGCCTTGGTACTTTGCCTTGCGCGCTTCCTCGGAGAATTCTGGTTCTGGGCCA
>Ga0209517_10000354_pt1 | contig 81041 bp, 73 predicted proteins | sample PeaSoiMetSII2010_FD_187695 | JGI IMG/M metagenome (GOLD analysis project Ga0209517, IMG submission 187695) | Peat soil microbial communities from Weissenstadt, Germany - SII-2010 (SPAdes) (version 2) | ecosystem: Environmental > Terrestrial > Soil > Wetlands > Peat | place: Germany...
CCCGCCGCTCGGAGTTGCCGGCGCATATTGTGCCGCAGATGACGAATACGCCAGCACCTGACCGTTCGTTGGCGCCGTCGCTGCCACCGGCACGCTTTGAATCTGGATCGCATTCGCGCTCGACCCGCATCCTCCCCATGTTCCATTCCCCAAAAGACAACTTGTGGACGAAGCCGTCCCGCTGCCCAGCTCCCGCGTCGGCACCAGCCCGCTCACCACATCGGCTTTCGCCGCCGCCGTCGAATCCACGTATTGCTTGGCCGTGGCCTGCAGCGGCGCTGTCGGATTCCCGCTCAGCGTCAGCGGTCCCGTCATCGTTCCGCCCGCGGTCGGCAGGAAATTTCCCGCCCCCACGTTTGCCAGAGACGAATCCACGTACGCCTTGTTGGCCACGTCTCCCGTGTTCACCGGGTTCGGAGTATTGGGTGGAGTCGCAAACGTTTTTGCGCCATTGATCGTCTCGGTGCCGCTCAGGTGAACGACCGCGTTGTCGTTGGCCTTCCCCGCCAGCTCTGTGTTTACGTACTGCAGCGAAACCGGCTGTGCCGCGGTTCCCGACCCGGGCGTGGTCCGAATCGTCGCCAGGTTTGTCGGAGTGGTCGTCGGGACCACCCAGTATTCCGTTCTCACCTCGCCCGGGCCCAGTTGAAACACCACCGTGTAGTACATCCCCGGCGGAGTCGCGCCCACGTTCGGCGCCAGCGCCACGTTTAACGCGCCATTCGTCCCCAGCGTTACATTCGTGAGTCCCGCCGCCACCGCGGTGCCGCTGGACGTTACAAACGCCGGCCACGTGATCACTAGTGTGCCTTGGGCCGGCGCGCCGTTCGCCAGATACACCGTGTCCACCACGCTCGTCAGCGTGGGACCCTGTGGAGCAGGCGCAGGCGCTGCGGCTGGCTTGGGACGTGCCGGGGCCGAAAGCCTCATGCCGGATGCCGGGTGCCGGAAGCTCGATGCGGAAAGCCGGATGCCGCAAACCGCAATCACCATCGTCAGCGCAAAACAAAAAAGCCGCCCCGACGGACGGCATGTCTGAAACATACTTCCTCCCCGAATCTTGTGTAGAACGGACACTTTCTCCGCCCGATCAACCATCAAGGAATCTCAAAACCTAATCTAAAGCCGAAAGCCAGAAGCCGAAGCCCGCAGCCCGCTACTACCGTCCGTTCAAGAAACTCTCCACGCTGCGCACGTAGACATCGGCGAAATCCGCCACCGGCCGCCGTGCTTCAATCAGGTCCATGGCATCATCGACCTGCCATCCCATCGTGCCCAGCAATGCCAGCGCCATCATCGGCGCACGGTGTACTCCCGCCGCGCAGTGAATGAACACCTTCGTTCCCGAACGTTGCAGCGCGTCCAGAGCAAACTCCACGCCCCGCTCAAACACCTCCGCGGGCTTGTGCTCGAAGTCGTCGTCGATCGGATTCCAGCAAACCACCACCCCATGCGGCTCCGCCAGCGGCGTGTCGTCGAACTCGATCTGCATGTCGAGGACGTGCGTGATGCCCGCCCGGGCCACCGCGCTCATGTTGTCCGCTGTCCAGATTCCACCACCAACCGCGATGCGGTCGGTCAGCCACGTGATGTCCATCCCAATCCTGCGCCGTGTAGTGCGGACGCTCCGGTCCGCCCCAATCTCATTCTCGCACTGCGGAATCCTGCGGCTCGCTTCCCGGCCCGTCTCCAGCCGCAGCACCGATACCCGCAACCCGTTTTCCGTTTTCATTTTACGTGATCTTAGTGGGCTGTCCCGGCGGTTCGCGCAAGCCCTACCTGTTTGCTCTTGATTTTGGGAGACTCAACGAGGGCTTCAGCCCCTAGGGTACATTCCCTACTCTCCGCTCTCAGTGGATTCATCCCCATCTGCGCCATCTTTCGGCGCGGTATTCACTTTCGCAATCTCCTCCGCGGCCGCGGGTTTGCCCTCGGGCAACTCCTCCTCAGCTTCCTCGCGAGCGCCTTCGGGCCCAGGCCAACCGCCCAGCCGGTTCATCAGCATATGGGCCAGCGAATCTTCTTCCGGCTTCGCGCCGCTTGCTTCCGTCGCTGGATACAATCCCGCCACCTCAAACAAATATTTCGCCGAAGCCAGCGCACCCTTCTTGGCCACTTCGATCACTTCCTTCGTAATCGCGTCCGCCGAAGCCCCCACCAGGTTGGTGATCTTCTCCCGTACCTGCGCCAGGTTCACCGGCTTCTTTGTTTTGCTCACGGTTCGCTTTGCCGTAGGCTTCTTCGCCGTTCCCTTGCTATTCCCCTTTGTTTTCTTCATGCCCCAAGACTTCCCCCGAGAATTCCCGCTGCCCCGATCCCGGCATCATCCGGGTAAAAGAGCGATCCCAGCCTGAAAAACACGAAAGGCGCGCTGGGCAGCGCGCCTTCTATGGTGTATTGCTTATTTCTTTAGTCTATATAATTATTATATCATATTGCAAAGGGTAAATGGGACATGCTTTGCATATTTATTGTCGCTGCGTTCTCAACCACTTGCGCAAAAATTGCCCTCCTCCCCCTCTTGACAACATTTTCTTGCCTCACTCTCAAGCCTGCTTGCCTCTCGCAGCTCACAGCGTCTCCTGCTTGACTTGGGGCAGCGGCTCCAGCAACTGTGCGATAAGAAACGCCTCACTCAGCTCGTCGGTCAGTTCCGGCAGTCTGCGTTCGATGGTTTTGCGGGTGCAGTGAAGAATTCGCGCTGCCGCCTCGTGGTCGTATTCTTGCAGGACGATGCGTCCGATTAGCTGCCGGTCGAATTCCTGCAGCCGGTCCAGGCAGGTCTCCACGTCATGCAGAAAGATCACCCGCGCCTCAAACGTGGTCGAGGTGTACGCCGTGATCCTCGCTCGAAACAACTCCCGCCCCAGCAGGGACGGCAATCGTCCCGCCTCCAGCGACCACCGCATATACCGCCGCAATAAAGCCGTTGTTTTCTTTCGGTAGAGCCACAGGTCGGGATCGCGCTCCCAATCCGCCTGCAAATCATAGCCCGCCACATCACCGGCCGGTTGGCGCATCGGCAGCGCTTTCTCCGGCGGATCCCCCTCCGCGTGTGCTGCGATCCGCACCACAAAGCTGCTCATGCCGCACCCCCAGACACTTTCAGAGCCACTCCCCTCGTCTTCCTCACGGCGCGTGAAGTAGCCGGCACCGGCGCACATAGCGGCCCTTGCGGCGCCCTCGCATATCGCGGTGCTTTCGCGGGCGGCGGCAGATCTGCCATCACGCGCCCGCAAATCACGCAATACACTTGCCCTCCTCCCACCGGACGCAACCACAATCCACCGCAGCGTTCGCAATACTTCAGCTCCAGGCACAACTCATTCGGGATATGACTCTTCTCAGCTTTCATGTTTTCCTCCTCTAACTTCGGACCTCAGACCCCGGACCGCAGACCTCCGACAAACCAAGCCACGAAAATCGCAGCCTGATCCCTCGTCCGAGATCCGAGGTCCGACGTCCAAGGTCCGAAAACAAAAGCCCCGCGGCGGTCTCCGCATTGCTGCAGGGACCACACGCAGGGCTCGTTTCATTTACGACGACCTGCTTGTGCTATTTACTTGTCAGGACAACACTTATTGCTGTCTTGTTTTCTCTAGACCTCCACAGATCCCTCCGATTTCAGCGGACTGTCACGCTGGCGAAAGTATCCCTCTTCGTAGCCCGATTTCAGGACTTTGCCGTTTTGCACAACCACACTCACCCGCCCGCTGAAGCGCAGCTCCCGCAGCAGCCGTTCCATGGCTGCCGAGAGCACCTCGGCTTCGCGCACCTTGCGGCGAAACTCGACAAAGTTCTTTTCTTCGTTGGAGTTATCGGCACTGCTCATAACGGCTGGATCCCGGATGCAAAAGTTGAGTTATAGAGTTTTATGATCGTATAGCTGAAGATTTTCCACGTCAAGGTTGATATACCAAACCGGCTGTGGAAATCTTACCGCAATAGCGTATTGCTATAAGACGCATGCTATACTCCGACCATGAAATTCCGAGTGCTGCAAGATAACCTGCGTAAAACTCTTTGGGAGCGAATCGATGAGGGCGATTTGACTGGCTTGCGCCTGGCCCAACAGACCGGGTTCAAGCAGGCTCATATCTCCAACTTCTTGAATCGCAAGCGCGGACTGAGTCTGGAGGGCATGGACCGGGTCCTGGCCGTGCAGCATCTTTCGGTGCTGGATCTGCTCGAGCCCTCCGAGGTCAACAAGCGCGCTTCCATCCTCCCGCCCAGTGACGATGAATTCCAGAACGTGCTGCTCATCGAGGGAACCGTCGCCGCCACCCATCCCATGATCACCAGCATGAACGTCAAGGAAATCCTGAAATTCAAAAAGACTTTTCTGAAGAAGCTGCGGGCGGAACCCGAAGGCGACCGCGACCATTGGGAACGCTTTGTGCTGATCAAAGCGGACGCGCGCGAGGGTATGAGCATGTATCCCCGGCTGCTGCCCGGGGCAACCTTGCTGATTGACCGCCATTACAACTCGCTCAAACCCTATCGCAAGGGCGAATTCAATATGTACGCCGTGCTCAAGAACGGCAATTGCACTGTGAAGTACGTAGAAACCGCCGGGACCCACCTGATTCTGCGGCCCCACAACCAGGCATATCCCATCGAAGTGATACCCATGGAAGAAGGCAAGACAGTGGGCGACTACCTGGTCGGCCGCGTCTGCCACATCGGCATAGAAACCTAACTGCGCAATTTCCCCCGGGGCGAACAAACTCAGGGTGCCCCATTTCTCGCGTTCGTTGCGAGAAGTGGGGTCTTTGAACGGTCTGTCTTCACAGGCCCCTGTGTCTTCACTTTCTACTCACTTCAAATCTGCCAAATCGGCTTGCAACTGCTGCAGATTGAAGCCTTCCGGAGTTGTCTGCGCTCCAGTCAGAAAATCGGGGCTGAGGATGGCATAGGCCTCATCGCAATACGCCGCCCAGAATCCCCAGGTCATGACTTGCAGCGCGCCCCAGGTCACAACTGTAAGACTGCGGGCGTCGTAGGCCACGACGGGAACGGCGTGTCCACCCCAGGATCCCGGCGCGCCATCTCCCGTGGGGCCCTGCGCCAGGACTGACCAGGGCTGGTGGTTCTGGGTCTGAGCCTGCGCCGTTTTCGGCATCGCCAGGCCGATGTAACATCCGCCGAAAATCCACACCGCGTCCATGATGTGGGTGTGGTTGGCAGGTTCGGTGGCGACGAAGGCCTGAATCTTGTGGCCGGCGATGCCTTGCTGGCGCCAGTAGTTGAGGACGTCGAGTTCGACGGCGCCGTTGTCGTTCGCTCCAGTTTGCGGATTGTAGCCGGTGATGGCGGAATAGGCCGCCACGATCTGCTTGTCCGACGGAGTAAACGTTTTTGCCTTGGCATTCGCGGTCCACTCCATCATGAGGTGTCCGGCGGCGGCGCAGGTGCAGTCCCCGATCTGATCGTTATCCATCATGCCCCACGAGCCTTTTAGTTTTGTCGTGAGGTCCAGCGCCGGAGGCGGCGCGGGCAGCGCGGGCGTGGTATAGGACGCCAGAAGCAAGGTGCGCGGGTCGTGGCGCGTGGGCAGCTTGCCCAGCTTGAGTTTCAGCGGATCGATCCGGGTGGGATCGGATTTCATGGCGACGCTTTTGCGCGCGTCACTGGGGCGTGTATCGAGTTTCTTCACGGCCATGGCGGGAGTCTCCTTTGGGCTGAAGTTGGATGGGCCGGGGCACACATCGCGTTAGGATACGCGAAAGCAGGGGCAAGCAGCTCCGTCGGGGAGTTGGGTGAAAGCGCAATCTCAGCAACGGAGCTGCGGACCCGCGCGCACACGGAACGCTCTCATGTGCACATAGCCGGGGGAAGGCTGCGAGGAATAGTAAACGCCCCGGAAATCACGTCCCCACAAAACGCAGAATCGTTACGAAACGCGAACAAGAATTACGGGGGAGGAATCTGAACCACCGCCAGGTTTGCCGGATCACTTGCTGGAAAAGGCGAGCCGTTGATCTGGCTAAGAGCGCCGCTGGTGGAATCAATTTTGAAAGCCTCGATGCCCCCGGGTTCATTGGCGTAGAGATATTCACCAAAAGAGTCCACCGCCAACGAGGTGCCGGCAGCGGTGAAGGGAGAATTGGCCAGCGGCGTCAGCACGCCACTGCTGGCATCGATGCTGTAGCCGGAGATGGTGCCATCCAGGTTCGACGCGTAGAGGAAACCATTGGCAACAACCAGCGAGTTGGGATTCGCTCCCGCGGCGAACGGGGAATTTGGCACGGGAACGAGGGCGCCGGTGCCGCTGACGATGGAGAATCCGGCAATCTGGTTCGTGCTCCAGAGAGTGACGTAAACGTAGGATCCGGTGTCGACGATTCCCGAAAGAAATCCGTTCTGCGAGGCCTGCCCCGGAACAGTGAAAGGCGAATTGGGCACCGCGGTCAACGCTCCCGTGGAATCAATGGTGAAGGCGAAGACGCCGCCTTGCGGATCATCGGCCCAGGCGTAGAGGAATTTGCCGGATGGGTCTGCCGCGAGAAACGAATTGATGACCGAGGTGAACGGAGACTGCGCAAGCGCCGTAGGGGTGCCGCTCGCGCCCACGTTGAACCCGTCGACCCTCAGGATGTCGGCGGCGTACAGCAGGTTGCTGCCGGGCGGTGAGGCCAGTCCCTCTGGAAGGCTGAGGGTTCCAGTCGAGAAGGGAGATCCCCCAAGTGCGGTCAGCGCACCCGTGGTTTGGTCGATCGAAAAGCCGTACAGCTGCGCGTGCAGAGAGTCCGGGACGTACAGGAACTGATGATTCACCGCCGCCATTGGGTAAATGCTCATGGAAGGACCGGTCACCGAGGCAAGCGGGGTCAGCGCACCGGTACTGTGGTCGATGCTGTACGCCAGAACCTGGCCGCTGAAGCTGCTGGCGTAGAGGAACTCGGGGCCGGGGTTGACCGGGCAAGCCTGTGTTCCCGAGCCGCACCTGCAAGTGCCATTGCTGCTGGGGGGATTGCTGTCGCTGCAAATGATCACCGGTGCGTTTGTGCCGCAACAGGCTAGGCCCAAGGACAGCGCAACCACGCCGAAAAGTCTTGCTGGAGTTCGAAATGCGTTTGGCATAAGCCCCTCCATGGTCCAGAAGCTAATCGCGGAAGGACGCCCTGGGATTGCTGAGTGGAACACTTTCTCGAGTGTCACAACCCCGGAGCGCTCAAGAAGTTTCCCACAACCGGCTACAAATATCACCTCCGGCAAACCCGCGCTGTGAGCGGCATCACTGCTTAGGGCAGGGCCTCGGATAGGAGGTCACAGCAAAAGAATCAACTCCAGTCGCGCAGCAGTTTTTCCAAAACGTGAGCAGCTGCGCCGAGTTGGGCAAGTTCTTCGCCGGTCAGGTGGCTGAGATGGCCGGCGAGGTACTCGATACGGCGCTGGCGTCCTCGCTGAAGCAGGCGTTCGCCGCGCGGGGTGGCGCAGATGTGCATGCGGCGCGCGTCGTTGGGGTCGCGGGTGATGTCGATCAGGCGGCTGCGCTTGAGTCCGGCGACGATGCGGCTCATGGTGGGCGGCTTGACCTGCTCGGCGGCCGCGAGATCTCCCAGCGTTTTGGGGCCGGCAAAAACCAGCACCGAGAGCGCCGACAGTTGCGCCGGACCCACGCCACTGGCCACGTCCTGCTTGCGCACCCGGCGCAGCAGATGGATCGCCGCGGAGTGAAGCCGGTCGGCGATGGCCAGGGTGTCGTCAGCGCGGTGATGATTCTTGCGAGGCATTGGCAGTCTCTGTCGAGGCGGCGTCTGAGCAACTTCCGAACCCGGCACAAGCGCCGGTTTCTTCGCGGGCGAGGGCGCCCGCGCCACAGACACCCACAAGAAATTTCTCTTGACGCCTCGTCCGGAATATAGTTAGCTATGCTAACTAAATTGTCTGCGGAGGTCAAGAGCCATGAATGCAACCGTAACCGGCGTGGGAATCACGCGGCTGGGACAAATCCAGATCAGGAGCTACGACGTGGAACGCGCCGCCGCTTTCTACGAAAACGTACTCGGCCTGAAGCTGCTGTTCAAAGCTCCGCCCGGACTGGCGTTTTTCGATTGCGGCGGCGTGCGACTGATGCTCGGCCGCCCCGAGAAGCAGGAATTCGACCATGCCAGCTCGATCCTGTACTTCGCCGTGCCTGATATCCAGGCCGCCTATGCCAGGATGAAAGAAAGCGGCGTGCGCTTCGAGGATGAACCGCACATGATCGCGCGTATGCCCACGCACGATCTGTGGATGACGTTTTTCCGTGACAGCGAAGACAACCTGCTGGCGCTGATGAGCGAGGTAGCGCGGGCGGCGTAGGGCACGGGTTCCTGCGAATCCATCAGAAGGATCTGGTTCGCCCGGTCAATATCCCTTCGCAGGGCCTCGCACTACTCACGGCAGACTGCAATGACTGACCATGTCATTGATGATCGCCGTCAGCCCCGCCTCATTCTTGAGTTGCGGGACGGTGCCAGCCTCGACGCCCTCCGTACCTTTGCAGGCATCCACGCGGTATACGCTGATTGGGGTGGTGACGTTCTGGTAGAAAAGCTGGCCTTGCGCCGCGGAATTGTTCTGGCAGGTGGGTGAGGTGCAGCCCGGCGGTTTGCCGCACAGCCAGCCCGTGATGGAGGTCGTGGGATAGGCGAACGTGGAATCGGCCGCCGTTCCGGTCAGTCCATCCACAATACTCATTGCCTTCCACGAGCTGAATTGCGCCGGTGAGATTCGAGTGCCGGAGACACACTTGTTCGCGCCCGACGCACCCGTCCAGGTGGAGACCACTCCCGGGGCGCCGTCCACATAGATTGGCGAATCCGGCCACTCGCCTTGCCCCCCGGTCAGGCAGATACCCCCGCCGCAGACGTCCAGCGGTCGCGACTTGGGATTACAGCCCATCGACATGTCGCTCAGAACCGGGCCAGACTCCAGCGACACGTGGTTGAGATACTGATAGGCTCCATATTCGGCGAGCGAGTAGGCGATGGCAGCCGATCCGGCGCTTGCCCCCTGCGCACACATTCCTCCGCCGCTGTACACATTCTTCTGGCTAAGCAGCCAATCCAACAAAGTCGCCGGACGGCATGCGGCGGCTTTCACGTTGCTCCCCGCCCCGCTTCCGGTGTCTTCCCATGGGGTCGCCCAGATCACCTGCACGGTCTGAAAATCATGCTTGGGAGGAGTTAGAGCCGAAACATATTGCGAGAAACCAACCGTGGTACCGTACTGGCCGTTGAAAAATACGACTGTTCCTTCGGTTCCGCCCCGGTTCACCAGACCGTAGGTGAACCCGATATCCAGAGTGCCCGGGCAGCTGACCGTGCTGCTGAAGCAAGCCGTCCCTGCGCTAAAGCCCATGGGACACGTAACCGAGTTCACGGGGAGGTTAACCTGCCCCAGTGACAGCGGCTTGGATTGGGCCTGAGCCCATCCCGTACCCAGAACGATTGCCAGGCAGGTTAAGGCCAAAACGGGGAACGCCTTACTTTTCATGAAGATATCCCTCTATGCATTAGTGCACGGGTTGGCTTATTCGATAATCGGGGGGAAGGAACAAACCTGCCTGCCAAAGGGGGGGAACTAGGGACAAGCGGCGAAAATCGTACTGCAGCATCTTATACCAGCTTTGGCCAGAGTCAAGGTCAAAAGGCCGGATTTGAGCTGGCTTGAACCGGCTTCCGGCTTGAACCGGCTTCCGGCATCCGGCTTCCGGACTACATTGTAGACCCCAAGTCCCAGACCTCTCAGGCCTAAGAGACCACTCTACCGCAAGCCGAGCGCCGGACGCCGGAAGCCGCTCTCCTGCTATCATCGCTGGCGGAGATTCCACGCCGTATGCAGGAATTCGAAGACGACGAAATCCCGCTTATTTCCGGATCAGGAGAAGGACTCATGGATGAAGCACCGGCCACAGGTTCGGGCGCCGCGCGCCGCAATGAAGATATCGCACTCGATCTGATGAAGTTTATCGCCATGACCACGGGGTACGGCAAGACCGCCAGCAGCGGCGGAGTCGGCTTCTCCGGGGGCGGCGCCGCATCAAAACCCGAGGACTACGCGACCCATTTGCTGGAGCTGTATGGAAAGTGTCGATCGGCTGTCGAGGGGAAGAAGTAGGACCCCGACCGCGGACCTCAGCCTTCAGACCTTGGACCTCAGCTTCAGGCTGATCGATGGCGAATCTGGGTCCGGGGACGAGGTCTGAAGTCCGAGGCCTGAGGTCCGGGTCCGATAACTGGCACTGGGCCAGCCCTTCCGTAATCTGCTGGGATAGGGCGGCACGGCGGATACTTGATCCAGGTATGAAGCGTCCCTCCCCAACCCAGCCTGTGCCGCGGCCTCCGAGAGCGCATTTCGCCGAGCCCACTCCAGCCGTTCTTCGACTCCGCGACGGCTGCCGTGTCCAGGGTCAATTAAAGGTTGTTTCCCTCACCGGAGGTTTGCTGTCTGTGGCGCACGCGCTCGACCCGGGGAGCAAAGCCAAGCTGATGTTTCTCACCGCGGCGGGCATGGTGCTGGGCTCCGCGGAAATGCTGACCCCGATTGCCTTTAGCCTGCAACCCTTTCGCTTCCTTGCGCTCCATCGGGACGACCAAGGCCGGCTGGAAACCACCATTCAGCAGTGCATCGAGCAGAGCCGTGCCGATCATGGCCGGATCGAACCCTCCCGCGCCTGGTGAACGGCGCTGCCCCAGAGAATGCGCAGACCCACCCCGTGGGTCGATTCGTATCAGGGTATGGCTTTAGCCATACCGCTGCGGAGTGACCTGAGGAGATGGGCTTCAGCCCCTGGGGCCCGCAGCGCCTGAAGGCATGCCCTGATACAAACCTGTCGGGGCCGCTTCGATTCGTTCCAGTTTCTGAAATAGTTCCCGGCCGCTACTGACCTGGTGATCCGGTTCGCGCTTTATTTCCTGCTGCGAACTGAATCCCCAACTGATCGAACAAAAAGCTGAAGATATCCGCGTCCTGCTCGATTTGTTCCTCGAGCGCCGCGCCGATCATGCCGTGGCCTGCGGCCGAACTGGTCCGCAGCAGGATGGGATGGTCGGAGCTCCTCGCCGCCTGCAGGCGAGCGGTCATCTTTCGCGACTCCATGGGGTCGACGCGGTGGTCGTTCTCTCCCGTTGGCATGAGAATCGCGGGATAGACCGTGCCGTCTTTCACATGGTGGTACGGAGAGTAGGCGTAGAGCGCCTTGAACTGCTCGGGATCTTTCACCGTGCCGAACTCGGTGACGTTGAAGGCGCCATTGGGATCGAGTTCGACGCGCAGCATATCGTAAATTCCAACGTAGGAGACGACCGCGCGGAACAGGTCAGGACGTTGCGTGAAAGCGGCGCCCATCAGCAGGCCGCCGTTGCTGCCGCCGAGAATCGCCAGATGCGCGGGTGAAGTGTATTTCTGGTCGATCAGGTACTGGGCGCAGGCCAGGAAATCATCAAAGACGTTCTGTTTGTGCGTGAGGTTGCCGGCTCTGTGCCACTCCTCCCCGTATTCAGCGCCGCCACGGATATTCGCTTCCACCAAGACGCCGCCCTGGTCGAGCCACATGCGGGCGCGGTACCCGTAGAAGAAGGGCTTGCTGCTGATGCCGTATCCGCCGTAACCGGTCAGCAGCACAGGATGGACGCCATCAAGCTTCGTGCTCTTGAGTCGGATGATGTTCAGGGGGACGCGCGTGCCATCCTTGGACGTGGCGAATTCGCGCACGACTTCGGCGTCGTCGAACTTCGCGGGCGAAGTTTCGAAGAGGGCGGTGCGGGTGGCTTTCCCGCTGGCGGCGTCAAAGCGGTACCAGGCGGGCGGTTCGAGGTAGGTGGAGGTGTAGAAGAGCACGTTGCCGGCGCCGATGGATACAACTTGCTCGACTGCGCTCACCGGCGGCAATGAAGGCGCGGGAAGCGTTTTGCCCTGATTGTCGAAAACGCGGACGCGCGAGGGTCCGCCCAGAATGTCGATCACGTACAGGCGGTTCGCGGCGGGCACGAAGTTTTCGATGGAGGCGCGGGTGCTCTCGTCCGACCCAGAGCCTGATGTCTGTGGGACGACAACCTTTGCCTGGGCGAGATCAAGCTGAGCCAGCGACAGGCGGAGAATCTGGCCGCGGGGCGCGTCCTTGCGTGAGAGCAGGTAGAGCGCCCCATCCGCGCCGAACCTGACCGAGACGATTCCATCTTCGAAGTGCGTGATCTGCGTCCACTTGCCGGCGGAATCCATGACATAGTGTGCGAACTGGCCGCCGTCGCCGTTGGCGACAGCAGCAAGAAACCAGTTTCCGTCGTCGCTGCTTCGGAGCTGAATCTCCGCGATGCGCGGAAACTCCTTGCCGATCACGCAGCTGTCCTGCTTGGCGTCAGTGCCCAGTTTGTGAAAGTAGACCTGCTGGTAGAAGTTCGCGTCTTCGGGCGGGCGCTCGCTGCCTTGCGGATAGCGCGTGTAGTAGAAGCCGGAGTTGTCGGCCTTCCAGGCGATGCTGCCGCCGGCGGTGGCGAAGTTCACGCGGGGGACAACGTCCGGCAGTTCCTTGCCGGTGGCGACTTCGAAGATGTGCGCGGAGCTGTCCTCGGAGCCGTTTTCCGAAAGTGCGGCAGCGACATATTTTCCGCCGAAGGAGGGCACGTAGAAATCCACGGCGAGCGATCCCTTGGCGCTGGCGGCATTGGGATCGAAGACGATCTTTGCGCTCGCGGGATCGTCAGCCGAGGGCATCACCACAATAACCGGCTGCTGCTGGGGAGGCTGATATCTCATGGCAAACAGCATGGCGCCGAGTTGCCTTTCGGCGATGCCGCGGACTTCCTTGCTGATGCTGGGGCGGAACTGCAGATCGTAGTAGCTGGCCGAGCCGGCGGCGATCAACTGCGCCACGCGCGCCCGGATGGCTGGGCGCGACGGTAGGTGGTCGAGATATTCGCGGGTGCGGGCGTTTTGGGCGGCGCTCCACTGCTTGACCGCGGGATCGTCCCAGTTCTCGAGCCAGCGGTAGTCGTCGGTGACTTTCACGCCCTGATATTCGTCGGTGACGGGGCGCTTCGGCGTGTCGGGCCGCTTGGGATTGGACGGGCTTTGAGCAAAAGCCGCGAGGGTCAGCAGACCGACGGCGAGTGAGATCTGCAGGGAGCGCATTGTCTTCATGACGAGCCTTTCTTCGGGGCGGCAGATGATGATACGCGGGCAGTCGCCGCTGTGTTTTTCGGGTGGGCGAACTGAAGCCGTCGCCCGGGGTAAGCGAATCCGTTCTACGAGACCTGTGGGTAGGCGTCGATCAACGCGGAAAAAACCGCGGCCCGTGGGCCGCGGTTTTATGTTTAAGCGAGGAGGCCCTCTGGAACGCGCCTCCGGCCATCCGGCGTCCTAACGACGGCGGCCCTTCTTGGCTTTCTTCTTCGCTTTTTTCGCAGGCTTCTTTGCGGCTTTTTTCTTGGCCGGCTTCCTGGCAGCTTTTTTCTTCGCCTTCTTGGCAGGCTTCTTCTTGGCGACTTTTTTCTTTGCGGGTTTCGCCGCTTTCTTTTTGGCGGCGGGCTTTCTTGGGGCGCCGCCTCCGCCGGCCGGGGCAGCGGGTTTCGGCGCGGGAGGCGGAGGCGCTGGCGCCACCGGCTCACTCATCACCGGTTCGGGCACGCCGGGTTCTTCTTCCTCCTCCTCTTCCTCTTCGAAATCTTCTTCCAGCGACTCGCTGTAAGCGCCGGTTTCGCCGAATTCATCTTCTTCGTCACGTCCGTAGAGAGTGGGGTCGTAGAACGTCATTGCTCCTCCTGATCTTGGTTGGTCTCCTGGCGCAGCAACGGCGCGCAAGGCGGCCGGGTACGAGAAATTTAAAAGACCACGGAAACTGGTGCTGGAACGGCGCGCGATTATAGCACGACGTTTGGTGCTGGCTGCAAGGACTGCAGATACAGCAGGCCCGTTCATCTGTTATCACAGTGCCCGAGCGAAAGGGAAGAAAAATTCGGACAGGGCGCGTCTGGTTTTAAGATCGAAACTCAGGCCCTTGGGCTGCGGCGTCTTCGTGCAACCACAGGACAGACTTTAACAGGGCGAAGAAACGACGAATTAATACGGAATAATGGAAGCGATTAGTGAAATAATCTCTGCCAGAAAACGGCGAAGGGCGGAGGCGCTCTCCGCCCTTTCACCCAACGAAACATCCAGGCTTGCCCTACTTCTGGGTAAAGGGCAGTTTTAAGCTGATGCCGACCTTCGGTCTTGTCCAGACGCGGCGGTCTGGCCACAGACCACTGACCACTGCTAAAACCACAGCCCCCAGATCCAGTCCACGCTGGCATGGGTGATTGTCGACGCGGCCAGCTTGACCCCGACAACGATCTTGGCGAGAATACGCGAGCGCCGCCTTCTTCTCGTGCGCACGCACGATCGCACCATCCCCTGCATCCGAAGCCCGCCACAGGAGGAAACATGACACGTCCGATCATGACTTTGCTCGCCCTCGCCGTCTGCGCGAGCGGCTTACTCGTCACCGCCGTCGCACAGAACGGCCCCATCGTCACTCACGATCTCTACCACGATACTTCCGCACCGGTGAGGGAATACGCCTCTTCGCAAACGACCGGCACGCTCCATCCCTTGGAGCGCCCGCGCCCGCGGCAACGGCCGCTACCCGGTCCGATTTCCGCCGGTCCGGATGCTGCCGAGCAGCTTTTCACCTTGTCGCTCGTTTCGGCCACGCTCGGGTTCGATTTTGATGGCATACCTAACGTCGCCAATGGCACCCTGGTGGGTATTCCTTCCGATAGCAACCTCTCGGTGGGCGACACCCAGGTGGTCGAAGTCATCAACACGGCTTACGAAGTTTACGATAAAGCCGGCAATTCCTTTTTCCCTCCCCAACAGATCAGCACCATCTTCACGGGTGTGCCGGGACTGTGTGGACAAGGCGTGACCTTCTTCTTTTCCGATCCGGTGGTGGTGTACGACCGGATAGCCGGACGCTGGATCATCGGCATCATTGCCTATGACAGCACCGGCAGCACGGGCAACGAATGCATCGCGGTATCAGCCACGTCTGACGCCACTGGCAGATATTATCGCTACGCTTTTGGGTTTGGAAACAATGCCTTCAACGATTACCCCAAGCTGGCAGTGTGGCCGGATGCGTACTATGCTTCCTACAACCTTTTTACCGCCAACAACGCCTATGGCATGGCGTGCGCCTACGACCGCACTGCCATGATGGCTGGAAAGTCTACCAAGGTCGTGTGCTTTAAGAACGCGAATGAGTTTTCGTTTTTGCCTTCGGATCTGGATGGCAAGACCCTGCCGCCCAGCGGAGAGCCGAATTTCTTCGTCGATCTGTTCAGTACGACCTCGCTGCACCTGTATCGCTTCCACGTAGACTTCACCAACCCACACAATTCGACCTTCACGGGCCCGGTGAGCATCGCGGTCAAGTCTTTTGCGCCGGCATGCGGAGGTGGAACCTGCATTCCGCAGGAGGGCACCACGCAGCAGCTCGATTCCCTGGGGGACCGGCTGATGTTCCGTCTCGCCTACCGCAACATGTCAAGCCACGAATCCCTGGTGGTGAATCATTCGGTACAGACAGGCCGGGCTCCCGCCGGAGTGCGCTGGTACGAAATCCGCGATCCCAACGGAACGCCTCAGGTATTTCAGCAGGGCACTTTTACCGACGGCGATAGTTCCGTGTGGATGGCAAGCATTGCCATGGATCGAGTGGGGGACATAGGACTGGGCTTCAGCCAGTCCAGCGGCGGTATGCATCCCGCCATTTCCTTCACCGGGCGCGTACCCAACGACCCTCTGAACACCATGGAGTCGCCGGAGCTGATCTTTGCGGGCAACGGTTCACAGACCGGCGCAAGTCGCTGGGGAGATTACAGCGGCTTGGCGATCGACCCTGTGGACGACTGCACCTTCTGGTATGTGAACCAGTACTATCCCTCGAACAACGGCTTTCGCTTTCATACCAGGGTGGCATCGTTTAACTTTCCCACGTGCCACTAGGACAGTTCGCTTTTAACCGCGCGGGCGGTTGATATGGAGGTTTTGCACGCAAACAATCGCCCGCTCGCTATCAGTTGCTTTGCAGTTGCCCCTTGGGGCGGAGGCCTAAAACCACAGCCCCCAGATCCAGTCCACGCTGGCATGGGTAATCGTCGACGCCGGCACGCGCCGCTGCTCCCGCCAGGCGCGTCCGTAGAAAATTCCGGCGATCGTCGCCAGCAGCACGTAGCGCCAGTTGAAATGTGCGGAGCGTTTGTTGAAGTGAGACAGCCCAAACAGCACGGACGCAATCACCAACGCCATCCGCCGTCCCACGCGCCGCTCCAGCAGATTCTGCACCCACCCGCGAAAGAAGAGTTCCTCCGGCACTGCGGTGAAAAAGAAAATCCCGACCCAGCGCAGCGCCGCCCATCCCAGTCCCGGCCGGTTGGCATGGGGATGAATAAAACCCAGCGCCAGTCCCAGCACCAGCACCGGGGGCGCGAAAAAGAGCAGCTCGCGCAGGCCGGTTTTCCAGTCGCTCCATCGCAAGCAAAAATTGAAGCCCACCGCGCTCAGTTGTCGGATCGCCAGAAACCCGTATAGGCCCACATCCACCAGCAGCAATTCGTTCAATGCCCGCTGGCCGGCCGGCCACGCCGCATCAAACCAGCGCAAATCCACGGCCAGGCCCAGCACCAGCAAAATGAGGACATCCCGCCAGTTGCCGTGCTGCTCGGGATCGGCCACCGCTGCCCGCCCCAACAGCCAGGCCGCGGACACGGGAAACCCGGCATACAACGCGAACCACTGCCAATGAAATACTCCCTGAACGCACGAAACCAACACGTAGGGTAAAACCAGCAGCGCTGGCAAGCCTATCCTGACCGTGACCGGCCAGCGCTGGATGGTGCGTGCGACGCGCTCGGCGGCAAAGCCAAACACTGCCGCCGGAACCAGTTCCAACCCCAGCGCCGCAATCGCCACCGGCGTCGCATTCTGCATGACGACATCTTAAACTTCCCCGTCACGCACTCACCCCCTCAACGCGGCAGGCTGGTTTCCGCCCGCCGCGCCTTCCGATGCGACACCCCATCCCACAGGTTCGTGGGAGACCGCTGTCTACTTCCCCATGCGCACGACCGCGATTTCTCGCTCTGCGCTGCTCTCTGCCAGTTCGCGCTCGGCTCGCGAAGGATACAGCTCCCTTCCGATCGAACTGCTACCGACCCACACCTCCGCCAGGAAGTAGGTGTCCCCGTAACGGTGGAAGACCATCTTAGACGTGTTCTCATGCGCCGGGCGTTGCGCGCTGTGCGTTGGCACGAACACGGTTTGGTTCTGGCCGTTGTGAATGCCCAGATTGTCGTTGAGACGGTTGACGATGTAGTGCCCAGCCGGCAGTGTTCGTCCTGCTACGACGAAGGCAAAGGGAACGTCTGCCACCAGGTCCCCTTCTTTGGTCTGAGTAAATGCGATGGCAGCCGCCAGCAGCAGCGCCGTGGACAAAGCGATGCGAAACCGTTTCATAGCATTCTCCTCTGTTGGCTTTGGACTTGTGCGAATCGGCTCTCTGCCAGAAGGGGAAAGAACTCGCTACGCTGGGTTGGGGATGGTCGCCGCTTCTGGGGCAGGACGCGACGGCGCTGAGTCCCGAGTACGCGAATCCACGAATCCCGGCGGTTCGAGCCAGAACACCGGGTTTCTTCTTCATGAGATGGTGACGAACGCCGCGCTTTCGTTACAAAGGCGGTGGCGCTTCCGAAGACACATGCCGCACACTTGTCTCCCGGCCGCCTCCGGGCTAGAATTCCCGCGACCCCTGCAGGAGGAAACTATATGGCCGCCGCTCCGGTCTTGCCCGCTTCGCCTGCTCCAACGCCCGAACCCGCTCCGCTTTCCGAAGGGGCGCGCATCATCGACACCTTCATCGCGCCCTCGAAAACATTCACGGACCTGCGCCGCAGTGCCGCGTGGTGGGGCCCGTGGCTGCTGATCTCGATCGTCTCGCTTCTGTTCGTCTATGCCATGGACCGCCAAATCGGCTTCGAGCAGATCATCAAGAGCGGCATCTCCCGCTCCGCCCGGGCCGATCAGTTCGACAAGCTGCCCGCCGATCGGCAGGCGAAGCAGATCCAGACCATTACCACCTTCACTCGCACGCTCGCCTATGCCAGCCCGGTGCTTACGCTGCTCTACATCGCTGTCGCGGCGCTGGTGCTGATGGTCACGTTGAACCTCGTGGCCGGCGCGGGAGCGCGCTTCCCGACTTCCTTCGCGGTGGTCGCTTACGCCTTCCTGCCGGGGGTGGTAGGCGCAATCCTGGGCATAACCTCGATGTTTGCTGGCATCAATCCCGAGGGCTTCAACGCCAACAACCCGATGGCTACGAATCCGGCCTACTTCATGGATCCGGCCTCCAACAAGTTCCTTTACGGCATGGTCTCAGCTCTGGATGTGATCAGCATCTGGACGATCGTGCTATTGGGCATCGGATTTGCCTGCACCAGCAAGGTCAAACGCTCCACCGCCATCATCGTTGTCACGGTGTGGTACCTGCTGTGGAAGGTGGGATCCGCCGGACTCGCCTCCCTGTCCTAGACACGTTCTGCGAGGCTCACTGCCAAGGCGCTGAGGGAGGGTTATGATAGCCCTGCAAGAGAAAAGCCCGCCGCAAGGAGGCGCAATGAAACGTATAATCGCTGTCTTCATCCTCTTCGCCGCAACTGCCGTTCTCGCTCAGGACAAGAATCCGGTCACATCGGTGGTGAAAGAGATTCTTCCCCGCCGGCAGAAGAACCTGGTCGCCGCCGTCGAAGAAATGCCGGCCGACAAATTCGGCTACCACCCCACCGAGGGGCAGATGACCTTTGGCCATCTCGTCGTGCACATCATCGAATCAAACAATCATCTCTGCTCGAAGATCGGGGATGTGGCTGAAGTCAACCCGACGGGACTGAAGGAATCGGATGGCAAAGACAAGTTGGTCGCCGCTCTGAAAGCCAGCTTCGACTTCTGCACGACGGCCCTGGCCAAAGTGGACGACTCCAAACTCAGCGACGAGGTGGAGGTGTACGGCCACAAGGGTCCGCGCGCGTTCGCCCTCATCGCCCTGACCAACGATTGGGCCGACCACTACAGCTCGGCCGCCATGTATCTGCGCCTAAATGGTTTGCTGCCGCCCACGGCAAAGCCCAAGCAGTGACGTTTACGTTTTCGTGAAGGGGGCGCCCCAGACAGCCAGGTCGAATCGACGGCTTGCGGCAAATCCCGCGATATCGTCCGCTGATTCCAAGCCACTTAGGCAGTCTCCGCGCGCTCTGCGGATTTTCTCCGCGCACTCAGCGCTTGAGCTCTTGAACCTCCCAGAACCAAATCGCAGAGTTCGCCGAGAATTTCCGGAGAGATCGCGGAGCAGCTGTGAAACTATTTGATTTGAACCAGATCGCCCGCGTTTGCGTTCACAGCCGCGGGCGAGGGATGCTGTGGGGCGCGCCAACTGTCGAAGATCGAAACCTGATGCACGCAGGAAACCGTGCAGTGCGGCGCGCAGGATTTCTCGGTGAGATATTCGCGGCGAAGATCGTCACGGGTGTAGGTTGCGAGCGGCACTCCGGGATAGCCGCGCTGCTGCGAGCAGTAGTGCACCAGCCCGTCTTCGCAGATGTAGAGATACCGCGCACCGGCCCGGCAGCGCCAATCGTTGGGCTTGCCTTGCGCGATGTTGTCCTGAAACGCGTTGATGCGGGTGAAGCTGCGCTTCTCCATCGATTTCATTTCGTGGTAGATGCGGCGCTCTTCCTCGCCCAGCGGCTGCAACTGGCCGCTGCCGTCGTGAAGAATGCCGATGGTCGAACTGAAGCCCAGCGCGATGGCGTTCTTGCCGATAGTCAGGGCGTCCTGGGGATTGGCGATGCCGCTGCCCACCACGGAGTTGATGTTCACGTGGAAGTCGGCGTGTTCGGCGAGAAGTTCGAGTTTGCGGTCGAGAACTTTCAGGCTCTTTTTCGAAACGTCGTCGGGATTGACGTTGTCGATGGAGATCTGCAGCCACTCCAGTCCGGCGCGGTTGAGGCGCTGAATGCGTTCCGCTACCAGCAGATAGCCGTTGGTGATCAGGCCGGCGATCATGCCGTTCCTGCGGATGCGGCGGATCACGTCGTCAAGTTCGGGATGGAGCAGCGGCTCGCCGCCGGAAATCGTGACCACCGCCGTGCCCAGCGCGCCCAGCTTGTCGATGCGGCGGAACATCTCTTCCGTGGGCACCGGCTTCGAGAAATCGTCGAACTCGTTGCAGTAGGTGCAACTCAGATTGCAGCGGCGGATAGGAATGATGTGCGCCAGCAGAGGATGGTCGGTCGAGGCCAGGGCGCGCGCGGCCATGGCTGCCCCGCGCAGGTTGCGGTGGAGCGCTTTGGCACGGCGGCGTAGGGTTGTAAGGGCAGAGGGCATGTTCAGGAATGCTTTTCTATTACAGCACAGGCGCGAGCTCAGTGCGGGGTTTGCAGCAGCGTTCGGCTATTTTTGCAGGCTGAATGGTGCCCACTGCCCTGTGGCTAGAGCTCTTCATTCGATCAGCTTGCGCCAGGATTCGTCGCGCGGCCAGAGTTCGTGGCCGGCTTGCTGCAGTATGCTGATTGTGGCTCCGGCCCATTCTTCTTGGATCAGAACGTAATCCGTGTCGTAGGTGGAAATGGCGAAGATGGGGACGGCGTTGTATGAGAGCGGCTCGATGAAGGAGAGCAGCACTCCGGTCTGCGAAAATGCGAACGGGCCTTCGAGCTTAAGGCAGATCCAGCGGTGCGTGGACTGCACGTCCGTTGGCAGGTTATCCGCCGGGCAGACGATGGAGAGTTCGTCGGCGGTGCGGGTGATCGAGGTGAAGTCACCCTTGGTGGCCCAGTCGGGAACGGGCACGTCTGGGGCGAGGCGGACGATGGCGTAGCTGCCGGGGAGCCGGCGGAATTTGAGCTGGTGGCGTTTAGGATGGGGGTGATCGTCTTCTCGATTTGCAACAGTCATAAATTGGCGAGGTCAAAACAGCAGGTTTCTCGAGTCGCCGTCGCATTCGCTCCGGCTCGCTCGAAATGACAAAGTTCTGGAGAATTGCGGATGACGCGCGTCGGCCTGCTCGGAGTCACTGGCCGTGAATCATATACAGTATGCGGGCATCCCTCTTGGAGATTCGCACCATCGCGACGCCCCCGTCGCATTCAGTCGTTACCCCGCCCTTGCCGTCGGTGCAACGTAGAGTGCCCCCTACTGTCCAAACATCGTTCTTCAGGGTAGCGGTGAAGGGACGCTCGGATTCGATTTGCTTTTCCCCGTACACGGGAATCAGGACGGCCTCGGCGATCTTAGTGGCTGTTGTTTTATCAGGTACGTAGCCTACCTTCGGCTTATAGCCAGCATCCGCCTGGCAAAACGCCATTGTCGTGAAAAGGAGAATCGAAAGAAGAGCAGCAGAAAGTCTCATATCTTTTGCCTCCGAACTTCGCGGGCAGGAGTGCCCGCGCCACACAAGCGTCCGCACTTAGAACGCTAGTCCTCCACCGCCTTGCGCACTGCGGCCCGGGCTAGCAGGCGCGTGGAATCCAAAGTTGGCAGCGGTGACGATTCCGGCGCTACCAGCAGCGGAATTTCGGTGCAGCCCAGCACAACCGCGTCGCAACCCTCGTCCTTCAATGACCGGATCACTTCCACATGATAGGCCAGCGAGCGCGGCAGGAACTGCGCATTGACCAGTTCGTCCATGATGATCTGGTCGACGCGTGCGCGCTGCTCGGGACCGGGAATGCGGTGCTCGATGCCGGCGGCTTGCAGCGCTTCGCGATAGACCGGGCCTTCCATCAGGTAACGCGTGCCGAGCACGGCGAGGCGCTTGAACTGGCGGCTCTGAGCCTCCTTCGCGACTTCTCTCGCGATGTGCAGCCACGGACGCGGCGAGCGGTGCTCGATCAGGTCGAAGGCCTGGTGGATGGTGTTGTCGGGACAAATGAGGAAGTCCGCGCCGGCTCGTGCAAGCTTTTCCGCGGACGAGAGCATAAGTTCGGCCACGCCCGCCCAATCGTTGGCGTAAATACGCTGCATGTATGTCGCGAGCGAGTGCGAGTGTAGCGAGACTTCGGGATGATCATGCGGGCCGAGCAGCAGCGCACCTTCGAGCGAGATGGTGCGGTAGCAGAGCGCTGCTCCCTCGGTGCTGCAAGCGACGATGCCGATGTGTTGAGGCACAGTTGGCAGTGGTCAGTGGCCAGTTAGTTCGTTCTCACTTGTTCGTCATGTTTCACGGCGTTCACTAGACTGCACCGAGACGTGCGGTGCCCTTTTTTTCGTCCTCGAGTCGACGAAGTTCGTCCACAAATAGATCCACCGCGGCTGGTTCAATGCTAAGTGACATTGCAACCGATTGAACCATGCGTCCGGACTGGCTGTCTGACTCGATCTTTAGGTCGACGTAAGCATGGCCAGCTCCGTCACCGCAGAAGAACCGCAAGCTGACGGCTCCGCCAGCATATTCAGGACCGAAGGCCCCGAAAATGACCTCACGGTTGTCTGCAGGACTACGCGGGAACCCATCGAGCTTTTCAGCGCGCTCCTTCAGACTGCCTATAGCTAGGTAGACATCGGCTCCGCCCCCAAATAAGCCATTCCACGCGACGAGGCGAATCTCGAAAACGTCAACGTCGTGCCAAAGCAGTTCGAGTCGAATTCCCTTATCCATAGCTAACCAAGCATCTCTTGTTCCGAAGCATATCAACAATTTTGATTCCGAAGGCTGCAATCACTTCGTCGAGGCAGTGGCGTATGGGCTGGTGTCCCGATAGCGTTTTTCAAATTCTTCGCGGGTGCAGAGGGTTTTGATGTCGGTGATGCGGTCGACGGCGAGAATCCCGTCGAGGTGGTCGATTTCGTGCTGCAGCAGTTCGGAGAGGTTGCGGTCGTCGCCAGCGCGGACTTCGTGGCTTCGCCCCGTGAGGTCCTGATAACGAACCGTGATGTCGCGGTGGCGCTCGACCTGCATGAAAATAGACAAGAAGCTGAGACAGGCGTCCCAAACGACAATTTTTTCTGCGCTGCGTTCGACGATCTCCGGGTTGATGAGCGGCCAGGGCTCGTCTCCCGGCAATTGCAGGAAGATGACGCGTTGACGCACGCCGAGTTGAGGTGCAGCGATGCCGCGTCCGTAACCAGTGGTCGCGCGCCAGTGGGCGAGGGTATCGGCGAGGTCTCTTACAAGATCTGCGACTTCGGGCGTGGAGGGATCTTCGATCGGGTGCGCGACTTCGCGCAGGCGCGGATCGCCGAGTTGGAGGACGGGGCGGGCGGGCATGGGGGCAGTGACTAGTGGTCAATTCTAATTGCCGATTGCCAATTTCCAATTGCCGATTTTACATCTGCGGATCCGGATGCGGTGCACTTGGCAATCGAAAATTGGCAATTGAAAATTGTCCGCACGGTCCCGCGACATTTCAGCGTCCTTTCTTGGCGTCGGACCAGGAGAACTGGACTACAAGAGTGATAATCAGTGCCGCCAGGAAGTCTGCCAGTGCGGGGTGGGCAGGCCAGATCCTTTGCGGGATGTGAAGCTGCCAAGCCAGCAGGGCCGCGATGGTGGCGACCAAAGAGATCTTCACGGTTTTCATGGCTGATTGTTGATTGTCAATTGGCAATTGAAAATTGGAAATTATCTCGCCGCGGCCGCGTCGAACAGATTCAGGAACTCAAGTTTTTTCTCCGCGGCGAGGAATGACGCCTCGAACGAGTTGCGGGCCAGTTCGCGCAAGTGCTCATCGGTGAACCCGAAAGTCTGCTGGGCCAGCTGGTACTCGCGAGCGAGCGTCGTGCCGAACATGGCGGGATCATCCGTATTGAGCGTGATCATGATGCCGTGATCGAAGTAGCTCTTCGCGGGATGGTCGTTGAGGTTGGGGCAGAGACCGGTGCGCTGGTTGCTGGTGAGGCAGACTTCCACCGGAACCTGGCGCTGGGCGAGTTCTTCCAGCAGGTCGTTGTCATGGAGAGCGGTGAGGCCGTGTCCGATGCGCTCGGCGCGCAGATTGAGCGCGCCCCAAATGGATTCGGGCGGGCCAGTCTCGCCGGCGTGGGCGGTGAGGCGCAGGCCGTGGTCGGCAGCCCAGGCGTAAGCGTCGCGGAACAGTTCCGGCGGAGCCTTTTGCTCGTCGCCGCCGATGCCGATGCCGACGACCTGGCGGTCGTGGTAGCTCAGGGCGAGCTCGAAGACTTTTTGCGCGGCTTCGAGGCCGAACTGGCGCACGGCGTCGAAGATCCAGAGCAGCGAGATGCCGAAGTCGCGCGCGCCGCGCGCGCGTCCGCGGTCGAGGCCTTCGAAAATCGCGGCGAAATCCTGCTGCCGCCAAAGGCAGACTCCAACCGAAACGTAAACTTCAGCGTGCAGGACGTTTTCTTCCTTCAGCCGCTGCATGAGGCGGTAGGTGATCAGTTCAAAATCCTCGGGAGTCCGGAGGTGCTCGGTGATGTTCTTGAAGGCGAGCAGAAAGCCGGGGAAATCGGCGTAGCGGTAGAGTTGGTCGACCTCGGCCTGAGTGGCGCGGTCGCCGTGGCGCTGGCGGAGTTCGAGCAGCGTCGCCGGTTCGATCGCGCCCTCAAGGTGTAGGTGCAGCTCGGCCTTGGGGAGAAGGCGGAGAAAGCTCGAGGGCGGACGGTCGGGCGCTGTGGACATGACTTCTCGATTGTAGATTCTTGGGGGGAGATTTGCGAGGGAGCTATCAGCTATCAGCTTTCAGCCATCAGCAAAGGCAAAATCCACCGCGGAGACACGGAGAAGAAGCGGCAGTCGAAAGCATTGGTAAGAAATGCTTCGAGGCCGGTGGTGGCCGAAACAGGTACAGGGGTCCTTCGACTGCGCAGACCGATTCGCTTCGCTCATCGATCTGCTTCGCTCAGGATGACAGGGGGGTTTTTGGACGCACCACAGCGCGGTTTAGCTGACCCCTACAGCACCGTTTTGGCTGATGGCTGATGGCTGATGGCTAAGCCGCTACTTCTTCGCGAACTCGCTGCGGTGGCGGCTGTAGAAGTAATAAATCAGCAGGCCCAGGCCGAGCCACACTACGAAGCGGAGCCAGGTGATGACAGTGAGTCCGGTCATGAGGCCGCCGCAAAGGATGATGGAGATCAGCGGGAACCACGGCACCATGGGGACGCGGAAGATGCGTTTGCGGTCGGGCTGGGTGCGGCGCAGGATGATCACGCCAAGAGACACCAGTGCAAACGCGAACAGCGTGCCGATGTTCGAGAGGTCGGCGGCGTCTTCGGTGGCGAAGATGGCTCCGGGGATGCCAACGGCAAAGCCCGCGACCCAGGTGGACCAGTGCGGCGTTTTGAATCTGGGATGGATATTCGAGAAGAACTTGGGGAAAAGTCCGTCGCGCGACATGGCGTACCAGACGCGGGCCTGGCCGTATTGAAAGACCAGCAGCGAAGAGATCATGCCGGTGAGCGCTCCGATCACGATGATGGAACGCGACCAGCGGCTGGCGCCAAGCGCTTGCAGGGCGTAGGCCACCGGAGCTTCAGCGGCAGCGCCGGAGACGAAGGTCGTGTACTTCATCATGCCGAGCAGGACGATGGAAACGCCGACGTAGAGCACGGTGCAGACAATCAGCGATGCGATGATGCCAATGGGCAAGTCGCGCTGCGGGTTGCGCGATTCCTCCGCCGCGGTGGAAACGGAATCGAAGCCAATGTAGGTGAAGAAGACAATCGCTCCTCCCGTGACCACGCCACCGAATCCAGAAGGGGCAAATGGCTTCCAGTTGCTGGGATTCACCAGGGCGCCGCCGACCATCAGGAACACCAGAATGGCGCCGATCTTGATGGCGACCATGATGTTATTGGCCTCGGCAGATTCACGGATGCCGCGCACCAGGAGAACGGTCAGAATAAAAATGATGAGGAAAGCGGGAATGTTGAAGTAGGAGCCCGTCCAGTGGCCGGATTCCCAGACGGGCGTGGACCACTTGTCCGGCAGGTTTATGCCGAAGGAACTGAGTTGCGCCTTGGTGTAAGCGCTGAAGCCGATGGCGACGACAACATTGCTGACCACGTATTCGAGGATGAGGTCCCAGCCGATGATCCAGGCGAAAATTTCGCCGAGCGTCGCGTAAGAGTAGGTGTAGGCGCTGCCGGCGATGGGAATCATCGAAGCCAGTTCCGCGTAGCAGAGTCCGGCGAAGCTGCAGGCGAGAGCGACGAGGAAAAACGAGATTGCGATCGAGGGTCCGGCCGGCGGGCGTCCGTGCATGAGAACATGCGCGGTACCGCCGCCACGCAAGAAGTTCACGACGATGTCGAGAACCTGCGCGTGCAGGATGGAAGGCGCCTGGAAATATTCGCCTGCCGCAGCGGTGCCGGTGAGCACGAAGATGCCCGAACCGATGACGGCGCCAATGCCCAGCGCGGTCAGCGACCACGGGCCAAGAGTTTTTTGCAGGCGCTGGCCGGGAGCTTCGGATTCGGAGATCAGCTTGTCGATGGACTTGCAGCAGAACAGCTGGTTGTCGGAAGTGCGGATGGTGGCGGCGGGTTCCGGGGATTGTGACAAGCGGCGGTTATTCTCCTGAAAAAAACGAGCCTTCAGCCATTAGCACTTAGCATCAGCCGGTCAAAGTCCCTGACAACGGTTCGGAAGATCTTCGGCCAAATGCTAAGTGCTTAATGCGAATTGCTGCCTTACCGCTTCGACTGGCCGCGAGCCAGCTTCTTCACCTTGGGCTTCTTCGATCCGCGGGCGTAATCGCGGGGCTTGAGTGGTTTTTCCGCCTTGCGTTTCTTGCGAGCGGCGCGTTTGGCTTTCTTGCGTTCTTCCTTGCTGAGTTTCGATGTATTTGCCATGAATGCTGTAAACGTCCTCTTCTGTCGTACGGATTATCCGGGACGGCATGCGCCCCAGGGTGTTTCTTTCGCCCCAACGGGGCTGAAATCTTTCTGGCTTCGTACCCACGGCTCACGCCGTGGGCTGCATTCTTACGCCGCTTCGCGGCTTTGGCGGCGAAAACCGGCGCGCACGCCTCCGCCTTCCCAGTGTGACGCCTGGAATTAGGCCCGCTCCAGCTGGGCATACTTCTCCACCAGCTTCTTTAATCCGAAGCGAGGGAATTGTACCGTAATCTTGGCTTCTTCGCCTTCTCCTTCTCGCTGGTAGACGGTGCCTTCGCCATATTTGGGGTGGCGGACCTTCTGGCCGGGGCGGAATCCGCGCTTGCCGGTAGGCTCCTCGGGCTTGGATTTGGGGAGGGTAAACTTCTTGCCGCGGCTGGCGAAAAACTCGGCGATGTTTTCGATGGAGTTGTAGGGCTTGGCGGGCGGAGTGCTTCGGGGCTTCGCCCCGACGGACAACCGGCGGCTGTCCCCACGTGATTCGTGCCAGGCGGCACTCTGGTCCTCCTCCTCGTAGGAGTAGTGGGTCGAGACAGTGTCGTCGCTTCGCGACTGGGCGGACAGGAGTGTCCGCCCCACACGATCCATCCCCACACGAGATGGACGTCGGCCGCCTAGCTCTTCGATGAGCTGCATTGGGACTTCTTCCAGAAATCTTGACGGGACGCTGGCCTCTGGGAGGTTAGTGCCGTAGCGGCGACGGTAGACGGCGCGGGTGAGGATGAGCTGGTCCATGGCCCGTGTCATGCCGACATAGCAGAGGCGGCGCTCTTCTTCGACGACGTCGGGCTGGAGCATGGTGCGGGAGTGGGGGAACAGGCCTTCTTCCAGGCCGCTGAGGAAGACCAACGGGAACTCCAGGCCCTTGGCGGCATGCAGGCTCATGAGCGTGATCTGCGAGCGCTCGTCGTAATCGTCGGCGTCGGCGATCAAGGCAGCGTGGTCGAGGAACTGGTCGAGGGTTTCGCCGCGGTCACGCGAATCGGCGGCAGCGTTGACCAGTTCGCGGAGGTTTTCGATGCGGGAGTAGGCCTCGGGCGTGTCTTCCTCTTCGAGCAGCTTAATGTAGCCGGTGCGGTCGATGAGGAATTTGAGGAGATCGGCGGTGGAGACGGTGGGCGTGGGGAACGTGGAGGGGATTGAAGCGCTGGTATCTTGCGGGCCCGGGAGCGGGCGTCCCGCCTCCACTTCGGATGCAATCGCGGAATTCGCAGCACCAAAGTCAAATGAGAAGTTGCCGAATTCGTTTGGATCGAAGGCGGTTGCGTCGTCGGCGTTCGATTCCGCTTCAGCGTCGGCAGAGTCGGTGCCGTCCCTGACGGGACTCGCTTCGTCTTCCCTGCTTACCCCGGACGTACGTCCGGGACTAATGAATGCCGTCCCTTCGGGACTGGGGGCTTGGTCGCTGCTGCTGTCCGTTTCTCCCGCCGAAGACGCGGGCGAGGACCTGCCGTGAGCTTGTCGAAGGGACGTCCGCGCCACACCTTCTTGGACACTTTCTTCCAGTTGTTCGGCGAAGGTTCCTGCCTGCATCGCACGTGCGTCTTCGATCAGCTGCTGGAAGTTCTTTAGCGACGCCAGGGCGCGGGGCGGTAACAGTTGGCGGCGGACGGCTTCTCCAATCGCGCCCCAGAGTGACAAGCCTGTCTCCAGCGCGAGACGCTCGATGGTCTCGATGGTGCTTTTTCCGATGCCGCGGGCGGGGGTGTTGATCACGCGCAGCAGCGAGATGGAGTCGTCGGGATTCTGGATGACTTTGAGGTACGAGATCATGTCTTTGATCTCGGAGCGCTCGTAGAAGGAGAATCCGCCGACCACGTGATATTTCATGCCGTAGCGGCGCATGGCTTCTTCAAACAGGCGCGACTGGGAGTTGGTGCGGTAGAGGACGGCGGCGCGCGGAGTTTCGCCGCGCGAGTTTTCAGCACGACCGGCCTCGCGCAGATATTTGGCGATGTGGTCGGCGGCGAACAGGGCTTCGTTTTCGCCGTCGGCAGCCTCGTAGTAGCCGATTTTGGTGCCGCCCTGCCGCGACGTCCACAGGTTCTTGCCTTTGCGGCGGATATTGTTGGCGACCACGGCCGACGCGGCCTGCAGAATATTTTGCGTGGAGCGGTAGTTCTGCTCCAGGCGGATGATTTTCGCCTCCGGAAAATCCTTTTCGAATTCGAGAATGTTGCGGATGTCGGCTCCGCGCCAGGAATAGATCGACTGATCTTCGTCGCCGACGGCGCAGACGTTATGCCGATCCCCGGCAAGCAGGCGCATGAGTTCGTATTGCGGGCGGTTGGTGTCCTGATACTCGTCGATAAGGAGATATTGGAAGCGGCGGTTGTAATATTCGCGCACCGGCGCGGCGACCTTGAGCAGACGCATGGCTTCGAGCAGCAGGTCGTCGAAGTCGAGGGCGTTGGCCTTGCGCAGCTCCTTGCGGTACTCCTCGAAGAGATGGGCGATCTTCTCGGTCTTGGGATCGGCCGATTGCAGGTAAAGCTCCTGCGGGTCGAGCATGTGATTTTTCGCCCACGAGATGCGTCCGAGGACGATGCGCGGGGTGAGTTGCTTATCGTCGAGGCCGAGGCGCTTCATGATCCCTTTGACCACGGACTGCTGGTCGGCTTCGTCGTAGATGACAAACTTTTTCGTGTGCCCAATCGGGGGCTGGCCGGGCGTGGCGGAAGGGATTTGCAGGGCTTCAATGTCGCGTCGCAGCACGCGCACGCAGAAGGAATGAAACGTGGAGATTACCGGCTTAGCGATGCTCAGTCCGCCGACGAGTTTTTCGACGCGCTCGCCCATTTCGGCCGCGGCCTTGTTGGTGAAGGTCATCGCCAGAATGGATTCGGGCATCACGCCCATGTTTTCAATGAGGTGAGCAATGCGGTAGGTGATGACGCGCGTCTTGCCGCTACCGGCCCCGGCGAGGATCAGCACCGGGCCTTCCGTGGTTTCGACGGCTTCGCGCTGCTGCGGGTTGAGTTGGTCGAGAAAAGACAATGCGGAAGTGGCTCCGGTGGTGATGATTGAATTTTACAGGGGAATGACGATTGGATTCAGGATTTACGATTGGGGATTTACAATTGCCAATTACAGAGTGCAGAACGGAACATCAGGAATTTCCCGGGGCGCGGGTTCTGTGGGGAGCGAAGCAGGGATAGCTTCCCTACAGAAGTAACTTGACTGGAGATCCGGGCGACTTATACTGAGATTGTCGCAGGGTGCTGTAGGTGCCCAGATTTGATTGGCCCCGAGGAATCGGGGCCTTTATCTTTTTGGACTCACTCCCACCGACTTGCACTCCTCGCAGGGGCACACTTCGCGCAAAAACTTCCAGGAGTAGAGGCCGAGGTCGTGGTTGTCGTTCCAACTGAACTTGATGGCGTACTTGCCGATGGCTTCGGCGGAAATGGGCTTGGCGGCGGGCTTGAACATGGGGAGCGCGCCGGGAGCGAGTTTCGGCGGCTCGCCCGGACGGCGTCCGGCCTTGCCGCGCTCTTCTTCGCACATGGCGCAGGGGCACGCGTCGCGCAGATAGACGAAGCTGTAGTGGGAAACGTGGCCGTCTTTCCACTCGATGTCCACACCCGTACCGGTGGTGAGATTCACTTTCACCGACTTGGGATCGGTTGCCGCGGTGGGCGCCTGAAGCGGGGACTGCATGAAGTCAGTATCGCATAGAGCGACCCTGGCCCTGAATCGCGAACGGGTGTGAACGAAGAGATGCCGAGCGGTCGTGCGCCGGCGGTATCAGTGAGCTGCGGCAGACGAGGACGTCTTGGAAGTCACAGCGCCAATGGCGAGGCCACCGATGGCTCCCGCCAAGATGCCCATGAGCGCGAGTATGATCGTGCTCTCCACCCAACTCGATTTTTTTCGTCTCCGCATATCTCCCCCTGTGCTGGCTAGAGGTGATTTTAACTGGTCGGCAACGCTACCACCAATTGTGCAAAAGGCCAAGAATCCGTTAGAATAAGAGTTTGTCCTAGAAGCCTCCGAAAGGATCTGCAGCAGTCATGGCACAAGTTTGTGATATCTGCGGCAAGAAACCGCAATCGGGAAACCGCATCAGCCACGCCCACAACGTGACCAAACGGCGCTGGAACGTCAACCTGCGCCCGGTGCACGCGCGCGTGGGCGCCGCTACCAAGCGCATCCGCGTCTGCACGTCCTGCCTGCGCAGCGGCAAAGTGGTCAAGGCGTAGGACTTCCGCCGCTAGGATCGCCGAGCGATCCGAGAAAGTCATTTTCAACTGCCAATTTTCAATTGCCGATTGACGAGCAGGAAGAGCGTTCAGGTCGGCAATTGCAAACCGAAAATCATGAAGTTCCTCGGTGCACTCGGCGCTGAGGGACGCTCCACTGTACGCCCAGCAGTTGCACGTCGAAGATTAGCGTTGCATTGGGCGGGATCGGGCCGCCTGGTGTGCCGCTGGCCCCGTAGCCGAGTTCCGGCGGAATGCGCAGCTGGCGTTTGCCACCAACCTTCATGCCGGCGACACCTTCGTCCCATCCTTTAATGACCTCGCCGTTGCCTAAGCGGAAGTCGAAGGGCTTGCCGGCATCCACCGAGCTGTCAAACTTCTTGCCCGTGGTAAGCCATCCGGTGTAGTGCACGCGCACGTGGCTGCCTTCCTTGGCCACTTCGCCGGTGCCTAGCTTGATGTCCCAATACTGCAGGCCGGAGGCGGTCTTCACGCCGTCCCCCGTGACCTTAGTGGGCGCATTGGTGTTGGCAGCAGTCGCTGGCTTTTTCGTTGCGGTCTGGGCCCAAAGAGCTAGGGCCGCCACCAGCAGGATAATGACGAGCATTGCATACTTGATCATGAGCTTCTCCAGAATTTCCGATTGCCGATTGCCGATTTCCGATTGCCGATTGCCGATTGAAAACGCACATTTGATCGATCCGGTAATCGCCAACTGAAATTGTAAATCCTATCCCAGCGCGATCACGTCGATTTCCACCAGCACATCCTTGGGCAGGCGCGCCACCTCCACCGTGGACCGGGCTGGCGGAGCGGATTTGAAATACTTGCCATAGACCTCGTTCATGGCGGCGAAGTCCGCCATGTTCTTGAGGAAGACGGTGGAGCGTACGACTTTCTCCAGGCTGCTGCCCGCTGCTTTCAGGATCCCCGCCAGGTTCTTCAGCACGCGATCGGTCTGAATGGCCACATCGCCGGGGATGACCTGCTGGGTGGCGGGATCAATGGCGATCTGACCGGAGGTGAATACTAATCCGTTGGCCTTGATCGCTTGCGAGTAGGGGCCGATAGCCTGGGGCCCGTCCTTGGTGGAAATTACTTCGCGCATGGGATTCTCCGCCGCTGATTAACGCAGATGAACGCAGGGAAAGTCAAACCGGAAACTCAGAAGGCAGAAGTGAGAATGCAAAAGTAACACCCTTCCTGCTTCTCGACTTCTACATTCTGATTTCTTACTTCTGCATTCCCTAGATTTTCTGCAGTCTCTGCACTTCGTGGACGCCGGGGATTTTGCGCAGGCCGATGATGATCTGCTCGAGGTGTTTGAGATCGGCAATGTCGAGGACGACTTCGACGCTGGCCTGGCTATTGGCGGTGTGAGCGGCGATGTTGCGGATATTGCTTTGCGCGTCGCCGATGACGCCGGTAATGTTCTTCAGCATGCCAAAGCGATCGTCGCAGTAGACCGTGAGTTTTACAGGGTAAGCCGTGGGAGTGCTCTCGTCGCGGGCCCATTCGACGTCGATGCGGCGCTCCGGTTCGTACAGCAGATTCGTGACATTGGGGCAGTTCACCGAATGGACGGCTACGCCTTTGCCGCGAGTGACGTAGCCGACGATGGTCTCGCCGCGAATGGGATTGCAGCATCGGGCGCGGTAGACCAGCATGTCACCCTGGCCCTTGACCATGATGGCGTTGTGATCGCCGAAAACGCGGCGGACCACGCTGGCGATGGCGCCGGGCTTATTGGTCAGGCCTTCGGCTTCGATGTCGCCTTCGATGGAAGGCGTGGCGCCCGCCGGCAACAAGCGCGCCAACACCTGCCGCGCCGAATATTTTCCATAGCCGATGCCGGACATCAGGTCGTCGGCCTTGCCCAGACCGTAGGCGGAGGCAACCCTCTGCAGTTCGTCGTCCTTGATTTCCTTCAGTGCGATCCTGTATTTGCGCGCTTCTTTTTCGATCAGCTTGCGGCCAATCTCAATGGCCCGCTCGCGCTGATGCACGTTGAGCCAGTGCTTGATCTTGTTGCGGGAGCGCGAGGACTTGACCAGCCCCAGCCAGTCGCGGCTGGGCTTGTGGCCAGTTTGGGTGATGATCTCGACAATGTCGCCGGAGTGCAGTTTGTGGCGCAGCGGCACCATGCGTCCATTGACCTTGGCTCCCACGCAAGTGTGGCCGACTTCAGTGTGGATGGTGTAGGCGAAGTCGACAGGCGTAGCGTCTCGCGGCAGCACGACGACTTTGCCTTTGGGCGTGAAGGTGTAAACCTCCTCCGGGTAGAGGTCGACCTTCAGTGTGGAAAGAAATTCGTTGGGATCGCTGACATCGCGCTGCCACTCGACCACCTGGCGCAGCCAGGCGAGGCGCTGCTCGTCCTGCGCCGAGACGGGACCGTCTTTGTACTTCCAGTGAGCGGCGATGCCCTCCTCGGCCATCTTGTGCATCTCTTCGGTACGAATCTGGATTTCGAACGGCGTGCCATCTTCGGTGATCACCGAAGTGTGCAGCGACTGGTAGAAGTTGGGCCGCGGCATGGCGATGAAATCCTTGATACGCCCCGGCACCGGCCGCCAGATGTTGTGAATGATGCCGAGCACAGCATAGCAATCCTGCAGCGAACGCGTAATCACGCGCATGGCGCAGAGGTCATAGACCTGGTCGACACTAATGCGCTGCCGCTGCAGTTTCTTGTGGATGCTGAACAGGCGCTTGATGCGGCTTTCCACGCGAGCCTGGATGCCGGCTTCTTTGAGCTTGTCGACGATCACGTCCTGCATTTTGGCCAGGAAAGCTTCGCCTTGTTTGCGGCGGGCGTTGACGGACTTCTCGACTTGCTCGAAGCCGACAGGATCGAGGAAGCGGAAGCCGAGGTCTTCCAGTTCGCCGCGAATCTTGCCCATGCCCAGGCGATGAGCGATGGGAGCATAGATTTCCAAAGTCTCTTCGGCGATCTTGTGCCGACGTTCGGGCTCCAGGTGCTCGAGCGTGCGCATGTTGTGCAGGCGGTCGGCGAGCTTGATGAGCACCACGCGGATGTCGTCGACCATGGCCAGCATCATCTTGCGCAGGTTTTCGGCCTGCTGTTCCTCGCGCGTGGCGAAGTCGATTTTGCTGATCTTGGTCACGCCCTCGACGATGTGCGCGACCTGCTCGCCGAATTCCTTGCGAATGTCGACGATGGTGACCGAAGTATCTTCCACCGAATCGTGCAGGAGTCCGGCGGCGACGGCGACCGGGTCCATCTTCATTTCGGCGAGCACCAGCGCTACTTCCAGGGGATGCACCAGGTAGGGCTCGCCCGAGGCGCGGCTCTGGCCTTCGTGATGTTTCAGGGAGTAATCGTAGGCTTTCTTGACTATGGTCAGATCGTCCTGCGGACGGTTCTCCTGCATCCGCTTCATCAGCTCGCGGAACTTGGTGAGCGTGAGAGCAGTGGTCGCGATCTGTTGGCGCAGGCTCGCCATGAAGGATTATAGCCCGCGAACTACCGGGAAACTCGTCGGGAGGGGAACGGTGCGGCGCCGGGGCTCTTGGATTGATTATACCGTTCGGAGCAGGGTTGGGGCGGGCGCCCCGCCCGCCTGGGGAGCAGCCGGGTGCCCCATTTCTCGCGTTCTGTGCGAGGAGTGGGGCTTTTCACTCCCGTGTGGAGCGGACACTCCTTTCGACTCCGCTCACGGCAGGCTTTGTCCGCAAAGATTGCCGCGGCCCGACAAAGGCCACCCGTGGATAAGATTGCGAAAACATTGGCTGTCGTTAGAGATGGAAAGACGCGGGCATTAGTGCCCGCGCCACACGGCCGTTACTGAGAACTTGCACTTCAAACGCTTCGGAGATTTCAAATCCGTCTGCAGTTTGGTGGGACGCTCCGCCTACTGGTAGAGTGACTTCCGGTAAGTCATGAGTCCCAGAATCCTTGTCAGCGGAGCTTCCGGGCCGATCGGGGCCGCGCTTCTTCCTTCCCTCAATTCGAGTGGATACTCAATAGTGCGCCTGGTGCGCAGCGCGGCAGCGGGAGACGCGCAGATCTCATGGGACCCGGGGAAGCCGCTCGCTCCGCAAGCCGTTTCTGGCTTTGACGCGGTCATTCATCTGGCCGGAGAGAGTATCGTCGGCCGCTGGACGGTAGCGAAGAAGACCAAGATTCGTGAGAGCCGTGTGCCGGGCACGTCCCATCTCGCGCAGGCTCTGGCGCCGACGGAGCAAAAGCCGCGCGTCTTCATTAGCGCGTCGGCCGTGGGCTACTACGGCAACCGCGGAGATGAGCCGCTTCGCGAAGATAGCTCGCCGGGCACGGGATTTCTCGCCGAGGTCTGCAAGGAATGGGAAGATGCGACGCTGCCCGCCAGCGAGGCGGGCATCCGCACGGTGCAGATTCGCATTGGGGTAGTTCTCAGCCCTCGCGGCGGGGCCCTGGGAAAGATGCTGACGCCTTTCAAGATGGGCGTGGGCGGCAAGATTGGGGATGGCCGGCAGTGGATGAGCTGGATCGACGTGCAGGATCTGGTCGGCGCCATTCATCACATTCTGAAGAATGATTCGCTGCAAGGACCGGTGAACCTGGTCGCACCCAAACCGGTGACCAATGCGGAATTCACCACGACGCTGGCCAGCGTGCTGTCGCGTCCCGCGCTATTTCCGATGCCGGCATTCGCGGTACGCCTGGCCTTTGGGGAAATGGGAGAGTCGGTCCTGCTGGCCAGCCAGCGAGTGGACCCGGCGAAGTTGGTTACCAGCGGATATTCTTTTCGCTTTCGTGAGTTAAGTGCCTCGCTGGAGGATGTGCTGAAGAGATCATGATGGCCGCACGGACATCTGTGATCGTGGTCACAGCTTGCTACGGGTAGTCCTGTCATGCTCGTTGGGTGCTGACAGGCTCGGCCACACCGAGGAAGTTGACCGTGGCGGTGCTGTTGTTTTGCCTCTCGGGCGGAATATCATCGCTCGCCCGCGCTGTGGCGACGGAGCGCCTTCCCGATTCCAAAACACATGCGAGTCAACCGGTAAGCCAGGCGCAGGATCACTCGTGCTGCCCCCGAGCTCACGCTCCTCTGGTCGTGCCAATCGAAGTTGGGTTTCTGCCGGATAGCATTCCCTGTCGCGAACATCCGTGTTGCGTAAGCCACGGACCCGAGGTGCCTGCGACCCTGTTGGCCGCGTCCGGGATGCGGCAGCCAGGTGTCAGGAAAGCATTCGGTGAGGAGACCGGCATAGGGATCGGTCCTCAGTTTCGGTTCGCCCACAATACCTTTAGCAACGCTGCCTTCCAGCCTTACTTCTTCTCGAGCATGGTTCTTCGCATCTGAGGCGAGACCTCGCCCTTCATTGCCTACGCCGCTGCGAATCGGCATGCAGGCGTGAACTCTAAATGAGTTTCCAAACTGAAATTTTTATGGAGATCTGAATCATGAAGCACAAATTGATCGCTCTAATTTTGGCCTTCACGGCGGTGTCGTGGGCCCAGACCGCAACTCCGAACTCAACCCCAACTCCACAGCAAAGCACCGTTCCCGCGGACGCTAAAGCATGTCCGTGCTGTGACAAGGCCGCATCAGCGGAGGCAAAAGACGGCCCCGCTTGCTGCGCGCATCACACCATGGCCGCGACGGACGGGAAAGAACCGGCATGCTGCGCGGGGAAAGAGAAAGCCGCGTGCTGCAGTGGCAAGGATGGGAAGTCCTGCAAGCGCGATGGCAAGGACAAGACGGCCGTTGCGTGCTGCAATAGTGAGAAGTGTGGCAAAGATTGCGAGAAAGGCTGCTGCAGTTCTGCTAAGCAAGGTGAAAAAAACGCGAGCAATTGCTGCGGCGCTGGACACTGCTCCGAGCGTGCAGCCGGACACTCGCCGGAAGCCGGCAAGTAAACCCATAACCCCTGGGAGCCCCAGCCGGTCGGCTGGGGCTTTTTTTGTTCAGGAAGCGAGGGTAGCCGTTTGTTCACCTTACGCAATCGTCGTGCGGACCGGCAGCGCGCAAAAGGTCCCTTCACTGAAGTTCTCCGCCTCGATGCCAAACGCGTGGTCGAAGCGAGCCCGATAATTCTCCCACGCGATGCTGGAGGTGAGTTCGACCAGTTGCGCTTCATTGAAGTGTTCGCGCAAACGGGCGAACAAGGCGTCCGGCACCTCTACTGGAGTCTGGGTCATCCTGTCGGCGTATTCCAGGATGAGTCTCTCCAGCCCGGAGAAATTCAGGTTTGAGCGGTAATCCTGCAAGTTTGCGATTTGCTCGGGGGAGATCCCGGTTTCTCTGCCCACGGCAGAGCCGATGTCGATTCAAAACGGGCATCCGACCAAAGTCGCTACCCGGAGCTGGGCCAGCCCTTTCAGCTTGGCATCGACGAGCTTGCTGCCGAGCTGCGACTGCTCCATCTGGCCGTATCCCCAGAGGATTGTGGGATGGTGGGCGGTGACCTGCACCGGCATCACCACGCGGCCCACCTTGCGTCTGGTGAGGGAGTAAACGATCGACAGGAACAGGCGTCGCAGCAGTCCGCCCTGGTTAGCAGAAGCGCCAGAGATTCGCGCCATGAGAACCTCCCGCAATATTGGATTCAGTTGGGGTTGGAGCGACGCATCTCTTCCTGGAGTTTCTCCAGCAGTTCGGCGCGCTGCTCGGTGCTCAGCTCGCGCTGCAATTCATCCAGCGCAAGGGCGACGATGTGATAGTGATGAACGCCGGCGTACCTGGGGTCGGAGGTGATGTTCAGCCATAGCTTGTGCATGAGTTCGACGTCCTGCGGGCGCAAGCGTGGATTGTGCGGTCCCAGGGCGTATTCGCGAACGCTGCCGTCGGGCGCGCAGACCTCCAGATTGAGGCGGGGACGCGGTTCGGGGAGACGCTCCCAGGCATCGCCCGCCATTTTAGCCTGCTGGTCGGCGGTGAGCTTGTTGGAGAGGCCGCAGACGACGCGGCTGGAATCGAGCCGCTGCGCCGTCACCATGATGGCTTCGAACACGTCGGTGGCCGGGACTACGAGCAGCGAGATCGGCTTGCCTTCCTTTTCGGCGACGGCCACGGCAGCGGTAAACAGTTCCTGCTCGTAGTGGTCGAAAACCTGGCTGGCCTCGAGGACCGCGCTGCCGCTGAAGCTGTGCTCACGATGGTAAAGGCGGGCGCTCATGACCACGACATCCTGCTTCCCCGTGTGGGTATGGGTCAGGATGTGGCGCAGGTAGTAGAGATTGCGTGGGTCGCGAACCGCTACCAGGACGTTGCCTGGGCGGACTCCCATGGCGCCGCTGCCTAGTTCCTGGTTGCCGTACACGCGGAACTGATCGAGTTGCTCAGGTTTGCCGTGCCGCTCTTTGGCCACGTGGCGTTCGGAGAGCGTGAAGATGGTGAAAAATACCGCGCTGAAAATGATGCCGGCAATCGTAGCCTCGTACTTGGTGAACAGGTTGACGATGGCAGTCGTGAAAAGCACCGCAGAAGTCGCCAGCAGTCCCAACGGGATTTCGACCTTGCCAATGTGGAGATTGCCGGGCACCTTCCATTCGCGGTTTTCCGGTTCGGTGAAGCGGAGCACCAGCACCGCCAGGGATTTCATGGCGAAGCTCCAGATCACTCCGAAAGCATAGAGCGCGGCCAGGACGTACACGTTGCCACGGCTGAGGATGATGGTCGCCAACTGCATCCCAACAATCAGATTGATGATGCGGTAACTGGTGCCAAAGCGCGTGTGCGGGCGCTGAAACCAGCTGGTGAGGACTCCGTCTTCCGCAACGCGGTTGAGCACGCCGTTGGCGCCCACGATGGAAGTGTTCTGCGCGCCCGCCAGGATAAGGACTCCCACCAGCACCACAAAACCGTGGAAAAGCAGCTTCAGAGTCATCGGTCCAGCCAGGTACATGGCAATGCCGCCGATGAGGTTGGCGAAATATTCCGGCCGGACGCTGTCGGGGATGATCATCACCGCGAAGAACGAAACCAGCGAGGTGAAGAGGAGGCTGTAGATGAAAATCACCAAGCCGGTCTTTTCCAGGTTCTTGAGCTTGGGATGCTCGATTTCGCGGTTGACCTGCGCGAGCGTTTCCTCGCCGCTCATGGCCAGTACCGAATGACCGAAGCCGACGAAGAGGATGATCCATGTCAGGTGGCCGAACCAGGTTCCGTTGAGCCAGCCCAGCGACTCTTTGTTCAGCGGAATCGTTCCCGCGTGCAGGGGGTTGGGAGGCAGCTGGACCGGCGTGCGCAAAATCGTAATCGTGCACCAAACGATCAAAATCACCACCATCACGGTGGTGATGACCATGATCTGCATGGCCTTCTGGCTGGATTCGTGAATGCCCTGCGTGTTCTTCCACCAGAAATAGGTCACGACCATGACGGCCAGTCCCGCCGCGAAATGATCGTCGGAGAAGTTCAGGGGTCGGTGCAGGTAAACCCCTATGTCCTTGATGAATCCAGCCAGGTATTGCCCGGCAGACACGGCGCTGATGGGCCCGGTGAGAACATAGTCAAAGAGCAGGGCCGAAACCGAGAACTTGGCGAGGCCGCCGCCCATGGCCTCCTTGACCACGCGGTAGACGCCTCCGCGCACAAACATGCTGCTGGATTCGATGTAGAGCGCCCGCACCGCATAGCTGAACAACATGACCGCGAGAATGAACCAGGGAGCGCTCTTACCGATGACTTTCTCGGCATCGCCGCCGGCGTAGTAAGCGGAGGAGGCCAGATCGGAGAGGACGATCGCCGATGCACGCCAGAAAGAGATGAAGGTCAGCATCACCGTAGTGGCGACGAAAACCTTTATCGCTGGTCTGGAACCTTCAACGGATGTGGCCATGCTTCAATGAATGCCCAGGAAATGAACGCCCAAAATCCAGGCTTAAGGATAAACCTTTAGAAGATAGCACACGGCGGGAGGTCAGTCGCGGCAGCTGTCAGACGGTAACGCTCTCACTTTGCAGATTTATGCCGTGTTGGAGCGAGGTAGGTGTGGGTAATCCGATCGTGCCAGCATAGAGCGTCCTCGTCGAGAAAGACCCAGAGATAGCCCATGCCGAGGGAAGCGGCGGAAAGGAACGAAGCCAGGACGCGCCAGCGGGCGGGTGCCCCGTCCTTGCGTTCTTTGCAAGGGCGGGCAGCGATGCAGCAACACCCACGGGCCCATTCCCCGTTGTGTGAACGTTCCCGACTCCCGCCCTTCGCAAACTGCGCGAAGAACGGGGCACCCCCACATTGGTAATGCCACCAAGATCAAAAGCCCTGGCCGCCCAGCGATGGTGGAGACATCGAGCCCCAGCCGTTGTGTAATGGGTCAGTTTGAGATCCATCCTGCCTTGACCAGCATTTCGAGTGCGACGTCGGTCAACGAGCGATTCTCGTTGGCGACAGCAAAGTCCTCTAATCGCGCGCGGTCAAGGATGACATTCAATTTCGCAACCCGGGCAACATATTCCCGCTGCGATATCCCTGAATCACGTATCTCCACGCGTCGCTTCATCACTGCGATGCTCGCGGTGAGACGGCAGACGACCGTGTTGGCGGTCGGAATGACGTCACGACAGCGTTTTAGTTGAGCACCATTTTCGATTGCGCGTGCCACCAAGAATCGCTGCACTCCCAAGGCGGCATAGTTCTTGCAGATCGACCGGAGGTTGTCGTACATCACACCATCGCTCGGGGTTGCGGAAGGAAGATGAGCGAGGCCGAGCGCATCCAGGTCGATTGCCGCGTGGACTATCTGGCGTTGGGCAAGAATATCCGACGCTTCCCCCAGGACAGCTGTTTTGCCGGCTCCCATCGTGCCCGTAATGATCAGCAACGATTCCGTAAGCCCTCCGTCGCTCTATGATCTTTTCATGCTTTCACGGCCAGCGCGAAGGGTAAACAGTCGAACTGACCTACGACGAGCCGTTGGGGTTGTTGTAGAAGCTCCGGGCGGTCAGAAGCGGGCGGCCGGATCCGCGTGTGGGAGGGCGCTGCCGGAACGTGGCCCGAGCCATCAGCACACGCCGCTTCGGATTCTGAGGAGCACCATGCGGCAAACACAGAGTCTTAGGTCCCTGAGATCGCTGAGAATTACCGCGGAGTTCGCGGAAAACTCGGAAGAGGAACTGAGAAACTACCGCGACGACGGGTGCGGGGCTATCTTGAACACCACACTTGATGATTTTCCCTCACGTTCCTGTCTTCTTGGAGCGAGGTAGGTGTGGGTAATCCGATCGTGCCAGCATAGAGCGTCTTCGTCGAGGAAGACCCAGAGATAGCCCATGCCGAGGGAAGCGGCGGAAAGGAACGAAGCCAGGACGCGCCAGCGGCGAAGGCGGCGGCTCACCGGAGTGCCATCGAAGCGGGTCAGCTCCAGCCGGGCGAGGAGCAGGCCGGGAGTGGCTCCTGAATAAACGATCAACAAATACTGGCTGGCCGCCCAGAACAAGCCGCCTAGCCCAGCAACAAGCCCCAGAATCAGAAACCTTGGCGGACGGACAGCGGCGATTTTCCAAAAGACGAAAGCGAAGAGCGCGCAGGCCCCGGCCACGATGACAGCGTCAAGAACGGCGGCAAGAATTCGCTGGATCAGAGGCGCAGTCTGCAGGGGGATGTCGATGCCGAGGCGCTTCTCGGCCGCTTGCTTTTCCGGAGCCTCGATGGTGATTCCGCCCAGCGCCGGCAGCGGAGGGGCGATCGCGGGAGCTTCCAGGATGCGCGGCCGATCGATCACGGGCTCGGCGAGTTCGTCGAGCGGTGGCGGCGGGGCGGACCACGAGCGGGGAAATTCGATGATCTTTGCCGTAGGAGGGGCGATCGCGGCCTCGGTTGCCCGGTCAGGGGCTTGAGTTGCGTGTCTGGGTAGACCAACCGCACCGAGGGCCTCGACCGCATTTTCGGCGGAAGGGTCCGGGACCGTCACCTGCATCTGGGCCTCGGGCTGCGAGGCCAGACTATCCAGAGCCAAGGCCTGGCAAGAGGCAGCGCCCGATCCTGCTGGGCGGAGGCTCGACTCAGCGAACATAGCGTTCGCGTGACGATCCGATTCTTCATCCTCGAAACGCAATCGCAGCGACGGATAGCGCGGAGGCCGAGGTTTGCGGCGGGCCTGGTAGCGATTCAGCTTAGCGGCGAGCTCCTCACGCCACCCCAGGGAATCCTGGGGCTCCGAATTGCAGACTTCCGTTTTACGGGCGTCGCTCGCAGCATGAGAAACAGAGGGAGCCGTTTCTTCGGAGGTGGGCTCTTTGAGAGCCGACGACTCAACACTGGAAGAGTCGAGTGTCCGGTCTGCTTCAAGACTCGCCGCGAAGCGCGGTTCGCTCAGATCGGGAGTGTCGGGATCGATCAGGCGAGTGCCCGGAAGGGCCGGATCTGCGATCCGCTTGGGATTCGGCGATTCTGATTCCGGGCGCGCGTCAGGCAACCACCGCGGGGACGCAGCGGCGGTCTCTTCGGCACAGCGGCAAATGTCACCACACAGCGGACAGGGCATACATCAAATTCTTTGCAAGAAAGCCAGGACTTCGAGCCCAACGGCCAACCGCGAAGGGGACAGCGGAATCTGAGGTTTCAGTGGCTTTGCCTCTCGACCCATAGCCGTGCTAAGGTCACGACGACTGCAGCCGGCCGAGAATGGGCGCGCACTTCCGATGATCTTGTTCCGATGAGCCTTCGCAACAGATTCCTTATCACGGCGGCGTGCCTTTGTCACCTGCTTCTCGCCCCGCCCTTAGTTACCAGCCAGTTGCGGTCTGAGGACGCTCCTGCGCCCCAGCAGAACTCTTCGCCGGCGAAGCCGGAAGCCGCGCAGCCGACTCCCTGCGCGGCCGCGGTAAAGAATGAAACCTCGGATAACCCGACCTTCTGCGCCATCCAACAGGAAAAGATTGGCCCGGTTTACAAGCTTCACGGCGCGGCGGAGATTCACTACGGAACCTACATCCTGAAAGCGGACGAGGCCACTTACGACTCCGACTCCGACGAGGCGACTGCGGACGGGCACGTCACGCTTGACGGCGGTCCCAACGACGATCACATCCGGGCGTCGCACGGAACTTACAATCTGGCACGCGAAACGGGACGCTTTTATGACGTGATCGGAACCGTGGGCATCCGTTTTCGGGGAAAGCAGGTCATCGCGACCGCATCTTCAACCTTTGCGTTCAACGGCAAAGTCGTCGAGAAGACCAGCCCGGATCACTACATGGTCGATGACGGGATGGTAACGACCTGCGAAATGCCGCATCCCAAGTGGCAGTTCAACGCCCGCAGAGTGGTGGTGGACGTCGGCGGCAACGCCAAAATCTACCGCAGCACTTTTGTGCTGCACGGATTCCCTGTTTTGTATTTTCCATTTGCGACCCATCCGGTGGAGAAGAATGCCCGCGAGTCCGGCTTCCTGATGCCGTCGGTGGGACGCTCGTCCACGAACGGGAACGTTGTCAGCGACGCTTTCTATTGGGTCATCAATCGCATGATGGACACTACGCTCGGCGCGGAATATCTTTCGCGGCGTGGATGGTCGCAGCGCGGTGAGTTCCGCGCCCATCCCAGCGATAAATCCTTCGTGGACCTGAACTACTTCGGAGTCGTGGACCGCGGGATTGAAATGCCAGTGGCCACGCCAAGCGGAGGGACTGGCACGTCAACGCCGCCCCCAGCAACTCCGCCTGAGCAACTCGTGAAGCAGGGCGGGGAGAATGCACGGCTGAACGCGGAGGACAGTTTCGGCGGCTTCCGGGGCGTGGCGAATATCGACTATCTCAGCTCGTTCGTGTTCCGGCTCGCGTTCAATGAAGTCTTCAGCCAGGCGGTTTATTCCGAAGTAAAGTCGCAGGCCTTTCTCTCGAAGTCGACGGATGGGTACAACCTGAACGGCTTCGTCGAGCGCTATCAGAACTTCCTCAGCACGACGCCGGGGGATGTGGTTACAATTTCGCATGCGCCCAGCCTCGATTTCTCCAGCATCGACCGGCCTTTGTGGCACACGCCCCTCTATTGGTCGGTCGACGCTTCCGGTGCAGGCCTCGCGCGCAGCGCACCAGGAGTCTGCTCGACGCCAGCCGGCTCGACGACGCCGGTTTGCACGCAACCGTTCCGCACCGGAAATCTGCTGGGACGTTTCGATGTGAATCCGGAAATTTCCCTTCCCCTTTTGTTTCGAGGGTGGTCGTTCCGGCCGGAACTCATTCTGCACGCCACCTATTACAGCGAGCAGCTCAACTCGCGGCTGGAAGGCGGCGTTGCAACCGACATTGCCGTGAGCGACCCGATCAACCGCCAGGCATTGGAGACAGCGGTTGAGGTTCGTCCGCCGGCGCTGGAGCGGGTGTTCGGGAAGGAGTTTCTGGGAAGAAAATGGAAACACGTGATTGAACCGCGCATGGCATACCGTTTCGTCACAGGAGTCAACAATTTCTCAAATATTCTGCAATTCGACGAGCGCGACCTCCTGACCGATACTCACGAGGTCGAATATGGCCTGGTGACTCGCCTTTATGCCCGGCGTACCACCGCAAAACCAGAGGATTGCCTCTTGGGCATGAGATCGCTGCTGGTCGGAGGTGCGGCTCCGGAAGCGCGGATTCCATGGCAGCGCCCCAATCCCCTGGAGAATCCGCCCTGCCCGGAAGGGCCCCCGGCGCGCGAGGTCGTGACCTGGGAACTTGCCCAGAAGTATTTCCTCGATCCGACTTTCGGAGGGGCGCTGGTTTCGGGTCAGCGCAATGTTTTCACCACAACCGTGGACCTGACCGGAATTGCGTTTATTACCCAGCCTCGTCACCTTTCGCCAATTGTTTCGCGCTTGCGAGTGGAAACCAGCTCGCACACGGATGCCGAGTGGGACGTGGACTACGACTTCCAGTTCGGCAGGGCCAGCGCGAGTACCCTGCTGGCCAATTACCACCTAGGGCCCGTTACGGTGGGCGGCGGCGATGCAATCCTGCAGATCCCCCCGCTAAGCTTGTCGTCGTTCAATGTAGTGTCAAATGGTGTGGTGGCCAACGCAACGCCTCGCTTCAACCAGTTCCGCGCCGCCCTGGGATATGGCCAGCTCAACAAGCGAGGCTTCACGGCGGCCAGCAGTCTCGGCTTCGACGCCGAAACCAAGTTGCTCCAGTTTGCCACGGCGCAGACCACGTACAACTGGGATTGCTGCGGGATGACGTTGGAGTATCGGCGCTACGCCATTGCCAACGTGCGCAACGAGAATCTGTTCCGTTTCACGTTTTCCCTGGCCAACATCGGCGCTTTCGGCAACTTGCGCCGGCCGGAGCGCCTGTATTAGCTGCATGTGTGGACCCCGCATTCGACGCCAGAATGCCTGATAACATAGATCCCATGCCCCCGGCGGAATCCGAGCTCCAATCGAAGCGTGCCCTGCTGCAAGCCAGCCTGCGCAAGCTGGGGCGTGTTCTGGTGGCCTATTCCGGCGGCGTGGATTCGGCGTACCTCGCCTGGGCCCTGCATCAGGCCCTGGGTGAAAACATGCTGGCCGTGATCGCCGACTCTCCCAGCATGGCTCGCGCTCAGCTCGCCGACGCCATTGCTTTTGCCAACGAACAGAGGATTCCTCTTGCAGTAATAGCAACCTCAGAACTGGACCGCGCCGAATATACGCGGAACGATTCCCAGCGCTGCTTCCACTGCAAGGATGAACTGTTCCTCGTCATGGAAAAGCTGCGACTGGAGCTCGGTTTCGATGCAATGGCCTACGGCGTCAACGCCGACGATCTGGGCGATTTCCGTCCCGGACAGAGGGCTGCGCGCGAACATAACGCCGCCGCTCCCTTGGTGGATGCCGGCCTGACCAAGCAAGAGATTCGCGAACTCGCGAGACTGGCCGGGCTGCGTATCTGGGACAAGCCTGCTTCCGCATGCCTCTCCTCGCGCATTGAATACGGCCGGCCGGTCACGCGGGAAGCGCTCGCTGTCGTCGAGAAAGGAGAGGACGCGGTTCGGGCACTGGGATTCCGGCAGTTCCGGGTCCGCCATCACGGCGAGATCGTGCGCATAGAAATTGCCCGCGACGAACTGCCCCGGGCATTGACTCCGGATATGGCTGCCGAGTTCACTCGCATCTTCCGAGCGCTGGGCTTCAAGTTTGTGACCCTCGACCTCGAAGGCTTCCGCTCCGGATCGATGAACAGCCTGCTGACCGCAAACGATTTGCTCGGCCGCGCTGGCTAGAGACGCGTTTTGGTCACGCCGTTCCCGCGTCCAGGCATCTGCCGCTGTGAGATAATCAACCTTTCAACTTGCGATGTTGAGGCAATTTCTAGTGAGTTTAATTCGACGTTCTTTCGTTCTCTTGCTTGTGATTTGCCTGGGCTGCGCGGCCCAGTCCGCCCCGCCCGATGTGGCCAGAAAGATCGAGCGCCAGGTGCGCTCCTACTACAAGATTCCACCCGAGGTTCATGTTCTGATTGGTCCTCTTTCGCCCAGCACGGATTGGCCGAACTACGACTCGGTGACGGTCACGGTCGACGGCGGCGGAGAACACAAACAGGATTTCGCGTTCCTGATTTCCAAGGACCACAACTCGATGGTCCGAATGATCAAATTTGACCTGACCAAGGATCCCTTCGCCGAGCTAATGGGCAAGATCGATATCAACGGGCGGCCGACAAGGGGCGCGAAGGCATCCAAGGTTGTGGTGGTAAATTTCGACGATTTCGAGTGCCCGTTCTGCTCGCGCATGCACCAGGTGCTGTTTCCCGAGCTTCTGAAGGAGTACGGTGACCGCGTCACTTTCGTCTACAAGGATTATCCCCTGACCGAGATTCATCCGTGGGCGACCCATGCCGCTGTGGATGCCAATTGCCTGGCCGCCCAGAATGGCGACGCCTACTGGGATTTCGCGGATTACATCCATGCCAACCAGCACGAAGTGAGCAACGAAAAGACGCCGGGAGCGCGCTTTGAAGCCCTGGACCGGCTCACTCTGTTGCAGGGCCAGAAGCACAATCTTGATGTCGTGAAGCTGCAGTCCTGCGTCAAGGCACAGGATGAAACGGCGGTGAAGGCCTCAACGAAAGAGGCGGACGCGATCGGTGTGGAGGCTACGCCCACGATGTTCATCAACGGGGAGAAGATCGATGGAGCCGTGCCCGTCAGCGAACTGCGAGCTTCGCTGGATCGCGCCTTGAAAGATGCCGGCCTGCCGGTGCCGGATCATGCGGCGATGGCTGCGGCGCCGGTCTCCAAGTGATTGCACGTTGAAGTAGGATTCGCCGTCCCCGGGGCGTAGGCCAAGTGCGGCCCGGATCGTCAGTTTTGGGGAGAAACTCTTTTGAAAAAAAATGCAGACTTAGCCCGAATTGGGGTAGCGCTGGGCTGTGCGCTCCTGCTCGCCGCACTGGTCGCCTGCAAGTCCGAGGTCAGTGGCGACGTAATGGCCACCGTGGACGGGCGCAAGATCTTCCGGTCCGACATCGACAAGTACTATGAAAATCAGGTGGCGTCGGCGCAACAGGCGCCAGCCGGGGAACAGGCGACCATCCTTCGCCTGAACATTCTTCGCCAGCTGATCGACGACGAAATCGTGATGCATCGGGCAGAGAAGCTCGGCTTGCTGGCCACCGAAGAAGAGGTCGACCGCAAGCTGAACGAGATCAAGTCTCCTTACACCCAGGAAGAGTTCGACCAGCGGCTGAAAGAAAAGAAACTCTCCCTCGATGACTTCAAGCGGGACATTCGCCGCTCCATCACCGTGGACAAGGTGATGAACAAGGAAGTGGCTTCGAAGATCAATGTGACCGACCAGGACATCACCGACTACTACACCGCGCACAAAACTGAATTCAATCTGATTGAACCGCAGTATCACCTGGCCCAGCTTTTCGTAACGCCAATGCCCAATCCCCAGGCGCACAACCAGAACAACAAGGCGCAGAACGAGGCCGAGGCGCGCAAGAAGATCCAGATGATCGCCAACCGGCTGGACAGCGGTGACGACTTTGCCAAGCTCGCCATGGACTATTCGGAGGATCCGGAAACTTCCGGAAGCGGCGGCGACCTGGGGACCGTTCCTGAGTCTTCGCTACGCAACACCGACCCAAGCACTCGCGACGTGGTCATGAAGCTGAAGCCCGGCCAGTACAGCCCCATCATCACGGTGTCGAACCCTGCCACCAAGCAAGTGCTCGGGTTTCGCATCGTAAAGCTGGTGTCGAAAGAGCCCGCCGGGCAGCGCGACTTATCGGATCCCCGCGTGCAGCAGGCGGTCCGTTCGCAGCTGCACGACCGGCGCGAACAGCTGCTCAAGGCCGCCTACTACGAAGTTTTGCGGGATTCGGCCAAGGTGGAAAACTACTACGCGAAGAAGATATTGGACAGCAACGGGCTGACCAAGTAGTCGTCTCGTTACTCGACAACCGCCAGAACGTCACCCGCGTTCACGGCCGCACTGGGGGCAACCAGGATTTTCTGGATCTTCCCTTTTTTCGGCGACTTGATTTCATTTTGCATTTTCATGGCCTCGACGACGATCACGCCCGTGCCGGCGTCCACCTCGTCTCCCTCGTGGACCAGCACTCGAACCACCTTGCCCGGCATGGGTGCTGTGAGCCTCCTGGGCCCGTGATCGTCGGCAGTGCGGATCCGGCTGCGTAGCGAGCGCGGATCGCGCACCTCCACGGCAAAACGCTGACTTTCCACCCAAAGGTGCAACTCGTTGGCGACACGCTCGCACTTCACTTCGAATGCCCGGTCGCCGATGCGCAGGGAAAGCACATCGGGCCGCGCCAGCACGGCATCGACCTCGATCGTGCGTCCGTCGAGGCGACAGGACCATCGGTTGTCCCCGTGGTCCAGCTCAAGCCGGTAGTTCTTGCCGTCGATGGTGACTTCGTAGGTCATTAGAACCAGTGGTCAGTTGCCAGTGGCCAGTTGTTTGGGACCTGCCTCATTGCGTGGCCTCGCTGCGGCCCGAACTTCTCCACTTGGAAACCGATTGCGCGTCACTGCCACCCGAGCCGTTGCTCGCCACGCGTTCCCCTACTCCCGCAGCGGACGGTCCGAGCACCGCGAACATACCGGCAGCGATCGCTGCCACCTCGGCCGCTCCTGATTCTGACGGCGAGACGGCCCGGGTCTCCGACTTCCGATGTTCTTCCTGCTTCAACATGCGGTCGAGAAAGCCAGTGTCGAGTCTGGCGGCACGAAACTCCGGGTCGCGCAAAATTCGGCGGAATAGCGAAATGTTGGTCTTGATCCCTCCCACAAAATATTCGTTCAGGGCTCGGGTGAGCCGCGCGATGGCTTGTTCGCGATCCGTCCCGTAGCCAATCAGCTTGGCCAGCAGCGGATCGTAATCCATGGGTACCGTCCAGCCTTCGTACATGCCGCTGTCGCGCCGGATGCCTGGTCCCGATGGCGACAACAGCAACGTAATCCTGCCCGGGCTGGGGAAATAATTGTTGTCGGGATCTTCCGCGTAGATGCGGCATTCGATGGCATGACCGCGGAGGAAAACATCGCCCTGCTGGAATGGCAGCTTTTCGCCGGCCGCAATATGAATCTGCAGGTGGACCAGGTCCAGTCCGGTGGTGAGTTCCGTCACCGGATGCTCTACCTGCAGCCTCGTGTTCATTTCGAGGAAATAGAAGTTTTTCTGTTGATCAACCAGGAACTCGACCGTTCCGGCGTTGGTGTAGTCAGCCGCCTGGGCAACGCGGACCGCGACTTCGCCCATTCTGCGCCGCATGTCGGGGTCGACGATCGGTGAGGGTGCTTCCTCAAGCACTTTCTGGTGGCGGCGCTGCAGGGAGCACTCGCGCTCGCCGAGATAGACGATATTACCGTGTTCGTCAGCCAGCACTTGCACTTCTATGTGCCGGGGATTGACGATGGCCTTCTCGATGTAAACCTCGCTGTCGCCGAACGAACGCTCCGCTTCGCTGCGGGCCGCTTCCAGGGACGATCTTAGTTCATCCGGTACATGCACCAGGCGCATCCCTTTGCCGCCCCCGCCAGCCGCGGCTTTCAACATTACGGGGTATCCGATGCCCGCGGCGACTTGTTCGGCCTCCTCGATCGACTGCAGGCCGCGCGAGGTTCCGGGTACAAGGGGGACTCCAGCCCGCTCCATGGCCTGGCGTGCGCGGGTTTTCGACCCCATCGCCTCCATCGCTGCGGCGGTGGGACCGATGAACTTGACGCCAGCAGCGGCGCAGGCCCGCGCGAATCGAGGATTCTCGGAGAGAAAACCGTAACCGGGATGGATCGCTTCCGCGCTAGATTTCTTGGCGACGTCGAGAATCTTCTGGATATTGAGATACGATTCCGCGGCTGCGGGAGCTCCAATGGGATAGGCCTCATCGGCTTTGCGCACGTGCAGCGCGGCGCGATCCACATCGGAATACACCACCACGGCCGCGATGCCCATCTCGTGGCAAGCGCGAATCACTCGCACCGCAATTTCGCCCCGGTTGGCGATCAGAATCTTCTTGAACATCGGCAACTTCGCGGCTCCACGGCCCGTTCCGCGGCCTCCGGCCAACCAGCGATTCTACCGGAGGTTCGAAGGCTGCGGTGAACTCTTATCGACTAGCGGTGATAGGTCCGTTTTGTGATCGTAAAAGAGAAAACCAGTGAACCACGAAGGACGCGAAGGATCACGAAGCTTCGGTTTCGGTGGTTGCCTTCGTGTTACTTCGTGTCCTTCGTGGTTAAGCTTGGAAATTGACCCGCTATCCGGCTAGCGGCTGCGGATCACGCCGGGCCGCTTGCAAAAGCACGAACACCACCAGGATGAACAGCTCCGGTTCGATGGGATGCCGGTAGCGGGCGTGGGGGAAGACAAAATAGTAAGTCGTGGGATAAGTCAGGACAAGCCCGGCGAAAAGCCAGGCCCCGCGCACCTTTTGACGCAGCGCGCGCGCCAGGCCCCATATGGCCAGCACCGAGGACGCCAGAAAGAGCGACGTGCGAAAATCCCAGGGCGCGCGGCTGTCGCTGGGTTTGGGGACGCCGTTCCAGTAATAAAAGAAACGCTTCAGGCTAATCATCGCGAAACGCCCAGGATTGGTGCGGATCCAGTCAAACGCGAGCCGCTTGCACTCCGCCCCATAAGCGAGTTCGCCCATGCTCTGGAATTTTTCCAGTTCCAGCTGGTTGAGATTTGGCTGAAGGTAGGCCATGAGCATCCCGTCCGCGCCTTTCCAGTTGCCCAGGCGAAACTGGAGCCCGAAGTCATCGCGGAGAAAGACGAACCGTCCGAAAACTTCGTAGTTCCGCACCAGCCAGGGCGAGAGCACGAGCAAGAAAACAGCTGACGAGGCCACGATCCCCGCAAGCGACGGCACCCCGTTCTTGAATCTCTGCCGCCAGACCCACAAACCGCAGAATGGCAGAAAGGCCAGCATCGATGGATTCGCCAACGCACCCACGCCCCACAGTGCCCCGAAGATGATCCATCCCGTCCAGCCCGGCCATTCCCTTAATTCCAGAGCAAGCAGGAAGAGAAGGCTGAGCACCAGCGGCGTGAAGGTCGTATCCCAAATCCAATGCACCGACCAGTACCAGATGTAGGGATTCAGGGCCCAAGCCCACACCGAACAGCGGGCGACGCGCTCGCCAAAGGTTCGGTGCCCAATCAAATAAATCGGAATGCAGGTGAGCGCGGTGAACACGCTGTTGATGGTAAGCAGAACCCAAGCCGACGCGTAAGTGTAAATGCCGAAAATCTTGAACACACCGCCCATGAGATACGGATAGAGCGGCGGCTCCCAGGCTGTCGGCCCGGTATTCCCGCCATAAGGATTGCTGAAGCCCTGGCCCAGGGCGATGGAGCGGGCGATGCGGCCCATCTCCCAGCCAAAACCAAAATGATCTTCCTGGGGACGGGTGCGGTATTGGCGGAAGACTCCGATCGCTGCAACCTGTAGAACAAACGAAAGGATAACGAGCCAAAGCACCGACCTGGGGATCACCGGAAGAGATGGTTTTTCCATCTTGCGTAAGAATCAGAACAGACTTCGGATTCTGCTCGGATAGTATCATTCGGGTGATTCGCTCGTTCGTCGAACCATGAACCTACTGCCTTCTGAAGCGGCGGTGAACCAGAAGCCGGGCGATCCGCGCGCGGCCTTTTCTGTTGCGCCGGCCGATTCCAGAATTCCAGTGCTGGTGCTGGCCCTGCTCACAGCGGCGGCGACGGTTCTGCGCTTTCTGTACCTGCTGCGCAAGCCTTTCTGGTTTGACGAATGTTTCAGCGTGGAAGCGGTACGTCTCGGCTGGCGTGATTTCGCGCACCTGCTTTGGTGGCGCGAAGCTAATATGTCGCTCTATTACGTGTTGCTACGCTCCTGGCTGCATCTCGGGCAAGGACCGTTCTTCATCCGTAGCCTGTCGGTGCTGTTCGGGCTCGCGACTTTGCCGGCGATCTATTGGCTGGCTTGCCAGCTGTTTGACCGCCGCGTGGGCCTGATCGCGGTTGCGCTGCTGAGCGTCAACGCGTATCACATCCGCTATTCGCAAGAAGTTCGCAGCTACACGCTCTTCGTGCTGCTGGCTACGCTGTCGAGCTGCTTTTTCGTCGCCGGTTTGCGAGAGCCTTCCCCGCGCCGTTGTCTCGGCTACGTTGTTGTGACCGTTCTTGCGGTCTACGCGCACCTCTACGCGTTGTTGCTGGTCGCAGCGCAATTCTTATCTCTGAGAACGTGGAACGCCCTCAAGCAGCTGCCGTTACGGCGAGCGTGGATATGGGTCGGCGCGGGGGCTTTGCCTCTGCTGGTGTTCGCAGCCAAGACCGGAGCGGGGCCGATTCGCTGGATTCCCCGTCCCGGCTTTCACGATCTGCTGGAATATGGCGAACGGATGGCTGGCAACGACGGCCTGGCTCTGTTGCTGGTGTATGGAGCTGCGTGCGCGGCTGCTATCGTGCCTCAGAGGAAGAGTCTCATCGCTCCTGCAGCCACATGGGAAACCTGGAGGTGTCAATTTCTCCTGATCTGGCTGTTTTTCCCGGTAGTTCTGACCGTGCTGCTTTCCTTCGCTCGCCCACTTTTCCTCGCCCGCTACTTCATTTTCTGCCTGCCGGCGTTGGTGATTCTGGCCGCGGCTGGCCTGTCGGGTCTAAGAACATGGGGACTTGCCGCTGGCCTAGCAGTTATCCTGGTACTCTCGCTGCAGGGGACGCTTTCTTACTATGACCACGACTTCGATCTTGGCCGCGACGCCTCTGGAGCCGCCGCCAACTACATCCTCGATCAGGCCCAGCCGGGAGACGTCATCCTCTTTCACATTGCAGGAGGAAGGATTCCGTACGAGTTCTACAAGTCGGTGAGGGAGGAACGCACGTCAGCCGCGGACATCCCGGCGCGACCCGAGCCGGAGGTTGTTTATCCCCGTCACGGAGATCATCTCGACTACCGCGACTTTACCGGGAAGCCCGATCCCGATTTCGTGCACTCCCTGAGCGCGCGCTACACACGCATCTGGGTGGTGTTGATGGATAACGAGACTCCGGCTGGCCCAGATGCAACCACCGGCATGCTCACCCAGATTCTTGGCGAATCTTTTCTGCACATGCAGAGGTCTGAATTTCCGCGGGTGGAAGTCCGTCTCTATAGCCAGCGTTGAGCTGGCGATGGGCCGGCTTCCACGCCGTCTGAAAAAAAAGGCCCCCTTCCGGGTTGATTCCGGAGGAGGCCAAGGCTCTAGCAGGAAACTCGCGGTCCGAAACCTACTTTGGCTGATCCATGGTGATGCCCTGAGTGCCCGGCTGTTTTTCAGCCTTGGCTTTCTTGGTGGCCATGGTCTTATCAACCCAGCTGTCCGCCGTCTTCAGGTCTTCCGCGCGCTGCGCCGGATCGTCGCATTCCACGTCGGCTTTTTCGCGGTACATCAGGTTCATGTAGGCCATGGCGTCGTCGTAGTCAGGACGAAGCTGGATCGCCTTGTTCAGGCTCTCAATGCCTTCCTGGATGGCAGGAGCATTCTTCTGCTTCAGTCCGTCGCAGGCCTTCTTCTGATCCTTGTTCTTCGGATTCAGGCTCTCTTCCGGCTTCAGGCCAAGCTTGGCGCGTTCTTCCATGCGAGGCTGGTAGCATGCTGTCCAGTCGATTACGCCCACAGAGTAGTACGGTTCGGGATCATTGGGGTCCGAGTCGGAAGCCTGGCGGTAATATTTCTTGGCTTCGTCAAACTTCTTCATGTTCAGGTAGAGGTAGGCGATGCCCTTGGCCGAATTCACGCGCTGGTCACGTGCAGCAGTAGGCGTATCCAGCACATGCTGGTATTGGATGATAGCCTGTTCCGCCATGTGATTGTTCTCGGGTGTGTCGGCGCCCGGAATGTATTGCTGCGCGTAGGCAGTGGCTAGATACATCTTCGCGTTCAGGAGGCTGGGATCCAGAGTGACCGCCTGCTGGAAGTGGTCGATGGCTTCCTCGTATTTTGCGTTCTTGTAGGAGGTAACACCCTTGTTGAGTTGGTCCCGAGCGCGCAGCTTGTCGCAACCCACGGAAGAGAGCAGCGCGAGCACGGCCGCCGCCAGGGTGAGCAGACGAATAGGTTTCTTCATTGCGGTATGAGTCTCCCTTGCCACAGCATCCTAGGCCCAGAGACAGCCAGTTGACAAGCGCTGGCCGAGGGTTTCTCAGCAGGAGCGGCACGGAAGCATGTGCTCCCGCGCGCGTGCCCAAGGCGATGCGCCGCCTCTGGCGGCGCGAAACCAGGCCAAGCGGCGTCTAGCCGCCCGCTTCGATCTTCGCCGTGATGAGGCCGACCTTGTCCACGCCCGCGGCGTGCGCAATGTCAATTACATTGGCCACGTCGGCAAAGGGAATCGGATCGTCGCCCTTCACAAACATCACTTTTTCGGCGCGGGTCTTGTAGATGTCGGTCAGGCGCCCTTGCAGGTTATCCCAGGTCGCGTCTTCGTTGTTGATTTTTACTCCCGGATCCTGACCTGCGCCCCGATCGATCAACTGCACCACAATGGTGCGGTCGGGAGTGTTGTTCTTGGGCGCGTTGGGCGGAGGCGGCTGCGGAACCAGCGCGTCCAGGCCTTTCGGCGTCAAGGGCGTGATCACCATAAAGATGATCAGCAGAACCAGCAAGACGTCAATAAGCGGGGTGACGTTGATGTTCGCACTCTGGCCACCCTTCGTTCCAACTACCATACTCATGGTCGGTCTCCTCTATTGCCCACCCGCCGGAGCGGCAGGCGGAACGTTTGGAGTGTTCTTCCTCTGGTCGGTAAGCAAGCCCAGATCGTCCACGCCGGCGGCGCGCACGGCGTCCACTACCTGCACCACATTGCCGAAGTGGGCGCGAGCGTCGGCCTTTACGTACACGCGCTTGTCAGTGCGGTTGGTCAGGCGATCCTTCACCTTGCCGGTCAGGCTGTCGGCCGGGACCTTGTCGGTGCCGAAATAGACTGTGCCGTCGCGCATCACAGAAACCATCAGCGCGTCTTCTTTATCCGCGTCGGCCATGGGTTCGGGGTTGTTTACCTTCGCCATGTCCACGCTGATCCCGTGCTGCAACATCGGCGTGATCACCATGAAGATGATCAGCAGCACCAACATCACGTCCACCATGGGCGTTACGTTGATGTCGGAGTTTACGTTGGCCCCTTCGTTCCGTTTTGCTAATGCCATAGCGTCTCCAAGACTTCACCATCCGGACTGAGTCCGGCGCGCTGGTGCTCTGAATCAGGAGGCCCGGCGCCGGTTTTCCGGCGCCGGACAAGCAACTCATGGCACGGTCTTGCGCGCCCGGCCGAGCCGGATCCTAACGGCGAACTTCGCGCCGCTTCAGGAAGTAATCGATCAGTTCGCTCGAGGAGTTATCCATCTCCACGTCGAACGCTTCGACACGGCCCGTCAGGTAGTTGAACATCATCACGGCCGGAATGGCCACGAGCAAGCCGATCGCCGTGGTCACCAGAGCTTCGGAAATACCGCCGGCCACAGCCGCCAGACCGGTCGCCTTTTCCTGCGCGATGCCTTTAAAGGCGTTCAAAATGCCCATCACCGTACCGAACAGGCCCACGAACGGAGCCGTCGACCCGATGGTGGCCAGTCCGCCCAGACCGCGCTTCAACTCGGCGTGAACGATGGCTTCCGTGCGCTCCAGAGCGCGCTTGGAGGCCTCAATAGTTTCGCCGGGGATGGCGCCGGGGCTGTCCTGGTGGGCTTTGAATTCCATAAGGCCAGCGGTCACGACCTTGGCCAGATGGCTCTTCTTATTGCGCTCGGCGACCTTGATGGCTTCGTCGATGCGGCCATCGCGCAGAGCTCCGGCCACAGCCGGGGCAAACGCGCGAGACTGTTTACGGGCTGCGCTGTAGGCCATGGCGCGGTCGATCATCACGCCGATGGACCAGCCCGACATGATGAACAGAATGACAACCACGGCCCTGGCCACCAATCCCATCTGTTTCCACAACGAAATGGGGTCCCAACCTACGGCGCCGCCCTCCTGCACGATCCAGGCCGCCACCATAGGCACATGAGTGAGAATTACTCCTGCAAGGTTAGCTGCGAACATGAGTTGCTTTTCCCTCCTCGAACCTTCTTAGACTTTGATGCAGATTCTCAGCGCGCTTTCCAAGACAGATAGAAGTCGTGAATGCGCGCGCTGATCCGGCCCAGAACTCGGCCGTATTCTTATGGCTGAAGACAGAGGCACGGCGGCCTATTTCGAGCGTTGTGGTCCGCTCCTGCCACCTTCCCTAGGCGGGAGGGGAGGGCCAGCTTATTTACACTCTTACCGCTTCCTGCCTGACTTCACTTGCGGCCGGGTCTAGCCTCCCGACAGCGTGAAGTTCACCACTATTTCCGTATCCACTTCGACCGGTTCGCCATTCAGCAGATAGGGCCGGTACTTCCACTGCTTCACCGCGTCGAGGGCGCTTTGCACCAGCATGGGATGCCCGCTGACCAACTGCAGGTTTTCGATCGAGCCATCCTTGCTGATCACCGCCCTTAACAGGACCTGCCCCTGGATGCGAGCCTGGCGCGCCAAGGGCGGGTAGGCAGGTTGTACTTTCCTGACCAACAGACCGGACGATACGCCCTGGGAGACCCGGACACGCTGCGGTGTCGCAACTTTGGGAACGGCCACCGGCGTCGAACTGATGATGCCGCCGATCACGCCGCCCATCTGGCCTCCGGGCACGCCTCCGGGGACGCCGCCCACAACGCCCGCTGACGCCATCACCGGCGGAGGCGCTTCATCCTCTTTGATCATCTGCACTTTTTGCGGGATCTTCGTGGGCGTGCGCAGTTGCCCGTTCACGATATCGGTTTGAATCTGCTTCACCACGTGCACCGGCGCCGCTGCGGGCGGCGGTGGAGGCGGAGGCGGAGGGGGGGCCACCAGGAAGGTCATCAACTGCTGCTTGGGCAAGGCTTCCGTAAAGATCAGCGGAACGAGCACGAGCATGATCACCAACCCGATTTCAATCAGAAAAGCTACGGTTGTGGTGCGTCCTCGCCTCGTTTTGAGCCTGTTCCCGGATTCCAGAAGGCTATCTTCAAACATAAGTTTCTCCCTGCTTCAGAGCCTACGTAAACTTAGACACCGACTGCTTCCCCTTTGCTCCCACAATGGGAGCGTCCGCCAAATCGAGCCACCCAAGCCCGTTTCAGCGCCCCAGCTACTGCTAACCAGCTACAAACAAAGGCTTAAGCGTGAAATGACCCGCCCCAGCCCCCTTACTTGGACCGCCCAGCCATGGCAGCCGGCCGTCTGGTCCGCTCAATCCGCCAATCCTGGTAAGCCACCAGTATCGGCGCCGCGATGGCGATCGAAGAATACGTCCCGATTAAGATGCCGATTACGAGCGCAAGGCTGAATCCCCGCAGCACCTCGCCCCCGAATAAATAGAGTGCCAGTACGGTAAGGAAGGTTAGCCCCGCTGTCAAGATAGTTCGACTCAAAGTCTGGTTGATGCTTCGGTTGACGATATCCGCCAGCTTCTCGCGCCGCATGAGTTTAATGTTTTCGCGAATCCGGTCAAATACCACGATCGTGTCGTTATTGGAGTAACCAATCAAGGTCAGGATAGCGGCAATCACGGTCAAGGAAATATCCTTGTTGAGCAGCGAGAATGCGCCCACCGTGATCAGCGTGTCGTGAAAGACAGTGACCACCGCCGCAACTCCATAAATCCACTCGAAGCGAAACCCCAGATAAACCAGCATTCCAGCCAGCGAATACACCGTTGCCAGCAGGGCTTGCCGGCGCAGCTGTGCCCCCACCTGCGGCCCTACGATCTCGACGTTGCGCACCCCGAAATCGGAGAGGAAGAACCCATCCGACAACGAGGCCGCAACCGCGGGATCGACACTGGCGGCACCCTTCAGCTGTTCCAACGAACTCAGCACGCCGCCTTGCGTCTTGTCGCGATAATCGACGATGGCCTGCGCCTGTGCCGTGTATTTCTGATCGGCATCGCTGCCCAGACGCATGGGATCTTTGTCCATCAGGTAATTCTTGATTGTCAAAGAACTGGCGTTGTTCAGATCCTGCTTGCCCGCGGGAGCATTGGTCTCCAGCGCCTGAATGATGGTCAACTTGCCTTGATCCAGGGCCTTCTCGCTGGTCTCGCGCACATCGAGATCGATCAGCTCCTCGTTATTGGAAACCTGGCCGTAACGCTGAATCTTCGCGTTGGGCAAGCCCACGCGATCCATGGCCGCGCGAATCGCGTTGTCATCAGGCGTGTGCGAGAACTTCACATACACCAATGTGCCGCCGCGGAAGTCTACTCCATACGGGATGCCATGCCAGAACGACATGGAAAGCACGCCCGCCACGCTAAACACCAGCGAAAAGGCGAGAAAATACCACTTCTTGCCAAGAAAATCTATGTTGGCATTGCGAAAGAACTCCACCTGTTATCTATCCCCTTATCGTTCTATGACTTACCGAGATTTAGCAGTTCCTGAAATTTCTTAGATACTCAAAGCCTCGCCACGCCCTTTGCGGCTCAGCACCCAGTCGAAGATCACGCGCGACACGAAGACCGCCGTGAACAGGTTGGCCAGCAGACCGAAAGTGAGTGTGACCGCGAAACCTTTCACCGGTCCCGTACCGAACAAGAAAAGAATCGCGGCCGAGACAATCGTGGTGACGTGCGTGTCGACGATGGTGATCCAGGCATGGCTGAAACCCTGGTCCACCGCCGAGGGCGGCGTCTTGCCATTGCGCAACTCTTCGCGAATGCGTTCGAAAATCAGCACGTTGGAATCCACGCCCATACCAACCGTCAGAATCACGCCTGCAATTCCGGGCAACGTCAACACCGCTTCGAAGTAGCCCATGAATCCCAGCAGGATGATCAGGTTGAGCAGGAGCGCGATGTCGGCGTTGATGCCAGCCGCGCGATAGTACACCAGCATGAAGATCAGCACCGCCAGCATGCCGACGATGGCGGCTCGAACCCCAGCGCGGATCGAATCGGTGCCGAGGGAAGGTCCAACGGTGCGCTCTTCGAGATACTTGATACCCGCAGGCAGAGCGCCCGAGCGCAGGATCATGGCCAGATCCTTGGCTTGCTGCTGGCTCATGCGGCCGCCACTGATTTCGCCCGTGTCGCGGATGGCCTCCTTGATATTGGCGACTTCCTGCACCTTATTGTCGAGGACCACCGCCAGGGAATCGCCGACGTGCGCGGAAGTAAAGTTGAAGAAACGCTGCCCACCCTCTCCTGTAAGGGTGAAACGCACGTTGGGCTGGCCGTTCTGATCGGTCCCGGGATCGGCACTGCGTAGATCTTTTCCGCTCACTGCGGAAACACGCGAGACCAGAAACCAGGCTTCACCCTCGCTCTCACCCCCCCTGGCAGCGGGAGTTCCGGGCAAGAGAATCGCGTCCGGAGGCAGAATGCCGCCCTTGCTCTGCAAGGCGGACTGCTCACTCGGATAAGGTCCGCCCAACGATTGCTTGATTTCGAGCATGGCCGTGGACTGCATGATGTCCTTGACGCGGCCGGGATCGTCAACGCCGGGCAACTGGACCAGAATCTGGTATTGCCCGAGCCCGTGCTCCTGGATGGTCGGCTCACTCACGCCTAGTTGATCAATGCGGTTGCGGATGGTCTCAATCGCCTGGGTCACCGCCTTGTTCTTCAAGTCGGCGAGCATCTGCGGCTTCATGGATACCGTATAGGTGTTCTCCGCGCCCGAAGTCATGTCGTACTCCGGCAGCCGCTGGGTGACGATATCCAGCAGATCCTTGCGTGAGTCGGGCGGCACGCCCTTGACCACGATCCGGTCAGGACTGTTCTGGGGATCGGGCTTGGTGATCTCCGCAAAGACGATCTTGCGCTTGTTGAGCTGCTCTTTGAGGGTTTCAATCGCGTTGTCGGAATCGACACTGACCGCGTCGTTTACCTGCACTTGCAGGATCAAGTGGGTTCCACCCCGCAAGTCGAGCCCGAGATGGATGTGATCGGTCACGGCCGCGAGCAGGCCCTGACCGGAGAACGTCTTCGGGACGCCGATAATCCCAAACAGAAAGACGAGCAGAATGGCGACGATAAGAGCTAACTTCGAGAGAAGATTCTTGTTCATAACAAAACAGAAAGTCCCGATTGGATCCGTTGTGTCGCGACTACTTGGTCTTGGTTTCGTCCTCCGCGGTTGTGACCTGCGCCACGGAGGCTTTGGTCACTTCCACGCGCAAGTTGTCCGGAGGAACCCGCAGGTGAATCGAGTCGTCCTTTAGCGCGACGATGGTCCCGCGCAATCCGCCGGTGGTGACCACTCTGTCACCTGTCTTGAGCGCGTCCAGCATGGTCTGCCACTTTTTCTGCCGGCGCTGCTGGGGGAGGATTAAGAGGAAATAGAAGATCGCAAAGATGAAAATCAGCGGGGCAATGCTCAACCACCCCATCCCCCCGCCAGCTTGTACTGCCATCGCGAGTTGCATGTTTGCCAGACTTGTGCGGACGACTCCGCAAAATACTGCCCGCGCCTGAAAGCGCCGCGGGGTCCTGTCATTTCACCACGGGATTCTGATCGATTCCGGCCGGATAGTCCTTGACAGCTCAGGCTTGAATCCGGGGAAGGTCGTCACAGCTAAGGTCACGGTTTCGGTCGCGACCAGACATTAGAAAGAAAACGGGACTCTTCCCCAAGCTGTATAGAATGCCGCACCCGTCGCATAGTGTCAAGGTAGAAGCTCAGGTTGTGAATCGTGTTCAGAACTTGCGCCAGCACCTCATTCGCAGCATAAAGATGCCGCAGGTAGGCCCGCGAGTAGCGCCGGCAAACACGACAGGCGCAATTCGGGTCAAGCGCGCCCTGGTCCTGGGCGTAGCGCGCCTGCTTGATGGAAACTTTCCCCTCGGAAGTGAACAGCAGCCCATGGCGCGCGGCCCTCGTGGGCAGCACGCAATCCATCATGTCGACACCGAGCGCGGCATATTCGACAATTTCCTCGGGCGTGCCCACTCCCATCAAATAACGCGGCTGGTCGGCGGGAAGGTGTTCGAGCGTGGATTCGACGATCTCGCGGGTCAGCTCCCGCGGCTCCCCGACGCTCAGCCCGCCAATCGCGTAGCCGGGAAATCCGATCTCCATGGTCCGCTCCGCGGATTCTCTTCTTAGCTCCCGATCCATTCCGCCCTGGATGATGCCGAAAAGAGATTGTGTGGCGCGGGCGCCCTCGCCCGCGCGGCTTCCAGTTGCAGAGTTCAAGGTTCGAGAGCCAGCAGGAGACAACCCTGCGGAGCTTCGCTCCGCCGGACAGCCGGGGGCGGCTGTCCCCACATGTTCAGTGCTGGCCCACGGTGCTTCGTGCTTATGCTTTTCAAAATACTTCTTGCTGCGTTCGGCCCAGCGCAGCGTCAGGTCCATGGAAGCTCGCGCGCGGTCGCGATCCGCTGGATACTCCGTGCACTCATCAAAAGCCATGATGATATCGGCGCCCAGGCCGATCTGTGCCTCCATCGCACTTTCCGGACTGAAGAAGTGGGTCGAACCATCCAGGTGCGAGCGAAACGTTACACCCTCTTCGGTAACTTTGCGCAGATCATTCAAACTGAACACCTGGAAGCCACCGGAGTCGGTGAGAATCGCGCGCGGCCACGCCATGAAGCCGTGTAGCCCGCCTAGCAGGCGCACCGTTTCGACGCCGGGACGCAGGTAGAGGTGATAGGTATTTCCCAGAAGAATCTGCACCCCGAGTTCCTCGAGCACGTCCTGCGGCACGCCCTTCACGGACGCAACCGTCCCCACCGGCATAAAGACCGGGGTCTCGACTTCGCCGTGCGGCGTGATCAGGCGACCGGCCCGCGCATTGCCGGCGTTCCCTTCAATTTGGAACCTGAGAGACATGCGAGGAATCCGATTCTAACGTTCCTGGACGGCGCTCGGCACCGGTTGCTCAACCGTGAGCCGAAATGCGTCGATGAAGTGACCGAACGCGTGGGGCTCAATGCCGGCAAACTGCGGAAAGCGGCTGCGGAGAATCTCGCCAAGCCCGCGCGCCCATCCGGCTTGAACTACCCAAACCCTGTCTTCGGGCTTCAGCCGGTATCTTCGCACCATATCGCGAAACTCGCTCGCGAACGTGTCGGGGATCATGGGACCGTCAGTGAGTTCGGTGGAAACAACGCGAAACCCGTTGCACCGGAACTCCTCGTAGCCCGCCACGGGATGGTCGACGCTAAAAACCTTCTGCCGGCACAGGTAGTGACCGAGCTGCATGCTGGTCACTTTGTCCGCAAAAATCAGATCTTCGGACGCGACTTCGCGCCCGAGGAACTCCACGGCCTGATCCATGTGTTCGTGTCTCTGGTCCGCGAGTGGAAGCATGTCGCGGCCTTGCAAGGTCCCGAAGATGTGGCACAGAATCACGATGCCAATCGCCAGCGCCGCTGCGATGGCGGTCCGTTGCTTCGCGATTCTCGCCAACAAGACACTCACCCCGGCGATGCCAAAAACTGCCAGGAAAACGCAGTGCCGCGTACGCCCGTAGGGATAAAGTCCCGCCCACACCACCGCCCAGTTCACCGCGAACGGTAAAAGGAGGTAGATACCGAGAACCCGCGGGGAATACGGCTTCGCTTCTGCTTTCTCAGCTAACAAAAGAATAACCACTCCCGCTACGAACATTACTGTCGCGACGTCCCCCATATGTAGGTTTCCGAACACGAAGCGGAAGACGCCGAACGTCCCGTGGTAAAGGAAGGGCAGCAGGTGATCGTGGCCGGGATGAAAGTACCACTCGCGGATATAAAAATCGCCGAAGCGATGAAGAGGCTGCCCTTGGGGATACGCGGCCTGGAGTCCAGCAATGTGCGTGGAGTAAAGGAACCACGCCAGGCCGAGCCCTCCGGCCTGCCCCGCCAACCATGCGGCAACCACTTGGGCTGAAACTCGCTGAGTGAGGAATCTCAGAATGCAGTAAGCGCCGAGCGCCGCGGCAAACAGAAAAGCGGAGTAGTGCGAAAGCATCGCGAGGTAGAGGCACCCCGACGACAGCAGCATCAGGGGCGCCGAATCCTGCGCCAGCGCTCGTTCCAGAAGATATGCCCCGCTCACCGAGAAGAGCAGCATCAGGGTGTACTGCCGCAAGTCCGCGGAAAGAGCGATCATCGGAGGAAGAAAAGTGACGAAGAGCAGCCCAGCCCAGCCCGCAGCGCGACCCAGGATGCCGCTCAGCCACTTGTAAAACACCCAGCAGAACAGCGCACCCGCGATCACTGACGGAAGCCGCAACATGAGATTTGAAGTTCCTACATGCCGCCAGAAGTAAAGAATCAGCACCAGCAACGGCGGATGGGCCAGCGTGTGGCTCATCTTGTAGGCCTGCAGAAGTGAATTCTGGTTGGCGACCGAGAAGTGCCAGGCTTCATCCGCATTGAAAAACGTGGCATGCGCCAGCCACACGCGCCACAGGAAGCCGGCTGCAACAAGCGCGGCAGCGATTCTGTCGGGATGGCGAGTGAGGATCGCTTGCCAGCGATGTTGCCGCCTCGGAGGCTCCACGGCCGCGGCCTGGCTTTGGGCAGCGTGAATCTGCGCTGATGGAAACTGAAGAGACACTGTGTGGGATTGTAGCAACGCGGAGCCCTTGGGACTCTGGCGTCAGCGTCCTGCCGCGACGGTTGCTAAGGAGGAATGGACGCTCAGGATCGCCCCATCTACACGCGCAGTTCCACGATCTCCGCCCGGACGCTGCCATGCTCCACACTCAAACGCCCGAGGCACACCGGCAGCTTGAACCGTCTCGGACCCGCGCTTCCAGGATTGAAGTAGAGCACGCCGTCCCGCAGTTCCTGCTTGGGGATATGGCTGTGACCGCTGACAACGACCGCGAACCCGCCGGCCTTTGGATTGAGGTCCAGCCGGGCCAGATCGTGGAGCACGTAGATGAAAATGCCGCCGGCGTCGGCGACTTCAGTTTCCGGCAGCTTGCGTGCCCACGCGGCCTTGTCGACATTGCCGCGCACCACGGTCAGCGGGGCGATCTCTGCAAGTTTCTCAAGAATCTCGGGCGCACCAACGTCCCCGGCGTGAATGATTCGCTCGCATCCCCGCAGCGCCTTGAGCGCCTGGGGACGCAGCAGACTGTGCGTGTCGGAGATGACGCCGATGAGGATGGGGGGCTCAGTTCTCAGTTCTCAGTTCGTTACCGGCCCTTCATCTTTTCAACCAACTTCCCCAAGCTCACTACCGCCCGGCCTACCGTGCCGCGCCCGATTTCCTGGACATCATCGTTCGCGGTCACGCGCAGAGTATAAAAACGACCATCGAACGACTCCAGGACGGCGTCGGCCCTGATGGGAGCGCCGATCCTGCTGGCGGCGCGATGCTGAACATTGATCGATGTGCCCACCGAGATTTCATCCCCTTCGCAATACGGCTGCAAGGCATGGAAAGCCGCCGTTTCCATGAGACGGATCATGTCCGGCGTGGAATACACGGGCGGCAATTCGGGGTGGTGCGCGGTCAGCGTGTGTTTGAATTCTACGGTTTCCTCCGCTTCCCCACGCGCGCCCATCGGAATCTCTCTGGCCATAACCCATCCCTCTGCAAACAAAAAGCCAACGATTCCGTGGAATCATTGGCTTGTCACTCACGAAACACCCGGCTCAATCAAGCCGCCAGCGCTCCCCGTTCCGCTTCAATCCCATCCAGGGCGCGCCACAACATTCTCGCTGCATCCTCCGCGGCCTCCAGCGCCGCTTCTGCCGCTTCCGGATGCGCCGCCAGCCGTTTTTCCAACTGCGTGCGCCACACATTGGAGTGGTAGACGTCAGCCGTGGCGTGGAGAGAAAAGTAACCACAAGTCTTGTCGTCGGCGCCATACAGCTCGCGTAACCCGCGTTCTTTTTCCTTGGCCACGCGCGGCACCTGGGATTCGTAGGTATAGAAGGCGGCCAGCGCCTCTTCCGGCGTACCTTCGCTGGCGACCTGGTGGAAGTGTTTCATCAGATCGCGCATCTCCGCGACGGGCTGGTGCCAGTGCATATCGCGGCGCGCACCCATGCCTTCGGCAAAATCCAGCCAAATCTCCGAGTGTGGCACCGCCGACTGAAAGTCCCCATCCTCCACGCCCTTTTCGTCGCACATATTAGCGAGCACCGCACGGCGCAGATCGCCGTCCTCCAGCCGGATGGCGAACTCAGCCAGGTAGCAAGGAAACGCGTTGACGTGATGGTAATAATGGCGCGCGTAATCCTGAAGATCGCCGCGCGTTAGCTCGCCAGCGGCCCACGCCTTGTAGAACGGATGGCAGAGCAGGTCATACTTCGAGATGCGCTCTTCCAGTTGTTCGAAGAACTGACGGGTATCCATACTGGTATCCATAATGCCCCCTGGTGATTCCGATATGACCCCTTACTATACGGACCGACCGCGCGGTCGGCAAGTGATCGGGGTCACGAACGCCGCTAAGTTGTTAGAATGAATGGCAAGATCGCAGTTGACCTCGGAGTTTCTGGAGTCCTTTTTCCCAGTGCTGTTTACGGAACAATTCGATGTCGTCGTTGTCGGCGCCGGCCACGCCGGATGCGAGGTTGAGGCGTCTGCGCGGCGTCTGAGCCGCGCGCCGAAATCCCGAGCGCAGCGAGGGACCTAGCCGAGCCAGATGCAGCCGTGTACAGAACAATTCGATGTGGTGGTCGTGGGCGCCGGCCACGCCGGATGCGAGGCCGCGATGGCAGCGGCGCGCATGGGGCTCAAGACCGGGCTCTACACGCTCAACGTCGATTTGATCGCGCAGATGTCATGCAATCCGGCGGTGGGCGGTATCGCCAAGGGACACCTGGTGCGTGAAGTCGACGCCCTGGGCGGCATCATGGGCGAGATCACCGACGCCGTTGGCATTCAGTTCCGCCTGCTGAATACGTCGCGCGGTCCGGCCGTGTGGTCTCCCCGGGCACAATGCGACAAGCAGGCATACCGGCTCAAGATGCGTGAGGTTCTCGAGTCGCAGCCGAATCTGAAGATCAAGCAGGCGGAGGTGGCGGAGCTGATTGTAGAAGGGGCGTGCGGCGTCCGGCACCCGGCGCCCGAAGACGCGGAGTGTGCAGAGACTGGAAGCCGAGCACCGGAAGCCGGACGCCAGGTTCTCGGCATTCGTCTTCGCGATGGCCGCACCGTCGGCGCGCAAGCCGTGATCATCACCACGGGCACGTTCCTCAATGGCCTCATCCACTGCGGCGAGCAACAATATCCAGCCGGACGCTCCGGCGAACCCAACGCAGTTTTGTTGGGCGAGGCCCTGAAGAAACTCGGCTTGCGCGGCTGCCGCCTCAAGACCGGGACTCCTCCGCGTCTGGACGGACGCACCATCGACTGGTCGCGCTTTCCGGTGCAGCCTGGCGACGCCGACCCAACTCCGTTCAGCTTCCGCACCAAGCGAGTGGCCCATCACGATTCGCAGGTTCCCTGCTACATCGCGTGGACCTCGCCCGAGACGCACCGCATCATCCGCGAAAACGTGCACCGCTCGCCCATGTACAGCGGGCAGATCCAGTCGATCGGACCACGCTACTGCCCGTCGATCGAAGACAAGATCGTCAAGTTTCCCGACAAGGAAATGCACCAGCTGTTTCTCGAGCCCGAAGGCTTGAACACGCACGAAATCTATGTCAACGGCATGAGCACGTCGCTGCCGGTGGAAGTGCAGCTGGCGATTCTGAAGTCGATCCCCGGCCTCGAGAACGCCGAGATGCTGCGCCCCGGCTATGCCATCGAGTACGACTCGATCGATCCGACCGAACTCGAGCGCACGCTGGAGACCAAGAAGATTTCCAGCCTGTTTCTCGCGGGGCAAATCAACGGTACGTCAGGTTACGAAGAAGCGGCCTGTCAGGGCCTGATGGCCGGCATCAATGCAGCGCTCAAGGTAAAGGACGAACCGCCGCTCATCCTCGACCGCACCGAGGCTTACACAGCGATCCTGATTGACGATCTCATCTCCAAGGGCACTAACGAACCGTACCGCATGTTCACATCGCGGGCCGAGTTCCGGCTGCATCTGCGCATCGACAATGCCGACCGCCGGCTCACGCCTCACGGTCGTCGCGTCGGCCTGATTGCCGACGAAGCCTGGGCCGATTTTCAGGCCAAGCAACAACGGCTGCAGGCGATGAAGAAGCTGCTGGAGGGAACGAAGCTGTCGATCCCAATGTTGGAACAAGTCTCCGACGGCTTCCCAGAACGTGTGGGGACGGGCGCCCCGCTCGTCCGGGCCGAGCGAAGCTCGCCGGTGGTCGGCCAAACCCTCGCCCAGATCCTCAAGCGCCCTGAGATCACGATCGAGGAACTCGCTCCCGCCCTGAGGCAGCTCGCGCCTGATTTCTTCAACCGAGAGAATTTCCCTGCGTCCTCTGTGGCCTCTGTGGTTCAGCTTTCCTCCGGAGTCCGCAACGAACTGAAGTCGGTCGAAACCGAGATCAAGTACGAAGGCTACCTGCGGCAGCAGCAGCGCGCCATGGAGCGTCTGAAGAAGGCGGAGCAGCGGGCGATTCCCGACTGGTTCAACTATGGTTCGGTGAGCGGCCTCTCCCGCGAAATGCAGGAGAAGCTGACCAAGGTGCAGCCGCGGACTCTAGCCCAGGCCTCGCGCATTCCGGGTGTGACCCCGGCAGCCGTGTCGCTGGTCAACGTCTACATCGAAATCCAGGCCCGCCGCCGTGAACCGGCGTCCACGGTTTAGCGCAAAACGCAACCTGCGCCAGCATTCGTCGCAAAATTAACACTGCTTTAACAATTTCCGAATGACGGGAAGGTTAACATTCCCCGATGCCCGATTCCCTTCGCATCGAAGATCAGCCCACCACGCTTCCGGGACACCGCATCCTGCGCCTGGAAGGCCCGCTGGTGCTGACCACGATATTCGAATTTCAAGCCACGGTTCGTGCCGACAACTCCCGGTCGTTGATCATCGATTTCACCGGGGTGCCCTACGCAGACTCCGCGGGGATCGGGGCGCTGGTCGGCGCTTACGTGACTCACCAGAAGGACGGCCGCAGTCTCGCACTGGTGGGGGTGAGCGATCGCGTTCACAACGCGCTGAAAGTCACTCGTGTGGAGCAGTTCTTCCGCTTCTTCGATTCCGTGAGCGCTGCCGAGCAAGCTTCCGCGGCATAATCGTCGCAGGTTGAACTTGCCGCGAGTTTGACTGCCTTCCGCATCCCTCCTAAGATGAGTCTCCCAGCCTTTGCCTGCCATGCTGAACCAAACTATCTCGCACTATCGCATTACGGGCCAGTTGGGCAGCGGCGGGATGGGAGTGGTCTATGAGGCCCAGGACCTCAATCTCGGCCGCAAGGTTGCCCTGAAATTCCTTCCCCCGGAGCTCTCGCAGGATCAGACGGCCATGGAGCGCTTCCTGCTTGAGGCTCGCACGGCATCGGCCCTGAACCATCCCAACATCTGCACCATATATGCGGTGGAAAATGCCCCGAATGCCAGCGGAGAAGCCCAGTCTTTCATCGCCATGGAGCTTCTGGAAGGTGAAAGTCTCGACCGCCGGCTGAGCGGCGGCGCCTTGCCGCTTGACCGATTGCTTGACTGGAGCATCCAGCTGGCAGACGCGCTCGACGCTGCCCACGCCAAGGGCATCATCCACCGTGACATCAAGCCGGCGAATGTTTTTCTCACGCAGCGCGGACCGGTGAAGATTCTCGACTTTGGCCTGGCCAAACTTACCCGCCCCGAGATGGCCATGGAAACCATCGGGGCGACGCAGGATTCTCCCGCGCCCGCACAGCTCACCAGCCCCGGCTCCACGGTTGGCACGATTTCTTACATGTCGCCGGAGCAGGCGCGCGGTGAGTCGCTGGACCCGCGCACGGACCTGTTCTCTCTGGGCACGGTAATCTACCAGATGGCCACGGGACGCCTGCCGTTTACCGGCGCTACGTCGGCTGTGGTTTTCCATGCCATTCTGCAACTCGACCGGTTCCCACCTCTCAGCTCAACCCGGCCCTACCCCCGAAGCTGGAGGAAATCATTCAGAAGGCGCTGGAGAAAGATCGCGACCTGCGCTACCAGTCAGCCGCCGACCTGCGCGGCGACCTGAAACGGCTGAAGCGCGACGCGGAGTCGGGGCGCAAGCCGGCGCAGGCTCCCTCGTCGAGCTCGTCAACTCCGACTGCGGGGCCATCTCCATCGGCAACCACTGCGGTCGCCTCCGCACAGCGCACCTCTGGCAGCTCCGCCGTGGTCTCAGCTGTTCGCCAGAATAAACTGCGTGCCGGTCTGACCGCGGGAATCGTGCTGGTCTTGGTGGCGGCCGCGGCTTACGGAATCTATGCCTTCCTCACGCGCAGCCGCCCAACTCCGTTCCAGGACATTTCCGTCACCAAGGTCACCGACACCGGCGACGCCATGCTCGCCGCCATCTCGCCGGACGGCAAGTACATCCTGAGTTTGATGAGAAGCAACGGGCTGGCGAGCCTCTGGCTGAGGAACGTACCCACCAATAGCAATACGCAGGTGCAGCCTCCGGCCGACGTGTACTACAACGGCCTGCGTTTCGCCCCGGACGGGAATTATTTCTATTTTGTGCGCAGCGATCCGGGCAATCCGGAGTTGAAGTTTTTGTACCGGGCTCCATTACTTGGTGGTACTCCGCAAAAACTCGCGTCCGATGTCGACTCGAACGTCACTTTTTCCCCCGACGGAATGAGACTTGCTTTCATGCGGTATGACAATCCGGAGCCGGGAAAGTATCGGCTCATCGTGCGCCCCGTGGAGGGTGGCGAGGCGGAAGAAAAAACACTGGCCAGCGGTCCCAATAGCCAAGGTTTGTATTCCCCTGCCTGGTCTCCGGACGGGAAAATGATTCTCTGTGTCGCACAGCATGCAGCCGATGTCTGGCAGAGTCTTACCGCTATCGATGTTGAGACCGGACGGCAGAAGGTGTTCTTAGGCGGTAACGGACAATTCTTTCAATCTCCGACGTGGTTGCCGGACGGGAGAGGATTGCTCGGACTGTTGCGCGGGCAAAGTTCGCACTTTAATCAGGACCAGATCGCCTTCGTCTCCTATCCTGCCGGAGAACTGGCTCCCATCACGCGCGACACGAATAACTACTCCGACCTGAGCGTGGCAGCGGATGGTCGCGTGTTGGCGACGATTCTGAGTGAAGCACGATGGAGCCTGTTCGTGATGCCGGTGTCCGGAAACAGTGCCCAGGCCCGTCCCATCACTTCGGCGGAAGCGGGCACCAATTTCACCTGGACTACAGACGGCCGGCTGGTCAGCGATCAGGCAAACGCGCTCAATCGTATCGACCCAGCGACCGGCGCGAAGACCGTGGTCGTGACCGAAGAAGGAAAGCCGAACGGCAATCCGGCTGCTTGCGCCGACGGCCGCTCGATCCTGTTCGAACTTGTGCTTCACGGCGCCGGGGAGAGCGACAACATCTGGCGCATGGACCCAGCGGGCGGCAATCTCAGACAACTCACCAACGGAAAGCAGGACCATTACGCCGCATGCTCGCCCGACAGCCGTTGGGTGTACTACGTCAAGCAGCAAGACGAGGGAAAGATCGCTCGAGTCTCGATTGACGGCGGAGCCACTCAGGTCATCTCAGACCTGCCGATTTCAGACAGCCTCTTCGACATTTCTCCCGACGGCAAGTTTGTGGCATTCGGCACACTGGAACATTCGGGAGGACACAAAGAAAAGCTGGCTGTGGTGGCAACCGATTCCGGTCAAACGAAACTGCTGGATTTTGAGCGACTCCGGTTCGGGCTGCTTCGCTTCAGCCGCGACGGCAAAGCGGTGGTTTACCCCACGCGCGACAACGGCGTGGACAATCTCTGGCTGCAGCCGCTCGACGGGTCGAAGGGGCATGCCATCACGGATTTCAAATCGGAGCGCATCCGCGACTTCCATTGGTCGTTCGACGGCAAGCAGCTAGCAATGGTCCGCGGGCACACCGACGCCGATGTCGTTCTGATTCGTGACGCGAGGCAGAAAAATTGAGTGATTGGGTAATTGGGTGATTGACAACAACGGCAGAGCATTTGCCTTTTCAAATTACACAATTACCAAATGACTCAATTACTAAATCCACAAAATACAAAGGGCGGCCATTTCTGGCCGCCCTTTTCCGAATTGTCAACTGCGAAGCGGTTTAGACACCCTTCACGTTCTCGGCCTGCCAGCCCTTGGGGCCTTTGACCACGTCAAACTGCACTTGTTGACCTTCCTGCAAGCTGCGGAAGCCGTTCGCCTGAATGGCGGAGAAATGTACGAATACATCCTCACCGTTCTGGCGGCTGATGAAACCGTAGCCCTTGGCGTCGTTAAACCACTTCACTGTTCCTGTTTCCATGGTGTTGCAATGTTCCTTTTTCTTTGATGTAGCGCTGAAGCTTTGAAAGGGTTCTTCTTCTGCAGGCAGGTCACACGCTGGTTTGCGGAGAAACTGAGTACTGCGAAGGAACTCTTAAGATCAAACGCGCTTAGATTATACGTGGCATGCACCGAAATAGCTACAAAATCCCGGGTGATCCAGAATAACTAGTTCGTTTTGTTATGTTTAGAGAAGACTAGGAACTCTAAGAGCGGGCTCAATTTGCCACCTTTTCGCAAAACCCTCATCATCTAAGAATGCGCTTTCGAATGCTGGCAATTTTTCTCGGGTTGGCGGTTTCGGCTCAGGCGAGCATCGTGGAAGACGTCCGCCAGGCTTTGTCTCAGAACAGTTTCAGCGCCGCCCAGGCGGATCTCGATTCTTATCGCGCCAGGAACGGCGTGACCAGTGAGTACGTCGATGCGTATTCCTGGATGGGCCGCGCTGCTCTCGATCTGCGCCAGTACGATCAGGCTGCTGCCTACGCGAAACATACCAAAGCTCTTGCAATCGAGCAGCTCAAGCAACGCCAGCTTGATGCTGAGCCGCATCTTCCGATCGCGCTCGGGGCTGCGTTTGAGGTTCAGGCCGAGGTCCTGGCGGCTCGTGGACAGCGAACCCAGGCGGTCACGCTGCTTCAGGCCGCGCTGCAAACTTACGGAAATACTTCCATCCGCGCCCGGCTGCAGAAAAACCTGAATCTGCTTTCGCTCTCGGGAAAGCCGGGACCGGCTCTGCGATTTGATCAATACCTGGGATCGAAACCGCCCTTACTAGCGCAACTGAAAGGTTCGCCCGTGCTGCTCTTTTTCTGGGCGCACTGGTGCGTGGACTGCAAAGCGGAAGCGCCCATCATCACGCAGCTGCGCTCCGAATTTGCGCCGCAAGGGTTGAAAGTGGTGGGTCCGACGCGGCTTTATGGGTACACGGCGCAAGTGGAACACGCCTCGCCGAGCGACGAACTCGCTTATATCGATGCGGTGCGCCACCGTTTTTACGGTGGGCTGCTCGACATGCCCGTCCCTATCAGCAAATACAACTTCGATACCTACGGCGCTTCGACTACGCCCACGCTGGTGCTGCTCGATCGCACGGGGAAAGTCGCGATGTATCATCCTGGAGTGCTGCCGTATGACCAGTTGAAGGCGGAGATTGAAAAGGTTATGGCGCGGTAAAGGGAAGTATTATAGGTCGAGGAGCAGGGAGCCGTGACCACACGTCAACCCAAGGTTCGTCCACCCAAGGTTCACACTCAACTCGGCCGAGCCGCAGTCCAGATCTTTGCCGCCAATGATCGCATCAACCAGATTCTTATCGAACATCTTGACCCTGCCGCCTGGAGAGCAAAAACGACAGCCAAACCGCCCGGCAACGTCCGCACCATTGCGGCAATCTTCACGCACATGCACAACGTTCGCTCCAAGTGGGTCAGGCTTACCGCTCCGCACCTGAAGGTTCCACCACAGCTCAACCGCGCGCACTGCACGCCGCAGCAGGCGCGTGCGGGATTGGCCGAGAGCGCCGCTCGCTGCGCGGAGATGCTCGCGGAAGCGCTCGGCGGTGGTGTGCGCCGCGTCGACAAGTTTCTCAGAGACGGCTGGGCTCGGCCTTGGCGGGTTGGCCCGGAAATGCTGTGCTATATGCTTTCTCACGAGGCCCACCATCGCGGCCAGGTGTGTATGCTCGCGCATCAGCTCGGATTTCCGTTGCCGAAAGAGGTGGCGTACGGGATCTGGAATTGGGAAAAGTTGTGGAAAGAGTGCGGGTCGCCTGGCGGCCCCGGCTACGATTCTTAAAGAATCGGTCGTCTTAAGGAATCGCAAGGGCACAGGCCGCCCGGGGATGGGCTGCGGCGGTGTCCTCCCAACGAGCCCGCCGAAAATGGCTGCATACTCGCCGCCGAAGTGTTTCCGTTGAAGCAGAACAGAGTTCAGCGGCAACTTCTAGGAACCTTTAGAATCTCGGCGTGAACCTTGACGACACGATAGTCGCCATCGCCACGCCTCCCGGACGCGGTGGGATCGGTGTAGTTCGCCTGGCGGGACCACAGGCCCGCGAGATTGCCCTGCCGATGCTGCGCCTCAAGAGCGATCTGGAGGTGGGACGAACTGTCTTCGGAGAGCTCATTGAACCGTGTGGAGCGGGCACTCCTGCCCGCCACATGCCCCGGAATGCGAACAAAGACGAAGGAAGCGCAGAAGGACCCACCCCCGAATTGTCAGCGGTTGGCTTTTCGCGGGCGGGGGCGCCCGCGCCACAAGAACCTCCACCTCGCATCGACGAAGTCGTCGTTACCTACTTCGCGAAGCCTCATTCCTATACCACCGATGACATCGTGGAAATCTCCGCCCACGGATCACCCGTTGTGCTGCGGCATATCGTCGAACTTTGCATTGCCGCTGGCGCGCGCCTGGCCGAGCCCGGAGAGTTCACCATGCGCGCTTTCCTCAACGGACGCATCGATCTTACCCAGGCCGAAGCCGTCCGCGATCTGATCGAGGCACAGACTCTCTACCAGGCCAAAGTCGCAGCCCAGCAACTCGACGGTGCGCTCTCCCGGCGGCTGCAGCCAATCAAGCAGAAACTGGTCGAACTGATCGCCCTGCTCGAAGCCGGTATCGACTTCGCCGAAGATGACGTATCCGTGCTTCCCGATGCGACGATCGTTCAGAACATCGAGTCCGTGCGCGGCCCACTGCAGGAGCTTGCCGCCAGCTTCGCCTACGGCAAAATCGTCCATGAAGGATTGACGCTCGCGATCGTAGGCCGGCCGAACGTGGGCAAGTCGAGCTTGTTCAATTGCCTGGTCGAACGCGAGCGTGCCATCGTGACGGCGACTCCAGGCACCACGCGCGACCTAGTTACAGAGACGGTCGCCATAGGCGGCATCCCCATCAAGCTGGTCGACACTGCGGGCATACGGCACGCGCTCGACGAGGCCGAGTCCATTGGCGTTCGCAAGTCGATGGAAGCCTTGGCCGACGCCGATCTTGTGCTGGTTGTACTCGACGCCTCGCGACCGCGTTCCGCGGAAGATGACGAACTTCTTGGCCAAGTCGCAGATCGTCCGAGAATCATCGTTGAGAGCAAGTCCGACTTAGCAGGGCCGGCCAGAGAGATCGACACGGAACCCGGTGCAGTAAACCGGGAAGGGCACGGCTTCAGCCGTGCCGATTCACAGCAAGACGAAGACAGGGCTTTAGCCCCTGGGGGAAACTGCATCCGCACCTCTGCCCTCACCGGCGAGGGCGTCCCCGAACTGCGCACCGAAATCCTGCGCCAGGTCGGCGGGGAAGCTGGGGGGCAGGCCGAGACGGGCTTTCTGACCAACGTCCGCCATCAAGGCCTGGTGCGCGATTCGCTCGCCGCGCTGGAGGCCGCGACCAATGCCGTCGCCGGCAAGGTGCCCCATGAAATGCTGTTGCTGGATCTCTACGGTGCGTTGCGTCCGCTCGATGCCATCACTGGCGCAACCACCCCCGACGACATCCTGAACCTGATATTCAGCACGTTTTGCATTGGCAAGTAACCCTCTGAAATTTGCATCCTCTGCATCGAAATTCTGCGTTTTACTTCCCGGCTTACAAGACGATATCAAGTAGGCTGCAGTGATTTTGCGCCCCCGCCGAAGTGTGCGACGCCCTTGCCTCCTCTTGCAGGCAAAGCCCACGAACAAGCGATGCAAAGCGGGTGAACTGGCGCGACCGGAATGATGAGCATGACGCACTTGAACCCGATGAACGGCCTCCCTCCCGCGCAGGGTCTCTACGATCCCGCGCACGAGCACGACGCCTGCGGGATCGGATTCGTCGCCAGCATTCGCGGCCACAAGAGTCATGAGCTTATCCGCCAAGGCATCCAAGTTCTTCTTAACCTGACCCATCGCGGCGCTTGCGGCTGCGACCCGGAAACCGGAGATGGCGCCGGCGTTCTGATCCAGATTCCGCACAAGTTCTTCTCGCGCGAGTGCGCGAAGTTGGGATTCGAATTGCCCTCCCCCGGCAGCTACGGCGTCGGCATGACGTTTCTGCCGGTGGAGAAGCACCCGCGCCTGCGCTGCGAGGGAATTCTCGAGCGCATCGTGCGGGAGGAAGGTCTGACCGTTCTCGGCTGGCGGGACACACCAACCTATGCCTCTGCCATTGGCCGCGTAGCCCGTGCCTCCCAACCTTACATTCAGCAGATCTTTATCGGCTGCGCTCCCGGCATGGACGAAGACGCCCTGGAGCGAAAGCTCTACGTCGTCCGCAAGCGCGCGGAAAATGAGATCAGAGAGTCCGGGATCGAAGATGCGGAGACGTTCTACATCCCATCACTCTCATGTCGCACCATCGTCTACAAAGGCTTGCTGCTTGCCCCGCAGATCACCAACTTCTACCGCGAGCTTTCCGATCCCGACGTGGTGAGCGCCCTGTGCCTGGTTCACCAGCGTTTTTCCACCAACACGTTTCCCAGCTGGCAGCGGGCGCACCCCTACCGCTACGTGGCACACAACGGCGAAATCAATACGCTTCGGGGAAACGTGAACTGGATGCACGCTCGCCAGTCGCTGCTCCGTTCTCCGCTGTTTGGGGACGACCTGAAGAAGCTTTATCCCATCATCGCACCGGATGGCAGCGATTCCGCCAACTTCGATAACGTCGTGGAACTCCTTTTCCAGACCGGGCGCAGCCTTCCCCACGTGATGGCCATGTTGATCCCGGAAGCGTGGGCCGGAAATCCCCACATGGATCCGGAGAAGCGCGCGTTTTACGAATACCACGCTTCCTTGATGGAGCCCTGGGACGGCCCGGCGGCGATCGCTTTCACCGATGGACGAGTCATCGGCGCGACGCTCGACCGCAACGGGTTGCGGCCCGGCCGCTACGTTGTGACCGAGGATGATTTGGTAATCATGGCCTCTGAGGCCGGCGTGCTCGACGTCGATCCAGAAAGAGTCAAGATCAAGGGCCGTTTGCAGCCGGGGAAGATGTTCCTGGTGGACACGGTTGAAGGCCGCATCATTTCCGACAAGGAAATCAAGCATAAACTGTCTTCGCAGCAGCCTTATGCGCAGTGGCTCAAAGAGAACCGGGTCACGATGGACCAGCTGCCCGAGCCCTCGCGCATGCATCACCCCGACGCGGAAACTCTCCTGCGCCGGCAGCGCGCGTTCGGTTACACCGACGAAGATTTGCGGATGATCCTGGCTCCTATGGCCTCGACCGGCGAAGAACCGGTGGGGTCGATGGGGACGGATACTCCGCTGGCCTGCCTCTCCGACCGGCCGCAGCCGCTGTTCAACTACTTCAAGCAGCTATTCGCGCAGGTCACGAATCCTCCCATCGATCCCATTCGCGAAGAGATGGTGATGTCGCTGTTCAGCTACATCGGAAGCGAGCGCAACCTCCTCGAAGAGGTCCCCGAAAACTGTCACATGCTGAAGCTGGACCATCCGCTGCTGACCAATCGCGAACTGGAAAAGCTGCGCCGGGTTTCGACCCGCGACCTGCTGGCGACCACGCTTCCGGCTCTGTTTCGCGTGCGCGACGGAGAATCCGGCCTGAAGCGCGCTCTGGACGAACTATGTCAAAGAGCGTCGTTGGCGGTAAAAGCGGGATACACGCTGCTGATTCTTTCAGATCGGGGCGTGGATAAAGACTACGCTCCCATTCCGTGCCTGCTGGCGCTGGCGGCGGTGCACAATCTGCTGGTCAGGGAGGAAACGCGAACCCAGGTTGCCCTCATCACCGAATCTGGTGAGCCCCGCGAAGTCATGCACTTTGCCTTGCTCAGCGGCTACGGCGCGAGCGCCATCAATCCTTATCTCGCCCTCGAAACCGTAGAGAACCTGGCGTGGCGCGGCGAGTTGCCGGAGGGGTTCACTCCTGAACTGGCGGTGAAAAAGTTCCTGAAATCGGTGAACAAGGGTCTGTTGAAGACCTTTGCCAAGATGGGCATTTCCACGTTGCAGAGCTATCAGGGAGCGCAGGTCTTCGAAGCCATCGGGCTCAACAAGGAATTGGTGGAAACGTATTTCGCCGGCACGACCTCGCGGCTGGAGGGAGTTGGCCTCGAGGTTCTGGCGAAGGAAGCGCAACTCAAGCATGAGCACGCGTTCCAAATTCTCACGGAGTTTGAGACCGAACTTGCGGTGGGAGGCAGCTATCACCAGCGGGTCAACGGCGAATATCACCTGCTGAACCCGCAGACCGTCAGCAAGCTGCAGCAGGCCGTGCGCCAGGGAAGCGCCCAGACGTTCGAAGAGTACACCGACCTCATTGATCGCCAGAGCAACAGCCTGTGCACGCTGCGCGCTTTGATGAAGTTGAAGAAGAGCGCCAAGCCCGTTCCGCTCGACGAAGTCGAGCCGGCCAAAGAGATCGTAAAACGCTTTACCACCGGGGCGATGTCGTTCGGTTCGATCAGCAAGGAAGCCCACGAGACCCTGGCCATTGCCATGAACCGCATCGGGGGCAAGTCGAATACAGGCGAGGGCGGAGAGGACGAAGCCCGTTTCCAGCCTGATTCCAGCGGAGACCTGCGGCGCAGCGCGGTAAAGCAAGTGGCCTCCGCCCGCTTCGGTGTGACCGCGAATTATCTGGTGAACGCTGATGAATTGCAGATCAAGATGGCGCAGGGCGCAAAGCCAGGCGAGGGCGGACAACTCCCCGGGCATAAGGTCGACGAAGTCATCGCGCGCCTGCGGCACTCGACTCCCGGGGTCGGCCTGATTTCGCCTCCGCCGCATCACGACATCTATTCCATCGAAGATCTGGCGCAGCTGATTCACGACCTGAAGAACGTCAATCCCCAAGCTCGCATCGCTGTCAAACTGGTAGCCGAGGTCGGGGTCGGCACGGTGGCGGCAGGCGTGGCCAAGGCTCACGCCGACGTCGTCCTGATCAGCGGAGACAGCGGCGGGACGGGGGCGTCGCCGCTCAGTTCCATCAAGCATGCCGGCATTCCCTGGGAATTGGGTCTGGCGGAGACGCAGCAGGTTTTGCTGCTCAACGATCTGCGCGGCCGCATCCGCGTGCAGACCGACGGAAAATTGCAGACCGGCCGCGATGTCGTGATCGCCGCGCTGCTGGGCGCGGAGGAATTTGGCTTCGCCACCACGCCCCTGATTGCCATGGGCTGCGTGATGATGCGCAAGTGCCATCTCAATACTTGCTCGGTGGGCATTGCCACCCAGGACCCTGTGCTCCGCAAGCAGTTCCAGGGACAACCCGAGCACGTCATCAATTTCTTCTTCTTTATCGCGGAGCAGGTTCGACGTTACATGGCAGGGTTGGGATTTCGCACCGTGGACGAGATGGTCGGGCGCGTGGATATGCTCGACGTGAATCCGGCCGCGGATCATTGGAAAGCGCGCGGCGTCGACATTTCGGCGATTCTCTATAATCCGCCCGTACCCTCGCGCGTGGCCCGGCGCTGTGTGCAAGCGCAGGAGCACGGCTTGCTGCATGCACTGGATCATCAACTGGTTGAACATTCGCTCGACGCTCTTCTGAGCTTGAGTCCTGTTGAAATCAACTTACCCGTGCGCAATGTGCATCGCTCGGTAGGAACCATGCTGAGCGGGGAGGTGGCCCGCCGCTACGGCTCGGACGGGCTGCCCGAAGGTACCCTGCGGATCCATTTGACCGGCTCGGCCGGGCAAAGCTTGGGAGCATTTCTGTCGAAAGGAATCACGATTACGCTCGAAGGAGAAGCCAACGATTACGTCGGGAAGGGCCTCTCCGGCGGGCGGTTGGTGATCTTCCCGCCAAAGAATTCCGCCTTTGCTCCGGAAGAGAACATTCTGATCGGCAACGTTGCCCTCTACGGCGCGACCAGCGGCGAAGCGTTCTTCAACGGCATCGCCGGGGAGCGTTTCGCGGTTCGCAACTCTGGCGCGACTGCTGTCGTGGAAGGCGTGGGCGACCATGGTTGTGAATACATGACCAAGGGTTTAGTGCTCGTGCTGGGCCCGTGTGGAAGGAATTTCGCCGCAGGCATGAGCGGTGGTGTGGCTTACGTTTTTGACCAGCATATGGATTTCACGGAAACGAGATGCAACCTCGACTCCGTGGACCTTGAGCCCATCGTCGAGCCCGCGGACGAACTGACTGTGATGGGCCTGCTGACTCGCCATCTGGAATTGACGGAGAGCCCCCGGGCGAAATGGATTCTCGAAAACTGGCCTGAAGTGCGCTCCAGGTTCATCAAGGTTTTCCCGCACGAGTTCAAACGAGTCCTGGGATTGAACCGCAGTCCTCAGCCTTATATCCCAAACCAACCGCTGCCGGTTCTGGCGCAAGTCGAGCAGGTGCAGCATGGGTAAGACCACGGGATTCCTGGAATACAGCCGTGAGCTGGCCCCGCGCCGTCCGGTCACCGAGCGCGTCAACGACTGGTTTGAGATTTATCAGGATTTTCCCGAAGAAAAACTCCGCAGCCAGGGCGCTCGTTGCATGGATTGCGGTATTCCTTTTTGCCAGACGGGATGCCCGGTAAATAACCTCATCCCCGACTGGAACGATCTGGTGTATCGCGGACGATGGAAAGACGCGGTCCGGCAGCTCCACGCCACCAACAATTTTCCGGAGTTCACCGGGCGGATTTGTCCCGCGCCCTGCGAAGCCGCTTGCGTGCTCGCGATCAATCAGCCCGCGGTCACCATCAAGCAAAACGAGAAGAGCATCGTGGAGCGCGGTTTTCAGGAAGGCTGGATCCACCCCGAGCCGCCCAAGATTCGCACCGGAAAGAAGGTAGCGATCGTTGGCTCAGGACCCGCGGGACTGGCTGCCGCGCAGCAGCTATGCCGCGCCGGCCACTCTGTGACCGTCTACGAAAAATCCGACCGCATCGGCGGTTTGCTCCGCTACGGTATTCCGGAATTCAAGCTGGAGAAGCACGTCATCGATCGCCGCCTCGAGCAGATGCGCACCGAAGGCGTGAAATTCGTCACCGGCGCGCAGGTTGGGAAGGATATCCCAGCCAATGAACTGCGGCGCGATTTCGACGCGATCGTGCTCGCCGGAGGCTCGGAGCAACCGCGCGATCTGCCGGTCCCAGGGCGCGAACTGAAGGGCATTCACTTTGCCATGGAGTTCCTCCCGCAGCAAAACAAACGCTGCCTGGGTGACACGATCCCGCCGGAGGCCGAGATTCTCGCGACCGGAAAGCGTGTGGTTATCATCGGCGGCGGCGATACCGGCGCCGATTGCCTCGGAACCTGCCATCGCCAGAAGCCGCTGTCCGTGCA